>Ga0073936_10007142_pt1 | contig 14497 bp, 12 predicted proteins | sample AliMusrvi5mmetaG_FD_87041 | JGI IMG/M metagenome (GOLD analysis project Ga0073936, IMG submission 87041) | Freshwater lake bacterial and archeal communities from Alinen Mustajarvi, Finland, to study Microbial Dark Matter (Phase II) - Alinen... | ecosystem: Environmental > Aquatic > Freshwater >... | reverse complement strand
CATTTTTTTTCACAAATTTGTGCTATCGAGAGGGGGGACGGTGAGCGGTTACATGAGTTCCATTATTGTTTCGCCAAGCTGTGGAGGGACGCTTTTTAAACATATTTTTAGTCGAAGAGACGGAACTTATTTCGAATACCAGCACAGAAGGCATATTGATCTTTCTTTACTGTCCGCGAAGGTGGACAGCCGGCGCACAGCGCCCTAAGGGAAGATTTCAATCCACAAGAGACTCTTACTGATTACTCGCAACCGATTACTACCCACTAATCTCTGCTAACTGCTAACTGCTCACTGCTAACTGCTCACTGCTCACTCTCCCCCCGCCAGCACCCACCCGATCGCCTCTGCTGTGCTGGAAAAGACGTAATCAGCACCGGTCAAAGTATCGGCGTCGTGTGAACTGGTCACCCCAAGCACGCGGCACCCGGCGGCGCGCGCGGCGTCGATGCCGGCGGGAGAGTCTTCGATGACGGTGCATAGCGCCGGCGATGTACCGAGTAACTCGGCGGCGCGCAGGAAGGGATCTGGTTCCGGTTTATGCTTTGTCACATCCTCGGCGGTCACCTGCAACGGGAAATAGCCGGCCAGACCGGTGCACTCCAGCGTGTGGTGGCAGTTTTCCCGGTTGCTCGAAGTGGCCACCGCGATGGCGATGCCGCGTGCGCGGAGCGCATGCAGGCCCTCGGACACGCCAGGAAAAGGGTGGAGCTCCGAGCTGGTGATGGCGAGGTAGTGCAGGCGCTTCTGCTGCAGCACTTCATCACAGGAGGCGCCCATGCCAAGTTCCTCATGCAGATAGCCGGCCAATTTCCAATCCGGAATGCCCACCCAGCGTAAAAACCACGATGACGCGAACTCGTGGCCGTGCGGCGCCATGATCGCCTGCCAGGCGCGAATATGCAGCGGTTCGGAGTCGAATAAGACACCATCCATATCGAAAATAACTGCCATAGGTTCTAACGAAGCTCCGCCTTAAACCGCCCAATACGAAAAACCGCATCAAATATGACTGCCCATGCCGCTTACGGGGCGGTTTGAGGCGGAGCTTCGTTTGTTCAAAGTTCAAGGTTTAAGGTTCAACGGTCTGCTGCTTCCCCATTGGCTGGTTTAGTACCTAATCGGTGAAATTCTCAACATTCAGTATAGAAATTGCCTCAAATAAAGAAACCGTTATCCATATGATCACGGAGAATTTCACCGAGTAGGTACCAACAAGACCGGATCAGCCTTGGATATTATACACTTCGTATTGTTGATCGGACTATTGGTTCCGGCTTGGCTGGTTTAGGAAGAAGGCGCAGACAGTTCACATGTTGATATACAAAAGTTGAATGCCAAAAAACCGACCTGCCAACTCCCCCTTCCTTTCCAGGGAAGGGGGTTGGGGGATTAGGTGAATACGGATGAACAAATTATTGAAAGCCCAATTCTCTGCGTACCCGGCCCAGGTCGACATCCGGTAATGCGGAGTCGGTCTGCAGCGCGACGGCGGCGGCCACGCCCGCGGCGTTGCCGAGTTGCATCATGGTCCGCGTCGTGCGGCAGGAGGCAGCGGCAATATGCGTGAAAGACGCGCCGCGACATGGGACGATGAGATTGGCATACTCTTTGGGGAGTAGACATTCATAGGGGATGCCATAAGGTTCACTCAGTTCCCGACACAGGTAGCCTTCGCCATGCACATCCAGCGCATGATCCGCCAGGGCAATGCAACGCTCCGCGTTTTGCTGCCCGGAATACCCCAGCCGCACTTCGTTCTCGGTGAGCACCGTGCGTCCAACCAGTCGCGGCCCTTCGCGCACGCCGATATAGGGGAAGACCATTGCCAGGCGGTAACGGTCAAAGCCTTTTTCGCGTTGCAGCCAATGCCAGGTGTGCCGCAGGCGTCTGAGGCAAACACGACGGCCTTCTTCTTCTCCCAGGCGATGATACTCCCACCCGTCCATGGTGGGCAGCGTATTCATATTCAGATCGCCGCATGGATACTGGGTGATGGAGAAACTCCCTGCCGGCATCTCCTCCGGGTCACCGGCCGGCAGCGGTTCCACCGCCGGTGTGGCCACCGGTGTCACGCGAAAGCAGAGTGTGACGCCATTAAGTTGTTCCTTTTTCTCCGCGGGTGCTGAAGGTTCGCCATAGCAGTCGCGCGCTTCAGCGCCCAGGCTGGTCTGGCAGCCGAGTGCGCTGCATACGCGAATTTGCGCCGTGGCATCGGCCACATAGCGCGCACACACACGCTCTTCCCGACCTGCCGTGCTGATGACCAGCGTGGTAATCACATCGCCGTCCACCTCTGCCGCCACAAACCGGGAACCCAGCCGGATATCCACCCGCCCGGTGGCGGTGAGAAATTCGGCCATTGCCGCCGCCATGGCCGTTGGCTCAAACGTCGCGCGGGTTAGGCGTTCCGAACTCACTCCTGCGCGGGCTGTCGTGCTCTCATAGGCGAGTGTGCGATCGATATGCGACATGCCCCATGGTTGATCGCCGGTCCAGAATTTGACGGTGCGGCTGACGCCGATCGCCCACGGCGTGCGCGCGAGATGCGCATACAATTCTGCCGCCATCGCCGGCGCGCCTACGCCAGGTTCCCAGGTGTTCACTCCGCCGAACGTGCTGACCCCGCCGAGTACCGGCGCCGGCTCAATAACCAGAACGCGCAAACCGCGCCGCGCCGCGGCTAACGCCGCGCCGAATCCCCCGCTGCCGCCGCCGATGACGGCCAGATCGTATGATTGGTGAGATGACATAGTTTCTAATGATACTCTGAATGACAACATGTTGTAAATTTGAGTTGCCGTGGTGGCAGGTGTAGCGTTTCTTCGATTCAGGATTTAGGATCGTTCTTCCGTTTGCTACTGGTTACACGGCCCTCACCCCGACCCTCCCCCGTTGCGACAAGGGAGGGAGTGATCGTTATACAATATCAGTTCCGTCAGGCACGATCAACTACTCCCTTCCCTTGTCGCAACGGGGGAAGGGACGGGGATGGGGGCGTCGTCCAGGGAAGCTGCTGGGGACTGTCTTCGCGTTGAGTGCGAGTTATGAATTATCCAGCGCAGGATGATACTCGTAACCCATTGTATTGATGGCGCACACTTAAGGCTGTCCCCGTTGATAACCAGGTGACCTACGACTTCCGCAGCAACTCAAGCAGCGCGCGGTCCAGCTTGTGGCCATGCCATTCTTCGTAGGCCACATCTTCGCGTTCGGAATCGAGTATGCCGAAGGTACCACGGAAATTCCACAGTGAGAAGCCGATGTTGTGGGCTTTGAGAATGTCGAGCACATCCGCGAACCAGCTGAGGACCACTTCATGCGGCGTGTAGCGAAAGGCGCCGCCTTCCCCGCAGTGCACGCCAACGCCTTTCCTGGCCAACTCTGCCCATTGCTGGTAGTGCGCCTCCAGCGTGCCGCGATCACACAGGCTGTCGTGCTCCTGTAGCGGCCAGGTGGGCAGCGGCCAATTTTCCCCGCCTACCCAGCTGGCCTTGTAATGACTGATGCCCATAGGCATGTAGGCCCGGCAGCTCTGCGCCAGCGGCAAATCGGCCACTTCCGGGATAGGATCGTTGCCCCAGGACAGACCATCGGCGATGATTCGTCGTTCTGCGTCGACGTGGTGAATGGCCGCAACTGCCGCGCGGACGACGCGCTCGTGGTCGGCGCGCGTCATCCCCGTTGCAGAAGGCGCCGGAGGCTCATTCACCAGGTCGAAACTGAGCCGTTCAGATGCAATGCCGCGGTAGCGTTTGGCGAACATCGTCCAGTGCGTGCAAAACGCATCCAATGCCTGCGCATCCTTCCACAGGTCGAATGGTTCTTGCATGTCAGGATTGACACTGTATCCGGGAGCGCGATGGAAATTGATGGACACATGAATCCCATATTTCTTGCCGTATTCGATGGCGGTGTCAATTTGCTCCAGTGCCTCTTCCTTGAACGCGGTCACTGTGTCCGGGATCGTCCACCAGCGGTAGCTCATCGGCAAGCGCACAAAGTCGAATCCCCAGTCACTGATCCAGCGGAAATCGTTCTCATGAAACGCTCCTCCGTTGCGCAACGTGAACATCTCTAACAGGTTAAATCCCTTCCAACGCGGAAGGATCGTTTGTGTTGATGACATTGCAGGTGCTCCTTTCATCATTTTTAGCTTTCAGATTGCGGATTCAGGATCGGACGTATCGGACCAATAGACCGATTCGTCCGATTCGTCTGATCAGTCCGATAAAATCCGCAATCCGCAATTTAAAAACGATACTCCTGGGCTTACAATTCTAATATGCCATGCTCGCACAAATAAGCCAGTGCAATACTCGGGTAATCAGTAGTAACAGCTTCCACGCCCCAGGCAACCAGTGTCGCCAGTTCCTCCGGCGTGTTACCCATCCATGCGCACACTTTCATCCCACTATTCTGTGCTGCGTGCACGAGCGCCTTTGATGTACTCGGTAAATGCGGGCAAATCCAGCAACATGCCAATTCCGCGGCACGTTCCAGCTCCTGCATGGTGGCAAATCTCGCGATCAGACTGCGCGGAATCGCCGGAGCCAGCCGCTGCATGTTTGCCAATGCCTGTTCGTCGAACGAAGAGACGACCGTGCGGCTCGCGAGTTCTTCATCGCGCAATATCACCGCAAGCCGTCCGCATACCATTTCGAGATTGTCTGCGGTATCACTTTTGATTTCGATCTGCAGTTGGCATCCCGGCACCACCGCCAGCACTTCCTCCAGCGTGGGCACTCCCACGCGGACCGGCCATTCCGGGAATTCCGCTCGCGCATCCAACCCCGCGAGTTGCTCTGCGGTGTAAGAATACACCGCTCCGGTGGCATTAGTCGTGCGGTCAAGCCGGTCATCATGAATAACCGCCAACTCGTTATCCGCTGTGCGGTGCACATCGAATTCGAATGCCCGCACACCGCGACTGCGCGCATACAGGAAACCGGCAACGGTATTTTCCGGCGCTTCTCCGGCAGCGCCACGGTGGCCAAAACATTGCATAGTTAATCCTCTGGAGCCAATTGTCTTTTATTCTATACCTGGCGCACGATACTTACAATACCGCAATGCCTCAATAAACGATACTCCTGCTCCATGATGCAGATTGCTTTACTACGGATTGTGGAAGTGGTTACAATAGCACAAAAATATGACGGGAAACAAATATGCTTTATCACACCCGCCCGAATCTATTGCAAATCATGCTGTTGCTGCTGCTCTGCGCATTAACCATGAATGCGCGGGCGTCAGATCCGTGGCATGGACCATACGACGGTGGCACGGCGCTCTGGCATTTTGACCAGGCGGATGCCACCTCGCCGAATGCGGTGGCAGATGAGCCTGCGTTTCCCCGAGATGCCGCCAGGCGATTACACGGTGCGCGTGCGGCAGATGGCGCCTCCTGCCGGAATGGTGATTGATGATTGCTACCACTATCATCACGCAGACTACCCCTGGCTGCGCGCACACACTGGCCTGGTCGATAAGGTGCTGCCCCCATGGACCCCGGTGGTGGCCGGCGCAAACTCGATCGGCGTATGGAACCGGGAGATCACCCTGGATGGCGCGGCACTGCCCGCCGGCATTACCGTTGGCGGCAGCAAGCTGTTCGCCGCCCCGGCATACTTTGAAGTGGAAAAAAGCGATGGCACGGTGCAAAAACTCGCCGCGGACGGCGCTCAACCGCATAAGTTACAAGCCAGTCCGACGAAGGCTGTTTACCAGGGAAGCATGCATGCCGGGCCGTTCGAACTGCAGGTGATGAACCAGACCGAATATGACGGCTGCACGAAGATCACCCTGCAACTGCAACCGACTACACATCCGGCGGAAATTCGCCGCTTGACGTTAGTCATACCACTGCAGCAGGATGCGGTGCAATTTATCAATGCGAAAGGAAGCGGCATTCGCGAGCAATATCTCCTCGGCGCCTTGCCGGCGCGGGATGGACGGGTGTTCGACTCACGGATCCTTCCCTGGTGCACGGTGAAGAGCGATCCGCTGAAATTACTGGCAGAATACGACACGTACCGGCAACTGGCGCGCGACGGCAAGCCAATCCCAAAAGAATTGCAATGCTATGGCTACATTGGCTGGCGAAGAGAGCATATGCATGAAACCACTGCGGGGAGTTTCATGCCGTATCTGTGGGTCGGCAATCCGGAGCGGGGTTTATGCTGGTTCGCCGATACCGACCAGGGGTGGGGGCGAGGTGGGAGTGACGTGCCGGCTGTTGAGGTGCGACAGGTGAATGGGGCGCACCGTACCGAGGTGCGCATTAACTTTATTGCCGCGCCGGATACCATCCTCACGCCGCGCAGTATTGTCTTCGGCCTGCAGGCGACGCCGGTGAAGCCGCTGGAGCCGGACTGGCGCAAAAATTACTGGTACCGCCAGGTGCGTATCCTCGGCTTTGGCTATGAATTCCAATCCGGACGCTTCTCGCTGGGACGCGGTTGCCCCGGCGCGTATGGCGGTGAACCGTTCCCGTGGAACCTGCCGCGCGCACAGAGCTTCGCGCAATTCGCCAGGAAGAAAGGCTTCCTGCAAGTGCCATATATGGAGTTCACCAATACCTACGCTGATCTCAGCGCCGATGTGCAGCGCGAATGGCGGCAACAACCGCAAGCGTGGAACGTGCAGGGCGGCATTTGCCCAACTGAAAGCTATACGGACTGGTTCTGCTACTACTTCGACCGGTATATCCGCGAAGTCGGCCTTGATGGCGTCTACTTTGACAATGTCTGTCCGCTGCCATCGCTGCAGGAGACAGCGCACGGCGCCTGGCGCGATGCCGGCGGTCAAGCGCAGGCCGGCTTTGACATCTGGGAACTGCGCGACTTCCTGCGCCGCGTGCGCACCCTCTTCCTCGACAATGGCGTCGCGCACCCCTGGATCCAATTACACATGACGCACAGCAACCTTATCCCGGCGATGGCGTACGCCGATATCCTCTTCGACGGCGAAGACTTCTATCTCAAGGCCACCGACACGGATGACTTTATGGACCGCTGGCCACTGGAGATGATCACGGCGATTGACAGCGCGGATGCCTGGGGCGTGCCCACGCTCTTCCTGCCGCACGTGCAGGGGGAAGGTTGGGAAGCGAAGCCGGGAGGCATTGTCCCCACTTTGCGCACAGGGGTAGCTGAGCAATTGCTGGTAGATCTGAATGGTGGATTCTGGCAGTTCTCCGGCGCGAGCGCGTTACGCGCCTTCGGCGTTGAGCAACCCGATTGCCGTTTCATCGGCTATTGGCGTGGCGCATTTGCCTGTGCGGAGTCGCAAATCAAAGTCTCGGCCTACCAGCGCACCGACCGGCTGCTATTAGTCATCACCAATTTCTCCCATGTGGAAAAGACGGTGGACGTCACCTTCTCCCCGCAAGGACTGCTCACCTTTCCCGTTGCCAAAGGAGAAGCCGTCGATGGTGAACGTCCGGCGCATAAAGAATGGCATGGGAGCATCACCCAGCACGGCGACGCCTGGACCGTCACCGCCGGCCCTATCCCGGGGCGCGATTTCCGGCTGATTGAAATTCGAAGGAAAGTCGAATGACGGATTGCGGATATTTGCCTTCTGTCTTACAATCAGCTATGGGAGCTATGGGAAGCATGGCAAGTATGTCTTTCATCATTCCCATGCTGCCCATAATTCCCATTCCCGGTATCGTAAATCCTGAAGTGGGTTATGCCCACACCTCTATGCTTTACACATCGCGAGCAACCATACTATGATAAAAGGTCGATTCCGGCACCGGTCTTGTCGAATACCTCACCAGGTAAATTCGACACAGGAGGTGTCGAATTTACCTGGTGAGGTATTCATGAGCACACGACAAAATTTATGTTATCTGGACATTCGTCCAAAGCTGGTGCCGGCGGATTGCGACAGCGTCATTGAGATTCGTCCGCGATTTGATGGGGGGCGTTTCCCCGCCGGACGTGAATTTACGCTTTCGCATGTGATGATGGAGGACACGCGCGTCGCGGAAAATGCGCCGGTAGCATGGGAAAAACTTGTGCGGGTGGATGAGGATGGCGTGCTGCGCGTGCGCTCCTTCTTCGAGGGGGAACAGGAGCATGTTATACGCGGCATCACCTTTGAAAACAGCTACGGCGCCACTCCCGTAGAAGCGCGTCTCTACTCCTTGCGCGACGATTTGTATTTACGCAAGGCATGGAAGGGGGATCTGCACCTGCACTCCTGCCGCTCCGATGGATTGGAGCCGCCCCCTTATGTCGCTGCCTCCAGCCGCCGCATCGGACTGGACTTTATGGCCGTCACCGACCACCGCCGTTATGCGCCATCGTTGGAGGCAATCGCCGCGTTTGCCGATGTTGAGCATGATTTGCGTATTTTTCCAGGAGAAGAGCTGCACCCGAATGTCGTGCATATTGTGAATTTCGGCGGGAGTTTCGGCGTAGACGAGTTGTTGGAACGGAAAAAAAGCATACGCGAGATAGCGTCGATACGCAAAGTATTGCCGCCTATGCCACCCGGTGTGAATCCCGCCTGGGCGGCACAGATGCACTGGGCCTTCAATAAGGTACGCGAAGCGGGCGGACTGGCGATATTTTGCCATCCTTACTGGGTATATGGCCAGCACTATTCTCTCGCCGAAGCATATATCGATTACATCTTCGCCACACAGCCCTTTGATGCGTTGGAGCTCATCGGTGGATTTATGCTGCATGAGACGGAAAGTAATCTGCTGCAAGTCGCGCGCTACCACGAAGAGCGCGCGCGTGGCCATATACTGCCGATCGTCGGCTCCAGTGACTCGCATGGGTGTGAACGCGGCGATCTCTTTGGCTGGTATTACACCATTGTGTTCTCCCCTGTGACTGAGTTGTCCGAGCTAATCGCGACCATTAAAGAAGGCTATTCGGTTGCGATCGATGCAATGCCCGGCGCCGATGCGCGGGCACATGGGTCATTTCGGCTGGTAAAATATGCGCATTTTCTGCTGCGCGAAATTTTCCCGCTTCATGATGAACTGTGCACGGAGGAAGGTTACTTGATGCACCGTCACCTGCGCGGCGATCCGAACGCGGGTGCCGCACTCGCTCGCCTGTCAGGGCGCGTTGCACGGTTGTATGCGCAATTGTGGGGTTGGTGATCGGAAGCAATGTCTGAGGCTTATCCCCAGGAGTATCGTTTTTAGATTCAGGATATTTTTGGAGTCAACTTCCTGCTCTTTCTTCCTACTCTTACTCCTGCTCAAAAGACCTGCTGATTTCGTGGTAGAATTTGGTGTAGAGCAGGAGCAGGAGCAGGAGCAGGAGCAGGAGCAGGAGCAGGAAGAAAGAACAGGAAGGAGATTCAGCAACTCCCTTCCCTTGTCGCAACGGGGGAAGGGTCGGGGATGGGCGTGTCTTCCAGAAAAATGTATCGAATTACAGAAGTCTCTACAATCCGCGATCCAAAAACGATACTCCTGCGAATGCCTGCCTTTACCTTGACTGGCTGTTAGAAAAAATAATTCTGTGCATACTGTTAAGATTGCCTCTACTTAGAGTATAATGTATTAACGTGGGATTTTGCCCACAACGCCATGCTTTATGCATGGCGATGTTTCAAAGAGATCAGATACGAATATCCGGCTGGGCACGGATGAACGAGTGGTGATCCGCGATCCCTGCTGGTTTCGTTCTCCCCTCATGGCAGCAAATACTCGGCGGAAGAATAGCCTTCACCGGTTACTATCAAATGAAGCTTGACTCCGGCTTGGCCGGGATGGGGTGGCTATGCAGCGCATATTGATGGTTTCGACAATTTCCAGGTTTTTGCGCGATTTTTTGTTTCCGTTTGCCGAACATTACCGCGCGCTGGGTTGGCAGGTCGACGCATTGACCAGCCATGTGGCGGAGTTCCCGGAGTGCAATGCCGTCTATGACCGCGTGTGGGAAGTATCCTGGTCCCGTTCCCCATTTTCTCCGCATAACCTGTGGGAAACGCCCGCAACGATTCAGCGCATTGTGGAAGAAGGCGCCTATGACCTGGTGCATGTGCATACCCCTGTCGCGGCTTTTGTCACGCGGTATGCATTGCGCCACCTGCGCGCTGCACAACGCGTGAAGGTGATTTATACCGCCCATGGTTTCCACTTTATTCCCGGCAATCCCTCGGCGCGGAGTGCCATGTTCCTGGCATTGGAAAAACTGGCGGGACTATGGACTGATCATCTGGTGGTGATCAATACCGCGGATAAAACGGCGGCCAGGCGACACCGGCTGGTGCCTTTCGACCGGCTGTGGCATTTTCCTGGGATCGGCATCGATGTTGATTACTATCATCCCGCCGCAATCCCCTCCGGAGCGGCAGCAGACCTGCGTGTGCAGCATGACATTCCTGCGGATGCCGCGCTGTTCACCGTGGTCGCGGAGATGATCCCACGCAAACGGCATATGGATGTGCTGGAGGCGTTTCGCCAAGTGCGCCAGCCCCATGCGCATTTGGCGCTGGCGGGCGACGGCCCGTTACGCGAACAACTCGTTGCCTACGTGCGTAAACACCATTTGAGCTCGCGTGTGCATTTCCTCGGATTCCAGAACGATATCCGCGCGTTGATGCATACTTCCACCGCCCTTATCCTCGCCTCGCGCCAGGAAGGATTGCCGCGCTGCATCATGGAAGGTATGGCACTCGGCGTCCCGGTTATCGGCACGGATATCCGTGGCACGTATGAATTGCTCGCCGATGGCGCCGGCCTGCTGGTGCCGCTGGGCGATACGCGGACGCTGGCAAACAGCATGCGCTGGGTGATGGCCCATCCCGAGCAAGCCCGTGAATGTGCGGCCAATGGACGGCAGCGCATTACCGAATACCGGCTGGAGCGCTTGTTTGCGCTTCATGATCATCTCTACGCGACGGCGCTTGAGAGCAAACCGGCGAAAGCGCCTGTGCGAACCCTGATCAGCGAAATGCCACTTCCCGAGCGAGATTTCCTCCCTGATATCACCATGGGTTCGAAAGTCGGCGCGAATATAGCTCTGGACGACAGCGTACTGTAAATGTTGCCGGCGAACTTCTTCAGCTCAGCGTCACCGTCCCGCTCGTTCACCTACCCCCCTGGCCCTCTTCCCTGGAAAGGAAGGGGGAGTAGGCAGGTCGGTTTTTACGCTCACCTATTGTATATCCACATATTTCACCCCCTTCCTTTCCAGGGAAGGGGGACGGGGGGTTAGGTGAACGTGTAAGGACACTGGATGTGTCAGCTGAAAGCGATATGGCTTAAGTCCCCGGTATTAGTACCAGTCCCCGTTTTTTGCTTACTGCTTACTGCTCACTGCTCACAGTCACTAACTACCCGCCAATCGCCACAATCTGGATCCGTCGATCCCCGCGGCGGTCAATATGCGTGCCGCGGTGGTAAAATCAGGATGGTAACGCGCGTCATGGCAATCTGAGCCGATGCTCAAGGTGACGCCGGCCTGTTGCAGCCGGGCCAGGTATTCCACATACTGTCGTTTGAATGTCTCCGGATAAGACGGATTCAAAAACGTGGCGCCCAGATTAATCTCAACGACTTTCCCGTGTTCGCGCGCGGCGGCGGCAAATTCCTCATGCATGGACTGTGGAATATGCCCGAAGTCATCGAACCAGGGAGCCGTGCGGTAGACCCCGTCGGCGTCTTGCCAATGGCCCATCCACCACCAGGGATGCGCGACAATCGTCACCAGCGGATGCGCGGCCAGATACATATTCTGCCGATGGTAATCACGAATGACCGTCTCACGTTCCAGCGGGACATACATCGGCCAGTGCGTACCCCCGACCACATATTCGATACCCAGGGCGGCAATATTTTCTTCGGTTAATCCGATAGCTAATGCCGCTCCCGGCTTCCCGCCTCCGCGCAAGCCATAAACTGGATCAGCATAGCGTCCGGTGGCAATTTCATCCAGCTCCCATTGCGAAACGCAGCTTACTTCCGCGCCGAAATGGACGTGCGGAGAGTGAATAACGGCATCGAATTCGCGCCGTGACGCATACAGGTCCGGTAAATTGAACTGCGTATGCAGATGATCGGTAAGACCGAAATCCAGGATGCCGGCATTCGCCGCGTCATCGAGCAACGTGGCAACGGGTAATGCCGCTTCATCACAAGAATTGCGTGAATGTATATGCCAATCGGTGTTGATTTGCATGGTAATCACCTCAAGTTCAATGATACTATGAATGGCGATATGATGTAAATTTAAGGCTCCGTATCGGACCAATAAACCGATTCGTCCGATTTGTCCGATCAGTCCGATAAAATCTTAAATCCTGAATCCTGAATCAATAACCGATATGCCCTCCTCTTCAGATACATCTATTGCTCCATCGGCACCTGCGCGCTATAATCCCCGTATGCATGCCATTATCAGCGTCCTGCATTTCCCCTGGGAAACCATTGAAGATTGCTGCCGAATCGCGCGAGATGAATTGGGGCTGGGCGGCGTGGAACTATCGTTGCCGCATCCCCAATGCCGGCCGGAGGACCTGGCGCGATTGCCGGCGCTGCGCGAGCAATATGGACTCACACTGGATGCGCACATCTGGGAGAACCTGGCACAATTGGGCGAAGACGCGGGCGCGACGGCGCTGCTTGACTGGCTGGAGGTGTGCCGGATATCGGGCATCACCGGGTTGATTATCCATGGCGGGAGTTATGATGATCGTCGCGAAGGCATCGCGCGCACCCGCCGGACGCTGGCACGGGTACTTGGCGCCTTTGAACGAACAGGAGTAGCGCTGAAGTTGGAGAACCACTATGCGTTCGACTACCATGGATGTCACGAATTGTTCAGCGAGCCATGGGAGTTTCGAGAAGTACTGTCGCTGGATAGCCCGGCCTTGCGTTTCTGTTTCGACACCGGCCATGGGCACATGACCCACAACTGGCATGAGTTGCTATGCGAACTCGCTCCCTGGTTGGCGCATGTTCATCTCGCCGACAACGGCGGTGTCGACGATGACCACCAGCCCTATCGCCGCGGCACCGTTCCCTGGGACGCCATGTTCGACGTATTGGCCGGGATCGGTTTTACTGGCGTCTTCTGCATAGAATTCCCTGTTTTCAAAGATCGCGCGCCCTTCCGGCTTTGCCAGGCTGAACTGGCCGCCCGCTGGCCGGATAACGTGATGATGCAATGAAGATCATTTATTGTGGATAGGTAGTGAGCGAAATGTAGCACTGGCTCCCGTGTATAATGGTCCCATCGTAATCTAGCTGCTTAATCTCCATGCTTAATCTCTCTTGATGCTTTGCTCTCCAGGATGAGTGATGAGATTACGAGAGATTAAGCAGATAGATTAAGAGAGTAACACTCCCGGCAGCACCATTTCTCAAACATTGGAGGAACTATATGAACCGAATAGCCGGTGCCGGCATAGCTCCGTCGTCTTCAGCGCCCTTCCCACGCGTGGTGGCACACCGCGGCTTGAGCGGCGTGTGTCCGGAAAACACTCTACCCGCCTTCGCCGCGGCGGTTGCCCTGGGCGCCAATGAAATCGAACTCGATCTCTGGGCGTCACGCGATGGCGAGTTGGTGGTGTGCCATGATGAAGACGTAGATCGGACATCCAACGGGCATGGCATGATTCGTGACCTGGACTGGGTAGATATCCGCGCGTTGGATGCCGGGAGTTGGCACAATTCGCAATGGGATGGGGTGCCATTTTGCCGGTTAGAAGATGTGTTGGAACTGTGTGGCGGGCGGGTTGTGATGAATATCCATATCAAAGAACCCGGACCGGACAGTCTGGTCGTGCGCCGCACGCGGGGGTTGGCAGCGCAGTTTGGGTTGTTAAAAGAAATCTACATTGCCGGAGAAGAAGATGTGCTGGCATCTGCTTCCAGCTTGGCCCCGGACATTACCCGTTGCTGCCTCGAAGGATGGGGCAATGGTGCATCCATGCTTGACTGCGCGCTCAAAAACGGCTGCGCCCGCGTGCAGTTCTGGAATCCCAACTTTACGCCGGAGGATATTTCGCGGGCACACGCGCATGGACTTCGTTGCAATCTTTTCTTCGGCGACCGGCCGGATACCGTTGAAGAAGCCGAGTGTACCCTCGCGATGGGCATCGATGCGGTACTGACCAATTGGGCAAACAAGCTGATGAATTTCGTACATGCAGGAGCAGAAAGATCAAGTTGAAGGCAGAAGCGCTTGCGACAAGCGTCCTTCCATTGCGAACCCAGGAGAGGGTGCCTGTCCCAGGTGCCGTGAACACCCGAATGCTGTGCAGGCAGAAGGCAGAAAATCCGTTCAGCGCGCTTTAGCGTGCTTGCTGTTGTTAGCCACCTCCTTCAGGGGGTGGGCCAACAAAAGCGCTTGCGACAAACGCGCTCCCATCGGCTCCCAATAAATCGTGCTCGTGCTCGTGCTCGTAATCGTAATTGAAAAGATCAGGAGTATCACCAGGAGTATCGTTTTTAGTACCTTAAGCCTTCGAAACTGCGATAAAAAACGATCATTATTACGTATGTTGATGATTCTAT
>Ga0073936_10007140_pt1 | contig 14501 bp, 13 predicted proteins | sample AliMusrvi5mmetaG_FD_87041 | JGI IMG/M metagenome (GOLD analysis project Ga0073936, IMG submission 87041) | Freshwater lake bacterial and archeal communities from Alinen Mustajarvi, Finland, to study Microbial Dark Matter (Phase II) - Alinen... | ecosystem: Environmental > Aquatic > Freshwater >... | reverse complement strand
CTCTGATCGCACTGGAAGCTATCAAATATACACTTCTGATACATCAGGGAATAACGTAAAACAGTTAACGAATTCACCCGGTCGCAACATTGAACCTGCCATGTCCCCAGATGGATCGATGATTGCATTTTCAAGTTCCAGAGATGATCAAAATGGGTTATACCTATTTTTGATGAAGGGCGATGGGTCAGCGCAGCACGTGTTAATCACTAAACCCGGTTATGCCTTATCACCAAAATGGTCTCCGGACGGTAAAAGGCTAATATTCTATACCAATTGGGATGAGCACTTTCAGATTTATACTGTTGATGTAGCAACTGGCAAGTACGAACGTTTTATAACCAGTTCAGATATCGACTACCTGCCATCATGGTCACCCGACGGAAAAAGAATTGCTTATACATCACGCCGTGGAACATCAGAACAAATACACATAATCAATTCAGATAAAACTGGTGATGTCACAATTTCAGTAGGAACTGAGTGGGCATGGCGGCCAAACTGGTCACCAGATGGAACCCAAATAGTCTACTTTAAGTGGACATCGAACAATGGCGATTTATTCCTCTACGACACAAGAACAAAAGCAACCGTGCAACTAACTAGCACGTCGACCATACCAGAACAAAATCCATCCTGGTCAACTGATGGGTCCAAAATCTATTTTGACGCAAAACTGTTGCCAGACCAAATCGATTTGTTCCGCATGAACCCAGATGGAACTGGCATTGAACAATTAACCCATAACGTAAAAAACAATGGATACCCCTCTGAGCATTAAGGATTTCTAGCGAGACGACTACCCTTATTCATTACACCATTCCGATGTTATTTAATCAACGATATGGAAAATGGTGGCATCTTCTAGTACTTATAATACTAGTCGCAGTGCCGATTATTAAGGTTAATCCCTTCACAAAACCTCTGTTTTGGGATGGTGGCGTATTCGTCTATATTGCTCAGCAAATATCTACGGGGTATGCTCCTTATTTAACAGCCTTTGATCACAAGACTCCCTTATTCGGGCTTGTCGGAGCATTATTCATTAGCGCTGGACGGTTAATTAGTCTTTCTGACATACTAGCTATCAGGTTTGGGGCTTTCTTGCTAACTGTAGTGCATGTGTGTCTGCTGTTCTGGCTCGTCAAAAAGCTCACCAAATCGACACTGGCAGCATATGTGAGCGCCATCTTTCTGGCTGGCTTTTCAGGTTATGCCGATATAAACGCATCTTGGATTGATCCAAAATCCGTATTACTGTTGACTCAAACCGCGCTTATTTGTTGTATGTTCAAAGGGCGCTATTTCTTAGCCGGGGTTTGCAGTATTCTGTGTGGCCTGGCTTGGCAACCAGGTTTCATGTTGTGCGCTTTGGCTCCATTTGCTTTTCTGATAGCATCTTCTCATACCACAACAAAAGTAAAGCCTTTGTTATTTTTTGCCGCCGGATCGGCCGTATGTGTCGCATTTTTTCTAACATACATTATATTATCAGGGGCATTGAAAGATTTCTTTGATCAAGCCTTTTTATTTAACTTCGCCTATTATATCCCCGAGAAACTACCATCGACGATCTTGGCGCAATTGCAACACATAGAAAGTATCATATTTCGGTTTTATGGACCTGAAGTATGGGAATTTCATCTTGCGCTAACATTACTACCGGTATTTGCAGTAATTACCTTTAAATTTCGGGCGGAATCACCCGCTGAAGACAAAACCAAGACGACGTACGCATTAGTCTTATTTACTGCAACTGGTTATCTTCTGATTGCACAGGTCAATTTTGCTAGTGGGCCTCATCTGTTGCCATTTTTGGATTTGATCCCATTAATTAATATCTTAACTGCCTGGACATTATGGCAATATGGCATAAAGAAACTCAAAAGTATTAAGCCCTTTATCTGCAACAAGCAATTAATCACACTTCGCCAGGTGACAATGACAGGAATTGTCGTGTTGTCAGTAGGCATCTCATTCCGACATCTTCCTAACAAATGCGAAACCATAACATTGCAGCAACAGCAAGATTGGATCAATAAAGTATTAACAAGTGGTCAATACAAAACTGTTCAAGTTGTCGGAGCTTCTGAGTTTCTTGTTCTAGCCAATCTACGCAACCTGACGAAGTATTTGTATTTTTATAATGGGGTTGCCGATTTCCAAAAATTCCAGATAAACCAAGTGCAGAATATGTTTGCATCAGAGAAAGTCCCGGATATTATTGTGGTGGCAAGGAACGGTGGGAACCCCTTTCAAGCCTTGATTGAATCTAGCTATACACAAATCGACTCCATAACTATGGCGCCTGATGACATCCAAAGTTATGATCTGAAATGCATCGGTAGCTGGGGTGTGACTACACTGGTCTACAAGCGCAATTAGCCAAAATAACCCATAAGTGGTAAAGACGGAGCGTTACTAACCCTTATAATTTTTGTACATGTTGAAGCAAACATGTTTCGATTCACCTAGTTCGGTAAATGAAATTGAAGGAGCTTTATGAAGATTAACGTAACCAAAAGTGCTAGTGTACTTCTGGCCGCTGGGATTGCCTTTGCTGCGTTCGGCACTCCGGCATTAGCTACAGGACCTGTCACAGGCACAGGCACCACAAATTTTTATGTTCAAAACACTTCACTGACAACTGTCGCCTCGGTGGTCGCTCAGTACTATGGCCCTACCGGTAGCACAGATGCAACTCGGAATGTTTCAATAAATCCGGGCTCCAGTTTTGCTTTTATGGCAGACGCGAGTGGTCTTGGCGCTGGATGGAAAGGTTCTGTCGTAGTTAGCTCTGACCAAGATGTTGTCGCTGCTGCTGAGACAGTTTGGACAAACATCCCTGGTGCCGCAGGAAAAGTCGACCAGTACGAACGTGATGCATATGGCGCCATCAACAATGGGTCAAGTGTCCAGTATATTCCTGGTATCGTCATTAACGGTGCTGTGGTTAGTGGCGTGCCAGTTGGCGAGCGCGGGCAGTTGGGTGTTCAAAACACCACCGGTTCACCTGCAACAATCTATGTTAGTTGGCAAAAGCGCGGTGCTCTTACGCCTGATTACGTCTCAATCGATGTGGTGCCCGCATATGCAGCGCACACTTATGATTTAGGCAATCCTGGCGGGACAACCCCGGACCTTCTTGCACTGAATAGCTTGCCCAGCACTGGCGCTTGGACCGGATCGGCGATTGTCACATCGACGAGTCAATTAGCCGCGGCGCTATCAACTCAATTCGCCACTTATTCCGGACAGGACGAGGCCACGACCACACCGTCAACGAGTTGGTTAGGGGTAGCCTACCCTCGCCGCTATCAAGCAGGTGCATGGCAGGAACATGGTATTCTGACTCTTCAGAACCCCAACAATTCCACGGCGACTGTGCAAGTAGATTTCATCAATAAAGTTACTGGTGGTGTTTCTCTAACAGTTAACACCACTATTGGTGCATATAACGCAATTGGTATTAACGCTAAAGATGGTGGCTGTGCGGCATGTACTCCGGTAGTAGCTGGTAGTGCAATGCAAGCGCTTGGCGGGTCCATCGGATCCGGAACCGTTACATTTGCCGGCACGATCAGTGTTACAAGCAACATTCCGATTGTTGGTTTTGTCACCATTAAGCAAGAGTTCAACCAGCAAGGTGATATTTTTAACTTGGTTGATCGAAATGGCACCAATGGTAAAACTGGCTTTATAGCACATGCGGTACGCAATGGACTTGGAACTTCTTCCACAGATTGGAGTCGTGTCAATATTGCTAACCTTGGCAATGCACCTGCAACCGTATCGATCAGCTTCTACAACGCTGCCGGCACACTCCAAGGTGTTTTGAACCCGACGGTTGATATCGACCCCAGCAAAACAATCGCGCCCGGCGCTGTTGCATCAGTAAACTTGAAGGGTGGTGGAGATCTAGCCACTGCCGCATTGCTTGACAGCAAAGTTACGGGCAATTTCAATGGCTCAATAGTTGTGGTATCCAATCAGCCAATTGCACTGCTATGCGATGGCCTGTATTCGAGTGACGGCAACCCGGGACAGAATGCGACAAATATTCTGTCGTTCTCTAGTTATAACGGGTCGACTCGGTAATTCTCGGTAAAACATTGATTAAAAAAACCGGCTGGTAAACCAGCCGGTTTTTTTATAGAATACGTAGTCATCGTATCTGTTGTTTACTATCTAAACTGGAACAACTGTCATGGTTTTAAGGTGCGCGTAAAACACCTGTGGGCGTCGACCTTCTACTGTCCAAGGTATATTCTTAGTCGAGATATCCCAGAGCCGACAGTCGTTCCTCTATAATCGCCGCATCACTTTCAGTACCCGTTGACACTGTTAGATCCCGTTGCGATTCTACAATTGCCTGTGAAACGACTTCGCTATTAGTTCTTATTTGATTTAGTGTTACAGCATCTATCAATGCATTGTTCCATAGTTTGCCCTCAATGCCAATTGGAACTGGCAATCCAAGTAAACATAAAGCGTTCAAAGTCACATCAATTAAGTCGCTCCTCGGAATAGATACGCCAGGACGAATCTGGGGACCTGCTGCGATCAAAATGCCCTCATGTCGATGCCCACCGCTGGTTGGGAGTCCACGCATCATTCCTTTACTCGCAAGTTCAATCGGTTGCGGAACCCCTGATATTGCCGAATGACGAAACACGTCTGGAATTGTGGCTTCTACAATTAAATCAGGGAAGGAAGTAGTAAACTCACCGTTGAATAACTCCTGCCGACGCCATACTTTTCGAATAACTGTCTCTCCGGTATCAGGATGAGTCAACTTTGGCAATTCCTGTTGAATATATTGGACAATTTCATCGTATTCTCTGCCAGAGTTGACGATGCCCAATGGATCTCTATCCTTTACATTCAACCAGATATTGCCGCGCCGTTCCTCCGAAAAGGCCTTGGTTTCCAACCAGTCAACGCCGTTGAAAAGCGATTCCTGACTAAGCCGGCTGCGCATCTTGCCACCGAACTTGCTTCTGAGCCATGTCAGACTTTGGTAGGGCACAAATTCTGCTGCAGTTCTCAGGTTCGATATCATCCAAGCACGCAGTTGTGCAGAAGGACGTGACACTTCAGCTTTGAAACTAAGTAAGTGATGTTGTGCCAGCCAGCTATTAAGGTGAACCATCACATTGCTCTCACTGCCGGAGCCGTGGTCTGAAACGATTAAAATATTAATATCGGAAGGAAGACACGCTAATAATTCACCGATGCGGCGATCTATATCCTCATAGACTTGGGAAATTGCATTTCGCAGACGCTGTGCAGCATTCGGATGATAATCGTGGTTCGATGGGTCGCAGAATTTCGCAAAGAAATGATTGACGCTATCTGTTGCTGCAACAACGAACATTGAGAAGAGCCAATCCGTTGTCTTCAAAAGATCGGTTGCCACTTTAAAGCGAATGTCGATCTCTTCAAGAATCGCATCCAGTGCGTGTTCAGGTTGGCCACGTTTCATCCACATCCAGTCATTCGGGACAATCACATATGAACCACCACTGACTGATTGGATATGCATCTTTACTTCAGGTGGGTAAGTATAAGGACTCTGATAACCCGGCACCTCACGCCCTGAGATAAAAATTCCCTTTATATGGTCGGGCGGGTATGTCATGGGCACATTAATAATGACGGATGGAAACCCCTGCGCATTTACATATTCCCATATTGCAGGCGCCGCGCGTCGTTGGGGGATGGGAATCTTGAATGCATAATGACTAAAATCGCGCTCCCAAAAATCAAATATACCGTGTCTGCCTGCATTTTGACCAGTGCACATAGTCGTCCAAGCCTGCGCAGTATAGGGATGCAACACCGAGCGCAAATTCGACCGGGCACCGCTCCGAATCAAATGCGCGATATTTGGCAACTTGCCTTGTTCTATCAATGGATCGATGTAATCGAATGCAGCACCATCAAGACCAATGATCAACAGACGGTTTTGACTCATATTCAATCCAGGTACCCCAGGTCGGCAAGGCGCTTAGCCAACAGTTCGTTATCCTTGGCTGTATCGCCCCCAATATATTCGGCCCTAATCATCTCATCGTTTGACGACAACAATGGATGTGCCTGAGTCCATTCGGGTGTTAGCGTCTCACTGATGACCTGTCCATCCATATAGGCAGGAACAGGTTCATCAAGCAAATAGAGCAGTGTTGGCGCAATATCCGCTATCTCCGATTGGATATTTTTGATTGTCTTAACGCCTTTCCCAAAGATCAAGATTATTCCTTCCGGTGCATGGCATCCCGCACCTGGGTCAAGTGGAGGGCGAAAATAACTGCCCTGTTCACCACGAAAAGCAGCTGCAGAATCAATACCTGTGTTAAATTCGAGGATAAGATCAGGGGCGTCAACAAGGTCATCGCCGCTATAAGCATCAAACTTGCTCTTGATATCTATTAAAACAGGTCTTCCTATGTTATCGCGTTCTTGACGCAGCCCAGCAATGATTTCCGCCATAAGCACACCGCTCTTTGATTCTCCTGCTATGTGTGCGCCACTTTCAAATGCTATGGAGGAATTGGGTGCGTGAATATATATCGAGTTTTCAGAGGCTTCACCAGAGTAGGCAACCGTGTGATCCCAATCCACAGATTTCACGACAGAATTATTAACTGTGTTTAATGTGTCGCGTAAATTGCCGAACAGACCAGAAGCCTCTACAAACCGAAGAAATCCTTTTTTAAGCCAATTCTTCCAAGGCAGCCTTCTGTAACTATTAGTCGTAGTGCCATTTAACACCAGATATCCATGGTCAAGCAACCAGCGATTAACAAGAAATTCCTGATCAAGCTTTTGAAATCCGTGATCAGATACAATCACCACTTGATCGGGTGAAACGACTTGAATCCATTGCCCAATCGCATCGTCTAAAGCTTTATAGCAATCAATAACACATCGATCCAGTTCTGTGAGGTCACTCTGACCAGCTATAAGCCGCTCAAGCACATCCCACATGTAATGCTGTATCCTATCTGGTGATTCATACACAATCACTGTCAAAGCTCCGACGCCATTTTCCAGCGCAACCTTCGTGCAGAGTCGCGTTCGTGTGACTACCAGATCGGCTAGATCACGCGCCAACCGAATGCGACCTTTATCTGTTTTGTAGTCACGACCACGCCGTTTGATAAACAGATCGATCTGGTAACCGCTTCTGTCAAGTATTGCTTTTAAAGTGGCTGGATATGTATAGCAGCTTTGATTGCTTGGCGTATCAAATCCCGCGATCAAAGTGCCGTTTACCGCACGAACCGGATAAGTCATTGGCACGTTATATATGCCGACTTTCTGTCCGCGTTTGCTCAGTATTTCCCACACTTGGGGCACTTTAATTGCCTCGGCATTGTTCAGAGGCCACCCTCGGTCAGTGTTTCGACATCGGTAGAAACCAAATACGCCATGTTTACCTGGATTAACGCCTGTGAAGCACGCTGTCCACGCTACCGGGGTAAGAGGTGGTCGTGTTGATTTTAAGGTTCCACTTGCTCCTGAGTCATAAAGGCTTTTTAAGTTAGGAAGATATCCTTGCTCCATGAACCGTTGTAAAATTGTCCAGGTAGCTCCATCCAGCCCTACTACCAAAACTCGTTTCTCTGCCATATGATTTCCGTACTTATCTGCAGTCGCGATGGGAATTACGCCCAATTAAAACAGAATATATTAATGACCTGCGGAGTGCCCGTTGAGGTTGTAGCGTATGATAACAGCCGTGATCGACTTGGAATCTGCGCCGTATACAATCAGCTTCTTAGTAAATGTGCCGGCGAAATCTGCTGTTTCGCGCACGATGACATTCTTTTTTTGAAATCGGGATGGGGCAAGGAACTAACTAATGTACTCGCACAGCCATCAGTTGGTCTAGTGGGTGTGGCAGGATGTGACCTGATTAGCAGAACGGCTGTTCCATGGTGGGTTGTCGGACGCAAGTTTACTTTCATGAGCGTCGTTTCCTCATTTGATCGCACCGGAAAACCAAGACAAAAGGCAAACCATAGAAAGTCGGGACTCTACCCAGCAGTCATACTTGATGGTGTTTTCCTCGCGGCAAGACATGAGGTGTTTAGGACACTTTCATTTGATGAAACCTCGTTTCCTGGGTTTCACTTCTATGATCTCGATTTATCGATGCAGATCAGCAAGAAAGCTGCACTAATCATTGATTGCAACATACCCATTTATCACGCATCGGAAGGAAAATATGATCTGTCATGGCAAAATGACTTACAATCATTTCTCGTTAAGTGGAAAACTGTATTGCCTGCGTGTGTTTCATTCAGAAAAGCATATGAAGTTGCTTCAGCTTTAGAAATGTGCGAAGGGGTTTATCACGCGACCAATCGCAACTTATGTGAGTCCACACGATACTTTCTAAGAGCTATGCTACGAGACCCACTCCAACTTCCGCTGTATCACACAATTAAGAAGCTCTTTTTCAACTCCCTTCTGTTCCCTTCAACGTCCGACTGATAGCACCCATGATCATTACCCACAATCCAACCCGGTTAGCTGTTATTATCATCAACTGGAATCAGGCACATCTCACCTGTACATGCGTGCAACGGATCATTAATAATATCCAAACCGCTAAAACCAATATTGTTTATCAAATTATCGTTGTAGATAACGGCTCGACAGACAACTCCGCCACGATGATCAGCGAGCAATTCCCCTCCATCATTCTCATCGGCTTGTCTCACAATCAAGGTTTTGCCAAAGGTGTAAACTGCGCATTAAGGCATCCTGCTTGTAATGACACTGACTTGTGCCTCTTTATTAACAATGACGCTTATCTAGCCGAGAATGCACTTGACAGACTGCTTGACAGCATCACGAATGATTCGTCAGACATAGTGTCACCAATCATATATACCGATATGTCAAGCGGTCATTTATGGTCAGCAGGCAGCATGATAGGGAAACACACACTTCGCAATATAAATAATCGGCCTTCTTCCAGAGCAATGAAGTCTGCTATTACATGCGATATGGTTACTTTCTGTATTGTTCTAGTTCCCTATGCAGTTTTCATGCAGGTTGGGATGCTAGACGAATCTTTCTTCATGTATTATGAAGATTGGGATTTCTGCTTACGTTCCAAACAGTATGGTATCCGCTTACAAGTCAATCCCAATGCGGTCGGTTATCATGCCGTTGCGGCATCCACTGGTGGGCGATGGAGCAGCGCCGAAAGATTCCTCAACGGCAAAAGCCTGATTCACTTCTACAGAAAAAACATGCGTTTCGCATCGCCCTTTTTTGCAAGCGTATATTTAATTGTCTATGTCGTTGCATACTGTGTGCGTATGATGCTCAGCAAAAAACTCAGCGCCACACGAGCATTTTTACTTGGCATATGGCAAGGGATAACAGAAACCTAACAAACTGGCATAGTGACCTGTGTTGACAACCTCGGCGCCCGACTCGTTGCGCGCGACCACAGGTCGCCCTCTGCAGGCTGTTCTTGACGAACAGATTAACGGGCCCGATATTCCTGCTCACGCGCCTACCGCGCTAAACGACCGCAGTCCCGCGCGCCAGATCACCCGCGCGCACAAGGCAATAATCGCAACCCAGGCCGCGCAGATCAGGATGCGCGCAAGAGCAGCTTCGGGCGAAAGGCGTCCGGTCAATACTTCGACGGGCAATGCCACCCCGGCCTGAAAGGGCAGCAGTTGCAACGTCGCCTGGAGCGCGACCGGAAACAACCCCAAGGGTATGATGTATCCGCCCAGAAAAGACTTGGCGAGCGCGAAGGCGGCATTCACCCCGTGCGCCTGCGTCATCCAGAAAGACAGGCAGCCAATGACGTATTGCGCAACGAACTCGAATGCCAGCCCGACCGCGCACGAGAGCACGAACAAGATCAGGTTGATCGGATGCAGGTCGAGATGTATTCCCGGGGTGATTAACATCCCCACCACCACGGGCACAGCCACCATTGGGATAGTCACCACCCGTGTGGCTAGCACGCGCGCCAACAGAAAGTGCATCAGGTCTATCGGCCTGAGCAGGTAAACCGACAGGTCGCCATTGCGCACCAGCAACTCGATATCACGCACGATGCTGCATCCCGTGATGCGCCGGACGAGGATGGCAGACAGGTAGTATGCGGCAAAGTCGACCGCACTGTAGCCTTCGCGTTGCGTGCTGCCCTGCTGCGCCAGACCGATCCATATCGACATCATCACGAGCGGGAACGCGGCATTGACCAGTGAGACGAGATAGGTCGCCCGATATACGACTGCCCGCTGTCGGTAGGCGTGCAGTAACGCCGGATAGACCCTCAGTACTCGCATCATGTCACAGCTATTTTACGCTGGTGTTGTTGCCTGAGCGCATGGACGCATGAATGCGGTGTTCTCTGCGCGTGTTAACATCAAAAAATATGGCAACCGATTTCACCCTCGCCTGTCCCATCCCCATCTCCGACTATCCCCAGGTGCTGCTGGCGCACGGCGGCGGGGGAAGGCTGACGAATCAACTCATCGCGAAGATGTTCGTGCCAATGTTCAGCAATCCGGCGTTGGAAGCGCAGCACGACGGCGCGGTGTTTCGCGTCGGCGACGGCAAGGTGCGAGACGATAAAACGGGCGACCGCAATGAGGGCGACCGCGATGAGGGCGACCGCAAGGGATCGCCCCTACTGGCGTTCAGCACGGATTCGTATGTGGTTCACCCGCTGTTTTTTCCCGGCGGCGATATCGGTTCGATGGCGGTGCACGGGACGGTGAATGATCTGGCAATGTGCGGCGCGCGCCCGCTGTATCTAAGCGCAGGCTACATCATCGAGGAAGGCCTGCCGATGGACACGCTGTGGCGAATCGTGCAGTCAATGGCGCTGGCGGCGCAGAACGCCGGCGTGCAGATTGTCACTGGCGACACCAAGGTGGTGGATCGAGGCAAGGGCGACGGGGTGTTTATCAACACCGCCGGCATCGGCATCATCGAGCACGACCAGCATATCGCCCCGCAATCCGTGCGCCCGGGCGACGTGTTGATCGTCAACGGCGATATCGGGCGCCACGGCATCGCGATCATGGCCGTGCGCGAAGGGCTGGAGTTTGAGACCACCATCGAGAGCGACTCGGCGCCAGTCGCTGGCCTGGTGTTACAACTGCTCGACGCAAAGATCAAGGTGCATTGCATGCGCGACCTGACGCGTGGCGGGATGGCATCGGCGCTGAACGAGATCGCCGAGAGCGCACAGGTGGGCATGGCGATTGAAGAACTGCGCGTGCCTGTGCGCGACGACGTGCACGCCGCCTGCGAAATCCTGGGCTTCGACCCGCTCTATGTGGCGTGCGAGGGACGGTTTGTGGCGTTTGTGGCGCCACAGGATGCAGAGCGCGCACTGGAGATCATGCGCCGGCATCCGCTAGGCGCAGACGCCGCGATCATCGGGACGGTGAAGGCTGATCATCCGGGCATTGTGATGATGAAGAGCCGCATCGGCGCCAGCCGGATCGTAGATATGATCAGCGGGGAGCAGTTGCCAAGAATCTGCTGACCTTCAACCACGCCTCCTAATCTCATCAAAACTAGCGCGTAGCTGACGAGGGTCGTCGCTTCCCTTAATAACGACATTCATGTACTGCTCCAGATTGGCGAGTGCGATATGTCCATTTCGAATCAGGAACAGCACGTCCTCAAGATCTGATCTTGTCCCGCGTTCCAGCTTTGATAAAGCAATACTGTATAGATCGAAGATATACGCTGTCAGTTGACCCGAGCGGAAAATGATGCGGTGGCGCAAGGCAGCATCGGGCGGCAAGGGCATGAACTCGGAAGGAACGGATTCCTCCAGATCGAGAGCCATTTCATCCGATAGATTCTTGATCGTCTGCCGTAACTAGTCAATGTTGCTGGTTGGTGCGCCTAGAGTGTAGTCGACATCAATAGTGAAACGTGAGCTGCCCAACAAAATAAGCGCGCTGCCACCAAAGATATAAATCTCAGCGGGATAATCACAACGTCGTCCGAGTTCCTCGAGAAAGGACTGGATAACATCACGAGTGGGTGTGCGCATGTTCTCGCCTTTCGCGATTCAACAATCGGAAAAACAGTGCGATATGCTGGCGGTACGACCGTCCCCAGCTACAGTTCCATCCTGAGCGCTGCTTGTGAATCTCACCAAGTGAGTCTAAGGCGGCCTGACATGAGGCGCCCACTGGAAGGGTCTCAACTGGCGGCGTGTTCAGTTCCTGCGAAAACAGATCCTGCAGATCATTTTGATCACCCAAGAGGCCGTGCAGCTGGGGCTGCATTTCGCGTTGTAGATACGTTGCTGCCTGGTAATACAACTTCAGCGTATCTGCTGCAGTTTGGGAAACCTTTGCGAGCGCATCTGGAACCGCATCGCTCAATTCAGGGTGACGCAGGAAAAGAAGAATCAGCGAACTGTTTAGCCGGGCGGATGAACTCTCAGCCAACCCGGCGATGAGTTCGGACGGACTGAGCGACTCAGATGATTGGACTGGCGAATACCATAGATGCGTGATGCCGAGACGGTACAACTCGGCAATCAGTAGCTCATCGCGATCCATGGTGGGTTCACTCATCCCGTTTAGATCCTCATCCGCGCGATCATCGTGCTGACCGCCAGCCCCACCCCGACGACCGGGATGAGCGCAAAGAGCGCGCTGGGCGACACGACAAGAAACAACACCAGAACGGGTAAAACGGTGAAGTAGGCCGCGCCGACCACAAAGGCAATCGCCGCCGTTAACCAGAAATACTGGCCGCGCACCTTGCCCAGCACGCGCCGGATGGCCTCAGCCACGAGCCCGCCCATAGCAGGCCCGGCAAAGAGCGTGATGATGATGGCGAACAAGCCGATGTTCCCGATCAGCCGCAACACAAACCCTCCGACGACGCCCAGCGCCAGCGCCACCAGTGCAACGATGACGTACTGCTCCGGTTTGGCAGTGTAAAACGTGGCGACGCGCGCTTTGACGTAGTAAGGACAGACGTATCCGGTGGGAGTGCGGCGCGCGTCCTTGGTCATCAGTGGGCGGTTGCACTTGGAGCAGCGCAACGTGGTTGGGGCGGTCGCGACGTATTGGCACTCGATGTCGTACGGACTCGGCGAAACGCCGGTTGCGGCAGGAATGCCGGTTGCGGCAGGAATGCCGGTTGCGGCAGGAATGCCGGTTGCACCGGACTGCGCGGGAGGTGTGGAGTTCTGCGTGCTCATAATTGTGACTTCTTCAACACGTCAAGCATGGCATTGTGAAGCAACCCGTTGCTGCCCACAATCCTGCCCGACGTCAACATCGTATCCCCACCCTCATAATCCGTAACGGCGCCGCCGGCCTCGCGAATCAGGATGATCCCCGCCGCAATGTCGTGCGGTTTGATCTTGCTCTCCCAATAGCCGTCCATCTGACCCGCCGCCACATAGCACATATCGAGCGCCGCCGAGCCGATGCGGCGGGTGGCCTGCGCTGTGCGCTGAAAGCCGAGGAACTCAGGGACGTTGCTGTCGCTGGTGTGCGAGTCATACGGGAAACCCGTAATCAGCAGCGAGCGCTTCAAGGTCGCGATGGGTGAGACGCGGATGGGCGCCCCATTGCGCGTGGCGCCATGGCCGCGCGCCGCTGCAAACATCTCGTCGATGATCGGGCTGTAGACCACGCCGACGGATGGCACGCCGTCGATGAGCAACCCCATGGAAACACAGAAGATGGAAAACCCGTGCGCGAAGTTGACCGTGCCGTCCAGCGGGTCGATATGCCACTGGTAGGCGGCGGTCGACGTCCGGCTCTTAACCACTTCGTACGCGCCGCCTTCCTCGCCCACAATGCGATGCTCCGGGAAGTATTTGTTCAACTCGCCCACGATGTACTTCTCGGAACGAACATCGTACTCGGTGACCGGGTCGATCTCACTGGTTTTGAACTGCAAGGCGGCGCCGCGATTGGCCGCGATGGTGACAACCCCTTCGCGCAGGATCGCGCCGGCGCCGCGCGCAATCGTGATCGCAACGCTCAGAATGTCGGTGAGCGAGCCATCGACCTCGGACGCCGCTGCAAGGCCTTTATCCGTGATGTTAGTCATAGAGTCTATTCTACACCGCACAAACCATTGACAATATGAGTAATGTTTGTATAATGTTGAGTAATGTTAGCGGGTTGTGTGGAGATATAACAATGGAAAATAACGTCAGTGAGAACAAAGAACCGATGATGGAACGGTTGCATCATAAGATGCACCAGGGAGCCAAGCCGGCGGGCAAGGGGGCGATTGGATTTATCTTCGCCGCCGTGTTTCTGGATCTGCTCGGCGCCGGCATCCTGATCCCGGTGCTGCCCTATCTGGTGCGCCAATACAGCGCCGACGCGTTGACTCTCGGCCTGCTGGCGTTGTCGTTCTCAGCAGCGCAATTCATCGCCGCGCCGATTCTAGGCGCGCTCTCAGATCGCTATGGGCGCCGCCCGTTGCTGGTGTTCAGCGTGCTGGGATCCGGG
>Ga0073936_10007135_pt1 | contig 14505 bp, 10 predicted proteins | sample AliMusrvi5mmetaG_FD_87041 | JGI IMG/M metagenome (GOLD analysis project Ga0073936, IMG submission 87041) | Freshwater lake bacterial and archeal communities from Alinen Mustajarvi, Finland, to study Microbial Dark Matter (Phase II) - Alinen... | ecosystem: Environmental > Aquatic > Freshwater >... | reverse complement strand
GCAAAATCGGTATCAAATATGTAGTTAAATCCAAGGCGTCGCAAGGCGGCAACCATCTTGCCTGTAACCAGGGTTCCGGCAGGCATACCGAATTCCTCACCGAGAGCTGCCCGGACGGCAGGAGCCGTTTGTACAATGACGGTTTTTGAAGGATCGGAAAGGGCACGGATCACTGCACCGGTCTGGTCATCTTCGGTAAGCGCCCCGGTAGGGCATACAGCGACGCACTGTCCACAGTAGGTACAAACCGAGTGGTCGAGGTTCATTTCAAAGGCAGGGGCAACGACGGCCTGAAAACCACGGTTAACAGCAGAAAGTACTCCTACGGTCTGTACCTCATTGCACATCATTTCGCAACGACGGCACATGATGCATTTATTAATCTCTCGTATGATAGCCGGCGAGGTATCCTCCCGGTACATAGATTGTTCGCCCTTGTAATGAATCTGCCGGACTCCCAGGTGCTGGGCCATATTCTGCAGATCGCAGTTACCCGACTTGGCGCAGATCAGGCAATCAGCCGGGTGATCGGATAAGATCAGTTCAACCACGGTACGGCGGGCATTTATGGCCCTGATTGTATGTGTACTTACTTCCATGCCTTCGGAAGCTTCGGTACAGCAAGCCGGGGCCAGATTTCTACGGCCTTTGACTTCCACCACGCAGACGCGGCAACCGCCCGGCTTATTCTCAATATTCATATCTTCCAGCTGCATATAGCAAAGCGTCGGGATATCGATGCCAATGCTGGAGGCAGCTTTCAGTAAAGTAGTTCCTTTGCGTACAACTACCGGTTTGTTATCGATGGTGAGATTTATCATTTCCATAAGACATTCCATTTATCCGATTAATACAGCATCAAACTTACACTTCTCGAAACATACCCCGCACTTGATGCACAAGGTCTGGTCAATGTAATGCGGACCACGTTTTTCGCCTGAAATAGCACCAACGGTACAGTTTCTGAAACAAAGGGTACAACCGGTACATTTCTCATTGTCAATGGTGTAATGAACCATTGCTTTGCACTGACCAGCCGGACAGGAGGAAGAGGTGACGTGAGCCAGGTATTCGTCATGAAAATTGTCAAGGGTTGAAAGTACTGGATTAGGTGAAGTTTGTCCCAGTCCGCACAGGGAGGTATCTTTAATCACGTTGCTCAATATTCTCAATCGATTAAGATCTTCCGGCTTACCTTCTCCTTCGGTGATTTTTACGAGAATCTCATGTAGCCGTTTGTTTCCAATACGGCAGGGAGTGCACTTTCCGCATGATTCGTCAAGTGTAAATTCCAGGTAAAACCTGGCTATGGATACCATACAATTCGAATCATCGAGAACGATCATTCCACCAGATCCCATCATTGAACCAGCCGCCAATAGGTTGTCGTAATCGATGGGTGTATCGAGGAATGATTTGGTGAGACACCCTCCGGAAGGACCGCCAGTCTGAACAGCCTTGAATTCTCGGCCATCCTTAATTCCGCCGCCAATGTTGTAAATGATTTCACGCAGGGTGATTCCCATGGGAACCTCGATCAAGCCTACGTTATTGATATTCCCGGCTAGTGCAAATACTTTGGTCCCTTTTGAATGAGCTGTTCCTATTGAAGAAAACCATTTGGCTCCTTTGTTGATAATCACCGGGATATTGGCAAATGTCTCCACATTATTCACATTTGTCGGTTTGCCGTTGTATCCTTTTTCAGCAGGGAACGGAGGCTTTACAGAGGGCTCGCCGCGCTTTCCTTCCATGGAATGTATGAGGGCAGTTTCTTCGCCACAAACAAAAGCGCCGGCACCATAACGAATTTCGACATCAAAATTAAATCCGGTACCCAGGATATCGTCTCCAAGCAAACCATATTCGCGGGCCTGTTTGATTGCAATTTTCAACCGTTCGATCGCCAGTGGGTATTCGGCACGTATGTATATTAATCCCTTATCCGCACCGATGCAATAGCCACAGATTGCCATTGATTCGAGTACGGAATGCGGGTCACCTTCAAGGACTGATCGATCCATAAATGCACCGGGGTCACCTTCATCGGCATTGCAAACGACGTATTTCTGATCGCTGACTGCTTTCCGGGTCAGTTCCCATTTCAATCCGGTTGGAAAACCACCGCCTCCACGTCCCCGAAGACCTGAATCCTTGATGATACGAATGACTTCGTCCGGAGTTTTAACGGTCAGGCAATCTCCAAGGGCACTATAACCATCACGGCCGATGTATTCTTCAATGTCTTCAGGATTGACAAATCCGCAGTTACGCAGGGCGATACGGATCTGCTTCTTATAAACATTTGGCCCGTTCGAATCAACAACCGGTTCATTGGTTACAGGATCCTTATAGAGCAAGCGCTCAACTTTCCGGCCTTTAATGATATGTTCGTCAACAATTTCAGCAACATCTTCCGGAGTAACCTGGGTATAAAAAGTGTTATCGGGTAAAATTTTTACAACAGGACCCTTTCCACAAATCCCAAAACATCCGGTTAATAATACCTGTATCTCATCGGCCAGACCGTATTCATTGAGAAGGCTTTTGAAATTCGTTTTGATAAGTTCACTTTGTGAAGCCTTGCATCCGATACCACCGCATACAAGGATATGCATATTGAATTCAGCCATAGTCGTCCGTTTGAAGGATTTAAATCTCGATTATTGAAAAGGTCACCGGAATAATACCATCGACCATTTCATTCAGCTTAATATGCTTTTCAATAATTTCCAGGGCTTTGGTTCTGTTTACGAAACCATAAACTACAGGTTGTGCTCCGGGAATGGTAAGCTCTATCGTAGGTTCTGCATAACAGTATCCCATACACCCTGTCTGGGTCACCAGGGCATCAATTCCCTGGTGATCGAGTTCGCTGGTGAAAAAGTTCATCGTTTCTTTCGCACCTGAGGCAATACCGCAGGTGGACATGGAGACTTTGATCTGAATCACATTTCCAGGATGGTTAACGTCTTCTCTTAATCTGATTTTTGACTGAACTTCAGACTGTAATTTCTTTAAGTCAGCCCTGTTTTTTATTTTATTCATAATTTGCTGGATTTATGAAGCTTTCAGTTACTAAATATCAGGAGTTTAAAATCGTAAATCACTAATTTTTATCATCATTCGCTAAATTCAGGAAAAAATACCAGAAAGTAATGCAAATCAGCAGGTTTTATTCTAATTTAGATTGTTTTTAGGTAACGAAATCGATTGGGGGAATCGTAAAAATTCAAGCATATGGAGATCTTTCAGAAATCGTAAAATAATGTTGAATATTACGGAATGGTTTTGTAATTTAAGTTCGAAATTCAAGCCCTATGATTTACGAAGAAAATCTATCCAATCAGGGATTTATAGATGATCCTGAACTGCATCAAAAGATCATTGATGCATTGCCCATTCCAATCTTTTACCGCGACCTGAAAGGAATTTATGTTGCCTGTAACCTGGCGCAGGAGAAACTGCTTGGATTGACCAAATCACAAATCATTGGGAAAACGGTCTTTGACATACAACCGGATGAGATTGCCGTTATATATGCCCAGCGCGATCAGGAATTACTTGACAGCCCGGGGGACCAGATTTATGAAACAAAATTCAGGGATACCTCAGGTGTTTTGCACGATGTGGTCTTCAATAAGGCAGTCATTCGTAACGATAAAAATGAGATCATTGGAATAGTCGGCTCGATCTTCGACATTACCGAGCGTAAGAAAGCTGAACGAAAGTTAGAAAAAGCACGTGAGGCAACAGTGATTGCTTCGGCAATGATGCATAAAATCAGGGCTGGAATTATAATTATTGATAGTGAATTTAAAGTAATTGATTCGAACGAAGCCTTTGCAAAGCTTTTGGGGACTGAAATAGAAGAACTTTATGATACTATACCGGGTCTGCATGGTGCGGACCTGAAGGAACTGGTACCAGATGTTATTTTCAAGATGTTCACCACTACGATGATTTCAGGGGAGAATGCCATTGAACGGGATCTTCGTATTCAAAATAAACTCCTGCATGTTTCGGTAATTACGATTTACAAACACCGGGTAGTGGGTGCCCTGTTGCGGGATATGTCAGCACCTTCGCTTGTTCGCGAAGAAATCATAAGCCGTGCACAAAGGGTGAACCGGCATAATCTGGAAACGGTACAAAAAATTGCTTTCCTGCTTGGGGACAATGCTTCGATGACTGAAGAAATGCTCAATTCGATTATCGAATCCTACAAATATGGAGAGGATGATAGCTAAGAGTCTCTACACAAGTAATTGAAGAAAAGAAAGTTACAATATCCAATATTGAATTAGAAAAAAGGAAAGAGGAAATGGGAAAGTGTTCAGTGATCAGTGTTCAGTGATCAATGCAGTCAACAACACATAACCCATAACTTGAAACTTGAACTTTATAAATACTTGAACCCTGAAACTATTCAGATGCCTGATTATCACATAGAAGTAGATCTACATCAATTAAACCGTCATGGACAGGTTGTTTGCGGGGATGTTTTTCATTCACGACAAATCCGAGCTGAAGGTCGTAGTATCCTTGTACTCTCGGATGGTATCGGGCATGGAGTAAAAGCCAATGTACTGGCTACGCTTACGGCATCAATGGCCCTGAATTACACTTCTTTTCACACAAAACCTGAAGTTGCAGCCAATATCTTTATGCGGGCTTTGCCCAAAAGCCTCGATGGAAAGGAAAGCTATGCGACCTTTACTATCATCGAAATTGAAGATGCCGGGCAGGTTCGGATTATCAATTACGATAATCCGAGGTCGATCCTCTTTAGAAGCGGGCAATTATTCAATCCGAAAGAGGTAGAGATTCCGATAAGAGGAGAAGAAAATGCAGGTAAAATACTTCGTATCAGGGAGTTCAATCCTATGCTTGAAGATCGCATTATTTTCATGACTGACGGCATTTCCCAGTCGGGATTGGGAAGTAATAAATTTCCTACCGGTTGGGGACTTAATAACATATTCAAATTTGCAGAAAGTCAGATAGCACGGGAATTTGAAATATCGGCAACCAAACTGGCCCGTAAAATCCTGAATCAGGCTTCGATGAACGATTCATTCGAGATTCGTGATGACGCTAGTTGTGGGGTAATCTACTTCAGGAAACCCCGTGAATTTATGCTAATCACCGGACCACCGTTCTACAAAATTAAAGACACTGATTTTGTGCAAAGGATACAGGAATTCCCAGGAAAGAAAATTATCTGCGGAGGTACAACCGCAGAGATCATTGCCCGGGAATTGAATCTGGATATCGAAATACAGCATCACTTTGCAGAAAAAACATTACCCCCGGCAGCAAAAATGGAAGGCTTCGAGATTGTAACTGAAGGTATTCTGACCCTGGGCCGTGTTGAAGAAATTCTGGAAAGTTTCAACAACGACAGTCGGCTGGGTGATAGTCCTCCGGAAGAAGTTGTAAAGTTACTTACCGAACATGACATCATCCATATCATTGTAGGAACCCGTATCAACTGGGCCCATCATGACCCTGATCAGCCGGTTGAACTCGAAATACGCAAATTTGTAGTGAAACGAATTGCCCGTTTACTTGAAACCCGTTTCTTCAAAAAGGTCACAGTAGAATTAGTATAGAAAATAATGAAAGAAGATTTTAAAGGAGATCAGATACACATAATTTAGAAACAAGTTGTCTGATATCTCAATTAACATTTCAGATAAATAATTAAAAATTTCTAAGCCGAACGGAAACAACATCAGTCAATTGTATTACTTTTATTCCATATTGTGCCTGTCGCAATAAACCTAAAACCTATAAAATGAAAACTCTCTTACTAATCGGCATGGTGCTCTTTGCTGTCTTTTCGAATTCTGCTTTAGCACAGGATCACAGCATTCACTTGAATTCGTTGGGTTTCTTACCGCAATCTTCAAAGAAAGCTTCAGTTATTGGTGAAGCCAAATCATTTGTAATCAAACAGGTTTCGGACAAGGCTATCGTTTACAAAGGGAATATTTCGACTTCAGTATACCAGAAAGATGTCAACCAAAATGTATCTGTGGCTGACTTTTCCTCTTTCACCAAAAATGGCAGATATTACCTTGAAACACCTGACGGAACTAAATCCATCGAGTTTGAAATATCGCCAAAGGTTTACAATCAGGCTTTTTATACCAGTATGCGTGCATTCTATCTCTGGCGCTGCGGCACTGCAGTTGATGGAGTATATAACGGCATTCATTATTCACATGCACCCTGTCACATGGAAGACGGATATGAAGATTTTCAGGACAAAGCAGGTCAGCGCCGTGATGGAACCAAGGGATGGCATGACGCCGGTGATTATGGAAAATATGTAGTAAATGCAGGAATCACTGTCGGAATGATGTTCATGGCCTGGGATCAGTTTCAGGACAATCTCAGTAAATTCTCTCTTGATATTCCTGAAACGGCACCGGGTTATCCTGATTTTCTGAAAGAGCTGAAATGGGAAACCGATTGGTTACTCACCATGCAATATACCGATGGATCAGGAAAGGTATCCCATAAACTGACACGGAAAAACTTCGAACCTTTCTGCAAACCTGAAGAAGATAAAGAAAAGAGATATTTCACTGATTGGAGTTCAGCGGCAGTTGCTGATTTTGTGGCTATGATGGCCCAGGCTTCCCGTTATTTCCAACCTTACGACAAAGCCTATTCGATTAAATGTCTGGCAGCTGCTCAGCTCAGTTATAATTTTCTTAAGGCAAATCCTGAAGATAAAAAGTTTGTACAGGGTGAATTCAAAACCGGAGGATATGAAACTACCGATGAGGATGACCGTTTGTGGGCCGCTGTGGAAATGTGGGAAACTACCGGAATTCCCGAATTTCTTAATGACTTTGAAACACAGGCAAAAGCCCAGGACTTTAAAATTGATGAAGATTGGGATTGGAGTGATGTTTCAAATTTGGGAATGTTTGAATATGTTCTTTCGCAGAAAGCCGGAAAGAATCCTGTAATTTTGAAAACTATCCAAAAAAATATTATAGACGTTGCAAATACAATTGTATTGAAAGGTGAGGCAGATGCATACGGACGACCAATGGGCGGACGTTATTACTGGGGATGCAACGGAACAGTTGCCCGACAGGTATTGAACCTACAGGTAGCTTATAGAATTAAACCTCAAAAAATATATATTCAAACCTCTCAAGATGCCATTGCCCATATTTTTGGACGTAACTATTATAACCGTTCATATGTTACCGGGTTGGGAATTAATCCGGTGATGAATCCTCACGACCGACGTTCAGGATCGGATAATGAAGTACAACCCTGGCCGGGATATATCGTTGGCGGAGGGCACACTGCAACCGGATGGAACGACAAACAGGAAGATTATTCAACCAACGAGATTGCAATAAACTGGCAAGCTGCGCTTGTTTATGCATTGGCTGGTTTTATCGAAAAATAGAATCAAGTCAGGTATTTCTGCTTAGCCGAACCCATAACTATTTGACAATTCTATCATTCAGCCGTTCATCGAATAACCAAACCTAATACTTATGAAATCGATCAAAATAATTTTGCTCCTTCTGGCATTGCTTGTTCCCATTACCAAACAGGCTTTGGCTGTCAGTCATTATAAGAATTTTAAGGTAGCAGTTTATTCCAGAGCTTACGAAACAGTGAAAATGGGTGATATCAATTGGATCGAACCCATCTGGGATGAAATCACACGACAGGTAAAGGTTGATAAAATTTACCTTGAGACCCATCGTGATTTATTGATTGTTGATGAGGCAACCCTGATGAAGGCCAAAGCGTTTTTCGAAAGCCGTGGAATTGAAACTGCCGGAGGAATAACCTTAACTGTAAATGAGGGTAATAATTTCGAAACCTTCTGTTACAGCAATCCGGAACACCGCAAGAAAATAAAGGAAATCGTCGAATTTACAGCCCGGCATTTTAATGAATTGATTCTCGATGACTTCTTTTTTACCAATTGCAAATGCGATCTGTGTATAAAGGCAAAAGGCAATAAAAGCTGGTCTGAATTTCGTCTGGAACTTATGACTAAAGCAGCCAAAGAACTTATCATCGAACCTGCAAAGTCAGTGAATCCAAGCATAAAAGTGGTGATTAAATACCCCAATTGGTATGATCATTTTCAGGGTTGTGGATTCAATCTCGAAACAGAACCTAAACTGTTTGACGGCTTGTATACAGGTACTGAAACCAGGGATCCATTCAGCAACCAACACCTTCAACCGTATGAGGGTTATTTAATTTACAGGTATTTCAATAACCTTAAATCTGATAAGAATGATGGCGGATGGGTTGATCCGGGTGGATTGAATTTTATGGACCGCTATGCAGAACAGTTGTGGCTGACTATGTTTGCAAAAGCTCCTGAAATTACTTTATTCGATCTCAGGCAATTGCAACGTCCACTTCTTAAAACTGATCGTGCAGCATGGCAGAACCTGGAATCATGCAGTTTCAATTACGATGACATGATGAAACCAATTGCCGATAAAAATGGGAAAATGGTTCAGCCCACCACCATTGCCCGCGCAGCAGGTTATACCTTCGAAACCATTGATCAGTTTTTAGGAATGCTTGGGAAACCGATTGGTGTAAAAAGCTATAAACCATTCCATTCACAGGGAGAGGATTTTCTTCCAAATTATATGGGGATGATTGGTGTACCCATGGATATTGTTCCTGCTTTTCCTGAAAATGAACCCATTGTATTCCTTACTGAACAGGCCAAATACGATGAAGACATTGTATCTAAAATCAAAAAACAATTAATTTCAGGGAAGGATGTAATGGTCACCTCAGGGTTTTTAAAAGCAATGCAGGATAAAGGATTAAATGACATAGCCGAACTTCGGGTAAGCGATGCAAAAGCATCCGTAAAGGAGTTTTCATCCGGTTGGGGACCACACCAGTTTTCAGATCACGATATGCTTATCCCTCAAATCAAATATTTAACCAATGATTCCTGGGAAGTAGTTTCAGCTTTTAATGGAACAAATGGTTGGCCAATCGTTCACCGGGCCAATTATTCAAAGGGAAAATTATATATACTTACAATTCCCGATAATGTGATTGATCTCTATCAACTGCCCGTTGATGTATTGTCAAAAATAAAAGAGATTCTAACCCCAAACATGCCTGCTTTACTTGAAGGGCCCGGATATACCAGTTTATTTGTTTACGACAATAATACAGTGATAATAGAGTCATTTGCCAGCGATAACAGACAAGTGAAACTTCGTATGGCTGAAGGTTTTTCGGCAGCTAAAAATCTTATTACAGGTCAGGAAATTACCGGGGAAAAGAAAGAATATATTCAAAGCAGGCGTCAACCACCAATCGTGAAGACAGTTTTGAATTTAGAATTGAAGCCTCATTCTTATCTTGTGCTTCAACTTGAAAAGTAACAAAACGAAATTGCAGAACAAAAGGAAAGGCCTGACTCAAAACTGAATCAGACCTTTTCTTTTAAATAAATCTTCTAATGCTACACCATTGGATATTTTTTAAAAATATCTTCTGATTTCATCAGGATATCAACATATTGAGCACGCTGATAAGTGTATGGATCTTTTAGATTTTTCCTGGATAATTTACCTCGGAAATCATCCAAATTTTTATAGCCTTTTTTGTCCATCCATGCCTGAATTTCAGAAAGAATGGTCAGAACGAATGAAGGCTGATTTTTATAAAGGACAGAAACAATCTGAACTACATCAGCTCCGGCCAGTAACATTCGAATCACATCTTCAGCAGAATAAATTCCCCGGCTTCCGCAGATACTGCCTTCAATATTGCCATGAAGCAAGCCAACATACCGTAAAGAAAGATGATGATCGTTAGGCTGGGTCAATTCCCATGGGAAATGAAACACTTCTTTGTCAATGTCTATATCGGGCTGAAAGAAACGGTTAAACAAAACAAAACCATCCACTCCGGCTTCATCAAGTTTCTTAATGAAATTTAATGTATTGGTATAAAAAGGACTTAATTTAACGCTTACCGGTATTTTAACCGCTTTCTTTACACTCTTGACAATCTGATACTGCTTTTCTTCGATGGAGGAAGCGCCGACTTCAAAATAGCCAGGTGTTGCATACAGGTTCAATTCAAGTCCATCAACTCCTGTTTCCTCCAATAATTTAGCATATTCAACCCAACTCGTTTCATAGAGCGCATTTAAACTTGCAAAAACAGGGACAGTGGCAGACTGCTTTAGTTTTTTGAGGTTATAGATATGCTCTTTCGGACCTGCATAGGCAATGTCCGGGAATATTCGTCCCATTTCAGAATTCCGGTTGGCATATTCATTTAAATCTTCATCAAACTGTAATCCCTCCAATTGAATTTGTTCTTCAAATAAGGATTTATATACGATTGCAGCTATACCGGCTTCTTCAAGCTCTTTAATAACTTCAGGTTTTGTTACGAGATTGCTGGCGCCTAAAATCAACGGATTTTTTAATTTGACGCCCATGTAGGTTGTTGATAAATCTGCCATATTCTTTGGATTTAGAGTTGTCGTTTATCCATTAAACTCATTTCTCATCACTTTTGTTCACCTTGGTGTTAAATAAAAAAAGAGGCTCTCCTTTGTCAGAAAAACCTCTTCGATTTAATATTTCATGAAATCCTGTTAATCTTAATCTTAGTTTTTAATGCGCATGCAGTAAAATGAACGCCAGACAAATACAACTGAAATGAGGAAAAGGATAACTGCAACAATGTGGTGAGCTAAACCGTAACTTTTCACTCCGTCAACAACAGTTGACATTGATACTGCAATCTCAACTGCCAGTAACCCGAATAGAGTCGAAAATTTAATGATCGGGTTTAAGGCAACTGAAGTTGTATCTTTAAACGGATCACCAACTGTGTCACCAATAACAGCTGCATCGTGAAGAGGAGTGTTTTTTTCTCTTAGATCAACTTCAACCAATTTCTTTGCATTATCCCAGGCGCCGCCTGCATTAGCCATATATATAGCTTGAAACAGACCAAAAACAGCTATTGATATCAGGTAGGCCACAAAGAAGTTTGGATCGAACAATGCAAATGCAAGTGTTGCAGTGAGCAAAACGATAAAGATGTTCCACATTCCCGTCTGTGCATATTTGGTACAGATTTTTACAACGGCGATAGAATCTTCAAGATCTGCCGTAGTTTTATCCAGGCGCATTGTCCTTTTAATATACGACACTGCACGGTAAGCACCGGTTGTCACAGCCTGAATTGAAGCACCGCTAAACCAGAAAATCATTGCACCTCCTGTTATAAATCCCAATAATACCGGAGCCTGTGTTAATTCAAGATTTAACATTCCTGCTTTTTTAAGCAACAGGATGATTGAAAAAATCATGGTCGTTGCTCCAACCACAGCCGTTCCTATCAAAACAGGTTTCGCCGTAGCTTTGAAGGTATTTCCTGCCGCATCATTTACTTCGAGGTAATGTTTCCCACGTTCGAAGTCAGGCTCAAACCCAAAATCGCGCATGATTTCTTCCTTGATATTTGGAATCTTTTCAATTTGAGAAAGTTCATAAATCGATTGTGCATTATCGGTCACCGGACCGTAACTATCAACAGCAATTGTAACAGGACCCATGCAAAGAAATCCGAAGGCAACCAATCCGAAGGCAAAAATACTTGCATATTGAATTTGTTCCATCCCTGGCAACTGGCTGATGAAATGAGCGGCCGACATTAAGCCTACCATGAGCATGCCAATCCAATAAGCCGAAAAGTTACCTGCAACAATTCCTGAAAGAATAGTCAATGATGCTCCTCCTTCGCGTGACGCGGTCACAATCTCATTAACATGTTTCGATTTTGCACTGGTAAAAACCTTAATGAATTCAGGGATTAATACAGCAGCAAGCGTTCCGCAACTGATTATACTGGCAAGTTTCCACCAAAGCCCCATCGGCAAATCCCCGATCAGAAAATAACTCATGATATAGCTAATCAGGATACAGGTAGTTGCAGCAATCCAAATCAGTCGGGTAAGGGGTTCTTCAAAATCAAAATCAAGCAACTCTCCGTATTTCTTTTTCGAAATAGCCTGATTTATAAAATAAGAGACTCCTGAAAAAATATCCATCAAGAAACGCATTCCGAAGATCCAAACAATCAATTTAGCCTGAAGACTAACATCAGCGATGGCAAGAGTTATAAATGTGATCAGGGCAACACCTGTTACACCGTAGGTTTCAAATCCGTCAGCTGTCGGACCAACACTGTCGCCTGCATTATCTCCTGTACAATCGGCAATAACTCCGGGATTACGAGGATCATCTTCATCAACTTTAAAGACAATCTTCATTAAATCTGAACCAATATCAGCTATTTTAGTGAAAATACCTCCCGCAATTCGCAATGCAGATGCTCCCAGAGATTCACCAATGGCAAAACCAAGAAAACAATAGCCAACAATTTCACGGGGAACAAAAAGCAGGATGCAAACCATCATGACAAGTTCCAAAGAGATCAAAAACAATCCGATTGAAATACCTGCACGCAAGGGTATATTAACAATATCCCAGGGACGTTTCTTCAAGGAAGCGAATGCTGTACGCGAATTGGCATAGGTATTCAAACGAACACCATACCAGGCAACAGCGAAAGACCCTCCAATACCAATGGCAGAAAAAAGCAACACCATAATAATGGTAACGACTGTTGGAATGGCATTGTGCCCTCCGTCAGGATTCCGATTGGCCATGATCAGATAAAAGATCATTGCAATGGAGACAATTCCGAATAGGACAGATAAAAATTTAGCTTGTTGGATCAGATAAGTACGGCAGGTCTGATAAATGGTTTCAGAAACATCCAACATAGAACGGTGAGCAGGCAATTTCTTGATTTTACTTCTCAGGAAAAGACTGATTCCTAATGTACCGATAATAACCCACGAGCCATAAAATAGAAGCTGCCATGCTGACAAATTAAAGAAATAAGGGAAATGACCTTCATGCAGATCCGGAATTTTAAGATCTGCTTCGCTGGCCCATAGTGAACCTGACATGAACAGGAACCCCAAAAAGAGGATGATTTGTTTTATAGGTTTAATCATGATAAAATAAAGTATGGATTTGGTTTTTATAAAATTGATTTATTTACTCTTCTCGATCATGGAAATGTCAGGTCACTTTTTAAAATGAACAACGTTCCCGGCAAAAATAAAATGACAATTTCTTTTGATAAGAAGTAATAAACATCCAACAGGAGGTTGCTTTTCATCAACAAATTCTTGTCAATCTAAAAGTAAAATCTTATTGGTAGGTTGTAAAATCCGCGAAACTTATCAAATGCTGATTTATCCGTGTTTTCGCCCGGTGTAGCCACCAATTCAACTAATTATCAGCTACTTTAAATTCAGATTCTCAAACCCTGTTATACAACAATAACCTTCGATTTAATATTCAATTAACATTATTCAAATACTGATGTCACATCCTGCCTGAATTTGTGCGTAAAGAGGCTATTTTCAGACACTCAGGTCCGTTATTTTAATCAATTGGATAAAGCGGATTTGATCTGATAAACGTTCCCGATTCTGCGGAATTAATAATAAAAGCCTAAATATTTCGAATGAGATTGAATCGTTATAGAATCCTTTGAATTATGTGCTGAAAATAGATATCAAAACATACCGGAGAATTTACAGGATGGGTATTTCATAAAGTTAGGTGAAAATGATTGACCTAAGTTACCAAGGTTATGAAGAAAATCTGCAACTATTTTAATTATCTTGCTTCTTATAAATCAATGCTTTATAGTCTTATCACACAGAGATTCACAGAGTTTTACACAGAGATCCACAGAGATAATTAATTAAATTTAAACACTCTGTATTTCTCTGTGACTTCTCAGTGTATCTCTGTGTAATTTTAAAATAATTCATAATCAATATAATAACCATGCTAAATAGTTACTAAAGCGAATAGTTATCGGAAAAGCATTTTAGGATTGATTCCAATAAACTATGAATTCTGGGAATAATACAATTCTATTTTTTAGGTATTGTAAATAATTCATTAAAAGGCATAGAAACTGAATTAAAGATATACAGCTAAAAGGTTTTGAAACCTGTAATTCTGATTTCCCTAGCCACCCTTTTATGCGATAATGCTGTTATTCTGACCATTAACAAATCTATTATTCATAAATAAGCTATTTTATTACTTTAAAATGTCATTTTATTGGGTAATAAAATCATTTTATTAGGGAAGAAAATCAAATTGTTTGGGAATAATGTCATATTATTGGGGAATAAAATCATTTTGTTTGGGAATAATGTCATATTATTGGGTAATAAAATCATTTTGTTTGGGAAGAAAATCATTTTATTGGGGAACGAAATCATTTTATTGGGGAAGAAAATCATTTTATTACCCAATAAAATGACATTTTAAAGTAATAAAATCGCATTATTAGGTAATAAAATCGTTTTATGGAGCCATAAAATACTCTTGTTGGTAAACCTAAAGG
>Ga0073936_10007134_pt1 | contig 14507 bp, 7 predicted proteins | sample AliMusrvi5mmetaG_FD_87041 | JGI IMG/M metagenome (GOLD analysis project Ga0073936, IMG submission 87041) | Freshwater lake bacterial and archeal communities from Alinen Mustajarvi, Finland, to study Microbial Dark Matter (Phase II) - Alinen... | ecosystem: Environmental > Aquatic > Freshwater >... | reverse complement strand
GGGCGGTATCCAGAGTGACCGAGAAATTGACTGCCGTGCCAAACTCAGTAGTCAGCAGCGTGCCGGAAGGAGCAACTGTAAATCCAGGCGTCGCGGTCGGAATGAAAACAAAGGAAGCCACCGGCTCGTTGGTGCAGGCTTCCAGCACCGGGGGATAAGGGCCTGTATCCCGGGATTCAATAATCCACCCGTCACCATCGGCCTCATAACTCACAATGTTGTCGAAGTTGTTGGTATAACCACCTTCCGGGGAGACGAGGAGAACGCCGTAAGCCGGCGAGTAACCGGGAATCGTCAAGCGGTAGCGGCCGATGTCAATGTTGGTTACCGCAAACGCCGGACTGTTGCCGCTGTAGATGAGAATCTGGGTATTGGTGCCCGTGGCATCCAGGCCAAACTTGCCGGACACCACGTTGGTTTGGGTCTTGGGAACGTAAACGAAGGCGGCGGGATCCTGCTCCAGCGAGAACGCGTTGGTGGCGACGCCGAAATTATCTTTTATATAGACTTCCCAAGTGCCGTCCAAGTTGGCCACGGATAGGGCGAAGTTGCCTTCATTCTTGGCATGGCTCACCAGCAAGATGCCGGGGTTGTTGGTGGAGGCAATGCCCAGCGAACGCAAGTCCACCCTAGACTCGCCACCAGTAATGCCCCTGAAATGAGTGCCCAGCGCTAGGCCGGGCGAAGCGTTGAATGCATTATTGGTGCCACCATTTGAAGCGGTCGCATTTCGCGCCCAACCGCACAGCCAATTCGTGTAACGAAAGTAGGCGGCGGCGAAGTTCACGTTGTAGGTTGAGCGTCCCGTGTTCGCATCGTAAGTCCCCACATCAAATCCCCCGCTGTTAGTGTTAAACGTGCTCGCACCATAAAAGGGAGTGTTAGTTTCAGCTAGGTTTAATCGTCCATTCTGCGCAATCGAGGGCATAACAAAGCCGTCCGCATAGTCATCGGACCCCACGGTTCCCACGCGGACATTGAAAATGCCGCGAACAGAACCGGTCCGAACCTGGAAATCGTTAATCGAAAGCGGCGCGGTCACCGTCACTGCATTCGTGAGGGTGGTGCTGGTGCTGTTCTGAACCACGTTAAAGTTCGCGGCGGGAATATTATGTGCCAGCGGCTTCGCCCCGGCGGGGATCACGGCGGCCGCAACTCCGAGCGCGACGGCGAGCAGGGTTTTGAGCAGCGGATTTCTGAAGGAAGCTGACGTCTCACCGGGCGTGCGGTGAAACCCGGTGTTTGGGTATGGATTGAATGTCATGGCGATTTGGTGGTTGTTTTGGCGTTTGTTCCTCATCTCGGCAAATTAACTGCCAAGGCCAACAATTTACCTTGCCGATGGATTCACGAACAGAAAACGGGATGTCCGCTTCCAGCCTTCCTCCCGATCTTGATCCAAATTTCGAGAGACTGATTTAACCCAAGCGTAACTTGCGGGGCGACTGGCAAAATAATGTGGCAATCCGATGACGAAACTGATTCGGAACGGTGACGGCCCGGCCGTCAAGGAGCGCGGAGAAAACTGGCTAAGCCGGCCAGGTCATCGGTGCCGATGATATCCACGCCGGCGGATTGCAGTTCGCGCCAGCCGGCGGCCGTGTCGGGCGCGGCCCAGAAACGCAGGCGGCGGTCTTGAGCGTGTGCGCGGTGGACAAGCTGCCGCAATTTTTGGCGCTCATCCTCCGGCAACGGGCCGTGGCCGCGCCACTTGAAATGGTGTTTCCAGTTCTCGCTGATGAGCGGGACGAGCTGTGGGGAAGGATTTGTTTTCATGTCGGCAAGCCGGCCGTCAATGGCCGCGTAACGTAACGGCTCCGCCGACACCATTTCCAGTGAACGATTGCCGGAAAGATTGATGGTCAAGGCATTGTTTTCCGTTTTGGTTTCAGTGTAGGCGGTGAGAATGTTGGTGAAGCCAAGGAGCAATTTCCGCAGCACGACGTATGTCGGCTCTGCCGCCGACTTCACATCAATCATCAGCGTGAACGAAACCGCGTTGGAATAAACCTGGCCGTGATTATGCAAGATCATTTCCCGCAACGGATCGAGATACAGCGCCAGCAAAGTGCGACTGGTTTTCACGTCCGCTAGATTGTGCGCGACGAGCAATTGGCCATCCACCAGCCAGATGTCCGCCTCCACGCTGTTGAAGCCTTGCGCCAAAGCGTCGAACAGCGGATGCGGATGCTCGTAATCGTTGTGCGCGTGCGCCGCCAAAAGCGCGCTCGAAGCTATTTTGGAAACCGACTGCGGAGCATCCGCCGCAAGAGAATCAAGGTTGATTACCAATACCAGTGAAACGAGCCGGACCAAGACGAACTGGCTGAGGCACGACGTTGATTTCATAAATCGGTCAACGAACGGTTACGGTTTGGCGGACGCCACCGGAGCGGTGAACACGGCGCGATGGATCGGTGTGGGATACGGCGTATCCTCGCCCTTGGCCGCCGCCCAAAGGATTCGGTTCAAAGCATCTTCCGGCGCGCGGTCATATTCGTGGAAATTCATCCTCGCGGATTCTTTTGAGCCGGGAGATTTCTCGGTGTTGCGCGCCGTCAAATTCACGCTTGGAGTCAGTGGCTTGTAACCCGCAGCTTCTGCGTTCGTGCCGAAGCAGTTGAACATCGGCGTCGCGCCCGCATCGTATTGCGTCAGCGGCGGCAGACCGAGAATTAATTCCATTGTGCGCACCATGCTGGCCGTCGAGTAAAGCGTGCTGTCCACCGCACCTCGTCTGCAATACGGACTGATCACCAAGCCCACGGTCCGATGCGCGTCGACATGGTCCGGGCCGTTCTGCGCGTCGTCCTCGATGACGAAGATCGCCATCTCGTTCCAGAACTTGCTCTGGCTCGCAGCCTCGACGATGCGACCAAGGCTCAGGTCGTTACTGGCCACGGAGGCTTCCGGGGTAAACGCGTCCGGCGTCGTGCCTTTGGTGTGGTCCTCGCCGAGCGACATGATCATGAACTGCGGCAGCTCGCCGGTTTTTTCCGCCGCATGCAAATCGGCGATCCACCATTTCATCTTGTCCATGTCGCGTGCGCCGGTCCAGCGGCCGCGATTGACGGAGGGCACTTTCTTTGAGCCTTCGCCGTAAGTCTTGAAACTTACACCGCTGCGTTTGCACAAGTCCCAAAGGTAACCGGCGGAAGGAGTTTCCATTTCCGCGTTGCCCGGCAGCTTGCCGTGCTTGGAATACGAAATAATCCATGAACGCTGGTTGAAGTCGGTGGCTATCGCCGCATCGCACCAGCTATGGCCGTCCACGCTCACCTCGCTGTTGCAATATAGGTTGTCCAGCAGCACATAGTCGCGCGCGAGTTGATGGTGGTTGGGCGTGACCTTCTCGCCGTAGATTGTGAGCGCCGGATCGCCGTTGCCGACAAACTTGCCCGCGGCATCCTTCATGTCGCCAAAGACCTGGTCGTAAGTGCGGTTCTCTTTGATGATGTAAAGAACGTGTTTGATCGGACATGGCTGGCCAACCTGATCCGGAATCACACCCGCGCTGCGGATCGGCGCGCGATGCAACGCCGCGGGAGAGTAAGGCGAATTGCGCCGGACCTGTTCGGTATAAGCTGCCATTTGCGCCGCATCGGGCCGTGCGATAAAGGAAACCGATCCTTCCAGCGTGCGTGGAATGTAATCAAACGCAGGTGAACTGTTGCGGTTCTTCTTTTTAACGAATGCCGGATCGGTCGCGGGAAAATTTGCGCGTGAGGCGAGCCCCTTTCCATTGCCGACGAACAGCGTCTGGCTGTCCGGGCTGACACATACCGCCGAGGGATACCAGCCCACGGGAATAAAACCATTCACCACGGAAACGGATTCGCCATTGCGCTGGGCGTCCTCGAACAGCGCATTGGAAATATCCACCACCAGCACACTGTTGTTGTCGGCGTTGGCGACAAACAATGTTTTGCCATCGGGGGAAACTGCGACAGCGTCCGGCGTGCTGCCTTCGGGGGATTGCGGATAGAGGGATGTGGAGATGATCTCCCGCGTATTCTCAGGTAACGGCCGCGCAGGGCTGGCATCCTGGCCGGAATTTTCCAGTGCCTTGGTCTGGATCACATGGACCGTATTGTCGCCGCTGCAGGCAACGAAGAGCCTGCCATCCTTGGATATCGTCAGGTCATTGGGTCGGATGCCCACGGCGATGTCACGCACGCGGTGGTTCTTCAGCGTGTCCACCACGCTTACGCTTCGTCCACCCCAGTTGCTCACATAAAGGTGGCGTTCGTCCGAGCCGAAGATGCACGAGTGAGGATGCTCACCGACGGTGATGGTCGCTTCTCGCAGGAGCGTCTGTGGATTCAATACCCATATCTCATGATTGGCTTCGTTGCAGACATATATTTTTCCCGACTTCGGATGCACCGTGATTCCGGCAAGGAAAACGAGTTCCTCGTCGGGTGCGGGCCGGGTGGTGGCGATGCGCTCGACTTTCCCACCGGCATAACTGAATTGATAGATTTGTCCCGAGTCACCGCCACCGACAAAAATTCGCCGGCCGTCGGCACTGCATGCCAGTCCGTTCCAAACTTCCGGCAGTGGAATGAACTGCGTGCGCATTTTCGTGGCGATGTCCAACACACTCAAGCCGGTGTCGTTGAAACCACCGCAAGCGGCGAGCAACATTTTCTTGTCCGGCGATACGATCATCTTGAGTGGCAGATCACTGATGGGAACGTGCTGGCCTGCTGGAGTGATGCCCCAACCGTTGAAAAGCAAATTCGTATTCGGCGCAAGGCCCGATGTGCTGCGTAGCGTGGCGTCAGTCACCTCAATATCTGCACGTCGGACGGCTGCGGGTGATTGCGCGGATGCAGGCAGCGCGGCGAAAATTGTCAGCGCTGCTACTACAGCTGCTAGTTGTACAGAAGCGGGAATAATTATCATGAAAAGTATTTTTTTGCGAAGCTCAATTTTGGCGGTGGGAAGGGGTGAGAGACGTTCAAGTTCGGGCCAGTCAAAGGACCTGGGGGGCGCGATTGGATGTCAGGAAAGGGGGTTTGAGATGAGTGGGTGTGCCAGAGAGTGTGGCGCAAGCGACGTCCGTCGTGGGCCGAGAGCCGGGATGTCTGTCACACATGGCTCACCGGTGACTTTGGGATTGGAAACACCGGGGAGGGTGAGCCCATGAGATGCGGGCCGGGTGAGGCAGGTGCCTCAGGCAATGCGTCGGCCAGAATACGACGGGATCTGCCGAAATAGGCCGCGGCTCCTAACAAGGAAAGCGTGCCCCCTCCCGCGACCAACCAGCCGAGCAGGGTGAAAAGAGTCAACACGTCGCCGCCGATATGGAAGAAGTTTCTCGCCACCATCACAGCCACATAGCCGAGGTATCCGAATGCATCCGCCAGGTATAGCAAATAGCCGATGTTGCCACGGTCGCGGGTGGCGGCAATCAGGCGTTCGAAAATGGTGGTGTGGACCAAAACATAGGGCACATAAAGCCCGAGGCCGATCAGGACCATAAACGGGAACGGCGCGATGAGTCCGGCTCTTTGGCCAAGCAGGCAAACGCCGATCAGGCCCAAGCCTGCAACAGCCAGGCCCAGACCCAGGAAGAAGGCACGGTCATTGTCGCGCACCAGCACCAACAGGCCGCTGATGCCCAGCACACCGAGGGCGACCCAGCTCTCCGAGCGGGTATAGATAGCGGCATCGATCTTGGTTCCCAATGCCGCCCATATCTCGGGCGCAAAATCCGCCCGCATGCTGCGCAGCACAGTGATGAGCAAGTAGGCGATGGTTATGCCAAGCAATCCGGGCGCGTAGCGGCGGCGCATCGCGCGGCGGGCGGCGGCTGCCATGGGCACGCGTTGCGCGCGGGCCGCGACATCCGCCGGGGTTGGTGGTGGGATCTGCCGCAACATCCACACGAAGCCCAGCAACGGCAGCAGGAATAGCCCCCCGGCGCAGCCCGGCATCCAGCGTTCGCTCACCCCAGCGTGCAGCAGGAAGGCTCCGGCGGATTTGGTGAAGCCATCGGCAAAGATAAAGCTGGCGCACAGGCCGGCCACAAACGCCTCGGTCATCCGGCGCCCCTCGAGGGAGCCGAGGACCAACCCGAACACCATTCCCAGTGCTAGCCCATTAAGGAACAGACAGGCGAAAGTGGCTGGCGGCGGCACCACGGCGAACAACAACATGGCTACCTCGGCCACGCCCGCCAGCACCACCAGCATCCGCGAGCGCCGGGCCGCCGTCATTTCCGCAATCACCTTTATCCCGATGAACTTGGCCGCCGTGTAACCCAACACTTGCGCCAGTATTAACCACGTCTTGATTCCATCGTGGAACGGCGGTGCCAAATAGGCTGCGGCCGTGAAGGGCTTGCGGAACCCATACATGCAGGCATAGGCACCGAACGCGGCAGACATGCACCAGATCGAGAAAACCCACGGCTGGGCTAAAACGCGAGTCAGCCTGTGGCTGGTTGGTACTGTCTGGCCGGAATGGTTGGAAGCCAACATTGTCATGGACGAATGGCAACCCGTAGCCATTGCTGGGAACGGGCATGTTCTAGCGCGGCAGTGAGTGCAGGGAGCGGAAAAACTGGTGAGACAAGCGAGGGCCACGGATAGGCGGCGCGGTGGCGGTCCAGAAAGGCCACGGCCTCTGCCAAGTGCCGCGGGGCATAGTTGTGAAAGCCGCTGACGGTGAGGCACTTCCGCAACACCGCTTCGCCAGTGAAAGCAAGCGGGGTGGCGGGATGGACCATGCCGACCCAGGCATAGAACCCGCCGGGGCGCAGCAGCCGCACGCCTTCTTCCACCACCGCTGAGGTGCCGGCCACCTCGAAGACGGCGTCAGCTTGGCCGGAATTGACAACACCTGCCGCGCTGCCCAGCGCCGGCTCACCTCCGAACGCCGCCACCAATTCCAAGCGGCTGGGATTGGTGTCCACCACCACAACGCGGACCACGCCGCGAGCCCGCAGCAGGGCGCAGCCGTAAATGCCTAACATGCCTGCCCCTTGGATCACTGCCAGCCGGCAGGGAGTTGGCAGACGCTCGGTGGCGTTGACCATCGTTGCCAAGGCGCAATTCGCAGGGGCCGCCACCTCGTCCGGCACGGTATCGGGAAGCGCCACCACGGCGGTGCCTCGTCGCAATAGTATATGCGATGCATAACAGCCGTTGAGGCCACTGCCGTCTGACAGCGGGGCATGACCGTATTTGAAGAGATGATCGCACTTTTGCGGCAAGTCCCAATCGAGACATGGCTCGCAGCCTTCGCAACTGTCCGCCAAACTCCAGGTCACGCGTTGCCCCATCAGCGCCGGCGCACGGGCGGCACCCACCGCGATTACCCGACCGACGGCCTCATGCCCGAGCACGCAGGGCGTCGGTTCGCGCCGCCGACCATCGATGGTGTGAAGGTCCGACGCGCAGATAGTGGCGCAGGAAATAGCCACCAGCACCTCGCCCACCCCGCATTGCGGCAGCGGGAGGTCCTGAAATTCCAGCGGCTGGCCCGGTCCTTTGAAAACGGCGATACGTGCGGTAGTCATAACGAATATTTCCTCACCATGGCAAGCTGAAGGTTTTGACGTAACTATAGGATTTGATGGCCTCGACCACCCCCTCTTTCACCCCGAGGCCACTGTCCTTGATCCCGCCGAAAGGGCTGCATTCGATGCGGAAGCCCGGCACTTCATTGATGTTGACCGTGCCACAGCGCAACGTCCGGATGGCTTTCATGGCGCTCGGCAAGCTGGTGGTCACCACCCCGGAACTGAGTCCGTAGGCGCTCGAGTTTGCCAGCGCCAGCGCGTCATCCAAATCCCTGACCCGCATCACCGGTGCCAGCGGGCCGAAACTCTCCCGCACCACCATCCGGCAATCGCGCGGCACCCCGGCCACCACGCTCGGCTCGAACAACGCCCCTTGTCGCCCCCCGCCGACAATCACCTCGGCACCCAGCGCGACGGCTTCCGCCAACACCTCCTCAAGCCGCATTGCCGCCGCCTCGTCAATGACAGTGCCCACCCAGGTGCTCTCCTCAAATGGATCCCCGCAGCGGTATTCCGCCGCCAATTCCGCGAGGCGGGCGGTGAATTGCGCCGCAATCCCGTCCTCCACGAGAATCCGTTTGACTGCGGTACAGCGCTGGCCGGAGTTGCGGAAGCACCCCTCGGCGGCGAGCGTCACGGCAAGGTCCAAATCGGCGTCATTTAGGATAATGAGCGGATCATTGCCGCCGAGTTCGAGCAACAGCTTCTTGTAACCGGCGGTGGCGGCGATCCACTTGCCCACCGTCTCGCTGCCGGTGAAAGCCAGCACCTCCACCGCTTCATGCCGCACGAGCACTTCGGCCACCTGCGAGGTTTGGCCCAGCAATACGCTGAGCATCGGTCCCGGCAGGCCGGATGCATAGAGCAACTCTGCGAAGCGCAGCGCCACCAGCGGGGCCTTTTCCGAGGGCTTGAGAATCATGGGCGTGCCTGCGGCGATGGCGGGAGCCACCTTGTGGGCAACCTGATTCAACGGATGGTTGAATGGAGTGATGGCACCGGCGCAGCGCAGCGGTTCCCGGGCGGTGAAGATCTTGCGGGACTTGCCTTGCGCCGATATGTCGGCGGAGAATATCTGGCCGTCGTCGCGCAGGGCCTCCATCGCCGCGAAACGCAGCACATCGAGCGTGCGGCCGACCTCGTGGCGTGTTTCCCGCAGCGCCAGCCCGGTCTCGCTGGTGATGAGTACGGCGAATTCTTCGCGACGACTTTCCAACTTGGCGCGAGTTTGCTCAAGAATTTCGCTTCGTTCATAGCGGCTGGGGGTGGCGTCGAAGCTGCATGCAGTCTGGATGGCGGTCTCGACATCCTCGCGGGAGGCCAGCACGACGGTTCCCACTTCCCCGCCATGGTAGGGATTGTGAACAGACAGCACGCCAGCACCGGAGACGGCTTGGCCGGCGGTCAGACTGGTGAGGTGCATGGCTGGATTCCGTTGCAGAGATAGTCAAAGAGATCGAAATTGCGCGGGTCGCCAGTGGCCTTGGCGGCGTATTCCGGCATCAGCGGCGCGCTGAAAAGCAGCGGCACCATTTCTTCATGGCGCCCGCCGTGGGAGCGCAGTCCCACCTTGAGCTGGCTCAGGTCATGCCATTCCGGGGTGCGGCCTAGCACCGCATCACGTCCGCTGCACACCACAAAATCGCCCATCCGGTCCGGTGGCAATTCCATCAGGCGGGCGGCGGTCTCGCGGTCCAGCGCCTCCGTCACCCCGGGCAAGGTGCGGACCCATTGAATGACTTCATCAACCGCCAACGCGCTGCCCGGAGGCAGATGAACCTGGGCAAATGACCCGAGAGCGCCGTGATGGATGAGATGAGGGTCGGTGATCGGCAGGATCACGCGGAAGCCAGCCTCGAACCGCTGCCCAAGCACGCTTTCAAGATAGGTCACGTTTGGGGTGCCATCGGGCCGTTGTTTCGCATTCATGCCATGGTCGGCTGTCACGCCAACGATCGCGCCAAGTCGCAGCAGATGCCCGATCTGCTCATCCAGCGCGGCGTAGAAATCAAGTGCCTCCCGGGCTTCGGGCGGATACGTGTGCTGCATGAAGTCGGTGGTGCTCAGGTAGAGGAAATCCGCGAGTCCTCGCTCGAGCAAGGCGACCCCGGCCTTGAGCACATAGACCGACGCCTCGCCGCTGTATATATGTGGTCCGGGGCCAACAAGGTCCTCCACGCCAGCGATTCCGTGAGTGGCCACCTCCGCCTCCATCACCCGCTCCGAGGAGAACGCGATGCCGCCTCGTTCGATCAACCCGGCGGCGAAAATGTCGCGCAGCTTGTCCTTGGCGGTTACCACGGCAACTTTCCGGCCCGCGTGCTGGGCGGCCGGAAAGATCGTGTCAGCACGCAGAAACGAGGCGGAGTTGGTCATCACCTCCCTGCCCACCGAGGTGTCATAAAAGTAGTTGCCGCCAACGCCATGAACGCTGGGCGGCGCGCCGGTAACGATCGAGGTGTTATTGACGTTCGTGAAGGTCGGCATCTGGGCGCGTGCCAGCCCGCGCCAGCCCGCAACTGCCATTCGCTGGAGGTTGGGCAGGCGTCCGCGGACCATCCCGGCATCGAGATAGTCGTCGGCAGAACCATCGAGGCAAATGCCCACCACAGGGCGGGCGGGCGGTGAATACGTGCGGCGATTGACAGTGAATGAATGAGGCATGGCGGTTACGAACGAAGACGGGTTACGGGGGGGGGGCTGGATCCGGATGACAAGTTGCCATGGCTCCAACGCAGCATTAGCTTCCGCCGGAACCGGCGCGACCCGCCATTTTCAATTGGTGACGAATTTGCCACATATTCATGCCAGATCGGGACGGAGGAATTCCATCTATTTCGCGAGGATTTCCTCCAGCACGGGGCCATCGGGACTGGGCAGTGTTAGCCCCAGCATGGAGGCAATGGTGGGAGCGACACTGGTATTGGAGATTTCGCCTAACTTGACGCCGGACTTGATGCCAGCGCCCCATGCCACAAACATGGCATGCATGTGCGGAAGGTTCGGATCGTGGCCATGAGTGCCCGTAAGTTCCACCTTGTCCTTGAACGGCACGTCGCCTGCCGAGGTGCTCCCAAAGGCGCTGCCTTCCTCGGCGAAGAGAATCAGGTCGGGGGCGTGCGGATCATCCTTGGGATCGGCCACACCGTAATCCTTGAATTGCTCCGTCCCGACAATTTTGGCCATGCCCGGCACGTTGGCGAATGCCTGACGCACCTGGGCTAGCAATTCAGTGCGGCGGGCTTCGTCGCGCACATAGATCATCGCGCTGCCGCCCTGCGTCACCACTGCCACCGGGCCGTCTTTCATGGATCCATCAGCGCCAGCCAAGTCGGCCTTGCGCAGCACCACGTTTGGCAAAATGGTGCGCGTGATCGGGGAGAACCCGTGATCCGAGACGACGAACAGCGTGGCCTTGCCCGGATAATCGCGTTGCAGCAATTCCCAGACTTCCCGCACTTGGCGATCGGCCTCCTTGATGACCGCGTATGCTTCCGGCGTGCGCGGGCCTTTGGCATGCTGGGTGTGATCCACATTGATGACGTGCAAAAGCGCCAGTCTGGGGTGATGCTGATGGACCACTTGATTGAAGATGCCGGTGACCAAGTCATCCATTTTCTTGCTGTTCTCGTAATCGGGTACGAGATGAAAACCTGCCAGTTCACATTCAGTCAGCAATTCAGGGGTTGAGAATTGCGCCGCTGTTTCTGCCGTCTTCATGTCTGGAATCATCCAGTCGACGGTCTTTGCATTGCGGGTGGCGGGCCAGCGGATCGCGGTGGTCTTCCAGCCCTTGGCTTTGGCGAGGTCATAAAGGGTGGGCACCTTGATGATCTGGTCCTTGTCAAACACTGGATCGGCAATCAATGCCACAGACTTGCCGGTGCTGCGGTCGAAATAGTTATTGCCTACGACGCCGTGCTTGGCCGGATTCACTCCGGTCACCAGCGTGGTGTGGTTCGGCCATGTAACGCTCGGCGTTGAGGCTTTCATCATCGTGGCGTGAGCACCGTCGGCCGCCAGAGCGCGGATGGTGGGTATCTCCGCCTTGGGATCATCGAAGTAGAACCCCGCCAAACCATCAACGCTCATCATCACCATGATTTGATCGGCATCGGCTGCCACCGGGGAAGCCGCGCCAGCCAATCCCGCGCTGGAGAACATTGCCGCATTCAGCAGGAGGGCGAGCGTGTGTTTATTGAAATGGGTGAGCATATATGTTAATTTATTGGTTGGTTGGTTGGTTGGTTAGGAAATTTCGATAGCCGATCAGATTTCCTCCGGCCTCAGCCAGCGGAAGGCGATGATTTCAAAGCGGCGGCCGAAGCGCCGGTTCGTGGCGCTTAGGGTGGCAGGCAATGCCAGCGAGGTGTCCGTGCCATCCACATAGCCAGGAGAGCGTTGGACCACCGTCTCGCACCAGGCTTTGGCCATGACTTTGCCAGCGGCGTCCAAGCACTCGCCGTACGCGCGGATCCGGAAGGTGTCGGATCGGGCGGTTAGAGCAGGGCCGATGAATTGGAGCAAATCGGCCTGTGTGAGAAATCCCAGTGCCCCCCAGGCTGTGGTGTCAGGTTTGCGTGTTTGCTCGAAGCGGGTCGAGTCCACGATGTGATCCGAGTTCTTGTAATCTGGCAGGGACTTTGAATTATCCAACGGCCATTCGTCAGTGAATGCGGCATTCAATCCGGCTCCGTCGATGGCCGCCTGGAGGGCACCCTTCTTGCTTGTTTCGTCTCCGCTGAGACGGCGGTTGACGAAATCCGCCAGACTGAGGAAGGGACCGCGGCCCTTGACTTCAATGACGATTTGCTCTGCGAGTTTGCGGATTTCCGCCCGAGCAAACACGCGCTGGCCGGCCCAAGCGGCCGGGTTGCGCGGGCCTTTCCCATTCCAATCGCCTGCGGGGGCGTTGAATAGCCGGGGAAAGGCCACCGTTTGGGCGTCGGATTGCTGGCCAAGGCCGGAGAGCAGCAACGCCTCCCAGGCCGGGATGCTGGTGGAGTTGACATTGAACGCACCATCGATGAGCAGGTGCGAAGCGGCGCGGTGATAGTCCGTTAGATCGGCTGCCGTGACTTGGCCCGCCAAGGGATTGGTTTTCACCCGGCCGTTGGGCAGAGGCGAGCGAAGCGGATCCTTGAGGAACGCCTGTTTGTCGGCGGGGGTGCCGCTGGATAGAAAGTAGCCATCCCACAAGGTGTGGTTGAGTTCATAACTGAGGTCATAAACGAGTGTCTGGTCGAGCGCGGTCTGTTGAAGGAAGTTGCGAGCGTGCCAAGCCCAGTTGTCCTCATTGGTGCGGTTGGTTGCACCATTGGTGTTTGACCGGCCATCGGTCGCGTAGCCAAGGGTGTCCTGATTCCAGCCGCCCTTGTCGGCGATGATGCTCTCGGAGCGATCCGGCTCGGTGTGGTTTGACGGAACCCGCGGATCGGCCAATGAGTTGCCAAACGCATAGGTGGGATGCCAAATGAACTCGGAAAAGTTGGCGTGTTGAAACGCCCCTAACGAGGCGATGGCGGTCTCGCGCCTGGGCACGTCAAACAGGATGCGGGCACCCGGACCGTTCACCGGTTGGTCGTACGGATCGCCGAGAGACGTGCCACCTGCTGATCGCGGGGTTAGGCTGCTCCAGTCCACCGCACCGTCAAACAGGTCGCGGGTGTAGATCCCGAAGAAATGCGGGGCCACGTCGGTGACGTTGTCGAAGGGATTGCGGTAGGACCACGAGGCCCGCATGTTCCAGTTGCCGACGGCAGCATCCTGTAAATGCGGTGTTCGGGCGAGGCTGCCGGAGCCGATGACATTGCTTTCGGGTTCATCCAACCAACGGAGGCGGAATCCGTCGCGGGTCCGTCGGTCAGGCAGATCGGTGACAGTGGCGGTGGTCAGCGAGGATTTTGGGAATGGCACGGGATCAAGTGAGGTCCACTCGACTGGCAGTTCGTCCTCATCGCCGAATTGATAGGCACACGAGATGAACCGGCCCATGGGCATGGCTGCAAACGAGCTGGCACTGAGCGAGGGGCCGGACATGGGCTTCCATGAGGCGATGTAGTCGTCGGCCTGGGTGTAGGCAGCGGCTTGGAGGTTGCCGGATGGCCTTGGGGGCACGATTTCTCGCCATTCCAGCGGGATTTTCGGCAGCAGGTTGTTAGCAAGGCCGGGTTTGGGTGGAAAACCCTGCTGCACCTGGAACAGGGGATAGCCGTCGGCCCGCTTGTCTTGATAGAATGCACGGCCCGGACTTGGGGCCACCCCGGTGGTAAGCAGATTGTTGGCAAAATTGGTTTCGTCGTATTCAGCGTTGCGGGTTGGCGACCAGACGAGGGTCTGACCGGGGGCGATCGTTGCGGCCTCCATTTTGAAGAACAGGCTGCCGCGGACGGCACCACCGGTCGCTCCTCCGGTGAGGCCCCAGTACATCCGATAGGTTTGTTGCAGTCCATTTTGCATGGTTACCTCCACGGATTTGCTGCCGTTGATTTGCAGGAAGATCGCGGAGGCGGGCACTTCGAGTGCAAAGTTGTATGGGTTCCACAACGCCACCCGCGGATAGAAGTGGACCCTCATCGCATACGGGTTGCCGGTCACCGGCTTGGCTGGATCGTAGTAACTGAGGTTATAGTAGATCGAGGAATCCGCCAGGACCGGCATCAGATGGGTGGTGATGCGATTGCGGAAATCAACCGATTGCGAGTTGCGCCCACCCGTCGGCAGATCCACCATCTCGGCGAGTTCAGATTTGGTTTTGAAACTGCCGAGCGGAGCATCCGATGCCCGCTTCGCCCAGGTTCTGAGCAATCCGAAATTCGGCGACACATCCGATAACCGATCCGAGTGCGCGGAGGTTCTTGTTGCCAGTTCCTGAGGCATGGCGGATGAACCCACCAGATTGTCGGAGTCGGCCAACCCGGGCAAGCGCACGTTTCCTTGGTTGAACTCGGGAACGGAGCCGGTGCTGGCCAGATAG
>Ga0073936_10007130_pt1 | contig 14512 bp, 8 predicted proteins | sample AliMusrvi5mmetaG_FD_87041 | JGI IMG/M metagenome (GOLD analysis project Ga0073936, IMG submission 87041) | Freshwater lake bacterial and archeal communities from Alinen Mustajarvi, Finland, to study Microbial Dark Matter (Phase II) - Alinen... | ecosystem: Environmental > Aquatic > Freshwater >... | reverse complement strand
ATTGGAAGTATACCAAGATCTCCTGAATTAATTGAGGCGATTCTATCAAACGGTGCCGCAGGCGACTTAGAGAAGCTTTATGAGAAAGCAGTGGCAGAAACTTTGCTGGCATTCGAAAATACGGGTTCGGAGGTAATTACAGACGGCGAACAAGCCAAGTCAAGTTTTGTAACCTATCCGTTGAATGGTTTGACTAATATTGGTGAAGGAGGGATGAGGATTGATTTTGAAGATGGTCATTTCCGGCAGTTACCAGTTCTGACCAAAGGACCTTTTAGGTTTGCAAGATTTGCGGAACAATATGTTGGTTATGCCATAAAGAGGACTAACTGTCTGGTCAAGCAGGCAGTAATCTCAGCATCTGCCCTAAGTTTAATATATCCTGCGGGGGGGCTTGAGGGGTATTCTCAGGATGAATTTATAAGCGACCTGATCAATGAGTGTGAAAAGGATATTCGGCTTTGTTTGCAGCAAAGGGCTCACAAGGTTCAGATTGACTTTACCGAAGGGAGATTGTCTTTGAAACTGGATCCGTCGGGTGGGGTTTTAAGACATTTCATTGATTTAAATAATCTTGTTTTTGCCCGCTTTACAAAGGATGAACAGCAAAAATTGGGGGTACATGTCTGTCCTGGTGGTGACCACGACTCAACTCACAGTGCCGATGTCGATTATAATTCTTTCCTTCCATCCTTATTTGATTTGAATGTCGGTAATTTTTATCTTCAACTGGCTAGCGAACATGACAAGACGAAGGTTTTAAAAACCATCGGGCAATATCTTAAGGTTGATCAAAGAGCCTTTATAGGTGTTATTGACGTAAATAGTCCAAGGATTGAAAGTGCGGAAGAGGTAAGTGACCTGATTTTAGAAGCAGTAAAATATATTCCGGTGAATCAGCTCGGCACTACCGACGATTGTGGGTTTTCACCTTTCTGTGACGATCGGTCAACAACGCGTGAAATTGCATTTGCTAAAATCAAAGCAAGGATTGACGGTACTAAGCTTGCAGAAAAGATAATATTCTCCTAAATGACACCGTTGATCATGACTTCAAAAAACATTTATTGCAGCAATGCGAACCGTTTCAACAGTTTTGTTTTGTTTTTTCTCTTCCTTTTGATCTTATCAGGGTGCCAAACAAACAATAATCCCGCTTCAAATGCAAAGAAATCAACAGCGGTAGCCCCGGCCAAAAACGATGACTATTTTCAGGAGATCGGAAAAGAGATCGGAGTTGATTTTGTTCATTCGATTGGTGACAAGGAATTAAGAAATATTATTGAATCGAGTGGTGCCGGGGCAGCATTCCTTGATTATGATCAGGACGGATTCATTGATTTATATGTGTGCAGTGGTACCTGGCTCAAGGGGATAAGCAGTGGCAATAAGCCGGAAGAGATGCCCCATAACCATCTTTATCACAACCTCAAAAATGGCACTTTTGAAGACGTCACTGTGAAGGCCGGATTAGCCGCTCCATTGTATAGCATGGGTGTAACTGTAGGTGATTTCAATAATGACGGTTTTCCAGACTTGTATGTAAGTAATTACGGAGCCAATGTCCTCTATAAAAACAATGGAGACGGCACTTTTAGCGATGTTACCAAACGCGCCAAAGTTGGTGGGGGTGAAAATAAATTCAGTACCGGGGCAGTTTGGCTGGACTATGATAATGATGGCTTGCTTGATCTTTATGTCGGTAACTACCTCAATTTTGATCCGGCTTACAAATACTTTTATGCTCCCGATGGTTTCCCCGGCCCATTGGCCTACGACAGTCAGCCCGATGTTCTGTATCATAACAAGGGGGATGGTATTTTTGAGGATGTAACCAAAAGCATGGGAATCGTTGATATGGATGGCCGGGCGATGGGAGTCGGTGCGGCGGATTATGACGATGACGGGTTCGTTGATATTTTTGTTGCAAACGACCATTCTCATAATTACCTCTGGCACAATGAAGGTGGGAAAGGATTTGTGGATAAGGCTGTAATGTCAGGTACTGGATTTGGGCAGAACGGAGAATCGACTGTGAGTATGTCGGTTGATTTTGCAGACTATAACGGAGACGGGTTGATGGATATGTTTGTCTCTGATGATAAATACTGCTCTCTCTATGAGAATACGGGAAACGGGCTGTTTAGTAATTTATCATATCCTTCAGGAATTGCCATGCCTGCCGGACAATTTGTGGGATGGTCTTCATCATTTATTGATTATAATAATGATGGCCTGGTCGATATTTATAAAACCAATGGCGCGCTGAAGCACCTTTATGGACAAGAAGATCAGCTATTTGAGAATATTGGAGATGGAAAGTTCAGGGATGTTTCGACCGAATCGGGCTCCTGGTTTATGAAAAAATTGGTTGGCCGTGGGGCTTGTTTTGGCGATTATGACAACGATGGGGATATCGACGCCTTTATTCTGAATCTGAACGACGCAGGGTCATTCCTTCGAAATAACAAGGGGAATCAGAACAACTGGCTAACTATTAATTTGATCGGTACAACCAGCAATAGGGATGGAATTGGAGCCAGGGTGAAATTAACCACCGCGGGTAAGGTGCAGACAGCTCAGAAAAAAAGCACTACCGGTTATTTGTCTCAGAATGATCCCAGAATCCATTTTGGACTTGCCAAAAATACTATGGTAGAGAAAATTGAGATCAGATGGCCGTCCGGAAAATCTCAGCTCCTTGAAAATGTCAAAGTCAATCAGATCCTTCAGGTCAAAGAACCATAAAAATAATCCAATATCGCATGACTAAATTAAGAGTATCCCTTATTTCCTCGTTCATATTGGCTGTTGGTTATGTAATTGCGATTTTTTCTTCATGCAGTGAGAAGTCCTTGGAGGGGATGATTATTTGTACGCGGGTTGCTGCGAAACTTCCAATTACGAATTTTTCTGCAGGAGATTCAGAAAGATATATTCCTCAGGCCCAAATCGTGGCAGTTGACAGGGATAACCCGGGCGGGTCAATAAAGGTTTTGACTTCAGCATATTATTCAGCACACTCTCCTGAAATCTCGTTTGACGGAAAGTTTCTGTTATTTAGTGCACAGTTAAAACAAAATGACCCCTGGCAGATCTATGAAATGTCCCTGACGGATTTAAAGATCAGACAGGTGACAACAACGAATGAGAATTGTACTAATGCGGCATATTTACCCACAGGTCGTATCGTGTTCAGTAAACTGGCCATTAACGACCCCTTGAAGGGAGGCCATTCGCTTTATACCTGTGATCCTGAGGGATCTGATATCAGGCGGATTACATTTAATCCAAATGACTGGTTTGCCTCAAATACCCTGAATGATGGTAGGATTCTGACAATTAGCGCTCAAGTGTATCCTGAACGGAAATCTCCGATGTTTATGATTCTGCGTCCTGATGGCACTAAGTCAGACTTGCTTTATAAGGGTTGTGATGGGAGCCTGTTAACCGGCAGCGGAAGGGAAACTATCGACGGTAAAATCGTATTTATTGAATCAGAGAAATCAAATCAGGGTGGCGGAAGTTTAATTTCAATCAGTTATAACAGACCACAGCATTCGCGTGTTAATCTATCCGCTGAAATAAAGGGTGATTTTCGGGCTGCCTTCCCCGAACCTTCTGGCAAACTTCTTGTCTCGTATCGGATATCAGAATCTGACAGGTATGCTCTTTACGAATTTGACCCGGTGCGAAAGGTTCCCGGAAAGAAAATCTATGCAGATAAGGAGTATGATGTTTTGGAAGCAATAGTTATTGGAAAACGTCAGCTTCCCAAAAGATTGCCAAGTGAAGTCGATATGAGTGTAAAAACAGGTCAGCTGCTTTGCCAGGATATTCATCTTTTAGATCCTCAGGCAACAAACATTAAAGACAAGTTACCGGGATCATCCAGAGTTGAACTGATAGGATTGAACTCGTCTCTTGGGACTATTCAGGTTGAGGAAGATGGCTCCTTTTATTTGAAGGTTGTAGCTGACACCCCTTTCCGGATCCAGAGTGTCGATAATGAAGGACATGTTTTGCAAGGGCCATGCGGCTGGATTTGGCTCCGTCCTAATGAAAGGCGCGGATGTGTCGGATGTCATGAGGATCATGAACTTTCACCCGATAACAGGGTGCCCCTTGCAGTTAAAAAATCACCAGTCACAATACCGGTACATCTCAATAATGGTGTTGAAAAAAAGGTTTTAGCAGATTAGCTATGAAGAGAACAAAATTATATATGGTTTTAGGAACTCTTGGTCTCCTGGCAATGGTTATTCTTTTTATCGGACATAAAGTGGCAAGGGAGCATGTTAATTATATGACGGCTGTTGAAGACCATCCCCTAAAATGTAGTTCCTGCCATCTGTACACATCAAAGAACCCACTGGTTCGAAAACTAATTAATGCCGATTATCTCTCCCCATTTAATTTGGCCGTTTCGGGCGATGGCAACAGGCTATATGTTGTAGCACAGGATGCCAATGCATTACTTGTTGTAGATCCTTTAAGTCAAAAAGTAATTAGTAAGATCGCGGTGGGTGAACAGCCGCACAGCGTCATTCTTTCCAGTAGCGGACAAAGAGCCTATGTGAGTAACCAATGGTCTGACAATGTCTCAGTGATTGATCTGGCGACATCAAAAGTGATAGATACTTTAAAAACAGGGAATGGTCCCGCAGGGCTCTCTTTGAGTCGTGACGGCAAATCATTGTATGTTGTAAATTCATATTCTTCTACCATTTCCCTCATTAACTTGTCTACTAAAGAGGAGCAAAAGAGGTTTCCCGCTGGGAATAATCCCACTGGGGCAAAATTATCTCCCGATGGAAAAACTTTAGTTGTGACCAGCAGGCGTGCAATTATTGCGCCCTATGGTGAATCCATAAAGAGCGAACTTACTGTGATTGATGAAAATATCCAGAGAGTAAGTGATCGTAAAAACATTGAATCTGCCTATATGATGGAAAATGCTGCCTTTACTCCTTCGGGCGATCTGGCTTTTGTAACGATGATCAGGCCTAAAAATCTGGTTCCATCTATACAGGTTGATCGGGGTTGGTTAATGACTTATGGAATTGTTATCTTAGAGCAGGGGGGCAAAGGGAGGATTATCCAACTGTTGCTTGATGAACCAAATGCCTTTTATTCCGATCCGTTTGATATTGCAATTACTCCTGACGGGAAAAAGGCTTTTGTCTCGCATTCCGGAGTGAATAGCATTTCTGTAATCAATATTGACTCTATCCGTTCGTTAATCGCCGAATCTACACCTGAATTACTGAAAATATACTCCAATCATCTGGGAGTAAGCAGCAGATATGTTACAAGGCGTATTACTACCGGTGCGGACCCCAAAGGACTTGCCCTCTCACCGGATGGTAAGCTTTTGTATGTGGCCGAACAACTTGAAGACCGGATAGCGGTAATTAACACTGAAAGTTTGGAGGCCATTCGTACTATTGACCTTGGCGGCCCCCGAAGGATTACGGTCAACAGGCAGGGGAGGAGACTTTTCGCCAATGCCGGCCACACCTTTCAGAAGCAGTTTGCCTGTTATACGTGTCATCCCGATATGCATGAAGATGGTTTGATCTACAATATGGCTGGAAAGGATATGGGCCGCAATTTAACCAATACCGAGTCCTTGCGCGATATTGCTGAAACTGCACCGTTCAAATGGAACGGGAAAAATCAAACCGTATACAAACAGGATGGGATGCGTTTCTCAACGGTACTCACGCGCACTGAACAGTTTAGCTACAACGATCTGGACGCGATCACTGCCTATATTCTAACCGGAATACCATATCCACCTAACCTTCAATATAATCCAGCGGGAGAACTGACAGAGTCGCAGCTTCGGGGTAAAGAAGTCTTTGAGCGTACACACGATAACTCAGGCAAGGAAATACCCGAAACCAACAGGTGCATCACCTGTCATCCGCCACCATATTATACAAACCGAAAATTGGCCGATGTAGGGACGCTTGCTTCATCTGACGACCCGATAAAATTTGACACCCCTCATTTAAATAATATTTATGCCTCTCCACCCTATTTGCATGACGGACGGGCTTCAACACTTGAGGAGATCTGGACAAAATATGGCACAACGGATAAACACGGACAGGTTAATGATATTTCAAAAAATCAGCTTAACGACCTTGTCGATTATCTGAAATCGCTAAGAGCTCCCCTTTATGAGCGTAAAGATTCAAAATCATTTCATGCTTCAACGATATCTAATTAAAAGAGAAATTATGCAGCAATTAAGGATAAATAAACAGGTTAAAGGTAAAGTGATTCTTATGACTCTATACCTGTTTTTAAGTTCTGCTCTTTTGAGCGATGGTAATACTCCAATTGGAAAGTACACTGGTAAAGATGATTTGACTAAAACAGACCAAAAGGTTGAAAAAGTTTCGGGTAAGAGTTCCGCAAATGCAGTTCTGAATAAGCAAGCAAATCCAATGCCTGTTTATGGTCATTGGCGGAATTTTACGACTAAAGACGGACTCCCTTCCGACAAGGCTTATTGCGTCCGTATCGATGGAGAACGGGTACTGGCGGGAACCCACGATGGACTTGCTGTTTATGAGAAAGGTAAATGGACTACCTATACCACTAAAGATGGCCTTCCGCATAACGGTGTTGTTTCAATTGACGTGAGTCAGCAAACAGGGGATGTCTGGATCGGTACTCTTGGTGGATTATGCCGTTGGTCTGCCGGTAAATTTGAAATATTTAATCAGTTAAACAGCGGGCTTCCCAATGATTTGGTTTATTGCGTGATATGTGATGGCAAAGACGTTTGGGCTTCTACCGGAGGTGGGGCCGGCCATTACGATACTTACACAAAACAATGGGAAATCTTCACCGAAAAAAATGCTCCCATGCATGAGCCGTGGACCTATGGGGTCTCTGCGGGCGACGGTAAAATCTTCATTGCTGCCTGGGGAGGCGGTGTGATCGAGTACACCACTAAAACCAAACAATTCAAGGATTACACCGATCCTGACGGTGAAATGGAGATAGATCTTTTGCCTGATGATGGTCTGGTTCATGATATTACAACTGCGACCTCATGGGCGGACGGCATTTTGTGGGTATCGACCTATTTTGGTTTGAGCCGCTATGATGGCACCCACTGGAAAGGGTACTTTGATCATGACAGCGGGTTAGCAAGCAATTTCATAAACTTTGTCAGGGCAAAGGGTCCTGTTGTATTTATTTGCACGGACAAAGGATTAAGCAGTACTGACGGGAAGAGCTGGGTTACCTATAAAAAAAATGATAAGAGAACAGATGGGATGGCCATCATAAAAAATTATGGCCGCAACGACGATCCTGCAACAAACAAAACTACCCGTGAAATGCCGTTATCTCCCTCTATTGGCCATAACTTCGTTATTGGTGTCGACGCAAATAACGATTTCCTTTGGGTTGCCACTGAAATGGGGGTCAGTCGTGGAGAATTATTGAAATGATTAACCATAAATACAACAGAAACCGCATAAATCCCATAAACAATGGACACAACATTGGAATTGAAAGAAATCACAAACCTTCTTACTGCAGAGAAGATGTCAAGGCGTGATGTTGTAAGAACAACAAATTATAAGCTGTTGCTGATTGTTTTTCTGAGCATTGTATTGACGGTATTCGACTCAATGGGGCAGGATCAAAAACAAAACTATGGGAAAGCATCAGACGAGATCTTTCCTTATCAGAGGTATCAGAAGGCCTATAAATATCATTTTCTGGTTCCCATCCAGTTTTATGGTGCGGGCAGGGAAAAGTTGCCTCCCACAAATCTTAAAGAGGTTAGGATAGGTTTCCTTGGACCACTTGAAGGCTCGGTGATCGTATCGTTGGGAAAGCAAATGTTGCAGGGCGCTACACTGGCAATCGAAGAAGCCAATAAAAGAGGGGGATACCATAATATTCCCTACAAGCTAATGATCCATAACGATGTCGGATTATGGGGTGCAGCAGCAAATGAGGTCGTAAAGATGGATGACGAAAAAGTGTGGGCTTTTTTAGGCTCGATTGACGATATCGTTTCCCATGTCGCTTTGCGGGCAACACTGAAACTTGAAATACCCATGATCAATACAGGAGATCCGGATCCCACCTTTACCGAGACCAATATACCCTGGGCAATTCGTGTGATCACCGATGACCGGCAGAGTTCTTATGGATTGGTAAACCAGATTTTCAAGAAGGATGGACATTCCCGGGTTGCGGTTATCAGGGCAAACAACAGGTATGGAAGAGTTGGCATTAAGATTTTCTCGGAGACAGCAACCCGTGTGGGTCACCCGATGGTGATCGAAGAGCGCTTTAACGATGGGGAGACCGATTTTAAGACTCAACTGGAGCGAATTATGGTAACCTCACCGGATGCTGTCCTGATCTGGGGAAATGCAAAAGAATCAGCTCTGATCCTAAAACAGATGCGTGCAATGGGATTTAAACAGCTTGTTTATGGGTCAGACAGAATGGTCTCTCCCGAGTTTCTTAAAATTGCCGGTCCTTCTGCTGAAGGGGTTATAACTACCAGCCAGTATAATCCGGACGCAAATAATCTACGTCTGAAAGTGTTTCAGAGCAATTACCTCAAAAGGTTCGCACAGGAACCCGATGTGTTTGCAGCTCATGCCTATGATGGGATGAATATTACGATAGAAGCTATTCAGAAAGTTGGACTAAACCGGGTTTTGATCCGCGACGTCCTTACAGATTTAAAGACATTTCAGGGATACAAAGGGATTACAGGGAAGAAAACTTTTGATCAGTCGTGGAATAATATCTCGGACATTTGGATAGCCCGGGTTAGTCAGGGCAAATTCAAATTTACCCCTTCCCCGTCGATGGATCCTAAGCAAAAAGTAACCAGTAAAAACGACAGTTATTAAAAAATGAGATGGAAACTAATCAATGTAACACTCCTGTAACTCTTGCACCGGCCTCTCCCTCAAGGGTTGACCTCGCGTCGAATCCGGCAGGTACAATTGTAAATATTGGCGGAACAAAGATAGGCGGTACTGACATTGTTGTAATTGCAGGACCATGTGCGGTTGAAAGCTGGAAACAACTTTTTGAGACTGCGATGGCTGTAAAGTCATCCGGGGCGAAGATCCTAAGAGGTGGCGCCTTCAAACCACGCTCATCACCATACTCGTTTCAGGGTCTGGGCGAAGAGGGGTTAAAACTGCTGGCAATGATACAAAAGGAATCAGGGTTGCCCCTGGTCACCGAAGTGATGGATACCAGGCAGGTTGAATTGGTAGCCTCCTATGCCGATATGCTCCAGATAGGTTCACGGAATATGCAAAATTTTCCCCTTTTGAAGGAAGCAGGAATGTGCAAAAAACCCATTTTGCTTAAGCGGGGGATGATGTCAACGATAGAGGAGTTTTTACTGGCTGCAGAATATATTCTTAACCAGGGAAACAATCAGGTAATTCTTTGCGAACGCGGAATCCGCACTTTTGAAACTGCTACCCGCAATACACTCGACCTCAGCGCCGTTCCGATGCTCAAAAGACTCACTCATCTTCCCGTTATCGTCGATCCCAGTCATGGAACCGGGCTGCGCTGGATGGTACCTTCGATGTCAAAGGCTGCTTTGGCCGTTGGAGCTGACGGTCTGATCATAGAGGTTCATTACAAACCTGAACAGGCTTTATGTGATGGAAATCAATCGCTTAGTCTTGATGAATTTGACAGATTAATGCCTGATCTCCAGAAAATAGCCAGGGCAATTGGCCGGGAAATTTATTTATGAACTTAATCAGTCTTTTTTTTCCAACATGGATTATCTCCGCGTTGTTAGCCTTATTTGTTCATAATGCGATTGCATCACAGATTCCAAAAGAGACGGATAAAACCATTAAAATAGGACTACTCATTCAGGATAGTAAATATACCCAAGCCAGAAATGGCGCTGAAATAGCGATTCGAAAAGCAAACGAAAAGGGTGGAATTAAAGGCAGGTCGTTTCAATTAATTACCCGCTCGATGGAAGGTTCCTGGGGAACAGGGTCAAAGGAGGCTGTGAACCTGATCTTCAAAGAAGGGGTTTGTGCCATCCTGGGCTCTCACGATGGGCGAAATGCACACCTGGTAGAACAGGTCGCGGCAAAAGCTCAGGTCGTTTTTGTGTCAGCTTGGGCCAGTGACCCCACGCTATCCCAGGCTTTTGTCCCCTGGTTTTTTAACACCGTGCCAAACGACCTTCAACAGGCTGAGGCTATAATGAATGAAATTTATACTAAAAGAGGAATTTCGAAAATAGCCGCAGTATCAGACGATGGTTACGATTCAAAACTGGCATTAAAAAGCTTTCTGAAAAAAGTGAAAAGCGCGGGTAAAACAGATCCTTACCAATTTTCGTATGATAACTCCTTAACCGATTTTAGTGCGTTACTTAATCAGATCTGTAAAGCAGATGTCAATGGTATTGTTCTGTTTGGAAAACCTGGAGCCTCGGGTAAATTGATTCAACAACTGCGTATACGGAATATGAATCAGCAGGTTTTCGGTTCGTTATCGCTTCTTGGCGAAGATGAAAACTCTGAAGAAGACTTAAGAAAATTCGAAGGTGTCGTCTTAGTTTCTTATGCAAACTATTTAACATCAGATAGATTGGCCTTTCAAAATGAATTTCTGAAAAATTATCATCAAATGCCAGGTGATGCAGCTGCTTTTGCTTTCGATGGAATGAATCTGATCATTGAGGCACTGCAAAAATATGGCACAGATCGCGAAGCTGTACAAAAAGCGCTCGCAGGAATACATTATAAAGGGGTTACAGGATCAATTCAATTTGATGATCGGGGAAATCGCGTGGGCGCTGCCAGTCTGATTGAAATAAAAAATGGGTTGCCGGTTGCATTGGGAAAATAGGCTGTACCTATATTCCACTAATTTCTTATTTTTGAGGTTATGAAAAACATAAGTACTTTAATTTTTATATTGCTGTGTTCCAATGTTCTGTTTTTTTGTACCGATAGTCCCCAGGACAGCAAGCAGAAATCGCTCGATTTGATGACCACGCAAACCCTTGGTCTTGCCTATCTGGAAGAGTTTAAACTCGAAGAGGCTGAAAAGGAATTTCAAAAATTTATCAAACTTGCGCCAAATGAAAAACTTGGATATGCCAATCTTGGGCTGGCCTATTTAAGAATGGGCAAGTACCCTGAGGCTGAAAATCAACTTTTTAAAGCGCTTAAAATCGATTCAAAAGATCCAGACATCAGGTTGCTGCTGGCAACTGTCTACCAAATGAATGATGAACGCGAAAAGGCTGTTTCAGCTCTTGAGGAGGCGCTTAAAATCTCACCCGATCACCTTAAAATACTCTATTTTATTTCTGAATTGGTGGCTGCCGGTTCAGATGCTGAATCTAAAATACAACGAAAGCATTACCTCCTTCATCTGGTCGAAAAAGCGCCGGGAAACCTGGTTCCCCATCTTAGTCTGACCGAACTGTTTATCCGCGATGGCGACCTTGACAAGGCGATAGAGCAACTGGAGATTATTCAAAAGCAATTCCCTGAGTTTCCCAAAGAAGCGGTGGATTATTACGACAATGCCCTTTCCTTGCTGAGGAAATCCGATAAGGATCAGGCTTTTGTTCAGTTCACTATTTTTCATAATTACCTGAAGGTCACCTCTCCGTACCAGGCAGGTATCATGGAATTGAAAGGTCCGGGAGGGTCATTGATTGGTTTCCCGTTAATTACTTATGACCAGCAATCCACCTCTGAGCCTGTCGAAAATAAATCAATTCTTGATGTAATTAAATTCACAAATGTCACAGCTTCTGCGGGTTTAGATAGTGTTCCGACATTCAGCGAAGGTGAAAACGCCGGAATGGGTGATTTCACTCATGTTGAGGCAGCCGATTATGATGGCGACGGTGATGTGGACCTTTATGTTGGAAGTTATAATCCGGCTTCCTCCTCGTATCAGCATTACCTCTTCAATAATGACATGGGGCGCTTCAGGGATGTTTCAAAAGAAGTGGGTATCAGACACACCGGCAAGGAATCTTCGGCCGCTTTTGCCGATTACGACAACGATGGATTTATGGATTTATACATTGTTAAGGAGGGGGGAGATATTTTATACCGAAATGCCGGAAAAGGAATTTTTGAGGATGTCACTTCCGCAGCGAAGATAGGGAGCAAGACAGGTGGCAATAAGGCATTATTCTTTGATCTTGATCATGACGGAGATCTTGATTTATTTGAAACAGGTACGAATTCAAACCTGCTGTTTCGCAATAACGGTGACGGGTCATTTTTGGAACAGGCAGAAAAAATGGGTCTGTCAGGAGCCAATCTGAACAGCAGAAATGCTGCTTTTGGCGATTTTGATGATGATGGAGATATAGACCTTTTGGTTATAAATAAAAACGGGAGTAATACCCTATTTTCAAATCAGCGGCAGGGGATTTTTAAGGATATAACCGAAAAAAGCGGGCTGAAAAGCAATGGAGGCTCCACTTCGGTTGCAGTCGGTGATTACAATAATGATGGGTTCCTTGACGTGTTCATTACTTCGGTTAACGGAGGAGAAAGTGGTTTATTCCGCAACCTGGGCAATGGAACCTTTGAACAGGTCAAAAAATCGAAGGAGATGTTTTCTGCACTCGCACACGTTAAGGCGTGGGACGCAAAGTTTTTTGATTTTGATAACGATGGATTTCTGGATCTTATAATTGCAGGCGAGTCGGATGAAAAAGGGGGACGTGGCCTCTTATTGTATCACAATGACGGGAAAGGAAATTTTACGGACGTTTCCCAAATTTTGCCTGATGAACCAAAATTGGGAAGACAAATAGCGCTGTTTGACTATAATGAAGATGGTGATCTCGATGTAGTGATTGCAGGTCTGCACGGTGGTGTATCCCTGCTGCGTAATGACGGAGGGAATATTAACCATTATGTAAATATGAAACTGGTGGGTTTAAGGGCCGGATCAGCCAAAAATAACCATTTTGGGATCGGGGCAAAAGTTGAGATGCGTGCCGGTGACCTTTACCAGACCCTGGTCGTAACGGATCCTAATCTCCATTTTGGACTGGGAAATCGTACAAAGGCCGATGTGATCCGGATTACATGGACAAACGGAGTACCTCAGAATGTATTTCTTCCCGGGGCTGATCAGGCACTCATTGAATCTCAAACACTCAAAGGTTCCTGCCCCTTCCTCTATACCTGGGATGGTAATAAATATGTTTTTGCGAAGGATATTATATGGCGCAGTGCGCTTGGTATGCCACTCGGGATTATGGGGGGTACAACAAAGCATGCTTTCCCAAATGCTTCCGATGATTTTCTCAAAATCCCGGTGGAAAACTTAAAGGCAGAAGACGGCGAATACAAGATTCAGGTGACCTCCGAACTTTGGGAAACGATCTATATGGACAAAATACAGTTGGTTTCGGTTGATCATCCCGATTCTGTTGAAGTGTTCGTTCCGGAACAATTTTCTCCTCCTCCTTTCCCCGGACTAAAGATCATCCAGGTTCCTAAAAGGCAATTCCCTGTATCTGCAAAGGATTCTAATGGAAACGACGTGCTTTCTCTGATTTTGGAAAAGGATGATAAATATATATCTGACTTTAAGCCAGATACCTATCAGGGTGTTACTGAAATGCATGAGCTGATTCTTGATCCCGGCACAGCTGGTCAATCCAAAAACCTCTCCATCTTCCTTAATGGCTGGATATTCCCAACCGATGCAAGCATCAATGTTGCCATTTCGCAATCAGAAAAACTCAAAGTTCAACCACCGGTCATCCAGGTTATCAACAAAAAGGGTGAATGGGAAACAGTCATAGACAATCTTGGCTTTCCGATGGGGAAGGATAAAACTGTAATTGCCGATCTTTCGGGTAAATTTCTTTCTTCGGATCACCGCATCAGAATCCAAACAAATATGGAGATTTATTGGGATCAGATCTTTTTTTCGGAGGGTATTTCCAGTGTACCGGTCATTTCAACTTATTTAAATCCTTCCTCCGCAGAGATTCATTACAGGGGCTTTTCACAAACCTATAAAAAAGGGGGGCGCTATGGGCCTCATTGGTTTGATTATTCGAGTGTTGATAAAACGAAAAAGTGGAGCGACCTGACAGGTAATTACACTCGCTATGGTGATGTGCTGCCGCTTCTTCTGGAATCGGATAACAAATACATTATCTCCAATGCGGGGGATGAAACATCGATTAAGTTTGATACCAAAGGATTACCTGAATTGAAAAAAGGATGGAAACGGGATTTCATGATCCATAGCGTAGGATGGGTCAAAGACGGCGATTTGAATACTGCCCTTGGCGGTACCGTCTTGCCGCTCCCTTTTCACGGCATGAAAAGCTACCCTCCATCGTTGGAAGATTCCTATCCCAACAATCCGGATCTTGATAAATTCATCAGAGAATATAACACCCGGGTTGTCACACCAGAAGACTACCGAAACGTAATTAAAAACAGACATAATTAATATGATT
>Ga0073936_10007123_pt1 | contig 14518 bp, 13 predicted proteins | sample AliMusrvi5mmetaG_FD_87041 | JGI IMG/M metagenome (GOLD analysis project Ga0073936, IMG submission 87041) | Freshwater lake bacterial and archeal communities from Alinen Mustajarvi, Finland, to study Microbial Dark Matter (Phase II) - Alinen... | ecosystem: Environmental > Aquatic > Freshwater >... | reverse complement strand
GATAATCCTGATAGCTAAAAAATCTCTTTTCGTGAGATTGATTATTATGTTGTGCCGGCAAATCCTTCTAATAAAGTAAGTAGATTTGCCGGCATATTATTTTAACCGATGAATCCCGATCCTGAACAATATGCCGATGTAATCCTGCCGCTCCCTCTGGCCGGATATTTTACTTATAATATCCCTGATGAATTAAGGGATCAAATAACTCCGGGCTCTCGAGTTATCGTTCAGTTTGGAGTGAAAAAATTCTATTCAGCATTGGTTCGTACAATTCATACCAATAAGCCAGAAGGTTATAATACTAAACCTATAGAATATTTAATTGATCCCCTTCCAATTGTCCCTATTGAATGTTTTCCGTTCTGGGAATGGATTGCCGGATATTATCATTGCACAATAGGTGAAGTTTTGAAAGCGGCCCTCCCATCCGGGCTAAAATTGGAAAGTGAAACGAGGATCAATTTCAATAATAATTATGAGGAGGATCGGGGCAATAAGCTTACGCCAAGGGAGCAGCTTTTATATGAGGTGATCCGGGAAAAGCACAGCCTTTCGATTGCAGAACTCAATAATTCAGTACTTAAGAAAAATTCAATTGCTGTGATTAAAGAGTTGCTAATCAAGGGGGCAGTCTCAGTTGAAGAGGAGCTGAAAGAGAGCTACCGGCACAAAACCGCAACATACATTGAATTACCGGATCGGCTTAAAACGGAGAGATCAATAGAGCTTGCCCTGGATTTACTCAGAAAAGTACCACTTCAGCAAAGCTTGTTAATCGGGTTTCTTGAACTTCGCCAAAGACGAATGTCTACCGCTGAAATGGGGGTCACCAAAAAGGAGTTGCTCCAAACAACAGGTATTGGCACCAGCGTATTTAGCGGTCTAGTAAACAAAAACATCTTCAAACTGGTTGAGAAAAAGATTGACCGGCTCGCCTCCTTCGCCGGCGAGATCAAAGTCGTTTCGGAATTAAGTCCTGCTCAATCGGCGGCTTTGATGCAGATCAAACAATCCTTCAATGTAAAACCGGTAACATTGCTCCATGGTGTAACTTCAAGCGGAAAAACAGAGATCTATATCAAATTAATCAGGGAATGCCTTGACCGCGGTAAACAGGTACTTTATTTGCTTCCTGAGATCGGACTTACGACCCAAATCATCGGACGTTTAACACGTGTCTTTGGAGATAGAGCAGGGATCTATCATTCAAAATTCAATGATTCGGAACGGGTCGAGATATGGAATAAAGTGTTGAACTTTGAACCAACTGAACCAGAGGATGACCGGAAATCAGATTATCAATTAATTGTAGGGACACGATCAGCTTTATTTTTACCCTTTAAGGATCTGGGTCTGATCATTGTGGATGAGGAGCATGAGAACAGTTTTAAACAATATGACCCTACTCCAAGATATCATGCGAGGGATGCCGCAGTAATATTAGGCCATCTCCACCATTCACCGGTTTTGATGGGGACAGCCACCCCGGCTGTGGAAACTTACTATAATGCGCAGTCCGGAAAATTTGGCCTGGTTACTTTAAGTGAAAGACATCAGCAGATCGAGATGCCCGAGATCCTCATTGCCGATTTCAAGGATGCATACAAGAGGCGGCAGATGAATTCGCACCTTACCCCCTTGTTATTTAACGAGATCACAGGTGCCCTTGAGCGAAATGAGCAGGTGATCCTTTTTCAGAACCGACGCGGATTTTCCCCTTTTATTGAATGTAAGTTATGCGCATGGATACCTAAATGCACCCACTGTGATGTGAGTCTCACCTACCATAAACATAATAATTCACTGGTTTGTCATTACTGCGGTTACACGACGAATCATCCCGGAACCTGTAAGAGTTGTGGCACCAAAGAGCTCACGAACAAAGGGTTCGGAACAGAAAAAGTCGAGGAAGAGCTCCAGGTTATTTTCCCGGAAGCAAAAATCGACCGGATGGATCTGGACACAACCAGGTCAAAACATGGATTTGAGAAAATTATTCATCGTTTTGAACAAGGTGAAATCGACATCCTTATTGGGACCCAAATGGTGACTAAAGGACTCGATTTTGAAAATGTAAGCATCGTAGGAATTTTAAACGCAGATAATCTGCTGAATCAACCCGATTTCAGAGCCTATGAACGGAGTTACCAGTTAATGGCTCAGGTCGGCGGGAGATCGGGGCGCAAAAATAAACGGGGAAAGGTAATTATACAAACCTCAGAACCAACACATCCAATCATACTCAATGTTACCAATAATGATTATGAGGCGATGTACCGGGGACAGATTGCTGAAAGAAAACATTTTAAATACCCTCCATTTTACCGAATGATCGGCATCACGCTGAAACACAGGGAGAAAAGCGAACTTGACCGGATTACCCATGAGCTGGCAACAAATTTACGTGAAAGATTCGGTGCGAGAATTCTTGGACCTGAATACCCTCTGATAAACCGAATAAAAATGCTATTTATTAAACAAATGTGGATTAAAGTTGAGCGGGAAGTCTCAGTTGTTAGCGCCAAAAGACAAATGCAGGAAATCATCGACCTGGTCAGGAAGCGGGATGGGAATAAAATGATCCAGATCGCAGTTGATATAGATCCAATTTAAAACTATTCTACAAAAAATATCAACGTAAACCGATTCCCAGATTCATTATATCTATTTGAATATAAATTATTTACAAAATATTCTATGAAATATTTGTTGATAATTTCGATTTATTAACATCCTAATCGAGCCAATTCTCCACGAATGCCGGCTAATTCAGCTTAAAATGTTAATTTTGAGCCTGTCTTTTTAATACAAAAACAATGGGAAAGGTAATAGCAATAGCGAACCAAAAAGGGGGTGTAGGTAAAACAACTACAGCGATTAATCTCGCTGCAAGTCTGGCTGTTTTAGAACACCGCGTTTTACTGATTGATGCCGATCCTCAGGCCAATGCGACATCCGGAGTTGGGTTTGATGTCCGAAATGTAAAAACGAGTATATACGAGTGTGTGGTTGACGGTGTAGATCCGAAAACGATTATCCTCAATACGAAAACGCCAAATTTTGATCTTCTTCCATCACATATTGATCTGGTTGGTGCGGAAATTGAAATGCTCAATCTCCCTAACCGGGAAAGGGTATTGAAACAGGTTATTGATCAGGTTGCCGGTGATTATGATTTCATTCTTATCGATTGTTCCCCATCCCTGGGTTTGATTACTGTAAATGCCTTGACTGCAGCTGATTCTGTCATAATTCCAGTTCAATGTGAATATTTCGCACTGGAGGGGTTAGGGAAGTTACTCAATACAATTAAAATTATTCAAAGCAGGTTAAATCCGGAACTTCAGATTGAGGGATTTTTGCTAACCATGTTCGATGCCCGTTTGAATCTGTCTAATCAGGTCTACGAAGAGGTGAAACGCCATTTTCAGGAAATGGTTTTTGAAACAGTGATTACAAGAAATATAAGGCTCTCTGAGGCTCCAAGTTATGGCCTTCCTGCAATTGAATATGACGTAAGTTCTAAGGGCGCTCAGTCATATCTAACCTTTGCGCGCGAATTATTGCAAAATAATAACCTCACAAAGATTGACCACAAAGAGATTGTTGAACAGTAATATACAATAAAATATTTCCAAATCATGATTAAACGAAGCGCGCTTGGCAGAGGTCTTGGGGCATTAATAGAAGGAAGTGAAACGACATCAATTGGTACGCCGGCTTCGAATGAGATATCGATTACCGAAATTGAGGCAAATCCATTTCAACCCCGCATCCATTTTGATGAGGAGGCGCTTGCAGATTTGGCAAATTCGATCAGGGAACTTGGCATTATTCAGCCGATAACACTGCGTAAACTTGAAAATGGTAAATATCAGATTATTGCTGGTGAACGTCGGTTCAGGGCCTCAAAGCTCGCGGGTTTAACTACAATTCCTTCGTTTGTTCGCGAAGCTGGTGACGAAACGATGCTGGAAATGGCGCTTGTGGAGAATATTCAGCGCGAAGATCTTGATGCAATTGAAATTGCCTTAAGTTACCAGCGGCTCATTGATGAGTGCAACCTTACCCAGGAGACATTAAGCGAAAAAGTAGGTAAAAAACGGTCAACAATCTCTAATTATCTGCGCTTACTTCGACTCCCTGCCGCAATTCAGAAAGCGATCAGGGAACAGGAGATTTCCATGGGTCATGCCCGTGCTTTAGTCAATATTCAGGAACCGGAAACGCAGATCATGATTTATCGGCAGGTGGTCAAATACGATTTCTCGGTTCGTAAAACAGAGGATATCGTCCGGAAAATTAGTTCTGAAGATGGAGAAGGTACCCCGGCAGTCAAAAAGCCTACCCCTTTCCCCGATGAATACCGTGATTTAAAAAATCATCTGACTAAATATTTCGACACCAGTGTAGTTTTTAAAATTAATGATCTCGGCAAAGGGAAAATTGAAATTCCTTTCGGCGATGCGAAGGATCTTGAACGAATCATTGGAATATTTGACAAATTAAATTCGTGAGAATCAGCTAAAATTGGCATGTTTAAAACCATAATTGCAGGACTTTCGATTTTTTTTAGTATACTTACAGCAAATCTGGAGGTAAAAGCCCAGCAAATAATTATTTCGAACGATAGTTTAAAGGTTACGACTCCTGTGCAAACAGTGCATCGTTCCCCGAAAAAAGCTTCGATTTACGCTGCCCTTTTCCCGGGATTAGGACAAGTATACAATAAAAAGTACTGGAAACTACCGATTGTTTATGGTGGATACGCAGGGCTGATTTATGTATTGGGATGGAATAATAATAATTACAAAGACTATTTTCAAGGTTACCGGATTATTGCCCAATATACCAGCGCTGCAGGTTTGAAACCTGAAGAACGGTTATTTTTAAATAATCTGATAAAAAACCCGTCGATTAGGCTCGATAATCCGACGACATTTACATACATTGCTGATCAGTTAAAAAGCGGCAAGGACTTTTATAGAAGAAATAGAGACTTAACAATCATTTGTATCGCTGCTCTCCATGTTTTGAGCATAATCGATGCCAGTGTCGATGCCAATCTTTTTGACTTCGACATAAGTGATGACATCAGTATGAGGATTGAACCGATGCCTGTAAATTTGGGAAACCAAAATATGGGGATGGGTTTAAATCTTGCAATTCATTTTTAAACAGAAGAGACATGAAGCTTATAAATTTAGGAATACTAGTTTTAATGCTAGTGACATCAACGATCAATTTGAATGCCCAAAGTATTAATAACCTGGAGAGACCGTCAATTGCCACCTCTGAAGTTAAAACCCTTGATTCACTAAAAACAATTCATCCGGATACTCTAAAGACCGCCCTCGTTGATACAATACCTACCGAGAATTTGGACAATATTTTATCCGACAAACTCGATTCGATGGTGCATACCTGGTACGTACAGAATGCCTTTCCTGTTGATAGCCTTGAGAAAGCCTTTGCATCCGATACCTTGCAACGTGTATTACCAGATTCAGTTTATATCAGCCGACTTCAGAATCTTGACTCCTATATTCCGCTTCCCTATAATGAGTCGGTGAAGAAATTCATAAATTTTTACCTCAACAGGCGCAAAGGGATGGTCTCCATTATGATGGGACTTACCAATTACTATTTCCCCCTGTTTGAAGAGGCATTAGCCAAATATGATCTCCCAGCCGAATTAAAATATCTCCCAATTATTGAATCTGCGTTAAACCCTAAAATAGTTTCAAGAGCCGGGGCTTCCGGATTGTGGCAATTTATGCATGGCACAGCAAAAATGTATGGGCTCGAAATCAATTCATACATCGATGAGCGAAATGATCCGATCAAATCTACCGATGCAGCTGCCCGCTATTTAAAAGATCTTTATGCAATTTACGGCGATTGGCATGTTGTTATTGCAGCCTATAATTGCGGCCCCGGGAATATCAACAAGGCTGTACGGCGATCAGGTGGCAAACAGGGATACTGGGAGATCTATTCCAAACTCCCAAGGGAAACCAGAGGTTATATCCCAATCTTTATAGCGGCAAACTACGTAATGAACTATGCCAAGGATCATAATTTATATCCAGTCAGACCTGCCTTTAAGATCTTAACCGACACAATCGTCATAAACTCCTACCTGAATTTCGAACAGATCTCATCTGTTTTGAATATCCCTGTTATGGAAATCAGGCAGCTTAATCCTCAATACAAGCGGGATATCATCCCTGCTAAAGCAGAAAAGCATTTTGTCCTTAAATTACCTATCGACAAAATATCCCCATTTATCGACAGTCAGACTCAGATTTTCGCCTACAACCGCGACAAGTATTTTCCGAATAATCAGATCGTTCCGGTCAGAGATGAGCGGGGAAGAACCCTATATTTCGATACCGATGGAAAGAAAAAGATTACCTACACCGTTAAATCGGGGGATAATCCACGATCTGTTGCGAATAAATATAAGATCACAACAAGCCTCCTTGCCGAATGGAACCATATCCGACACAACCGAATTAAAGTTGGACAAAAGCTTACCATTTATATTGAAGACAAAACAATTGCAGTTGCGGGTTCTAAAAAGGCAAAAGCTGAAAGTTTAAAAGCAAACGGAACCTCTACTTTGTCTCAGAAACCTTTGGAAACAATCACTGGACCACTTACCTTTAATGAGGAATACACCTTTTATATCGTGCGGCGCGGTGACAGCCTTTATACTATAGCCAAACAATTTGCGGGGGTATCGGATACTGATATTAAATTGCTGAATAATATTAAAAACGCCAGAAACCTTGTAGTAGGTCAGAAACTTAAAATCCCGGTTAAGGCTTAAAATCAAACTTTATTTACCATTAATCGGCCGGTTTAAATCACCCAGTCCCAACGCGAGGTTACCCGAAAATACTACATTTGCCTTCACCGATTCAGGGGATAAATAGAGGTCTGAAACTGTAAGCCGCACCAACTTTCCATTTAATTCGAATCCGTAAACCAGCGGATAATGGCGGATTAACCTGGTTATCTGCTCTTCAATTCCTGAGATGTTGGATTTAAAAGGAATCGCCACCGATCGTGTTATAGCCCGCTCAATTTTACCGTTAAACAGCCATTTTGAAGATTTCATAACAAGGTTACGGGTTTTAAGGTCAAATTTAAGATCCTTTATCCGAAGCGTAGTATCCTGTTCCTGAAAATACGGGATACCAGTCAGATAGAGGGTTCCATTAATGCTTCCCGACACCTTCGTTTCAACGGCCATTTTTTCATTGGTACCGTAGACACGGAATGTTTCAAACTTTATACGCCGGGTTCCAAATTGAAAAGTTGAATCACCAATCTGCCTGGTGATCATCCTGTTAATTGTTGAATAGGGAATATCAGTTAAAAGATTGATCTTAAAGGTGTCGCTGGCCAATTTTAAAGGTTGTATATAGGGTAGTGCAGTAACTTTTCCGGCAGGGGGAATATTATCCATCAAACACATTACATCGGAAGTAATTGCGGCTCCCAGCCGAATATGTCCTGCTGATCCTTGCACCGGAACCAGGGAGACAGAATAAGGGATAACAGATAACCAGGCATTGTATTCACCGGGAATTTTAAACGGATTAAAGAGCATCCTCCACCCCTTCTCCGCAAAACCTCTGAAATCGAAACCTGCCGAAATTACCTCATCAATCTGCTTAGAGAAAGTTTTAAGATAAACCGGCAAGAGCAGGTTCGCAACGATAGTTACCGGAATATCGACATTCCCGATTTTAACTGCGGGCTTCTTTGTCCAGGTATAACCATCCGGTGTAGTGGTTGTCTTTATGCTCCAGTCGCGGTTTACGGTTAATTTGGTTTTATACCTAAGCCTGATTTGACCCGAATATTCCCACGAATCAATCATAGGAAGATTATATCCAAACAGTTTTACCCCTTTCTGAAAGGTGACCCGGGCCGGCAACTCCCAGCTTAATTCATCCTGATCAAACTTTAATTTAATCACTCCGGCCCTCCACGCTTTGAGCTTGAGGTTATCATTCCCGTTATCCACAAAGCTGGTATCCTGATAAAGGACACTATCAACATGTTGATTAACTATTTCCTGAAGTTTTGAGATCTCAAGATCAGCATACAAATTTATAATTGAAGTTTGAGGCTTTTGAAGGATTGAATTATAGTTCTCTGCGGGCATCGGAGGTTTTAAGACATTGCATTGATTCAGCAGAAGAAGGGAACACATAACTGCAAAATATCGGATTTGAACACTACGAACAATCATAACTTTAACGATAAAAAAATTTGTTAAGAGCCAATGGCAGACTGGAAAAAGCACAAACCGAATTCAGTGGAATAACAAAAAGCTAAAGCCGAAACGGATCCATCACATCATTGATATTAATTCCCTGATGATCAAACTCATTTTTGGTTCAGCATTTCGTGCTACCTGCTGAACCTCTTCATGGGAAATCTCTACTATCTCTCCGGGAACACCACTATCTGTAATTATTGAGATTCCGAAAACGCGCATCCCCATATGACGGGCAACAATCACCTCCGGGACTGTTGACATCCCAATAGCATCACCTCCCAATATCCGAAACATCTTATATTCTGCAGGGGTTTCAAAGGTTGGACCTGCAACACCAACATACACACCTTCCTTAAGGTCAATGTGATTTGAAACTGCAATCCTTCGGGCAAGGTTACAGAGATGGTTGTCGTAACTCTGGCTCATATCGGGAAACCGGGTACCCAACTCACTGATATTCTGGCCAATTAGTGGATTTGTGCCAAACATATTAATATGGTCATTGATCATCATCAGATCACCAACTTTGAATCCGGGGTTAAGTCCTCCACTGGCATTGGAGACACAAATTGTTTGTATTCCGAGGTCATGCATCACTCTGACCGGAAAGGTGACCTGCTGCATATCGTATCCTTCATAAAAATGGAACCGACCCTGCATTGCAATAATATTCTTTCCACCCAGCTTCCCGAAAATCAGCTCACCTTTGTGACCCTCAACGGTTGAAACCGGGAAATTGGGAATATTCTGATAAGGTAAGGTCTGAATGATCTCAATCTCGTTAACCAACCCGCCCAGACCGGTACCCAGAATAATCCCGGTTTCGGCTTTAAGCCCAATTGCTGCTTGAATAAAAGTTGAAGTTTCCTTTATTTTCTTTAACATATCTCAGAATTTTTCGGTCAAATTCTTTTCCGGCATCATTCAAGAAACTAATTTTTACAGGAATGTAATACATCACTTGTCGGATCTGATCAGGAATTGAGTTCATATCCCGAAATCTCACCATATCTTTTTCGGTAGTTATGATAATTTTTCTTTGGTTTTCCAGTGAATCCAGTTTATTTTGGATACGATCAATATCCTTTGAAGTAAACGAATGATGATCAGAGAAACTGATCTCATGAATATCATGCGAACCATGTTTAATATACTCCTTTAAAGGTAAGGGATTTGCGATACCTGTAATCATTAAAACGGTTAATCCCTCAGTTAGTTCGGTTACGGGTTCAGCCAAATCTTCCGTATAGACTGGGATTAATGGTCCGTAATCGATCTTGGAGAAATAAAGGTTCTGATAGGGTCTGATATCAAGCTCTTTGGTAATTATCCGCTCATCGATAGGCTTTATTTCTGATGGGCATTTAGTCACGATGATGATTGTTGCCCTGGATTTATTTGAAGCCGATTCTCGCAACCGCCCATAGGGAAGAAGAGAATCCTTGGTAATCAATCGGTTAAAATCAGTCAACAGGATATTGATACCTGGAGTTACATACTGGTGCTGAAAGGCATCATCCAGGATTATTACAGCCGGTTTTTCGGGACGAACGATTAATTTCTTAATTCCTCTAACGCGCTTTGCATCAACGGCGACCAGTATATTTTTAAATTTCAATTTAATCTGCAATGGTTCGTCTCCAACTTCCCGAACTTTGGAGGATGCCTCGACCATAAAAAATCCGCGGGTTTTTCTTTTATATCCCCTGCTCAACACTGCAACCATAAATTTTGATTTCAATAAATCGACAATATACTCGGTATGGGGGGTTTTGCCGGTTCCTCCCACGGTGATATTTCCTACCGAAATTATTGGTAAGTCAAATTCTTTTGACGAGAGTATACGGAGAGAAAACAGCTCATTTCTCAATCCCACAGCAATGCCATAAAACAGCGCTAATAATTTAAGAAAGATATACTTCACCGTTTATTTTTAAAGCTAATTAATGTCAAGATTATAAGGCATTCTGGCGTAAAGGCCATTAGCATGAGCCTCTCGGGAGAAGTTTTCCCAAAGGTGGTAGGATTCTCCCAATTTTGATTCCAGGAAGCTGTTTTGCATCTTTGTTGAGAAGCTCTTCATCAGCTCTTCGAATGTATCCTTTTGTTTAGGTAATTCTTTTATCCGGTAATTTTTTATTTTAGCTTTTAGAGCAGCAAGTTTAACCGCATCCTTCAACCCCCCAAATTCGTCAACGAGACCGTTTAGTTTCCCGTTTTCACCGCTCCAAACCCGCCCCTGTCCGATTGAATCAACAAAGGTGGTGGTCATCCTGCGACCTTCAGCCACATGCGAGATAAAAGTATTATAAGTCGACTCAACATAGCTTTGCATTAGATCCTTCTCGAATGGTGTCATTTTACGGGTCATCGAAGGCATATCGGAATGGTCGTTGGTAGAAACATTATCGAATGTAATCCCGATTTTATCGGTAAGCAATCCGCTAAGATTTGGGATAGTCCCAAAAACACCTATCGATCCTGTAATCGTTGTTGGATTTGCCAGGATTGCATCTGCACCGCATGCAATATAATAGCCACCTGATGCCGCATAATCACCCATTGAGACGACCACCGGTTTCACTTTCTGGGCAAGGATTACCTCACGCCAGATGACCTCAGAGCCGAAGGCTGACCCCCCGGGGGAATTAACCCTTAATACAATAGCCTTTACAGCAGAATCGGTTCGGGCCTCCCGTATCCCTTTAGAAACTTCTTTGGAATCAATCTGATAAGGTCCATCTGTTCCACCGTCAATCTCACCAGAGGCATAAACAACCGCAATCCTGTCTTTTGCCAATCCTCCGGCGACTATTGGTTTAGGTACTTTATCATACTCTCCCACAGAAACAACAGGAATCTCCTCATTTCCACCCAGACCGGTAAGTTTTCTGAAGTCGGCCAATACCTGATCCTTGTATTTTAAATTATCGAAAAACCTGCATTTTAATGCTCTATCAGGTTTCTGAAAGGTCATTACTCCATTTGCATACCTGTTCAGGCTGTCAACAGGAATTGATCTGCGTTCAGAAATACCCTTTAACACATGATTCCAGATACTTTTGAGATATACCGTAGTTTGTTCTCTGTTCGCTTCAGACATTTTGTCAAACAAATAAGGTTCAACAGCCGACTTGAACTTATTATTCTTCCCACGAACCACCTGCATTTCGATGCCAAATTTATCGAGTGCCTTCTTAAAAAAAGTATGTTCTGCATTTAATCCGCGAAAATCAAACATACCCATAGGATTCAAAATCAGGCTATCGGAAACCGTGGCTAAATAATAGGCCTTTTGTGAGATCATGTCGGCATAGGTATAAATAAATTTCCCTGAGGTTTTAAAATCTATGAGTGCATTTCTGATCTCCTCAACAGTGGCATATCCTGAATTAATCTCAGAAAGTTCAAGGTAAATCCCTTTAATACGGTCATCTGTTTTAGCTTTTTCGATACACTCAAGTATCTGATTCAGACCTGTGGTATTGGATACTTTAATCCCGGGAATCTCAAGATCTTCAAAAGGATTATTTGACTTCCGTTCAACAATCTTTCCATCAAGTTTAAGGATGAGCAATGACTGGCTTTTGATTGTAACAATCTGATCTTTAAAGGAGGTAAGAGCAGAAACCATTCCAATAAGGAGGATAATCAGTAAAAATGATCCCACGATAATGGCAAGAAGTGACGCAAAAAATGCTTTCCAAAAAATTTTCATAGGTGCTTACGATATTGAAATGCAGGTATTATTCAATTATTTCTGAATTATCCTTACTATTGTTGTTATAAATTATGCAAATTTAAAAAAAATGGCCGAAGTTTTTATCCTTTTAGGTGGTAATGTGGGAGATAAGCCCAAAATATTAGGGCAGGTACGAAAACTGATCCGGGAAAGAGCAGGAATAATCACCAGATCTTCGTCGGTATATGCCACAGAGTCGTGGGGATTTAAATCGGAACTGTTCTGGAATCAGGTCATTGTCATTGAAACGAAACTCAATCCTTTCGAAATGTTGGCCTGTAGTCAGGGTATTGAACACGAGATGGGGCGAATCCGGAAACCAATAATTAATAATGAATCAACTACTTACCAGGAGCGGACTATTGATATCGACCTCCTCTTTTATAATGACTTAATAATTGATACGAAAGAACTTACAATCCCTCATCCGAAAATAGGCGAGCGTAGATTTGTATTGGTACCACTAGCCGAACTGGCACCCGATAAATGTCATCCGGTTAAAGGTAAGCGAATTCAGGAATTGCTTTCCCTTTGCAGTGATCAGTTAAAGGTAAATCGGATTGACTAGAAGTGGGTAGATTTTACCCGCTCCTTTGAATCGATCTTCTCCCCGAATGCGAGGTCCCCGGCATCTCCTAATCCGGGAACAATATAAGCCTTAGGGGTCATTCCGGAATCGATAGCTCCAACCCAGAGTGTAATCTTATCGTTTGGAAGAGTTTTCATAACATGGTCAACCCCTTGCTGACTGGCAATCACGCAAACCAGATGGACATGGCTTGGTTCCCCTTTTTCCAGTAAGGCGTAGTAAGCCATCTCCATCGAAGAACCTGTTGCCAACATCGGATCTACCATAATCACCACCTTATTATCGAGAAGCGGAGAAGCGATGTATTCAAATTCGATATGGAACTCTCCATCGGGATCGTATTTTCGATAAGCAGAGATAAAACAGTTTTCAGCCTTGTCGAAATAGTTCAGGAAACCCTGGTGTAGCGGGAGGCCCGCGCGGAGTATTGTGGCCAGTACAGGTTGATGATCAAGCATCGGAATTTTGGCCGTACCAAGTGGTGTTGTAACATCTTTGGTCTTATAATTCAGCTTCTTACTGATTTCATAAGAAAATATCTCGCCAACCCGTTCAAGATTTCTTCTGAACCGAAGGGGATCTTTCTGTATTACTTCGTCCCGGATCTCTGCGATGAATTGATTGAATAAGGAGTTAGTCTCGCCTAATAAATGTATCATTGGAAAATTTTGCCCAAAAATAAAAAATATATTACAACAAACCCTCGTCTGCAAAACTAAAATAACCTCCCTGGGTAATTATCAGATGGTCGAGCAGTGGAATATCAAGAATAATGCCGGCCTCTTTTAATTGTCTTGTTATTTTGCGGTCTGCTTCACTTGCCTCCAGATTGCCTGATGGGTGATTATGGGCAAAAATAAGTGAAGTGGCATGCTTTTCGATGGCCATTTTAAGAACCAGACGGACATCAATAACGGTTCCTGTGATTCCTCCCTGACTCAGACAATGTTTATCAATGACTTTATTTTGCCTGTTCATAAATAATGCCCAGAACTCCTCATGTGGTAAATCCCCGATCAGGGGGCGCAGAAAATTGGCAACATCATTACTTCCTGTGATCTTATTCATTTCAAGAGCGGAGGCGTGGTTTCTGCGCCTCCCAAGCTCCATAGCAGCGATGATAGAGATCGCCTTTGCATCTCCGATCCCCTTAAAGGTTTTCAGATTTTCGACGTTCATCTTACCAAGTTCATTCAGATTGTTTTTTACATTCTTCATGATCCGGCGCGAAAGTTCAACCGCAGATTCATCATTGCTGCCGCTGCCAATCAATATCGCAATTAATTCAACATCAGTAAGGGAACCTATTCCCCGATATAATAGCTTTTCACGTGGACGGTCCTCCAACGCCCAATCCTTAATATTCTTCCTCTGGTACGGTTCCATCCTGATTGGTTTTATTGCTTAGGTCTGACACCAAATTTAACCAATAAACAGGAGAATAACAAAAAAAGCCCACCCGATTAAGGATGAGCTTCACAAAATATTTTGGTGCAGGAAATTACAGGCTGTTAACGTGTAATGCGAGACTTGATTTTAAGTTTGAGGCCTTGTTTTTGTGAATAACATTCTGCTTTGCAAGTTTATCCAACATCGTAGCTACCCTTGGGAAAAGCTCTGCTGCAGCAGCTTTCTCTGTGGTTTCACGTAATAAACGAACCGCATTACGGGTTGTTTTTGAATAATACTTGTTATGCAGGCGACGAACTTCACTCTGCTTAGCTCTTTTAATAGCTGATTTATGGTTTGCCATTTCTTATAAAAATTTCTTCGTTCTAAAATTTGTAGTCTGTAGGGGATTCGAACCCCTATGGCAAGAATGAAAATCTTGAATCCTAACCCTTAGATGAACAGACCATCTGATTAATTCCCCATTGTTTGGGGT
>Ga0073936_10007117_pt1 | contig 14523 bp, 12 predicted proteins | sample AliMusrvi5mmetaG_FD_87041 | JGI IMG/M metagenome (GOLD analysis project Ga0073936, IMG submission 87041) | Freshwater lake bacterial and archeal communities from Alinen Mustajarvi, Finland, to study Microbial Dark Matter (Phase II) - Alinen... | ecosystem: Environmental > Aquatic > Freshwater >... | reverse complement strand
TGGATTCCAGCCGCCTTGGCAAGAGTCATGGCCAGCACCTCGCCCTTGGTCACGGGGCGCTCATCGGTCACACTTGGAAACTTGCCAATCGAAAGCCGGCCGTCTTCATCGATGACGGTGCATTTCGGCCGCATGCCGCCCAACGATGTGCCACGGCCACGGAGGTAGGCGAGATCGGCGGCGGTTTCGTTTTCGGTTTCCACCGCGCGGGTTGCAGCCAGCAGTCTACCTAGTTCCACCAGTGGGGGAGCCGTGCGTCGGCCGGCTTCGAATGCACGACAAAAAACTCCTTGCTCGTCTTTGAAACGCAATGCTCCGACGCGGCTTGAGTCATCCACCGCGAGCAGAAAATCCAGGGCATTGAGCTGCGTTGCCTCCGGTTCATCCCCCGCCCGCCGTGCTTCCTGACGGCGCTTGGCATGATCGCGCAAAATCACCCGTTTGGCCCAACCGTCAGGCTCGGTATCCGCGATTGCCGCATGAAAAGCCGATCCGTCCCTGGCTTTGCGATGATACTGCGGCCCGGTCACCAGCGGCAGGCCTGGGTCGAGGGCGAAGCTCTCCTCAGCTTTCAGCCAGGATTCCTCGTAGGCAAACGCCGAATGCTGCCGAGAGCCGATTGCGTCGAAATGCAGTGTCCCGACCCGCCGGGCATCATCGCCCAAATAGACCTGGATCGGCCGTTTCATAGGGAAGTGGGGGATTTCCTGGCACGCACACGCTGCGGTAGCCGTTCTTCGTCCAGTAGCAGCCCTTGGTCATCCCGCCGCGCGTCAACCAGATCGCCCAATGCCTCGCCGAAGCCCAACACAAAAAGCGCCATGGCGTAAGCCCCCATGGCGACCGCCGGATCGCCCTTTTCAATGCGGGAATACGTGCTTTTGGCAACGCCGACGCGTTCCGCCATCATCCCAACGGTGAGGCGCCGCTTGCGGCGGGCCCTGGCCAAATCCGTGCCGAATTTGGCCAGTGAACGACGAAGTCCGGGCGGGAGCAGGTCATGAAGGGCGGAGCGCATGGCAACGTTCGATTAATAAGGCTGCAATCAGTCTTAAGAAGCATGCATCGGTCTTAATACGGTGTCAAACCAATTTTTCATCCTGTTCCCCATCTCTGCATCAAGCGGGAAAACCGACGAAAGTTGACTTTGGTTTTCGCATCCACCAAAATCTGTGAACTATTTCGTCTAACGAACCATGAAACCGACAAAATTGCCACCGCCCACCTTCTCGAGTGGTCCGACGCTAGTGGACTTTCTTGAGAAGATCATGCCCAAGATCAAAACCCACGCTGACCGCATGAAACTCTATCGGAAGTTTCTGTATGAGCAACACCTGGAGCATGATTATAACAATAATGATGTGGATTTTTTCAACGGGCCGGCAATCAAACTCACCCCTGAAGAGGCCGAGAAGAAAGCGGCGGATGCCCACGCGGACCGAGATTGCCCGATCTTAACCTGAGGCTGTTGCGCACGGCCTCGCACACCGGATGGATGACTTGGGGACGGCCTGGCCGCGCCGACTCCGGCAAGTGCATTGTCTTTATGAATCCGCTTCTTGCCGCGCCCGTCAACGACGGCGACACCCATTTCCCGCCAGGCGGCCAGCACCATTCGTTCTCATTCCTTTTTCCGGGCATATTTGATTTCATGGGTCGAACATCCGATGTTTGGCAATTCTGCACCTCTATTATGGTGCTTTCTTATTAATACTTATACCATTGTCGTATTGCACGTAAAACAAGCGCATTACGTGGTTAAAGGTGCTTTTATAGTGCTTGTATGTCAATATAAAAAAATAATTATGACCACTGGTGGATCTGGACCAATGTCCAAAAAATGTCCACAACATGCTCGATATGATAGATTAAACCATAAATTGCGAGCAAGAGACAGCCAAATATAACAATTTGTATTACATGTTAGTATGTATCCTTGCCATTTGTTGTTCATAAAACCTCCAGCGGAACCCCATTTTGCCTGGCTCAACCGCCTTTTTCGGCAAAATGGAGGCTCCTTGGAAGGCCACGATTTGCCGAATAGGGCATATTTATTGTTCGTGTGCAGGCCCCCGAATTACGCGCAGGATGGGCGGCTTGCGTCCGCCACCCCCCCATCTCCCCAAATAGCAGGCTATTTGGAGTCGATGGGTCCTGCTCTCGCGAAAAAAGGATCTCGCTGCCGCGCTACACTTTTTTCTGGCCGAGGGCCGCGTCGTTGGTCCGGGCATCTTCGAACCGTTTATGGTCACACCTTCTCTATCGCCAAACGCTCCCGGCAAGCTCGGGCGTGGGCGGCGACCGCATCGGCTAAGCGTCCGATGACCGGTTCGTCGATCCCTTCCGCATGCAGCAAGTCCGCCACTTTTGGAATGGCTTCCACCATGCGTTCGATCATGGATTCACCTCGTGTGATAAGGTCGGTTGCGGCCATCCGCAGATCGCGGGCGCAGGACTCCCAGTGGCTGCGGCGGATTTCACGCAGGCGGTAGCTGCCGCCGGTTTTCATGGCGAGTTTCGCCTTATTGAGGTCGATGCGCTGCGGGTATGGCAGGGCGGAAGCAAGGTCGTAAAGCGGGGCCAGGCGGATCTGTGGTCCCGGAGCGATGAGCAGGGAGAAATTCTTGGCGTGGGCATCGGTACCGGCGATCAGCCAGTTGAAAATGAGCGCGTCGGCGAAAGTCGCGAGGTCGGTGGCGGGATCGGTGGATTGATCCCGGAGCAATGCCGCGATTTCACGCACGCCGGGGCCGCCGTCGTTCTGATACTTCCGTTCCGGGTGGATGGCCAGCGCCTGGCAGGTATCCTCCTGATGGATGCGGAGGCAGCGGTCGTCCCGCCAGAGTCGGTCGTAGCGTTCGATCACAATGACCGCGTGACCTGCCGTCCGGATGACCGACGAGCGGCAGGTAGTCAGCCCGATGGCCGACGCGAGGCGCAGGCAGAAATGCTCGTTTTCCGCGTGACCGCCAAACTCGCCGGTAGCGGGCTTGAGAATGTGGGTGGTCGGCGTGTTGCCCTCCGGCACGCCCCATGCACCGGTGACAGGATGGCGGTGCAACGCCAGCTTCGGCTGGGCTCCGGCAAGGCTGAATTGGCCACTGTCCCCGGCGAGCCGGGTACTGCCGTGGTTTTCCAGGAGAAGCGTGATGCGTCGTGCCAGTTCCTCATCGTCGATCCAAGTCACCCCGGATTTCCGGGCGGCAGTGGCACGCCGGTCCCCATCCGCTTCGGGCAGAAACTGGATGGCTCCCGCACAGTCCTCACCGACATGGCCGATGATGCGGAAGACGTTGCGCGGGGAAACCTGGAAGCGCCGACCCCATTCTTCGAGGATGCGCGGGTTGTCCGGCAGCAGTCCCCACAGAAAAGGCTCGATGACCACATGTGGGTGTTCCTTCAGGGCGAGGGGCATCGAAAGGGAAAGCGGATACCGCTGCGGCGCCACCAGCCACCCGGAATCGTATTGGAAGCCCATGCGTTTGCCGTTGCGCGCGACCCTGCCCATCGGCACACCATCCGCCATCACCATCAAAAATTCGCTCATCGGTGGTCAGAGGGGTTGGTGCCGTCAAGAATGCGCTGGAGATCAATTTCCGGCGCTCCCTGCGAAGTTGGTGGCTCAATCCGCAAGCAAACGCCCAATGCTTTGAGGGTGCCCATGACGAGCCCGAGTTCAACGGTGGCCCTGGCCTTTTCCAAATGAATGATCCACTCGCGCCCGACCCCGGCCTCGCGGGCCAGCGTCGCCTGACTCCAGCCTTTTTGCCGCCGTAAACTTCGGATGACCGCCGCCAAATCACGCACGCTGCGAACTTCCATACGCTCACTGTACCAAAGTCGGCGAACTACGACAAGGCAAAAATGTCGGCGAGCTACAACATTGCAATATGTGCCCGAACGACGACATTCTTTCGGAGGACTGCGGCATGCCCTGCGCACAAACCTCTCTCCCAGGCGACTGGAAAATGCTCTCCCCAGTCGGCTCTCGAAGAACTTGGCAAAGGAAACCGCATCAACATCCAGTCTTATATAATTGACTAATTGCTAAGTCGTTTTACAAACCAGCCATGCGCACAGCTCACCAAACGATTCCACGCCATTTAAAAGCGGTCGCCCTGCGTCAGATGCAGGGATTTCCGGCTATCGCGATCACTGGCCCACGGCAATCGGGGAAAACGACCTTGGCGCGTGAACTTGGCGGGGATCGCCCCTACCTGGGGCCTCACGCTGCTTGCCAATGCCCGCTTGCTGATTCCGGAACTAACGGCACTCCTGATGTCCGGGAACGACTTCAATAAATACGCCGCTACGCATGCCGTGGCTGAGTTAGTCATCGCCCATCCAAGCCCTCCTGCGTCGCTCACAACATGCGAAAGGAAATTGTACCTTCATCTTTTGACATGTGAAAGAGGCCGACTTGAACAAGAGTTCCTCTCCCGGGAGAATGTTGCCGAAGCATTGGCCGGTTGGATGGGTGCGGGCGGCGGTGCGAATGGCGTATGAAACGGGCGATTTGAAAAGCGCACGCTCTAACTGAATTTCCTGGGCGGTACTCGATGTGTGTTGTCCAGGCTCTGATTTGGTCGTCTGCATGGCCGCCAATGCGTCCAGAATCCCCTCTGGAGGCGGCTTATGTGAGATCGGCACTCTGACTGGCCTAGCCGGTCAGAGTGCCGCCTGACGACCTAGGATGGGGATTCACGAGGATAGCAGGCGTTTGGCCAGAATGACGGTAGTGGCAAGAACCATAAGCTGAATGGGAGTGGGAATTCCCATTTCGGAAATGGCAACCGCGAGTGTTTTCGACGTGAAGAAAGTTGTCATGAAATAAGGCTATCTAGCAGAATTCGTGGGTTGTTTTGGGTTCGGGAAGGTCGCCAAGTTGATGGTGGTTGATATGCTTCTCATTTACATCGACGGCCTGATTGGGATCAGGTTCGTTTTAGTTTCTCGTTCCTTCAGGGCAGGACAATAGGAGCATGCCGGCCACGAACAATGGATGATATGTTTTTTTTCATAATGGAATCTCCGGAAACTGCTTTTCGGGATTCAGTTGAGGGTGATGGTTAGTTCCTGGTGTGGCGGTTTTCATGGTGACCCATTTGGGTGTTTTTTATGGGTCTGGATTGAGGATGACCATTTCCTCCATCGGCTTACCGATCTTTGGCATTGAATTTCATCGGACCTACGATAACTTCGATCTCCGCCAATGCAGCAAATGGCAATTGCGGGTTATATGCGCTGAGAGCGACGAATTTAAGATGGCTGGCCTGGACCGGTTGAAAATCGACCGTCTGGCGTTCGTCGTTGTTCTTGAATTCGCCCTGGGCCACCGGCTGGCCCCATTCCTTGCCATCGACGCTGGCATAAAGCGCATATTCCTTGATGCGGCCATTGGCCATGTCCTGGCGTGGCAGGAACCGGCACCCAGTAACCACGGACAAGGGGTGCAACCCGATCACCAGCTCGTGCGGGAATTTTGGCGCATTGCCTTCCCACGGCGTATGCCAGCAGGTCTTGGGATCGCCATCGATGACATTCTCTGCCGGATAACCGGGGGCTTCGCAGTCGGCGCGGACACTGTATTTTACCTGGTCCTCTGGCTTGATGATTTTGGCAAATGCGGCCGCGTCGAGGGCCTGCTTCGGGCAAAGGCCGCCGAGTTCATGTAGCCCAGCAGCGAAGCCCGGAACTGGGCCGCAACGATGTCGTCGGGCTTGGCGTTCTCGACATCGATGGCGCAAACCAGGAGCTTGCCTTTGCCGCATTTGGCTTCGACCACCAGGCCAAGCCGATGGGCGGTGAACCAGTCGTCGATCACCTGCACGATCGGGCGCAGGCCGGGAGCCTGCCCATCCAGGCACAGCGGTTTACTGGCGAGCTGGATCAGGTACCACCATTGGTAGTTCGAGTGGAAGTCGGTCGGGAAGCCGGCAAACGCCGGATGCTTGGGATCGCAGAGGATGCCAAGGGTGTTGGGCGGCTGGTTTTTCGCCCAGGCCGAATTCCAGAAGATGGTGGAGAAGCCTAAGGCGACTTTCGGGCCTTCGGGATCGACGATACTTTTGACGGACGGGATCAAGAGCACGGCAGCTCCGTCGGCAACTTTTTGCCAGGCTTCTGCCGGATTGCGGGTGATAACGATGGCACCAGCCGTGGGGCGGGGAGTCGAGGCCGGATAGACCCAGATGTCCCAATGGTTCTCGATGACGGTATCCGCGATCCCGATCACGAATTTCAGCCGGCTGGGCGTGGGCAAACCGGCCAGCGGGATCTCGATCTTGCCTAGCGAGGATTGCCCGAGCGGGAGATCGCGCGGCGGCAGTTTGCCGACGATCCCGTTCCAGTCCGTCTGCATCTGATCGGAAACGCAATGCGAGTTCTCGCCGACAAGGGCCGGCATCCCGTTGTCGATGCCGATTTCCAGCTTATGAGTCCCGGGTGCCAGTTTGCCGAGATCAAACCGGTGCGGTGTCGACAGGCTGTTGCCTGTGCCGATTTCCTTGCCGTCCAGCCAGACCTTGCTAGAGATGTGGACACGCTCCAGTGACAAGCATACCCGCTTGCCAGCCCAGTCCTGGGGAATCCCGATCATCCGCCGATAGATGGCGGCACCGACAAAATGGCGGTCCGGCTGTAGCCAGAATGGAATCTTGACATTGCCCGGCTGGCGGTACTTTTCATATCTTGCCGCCGTGTACCATGAACGGTCCAAGACTTCACCAATCCACTTGGTATTGACCGAAATCTCCTCGCCCAACCCCTGTGCCTGAAGCGATCCCGGCAGATGGAGCTTATGCATCGGTGCCGCCTCGTTCCATGCAGGCTGAAGCTGCACCTGCCAGTCGCCCGCAAGATCCAGCGTTCCGGCCATCAGTCCCTGGCCAAGGCACAAGGCGGAAAGCAAACTGGCAACATTCAAAACATGGCGTGTTTTCATCGAGGATTCGTTTCAGATTGGATTACTTTGGTTTCCCCATTGACGCGCATGGTAGCCCTGCGCTTGTCGTTAGAGGAAATGCGGTAGGAGGTGACCTTGCCATCCTTCCAGGCCATATCCACCACAAAACCACCGCGGGCGCGCAGGCCCTTGACCGAGCCGGTGGCCCAGGCGTCCGGCAAGGCCGGCAGCAGGTGGATGAATCCCATGTGCGATTGGACCAGCATTTCGCACACACCGGCTGCATAACCGAAATTGCCGTCGATCTGAAAGGGCGGATGTGTATCGAAAAGATTAGGCAGAATCTGACTATTCAGCATTCCGTTCAGGATCTTGTACGTCCGGTTTCCGTCCTGCAGGCGCGCCCAAATACAAAGCTTCCACGCGCGGCTCCAGCCAGTGGCACCGTCACCGCGGGCATTCATCGAGACTTTCGCCGCCTCTGCGAATTTGGGCGTGGTCATGGGCGAGATCTGGCGGCCGGGATGGACCGCTATCAGGTGCGAGAGATGCCGGTGTTGTTCATTTGGATCGTCAAGGTCTGCCATCCATTCCTGGAGCTGTCCCCATTTGCCGATTTGCGGGCCCAGCAGGCGGCTGCGGAGCAGTTCGATTGTCTTTCGGTACTCGGCATCCACGCCGAGTGCTATTGAGGCCTCGATATAGTTGGTGAAGAGGTCGTAGACCAGCTGCTGTTCATACGAGTTGCCTTGCGCTTTCGGGCCGTGCTCAGGAGAGACGCTCTCGGGGCTGATCAGCTTGCCGCCCGGTCCTTCTTTCAGGGAGTCCTCCCAGAATTCACATAGTTCCTTGATGATCGGGTATGGACGGATAATACATGCGTTTTGTTTATTATCATTTCTTTCATTATGTTGTTTTATTAGATTTGGCTTATATTTCATTGAACCTCTTAGTTACATCATTTCGTCTTGACCGCAAAGGATCGCTTGACGCCCTGAATAGTAACCTCCGCAGTGGCGGTTTGGCCTGCTTCCTTGTTAGCATTCATGCGGAAGAACAGGGCGTCGCCCCGGGTGATGTCGGTGGGTGCCGATGACCAGGCCGATGAATAGATCCGATACTCGCAACCCTGCACCGTGAGTTTCGACGTCTGCCGCTGCCCGGCCACCAGCATGGGTTTCGATTCAACCATCTGCCCAGGTTCGGCATTATCGACAGCAGGGATGGTGAACCATCCGAAGTCGTCGGCGGGCAGGTTCACTTGGATTTTCTTCAGGTTGGTGGGCATCACGGTTTTGCCGGTGGGTGCCTTGACCGTGGGTTTCGGCATATCGACATGCGCGTTCGCTGCGACCGGAACGGTCTGCAATGAGACCATGACCTTGCCGATCCCCCCCATGTCCGGCATTTCAGCGCTGATCGTCATCTTGCCCGGTTCAAAGGAGGAGCGGACGAGGATGATACACTGCCCGGCCATGAGTTGCGTCGGATTTTCGCCAACTAGCAGCCCGGTGCCTTTGATCGAGAAGTTGACCGGGTCATAGTTGTTGATGATGATAGATCCGTTCTTGTCGACCAGTTGCAGGAGCACGCGGGTCATGTCGCCGCCGTCGGCCGTGATGGCGGTGTCGTCCACACTGAGTTTGAGGGCGGCGGGTTCGCTCTGGCGGTGATAGATATGGCTGCTGACCACCTTGCCGTTCACCAAGCCTTCCGCCTTGTAACAGGTCGTCCATTTCGAGACGTTGGCATGGAACGGCGGATGCTTCAGCGCGAACCCCTTGTCCGGTTCCAGCACTCCGACCTCCTTGAAATCCTTGCCGCCGATGCTTTCCGAGAAGCGTACCTTCTCGGCGTTGCTGAAGATGACGACCTTGTCGTCCTTGAACGGGTATAGATGGGTGATCGGCTCCTTGCCCAACTCGGCACAGTACCAATAATAGCTGAGCTTCGGGATACGAAAGATGTCGCATACGCCGTGCGGAGCCTGAAAATACGGGGCACCGTAGTGCGGGGTGTTGTAATCGTACATGGCCCAGACGGCCAGGCCTGAATTATCCTCCTTCTTGTAGGCGGCATCTGTATGCTCCCAGTGACGCTGGGCAAGATCATATTCCCGGTACAAGTCCTGTCCTCGGAATGTATTGAAGGTGTGGCCAGTGTGCTCGATGCAGAGCGCCGCATTACCGCTGAGCTTCTTGTGCTCAAAGTCCATCGGACACGGCACATTGTCCTGGCCGCGTGCGCGGGTACCAGCCTTCGGGCCCTCCCAGGGGAACGTCACGTGGGTCGTCCCGGTGAACACCAGATCGACATCCCGATAGAGGCCGCCGAACAGGGCAAAGTCACACTTGGCACCGTCGGGTGGGATATCTTTCTGCATGGTGTTATCGACACGCAATGCGAGCATGTTTTTGCCAGGCTGCAGAAGCGACGTAATGTCAAAATGAAACGAGGTGTAGCCACCCACGAGACACTCGCCGGCGGGCTTGCCGTTGACCCACAGCTTGGTAGTTTCCATCGCCCCTTGGAACACCAGAAACACCTTTCCGGTTAGATCCGGGGCGCGAATGTCGATGGTGCGACGATACCAGCCGACTTTGCGCCCCGCGAAGGAGACGTTATCCTTGGGGAAATCCTCGCCCAGGAAATTGCTCAGGTCGGCGGCATAGAGTTCGTGCGAATGGGGCAGCGAGACCGTGTCCCATTTGCGGTCATCGAAGTCCGCCTTGGACGCGTCCGCAGGGTCCCCGAGCGTGAAGCGCCAGACCGGGTTGATGTTGAGCTTCTCGCGTGGCGTTCCGTCAGCGCTCGCCTTGGAATGGGCCATGGCCAGCAGGCCCAGGACCATCACCACAGCACCGAGTGGTCAAGCAAGTCGTCGTTGGACACGCTCTTGTCGTTCTGGATCACCTTGTCGGTGGACATCAGCGGATGGACCGAGGAATTGCCTACGGGCTGGACGAAATTCGGCTGATAGCAGGAGGTCAGCGCGTTGGACTTGCGGAAATCGGCGATGGTTTGCAGCGGGCCGGTGGGCAACTCGAAATAACTGCCGGATTTGATCCCCTTGGCATTGGTGTTGGCGGTGACGGCGTTGACGCGGTCGCCGTTGATTTCGAACTCGTCGTCCACGGAGCCCGGCAAATACTGGAAGTTGAGTTCGTGGGACTGCACGCCGGGTTTTTCCGTGCTCAGATCCAGCGTGACGACCGTGCGGGCGGGGTTGTGGAACAGGAACGGCTTGCCGGCCAGGCGACCGTCAAGCAGGGTGTTGACGGCACCAGCGGTCTCGACACGTTTGCCAGTCTCATAGACACCGCCGTTGCAGGTGCGGGCATAGGCGGAGAAAATCGCGAAGGTTTTTGCCTGGGGTTGGTTGGAAATGGGGCCTTCCGGCACATACATATCACTTGCCAACACTTCACTGGTGGCCGGATAACGGCATATCGCGGGTAACAGGTTTTGCAGCGTGGTGTTATCCTTGTATTTGAAGTCGAGACCACCGTAATTGCGAGTCGTGCCATTGGCAGTGAGCTTGGCGGTCACCTGGAACCCGGTGATCGGCTCCGCTGACGCTGACGGCTCAAGCACGGAAAAAAGAATATGGATTGGGTCGGTCAATTTCAAACCCATGACATAGGAGTTGCCGTCCGTGGATTGGGCGGGATCCGTGAGGGCTTGACCGGGTCTGAAAGTTTTAGAGTCGGTTGGGGTGAGATAGTCCGTATCGAAACCGACACAGCTGCCATAGAACCCGGGTCTGGCCTTGATCGCATTGATGGTCCCGTCGCCCGACACCCCGGTGAGGTTGTTGTCCCAATCGCACCACGTCTTCCAGGTCGAGTTCGGATCGATATACGGGCTGCAAACCAAGGTTTGGCCGGGCTTCATGATGATCGGTCTCGACGGGGAGGTTTCGTTGGCGTTGAGCCAATTGGCAATCTTGAGGGCAAAGGATTTTTCGTTGGGAACGTGGTGATAGTAATTCATCAATTCGCACAATGGGATCAGGCAGATGTTCTGCGGCTGGTTTCTGACGTAGAACTGGAACGCGACGGGTTCGTTGCGGAAGACCACCTCGAGACTGTCGAAAGAAAGGGAGATGTTGTAGGGGTTGTGCAGGGTGACCAAAGGCGTGTAAACAAGGTGCCCTTGGTATTTCATTTGAGGATCATTAAAATAACCAATGTCATCGCGGACCACAAAGCTGAACAGGGTTTCGATCTTGGCGATGACCGGACCCGGGTGGAAGCTCGTGGGCGGGGCCAGCGTGGTGAGTGTGACGTCCTCCATGGGGGCTTGGGCAAACGCCGGGTTGGTCTCGCTATTGGTGATGTTCCTGAAAATGTTGTAGTAGCCCGCCAAGGCGCTCCACCAGGGGTCGGAAACGCCGGTGATGCCGTGCGTGGATTGATACAATTTCCTGCCGCCGAACTCGGCTGGCAGGTTGATGGCGCTGGCGGTGCTCATTTCAAACACCGATGACAAATCCTGCTTGAGTCCGCCGCGGCGAACGTCGGTCAACAAACCCAGCGACCAGGGAGTCAGATCGTGGCGGAACTGCTTGATTTTACCCTTGGCCGAATCGAGCAACTCCACCTGGTCGAGGTCGAGGATTTTGCCGGATTTTTCCCTGGCTTTGGCAAACTCGGCGGCGGTCAGGTCGGTGGGCAGGAAATCCAACGATTTTCCAGCACTGCTTTTGATGACCGAAGGATCCGGCCGGTGGCCGGCTAACAGCGCGCGTTTTTGGGCGACGGTGGTATTCTGGGAGGGGTCACGGTAGAGGTTGATGCGGGCTTTGGCCGCCTCATCAGCGACATACCAGGCGAAGGCACCTTCGGCTTTGCCATTGCGCACGACGGGAACCCTGACCCCGCAGCGACACTGCCCACGAGAGCGCCTTCTTCCTTTGACAGACCCACAGCGGAAAGGAGTGGCGCCTCAATCGCGGACCTTTCCATTACTCCACCCATATAAGCATCCGGCTTGGCATTCGGGTAACGCGCCAGCGTCTGGCGTTCACCATTGATCAGCAGCTGATCAGCTGTCGTACCAGCAGGAACAGTTGTCTTCCATCTGCAATTCCCGGCTTCTTCCCAATGCAAATTGACAAGATGTTCGGATCCGGTGAGTACCGGAGTCTCTCCGTCTGCGGACTGAAATATGATGGGTGCTTTTGCCGTGCCTGACAATTCGGCGGTTATCACCAAAGGCTGGGGCATGCGATACATGCCGCCCCGAACCGTGATAACCACAGGTTTGGCGGACGTTTGTGCCAAAATATGGGCACGGCGCGCAGCGGCTTCCAGAGTGAGAAGCGGATTCTTCTCCGAACCATCCGAGCTGTCATTGCCTGACGGGCTGATCCGCAAGTCAGCGACTCCACTCTCCCGCGGCATATTCACACCATGCGTCGTATCCGACGGCATGTGTGCCGTCTCAGCCGCAAACAGCCGGCCGGAAATTCCGGCAGCCGTAAATAAAACGACGGAAATTTTTCCCAAGCGGTTCGTCACATGTTTCATGGCTTCTCTTGTGATTGTTTGCCATGGGGGTTATTCTGCCTGATCATCTCGCCGACTTTGAGCAGCGTTTTCACATCAATGTCACGCAACTTGCCGCTGTAGTCTGGGCCGAGGTCGAGGGAGAAAATGTTGCTGTTCTTCACAGCGCCTAGATAGTCTTCGTAGAGTTGTTCCGCCGGAAGGCAAAGATTGTCGTGTTTTGGCAACGAGTAAAACCACATTGCGCCGCCATCGTGCCCCGGTAAGATCGGGTAGGTGAATTCGCTGACCATAAAGCCTTCCACTTTCCCCGCATGCCCCATCTCGCCGGCCCGCAGGTCGCCCGCTTTCCCAACATCACTGTTAAATCCGACGAAACAGCCAGGTTGATGTTTTTTCACCCACGCCACGATCTCCGGGAGTTCCAAGCCACCGATGCCTTGTGCGCAGTCCATCCAAAAGAACTCGATAGGACCGTAATCGGTGCAAAGTTCCTTGAGTTGGGCTTTCTGCATTGCGGGTGTGTAACCGCCCGGATGGTAATCCTTATTGTCGCCGAACTCGCCGAGCGAAAAATAGAGCGCGAGCTTGATGCCGTACTTGTCACAGGACTTCCGCAATTCAGCCAATACATCCCGTTTCAAGGGAGCGTTGGTGACTTTGCGCGCTGTCGTCTTCGTATCCCAAAGGCAGAATCCGTCATGGTGCTTTGTCAGGAACAGAATATAGCCCATGCCTGCGTCCTTGGCGGTTCGCGCCCACTGATCCGTGTCCACCTCGGTGGCCTTGAAGTCGCTCAGATCCTTGACCCCGGGCGTCCATTCCTTGCCGGAGTATGTGGAAAAGCTCCAGCAGATAAACATTCCCCAATGAAGGTTTTTCAGGTCGTCAGCGCGCTTGGTCATGTCCGCCGACTCCGACGCGGACGCAGGTGCCAGAAGGGCTCCAGCCAAAAGACATGTAATGATAAGTGTTTTCATAATGTGTTCCTCGGTTTGATCATGTATCGTTTCGTTTACTGTTTCGGTTTCTCTCCCATAGCGCATATCGGCACATCCGCGAACGTAAGCGCCGCAATACCGTTTTTGCCGATTATCAGTCGTTCCTGACTCCAGTTGCTTTCCTTGAGATAGGTGATTTTATGGGACGTGGATACTTCTGTCAACTGAAGCGTCACCACATTCCCGGACACACTGTCTCGCGCGCCGTCAAGATGGGGACCGGTGCTAGGAGTCTGAAGCGCGTGCTCCAAAGCACCCTCGGCCGCTACGACAGCCGCCTGCCGGAGCTTGCGGCGAAAGGGGTCACGTCGCTCACCATCACCGCCGAAACCGTGAGAGGGGAAAAGCCAGCCCTTCAAAACACCGGGCCGGCCCCTCCGGAACTGGCCCAACTCACCGAGCTTCGCAAGCACGCGGGTGCTTATGCCCTTTGGAAAAAGAAACCGAAGGAGGAATCCGTTTGGTAGTCTCCATGTTCCGTGACGCCGCGAACCCGACACATGTGCCGGGTTGCCTGTTGGCTGGTTTGCCACCGCATCGCGTTGCCGCACCCGTACCTCGTCATGCCTCCGAATCAGTGGCGTCGCAGCCGCTCGATCTTCTCATAGAAGCCGTTCACAAAAACGCCGGACATTTTCGAAATGATCGCCGATGTTGCCGTCGATTCCACATTCGATCGCAAGCTTTTCAAATACCGGTTTCCAGAATTCGGGGGGCGGTTCCAATACGGCTGGCACCGCGTGAGTGCTCCTGCGATCGAAGGTGTCAGTAATGTCCCGCTTGAGCCGATCCATGTCCATCCCGGTGGAGCCTATAAGCAGGACGAGATCTATCAAATCCTTCACCCGGGTGTTGGCGCGGTCGTTTCGCGGAAGTGTGTAGGCATGCAGTTTTTGGGCGAAATGCTCTTCACGGGAAATGGAAGGAAACCGGCCCGCAACAATCCCTGCAAAGCCGAGCCAGTCTCTGGGTTCGGTCCACTCGCAGGGTTCGCGCTGGATGTCTCCCAAGCCCAGATCCAGATGGAATCTGGCGAACAATCTGCCATCCAGATTGACAACCACCGGATGACGCGAACCGCCATAGGGTGCGCCTTCGAGATCCATGA
>Ga0073936_10007116_pt1 | contig 14525 bp, 11 predicted proteins | sample AliMusrvi5mmetaG_FD_87041 | JGI IMG/M metagenome (GOLD analysis project Ga0073936, IMG submission 87041) | Freshwater lake bacterial and archeal communities from Alinen Mustajarvi, Finland, to study Microbial Dark Matter (Phase II) - Alinen... | ecosystem: Environmental > Aquatic > Freshwater >... | reverse complement strand
TTACTAATTTCTGACTCTTTATACCCATACCTTTCTTTAAGAAATTGGAAAATGGATTTGTAGTAAGTACCCCATGTGCCGGCATATTTTTGGAATTTACTTACATATTCAAGACCATCTTTTGAAATGTTTTTTATATAACTATTAGATTGTACTGTTAGGTTTTCTCCATCATCACTTAATTGAATTCTAAAAGATTCCTTTGAAGTGTTAAGTTCAAATTCACCATTTTTCTCCAGATCTGCCAATAACTTAGTATAAGCATTGTCAAAAGAGAGATTTTCAGGAATTTCAGCTTTCCGACATAGATTTTTAAAAATACCCTGAACAACTTCATATTTGACAAAGTCGTCATTAATTTCTGGCTTTAAAGGCTTTATCCCTTCAATGAAATCTTCATAGCTTAAACTTTGATGAAAAGTTGTAAACACAACTTGTCCATCCTTTATTAATCTATCGAATTCATTTTTGACTTCATTCCGTGGCTTATTCAAATCAAATTTAGGATTTACAATTTCAATGGCCTTATTGACTGTATTATAAGTCTTACCGGTCCCTGGAGGACCAAAAAGAATTTGATTGAGAGGCTGTTTATAATAAAACTCCGGAACTTTTGAAATACTTTTTTCAGCCTTTTCAAGTGGGATACTTTTTTCACTTACTTCACTTATAGACTCTTCATTTACTTTGTATTTGGCCCTTCGATTTTGAAGTTTCCTGTATAACTGATCAAATTCATCGAGTGTAAACCGATGGGCCTTAAAATCTGGATATAAACTTTTAAACTTACCTAATTCATCATTTACAATTGAAAGTAGTTTTACGATATCCTGTTCAGCATTTTTAATTAATGTTTCAATTGAAGAATAAACTATGCCGGATCTGATGAAATAATATTCCATTTTACTTTTGGGATCATTATCATGGAAATTGTCAAATTCTGCATTGACTAAAGACTTAATTTGTCTGATGAATTCCAAGGCATACTTATTTTGTTCACTATCAGGATTCTTTGTTTGGTTGAAATGGATATAATATGAGTATCCATTATCCTTCAATTGAAACAATAAATCTATAAGATCAGATGAAGATCCTGGATATCCTATTGGTATATTCCAAAAAGTTGTACCAAAATATCTGGCCCTTTCTGTCCCAATAAAATAATTGGTTTCTGAGTCTTTATTTGCTTTCATCCTCATCGAAAAGGTAAACGACGGATCCGATTTATGTTTCCCATTTAACCAATTAAATATAGTTTCCTGATATTCTTTATAAGTCATCATAGTCATCTTCCTTTAGTGAGTTATCTTCTTTATTTATAATATTTAAGATGCCAGCAATATCCTTTTCAGCGTATCCTGCATCGCCAGTTTAAACGCATCATCCTTGGCAATCAGCCGGTAAAGATCCAGTTCGCTTTTGCGTTGTTTCGACATCACCTCATCAAAGATCTTCTTGAAGGCAATCTCGCGGTTCTGGGTATCACCATTCTCCGAATATTTCTCCTTAAAATCGGGATGCAACTTCATGCTTTGGGCAAGATGGATAAACTTCACCCGTTGCTCTTCGGGCGTTGCTTCCCATCCCTGGAACCACCTTTCATTAAATGCCTTGATAATCAGATCAAGAGGATCTTCATCAATGTCTCCGCCATGTGCCCCACGTGGATTCGGATTCTGCGACTCCAGTTCGGTTTCGGCAGCATCTAAACCGATGGCCGTATTTAGTTTCACCCGTTCTAAACCGTAGGTTGACAAGTCTACCGAATCTAATAGTTCATCCAGCGCATGCTGATCCGGATCGATGATCAGAAGTTTAGGGATCAGGAACTTTAAGAACCAGAATAGTTTTTCCCATTTGACGACCTCAAACGGAAGTATAGCAGCCATCTGTCCGTAGATCTTCACAAACTGCTTGGCTTTGATCTTAAAGTCGGCTTTTTGGATATTGTCCAGCTCCAAACCTGCATTAAACCGTTCAGCCGCTACATCAATGATCGGACTTAGTTCCTTAGCATTGACATTATTGAAATATTTTTCGACAAAATCTTCCACCTCAAACCATTCATAAACTCCTACATTATCAAGTATGGATTTTAACTCATGCAGAACATTCACATCGGTTGCTTTGCTCAGGGTGGTTGATGTGTAGAACGGATCAAATGAGAGCCGGATATCCTCGGTCGAATTAAAGAAGTCGAGCACGAACAAGTCCTCGGTTTTCTTGCCCAGCTTATCTGCCGAACGGTTTAACCGCGATAAAGCCTGTACCGCCATGACCCCTTGCAATTTCTTGTCCACATACATGGCTGTAAGTTTTGGCTGATCAAATCCGGTGAGATATTTATTCGCAACAACCAAAATCCGGTACTGATCCTTATCAAAATACCTGGCAATCTTATCACTGATATAACCGGGATCTGAAGCCTTCGACGTTTCAAGGTTTGCGGGGAATTCATTGATTGTATCTTCTGTATATTCAATCCCATTCAGTTTATAGTTCCCTGAAAAAGCAATTGCAATTCTAAACGGGTTTCCTTTCTCCTCCAATAACTTGTGTATGGCAAAATAATACCTCAACGCTGACTCGATGCTTTGGGTGATCACCATCGCCTTGGCCTTTCCTTTGAGCTTCTTCGTGTTAACTATTTTCGTAATGAAATGGTCAAGCATGATCTCGGCTTTTGTCCCGATGGTCTGTTCATTTCGCTCAACATAAGCCCGGAGTTTTTTCTGAGCTTTTAAAGTATCGAACAACGGATTTGTCTCAATCGATTTCTCAATCTCGTAATAACTCCGGTACGTGGTATAGTTGGCCAGCACATCGAGAATAAAGCCCTCCTCGATAGCCTGCTTCATCGAGTAGAGATGGAATGGCTTAAATTTCCCGTCTTCCTGTTTGATCCCGAATTTCTCAAGGGTGTTGGACTTGGGTGTTGCCGTAAAAGCCAGGTAGGAAGCATTACCCTTCATTTTACGCGAGCGCATCGCCTCTAAGATCTTATCCTGGGGATCGGGATCCTCTTCATCATTTCCATTGTTACCCATCGCACGGTTCAGATTATCGGCGGCAGATCCGCTTTGACTGCTGTGCGCCTCGTCGATGATAACCGCAAATCGTTTATCGCTTAAATCGGCAATCCCATCTACGATAAACGGGAACTTCTGAATCGTTGTGATAATGATCCGTTTACCGCTTTCAAGGTTTTCCTTTAACTCCTTTGAGGAATAGGCAGGAGCCACAATGTTTTTGACCTCCGAAAAATCCTTGATATTATCGCGTAACTGCTTGTCGAGTAATCGCCGGTCGGTCACCACAATGACCGAATCGAACAGTGGATTCGAAATTCCCTTGCTTCCGGGGACGGTATCACTTTCAGGATAGGTTTCAATAAGCTGGTAGGCAGCCCAGGTGATTGAATTCGATTTACCCGAACCGGCAGAGTGCTGAATCAGGTAGGTTTGTCCGACCCCATTTTTGCCGGCATCGGCAACCAGTTTACGCACCACATCCATCTGGTGGTAGCGTGGAAAATAGAGTGTCTTTTTGCCGAGCGCATCGTTCTCCTTTCCATCGAAACGGACAAAGTGCTGGATGATATTGGCCATGCTTTGGCGCGTGAACACTTCCTCCCACAAATAGGAAGATTTATGACCAAACGGATTTGGCGGATTTCCCTTGCCGAAATTATGACCTAAATTAAAGGGTAAGAAGAAGGTGTCTGCACCATTTAGTTTGGTGGTCATATACACTTCGTCGGTATCCACGACAAAATGGACGAGGCATCGCCCAAAATTCAACAACGGCTGGGTAATATCCCTTTTGTGTTTGTATTGATTCTGACCATGAACCTTTGCGTTTTGACCGGTCCATTGATTTTTCAGCTCCATCGTTGAGAAAGGCAACCCGTTCACAAAAAGGACCATATCGATCTCTTCCAGCGGATTGGTTATGGAATAGCGTAACTGACGGGTAACACTGAACTGGTTGTTTTCGAAATTCTTTTTAACTGATTCGCTGCTGCTGGCCATGGGCAAAACATAGAGCAGCGTGAAATGGGCATCATCAACTTCCAGCCCTTTGCGCAACAACCGCAGAATCCCATATTTTTTGATCATCTTGTCAAGGCGATCACTGATCTTAAGTTTCCAGTCACTTTGTTTTTGCAGTTTGGCCAGCTCCTCTTTTTGGGTCGTCTCCAGGAAATTCCAGAAACGTCGTTCATCGACGGCATGCCGGACATTAAAATCGTACGGTGAACCGATGAAATAGCCATGGCCACTCCTATACAATTCAGGAGTGTCTGAAATATTTTCAAGGGTTACCCCTTTCCTTTTCAAAATCTCCAGGGTTGATCCGGTTAACTGTTTTTCGATGGCAGATTCAAGGGCTTGTTCGTTGGTTAGGCTTGGCATAATTATTGATTTTCAAATGCGGCATCGCCGCTAAATATCTGTAGAATAACAAATTTAAAAACAATATGAAAATAGCATTTGGTGTATGTGTTTGCCATATATTCAGATATTACGGTGCGCTACACCTTATGATGATTTTATATATTGTTTATGCTACAGAGATTCCGGTGCGCTGCACATTAACTGTTGAGTTATAGATTTTCCTAATGTTGTTAAGCGATATTTTTGATTAATGCTTGTTGGTTTACCAGGAATTGTCAATTCAATATATTCAGCATCTAAGGCAGGCTGTATATAGTTTTCCATAAAGTTTTCTTCCTGGATAAATTCAGGTTCTTTCAGCCCTTTCTCCTTGCATAGCCGAATGATATCACCGGTTCCGGTTCCAAGGAGTTCAATAGAACCAAAAAGATACATCGGTTCGGCCAGCAACGGATTTGCCGGAATTGACCGGAGTGGTTTGCAGAGTTGGGAGGTAAAGATATTTAGATTTTTCATTCCCTTAATTGTCAGAATCAGGATTTACAGGATTTCCAGAATTCTCAGGATTTTGATCTCTATAATGATCCTGGTTATCCCTTAATCCTGTTGTTTCGGATCCGGCTGTTTTATATTTTTTATTGAAGACTTTTTTAAATTGAAGACTCACTGCTCCAAAGTTAATCAGTAATCCAATTGCAAAATCGTAAGCAACCACATAGTTTTTGGCTTGAGCCAGATGCACATCTTCAAGATTTATTAGTGCCTTTAATTCAACAATAACTTTGTCTTCTACAACAAAGTCTGCTCGTCTGGTGCCAACATTGATATTTTCGTAAAAGATCGCATGCTCTTTTTCACGAACAAAATCTAATCCTGCCCTCTCCAACTCAATCGCCAAACATCGTTGGTAAATCACCTCCTGAAATCCATTTCCCAATGTATTATGAACTTTCATCGCACAACCATTTATTCTATAGGTTATCTGGTCAATTGTCAATTCTTCTTTCATCTGTTTATGATTTGTTTTTTAATTGCCAGATGGAACTCGCCATAGATAATCATGCTTCTGGTTGAGAGGAACTCTCATGGCTCGTTTCATCCTGCAAGTTTTTAAGTATAGAAAAGATCCAAATTTCAATATTCCTAATCCTCTTTATCCATAAATCCTGCACATCCATAAATCCTGCACATCCATAAATCCTGCACATCCATTAATCCTGTAAATCCATTAATCTTGTAAATCCTGATTCAGACTTTTATTTTCCCCGTCACCACCTCATTTATCAAACTCGCCTTGTACTCTTTCAACTTCTCAATCTCCTGCTCCTTAAGGGAAATGGCAATAGCGATTTTTGAAGTCAGATTATCTAAATAGATTGCAATTTCATTTTGCTCCTCCATCGGTGGAATTAATACAGGCAAATTCTTAAGTAATTCTTGACTTAAAGATGCTCTGATTACCAAATTCATTTCTTTTACAAAAAAGGCCCGATGCGTTTTGCTGCTGAAATAATATTTTGAAAACTCTTTATTTAAAATATTCACTTGTGGTCTAAAACGAATTAGAAAACCTGAAAAGGTCGCGTTCTCGATTGTTTGTAAGCATACTGAAGAAAACCCAATTTCTTCGATTGTTTCAGATGTCCTAGTAAAGAAAATATCACCTTCTGTAACAGAGTACTGTTTTCTATCTTCTACGCTCGAGTTGGCAAGACCATTAACTTCATTAGGAATTTTAATATCTTTATATACATCTCCATAACTAACAAAAGGGAATCCAGTGCCAAAGTATTCCGCTCCTTTACTTATCCCATTTTGAGTGTTTCCAATAAACCTTGAAGGTCTTATTTCCCAATGTTCCGGAATCTCCCCAATCCATTCCACGCCGCTCTCTTTTAGCTTTACATTTGGGTTTATCCCCTTTGTAACGGCCCGGTGAATCAATATTTGCCTGCGTTCTTTGAGCAATTCAATTTGTTTTTCTTTGACGCCAATTGCCTGGTCGATAAGGGCAGTTTTGCAGTCAAGAAAGTTAGCAATGGAGATTTGCTCGGAGTAAGTAGGTATGGGTAATAACGAGTATGAAAGTTCAGCATAGCTTATATTTTTACCTTGTCTTATGCCCACTACACTGGTTTGCAGCTCCGAGATAAAAGAATAACTTTTAAAAAGATATTTATAAAACTGGTTGAAAAAATCGCGTTTGGCTTTTAATACAGTGTAAGCTGGACTTATTATTCCATCATGATGACAATATTCTAATCCACCTTCAAATGACCTTAAACTTATGGCAAAATCACCTTTTTTAATAAACTTAAAAGACTCTAGCGCACCTGAAGGCATCACCATTCTATTTTCAACCCACGTTCTTGGTACTACCCCTTGGTCCTGGGTTACAGACAATAGTTCAGAATTTGGTTTGTTTTTCTCGGAATGATCTCTATACAAATGCTTCATTCGAATGCATTCCCAATATTCCGGAATTTCTCCCAACCAGTCAACGCCGGAGGGTTTATAGGCGGGGTATTGGGGTGGTTTATTGTTCATGGTTTTTTTGTATTCGGTTTAAAATGTCAGGGGCAAAGTCGTCCATTCTTGAAAAAGCGAACCATTTCTTGCCCAAATCTTTAAGTGAGGCGCCAATATGGTACAATTCATTGTTGTCGAGTAACAGAAATCGGTCGTGTAAACGGGATATGGTATTTATTTCAATTACCGGGTATTGCTCATTGTACTTTTTAAGGTCTAAATGCAACTGTGGGCTGATCTGTTTTGTATAAATGGTGGTTTTAACATCTTTGTGTCGCTTAGCCAGAAGCATTAGTACAGACTCGTCAACGTAATTATCAAGAAGGACAATTTCTCTTTTTGCTCTTTTTATAAGTTCAGCCACAAAAACATAAGCATCGAATATTTGTCCTTCAAAGAAGATTCCTTTGTCAGGCAATTTTTCACGGCTCTCCAATGCTCTAAAAACCTGTTCGAATTTTTGATCGGCTTCCAATTGCTTCAGTTAAATTTTGTCCAAGCGATGAAATAAACCCGCATTATCTAATACCAATTTACGCATTTCAACAAATGCATTCATAATCTGGATACTCACCTTTATGGCAGTTTCACTGCGCAATACAGCCGAGAGCATAGCAACCCCTTGTTCGGTAAAGGCAAAAGGAAGATATTTCAGATTCTCTCCTCGTTTGGGTTTCGTATTCAGTATTTGGTCTTTCAAGGTCACAAATTGTGACCTTGAATATTGATTATACTCAATCTCTGTTAATTGGAATTTAAATGTATCAGGAAATCGTTCAATATTTCTTTTAACTGCCTGATTCAATGCTTTTGTTTCAACACCATAAATTTCAGCTAAATCCCGATCAATCATAACCTGGATTCCCCTAATGGTAAAAATCCGGTTTTCAATTTCCTTTTGATTTTTTGATATTTCCATCCTCTGAGGTTTTTGATAAAAGTCGCCACACTAGCGACAATACACAATATCGATTACCCTAATTTTAATATTTCACGAATTAAACCATCGCTTTCACTTTCCAAGGCCAGAATATCGGCGCTAACCTCTTCGATGCTTCGAAGCGGTTTGTGGCGGTAGAAATATTTATTAAAACTGATCTCATACCCGATTTTGGTGCCGTCCAGATTAATCCATGCTTCCGGAACATGGGGTTTTACTTCACGCAGAAAATAATCGTAGATATTTTCTTTGATCGGCACATTTTCGGTATCGCGCAAATCACTTTCGGTTTCATATTCGAGATATTCACCCTTCTTTTTGGTGGCAAAATAACCGTAATCACCAAGCTGATTTTCTTTACAGCCCAAATGATCGAGTAATCGATCCAGTTTTTCACCCGATAGTTTGGTTGTCCCTTTGATTACCTTTTGGGCGGAGCCATCGTACCAGCTAATGGCATTAAGGATGGCGTTTTTTTCGCTGCTGCCTGGCATGGAGACAAGGCATGCCTTGTCTCTACAACACCTATCAAATCTTTCCCGGAATATATTGAAATCGTTGTGTTCATCGGTGCCTATCGCCTTCATCAACTGTTTGGCAGCATTCAGCAAATCCAGTTGTTTCTGCCAGGTCTCCTTGCTAACCAACGAGCGGCTTTGTTTGGCATTTAGATTGAGTTCCTGCTTTTCGGCAAATTCCAGAATCGCTTTTTCGTGCTTTGACAGATTCGTATAAACATCTTCACCAAACTGCCCATATGCCCAGACCATCGGTTCGCGCAACGATTTATCGAATCTCAATTCGGCAATCCGTTCTTCGGTAAACTGTGCTTTTAACCGTTTTGGGCGCTCTATCACAACCTTGTAATACCCAAAATTGGAATTGTCAAAGATTTTGGAGGAGATAGTTCCTGAAATATTCTCAAGATTAATCTCCCGGGCATCTACCGACGACATTTCTTGATACACTCCCACGATCTCCCGGATATGTTCGGGGGCAAATTCACAGTTTTTGTTTCCAAGATTCTTCCGTAGTTTGCGGTATAATTGTCCCGCATCGATCAGCTGCACCTTTCCTTTGCGATGCAATGCCTTATTGTTGCTTAATATCCATACATAAGTGGTAATACCGGTATTGTAAAAGAGGTTATTAGGCATTTGCACGATTGCCTCAAGCCAATCGTTTTCGATGATATAGCGGCGGATATTGCTCTCACCACCACCGGCATCTCCTGTAAAAAGGCTCGATCCGTTATGTACAGAAGCTATGCGTGAGCCCAACGGGCTTTGCGAAAGTGGTTTCATTTTGTTGACCATCTCCATCAAAAAGAGCAGCTGTCCGTCCGAAGAGCGGGGCGTAGCATCGGCGTCTTCCAAAATCCCCCAATAGTTTTTTAGCTTGATCTGGAAACGCGAATCGATGATCTCTTTCCCGTCTTTGATATATTTCTGCTCACTGGCCCACGATTTACCATAAGGGGGATTGGAGAGCATAAAGTCAAACTTGGTTCCGGCAAACTCATCGGTAGAAAGGGTCGATCCGACCCGGATATTCTCCGGATTGTTCCCCTTAATCATCATATCCGATTTGCAGATGGCATAGGTTTCGTCATTGATCTCTTTGCCATAGAGATACACATCCCCGGATGCCCTGATCTCGCCCTCTTCATCCTTCACGAAATTCTGGGATTCAGTGAGCATTCCGCCGCTTCCGCAGGCAGGGTCATATATGGTCATTACGGGTGGAAGATTCTCTTTCACCGGCTCAAAAATGATATGGGTCATGAGGTCAATCACCTCACGCGGGGTAAAGTGTTCTCCTGCCTCCTCGTTATTTTCCTCGTTAAATTTCCGGATCAGCTCTTCAAACACATAACCCATTCCGAGATTGGTCAAAGGGGCAAGTTTGCGTCCGTCCGGATCTGTTTTTTCAGATGAAGTCAGATTGATATACGGCGAGGTAAACTTTTCGAGAATATTCAGAAGCACATCTTTCGAGGCCATATGTTTAACCTGGCTCCGGAGTTTGAATTTGTCAATGATCTCTTTAACATTAGCGCTAAATCCGTTCAGGTAATCTTCGAAATTGGCTTCAAGGATCTGCTGACTGTTTGTGGCGGTGTTATGCAACCGTTGCAGCGTCCATTCACTGGTATTGTAAAAAACATATTCCGCGGCATCTGTCATCCCTTTATTGTCCCATTCCGTAAATTTAGCTTCATCACGCTGAAAGGCGACCTCTTCCATGACCGCCTCTTTGGTTGGTTCGAGTAAGGCATCCAGGCGACGTAAGACCACCATGGGAAGAATGACGTCACGGTATTTTCCGCGGACATAGACATCGCGCAGACAATCATCCGCAATGGACCATATAAAAGAGACTAGTTTATTGTGGGAAGCAGTATTCATTGATTTTTAAAGTTTCGTTTTAATGTGATTAAATTTATTTTCAAATGTAAGGATTACCCTTTTTCAAACACCTTCAAAATACTCTTCGCCCTGGTACATTGGGTATAAAACTGCTTCTTCTCTTCCGTTACAGACGCTTCATTGAGGATTAATAAAACCACATTGCTTTCCAAACCTTTGAAACGGATGATCGAGGTAAAGTACAACTCATTTGGCTCCCGAGGCGAGTTAATATCCCAGGCTTTAAACTTAAACTGAGCAATGGAGTTTACTGAAGCAAAGGGATGGTCATTCGCGTGGCCATCGATAAGAATCAGGATATCCTGAAGCGCGATCTTTTCAATCTGCACAAGACTTAAGACACATCGAGACACTTTTCCGATCAGATCTTCAGTGTCTGAGTAACCGAGTATTTCAACATCGACTCCAACCGGGGTATTGCTGGATGTAATTTCAATCCCGGTTGATATGGTCACAAAATCACAGATTTTCCGGGTGTTTCTGTAATTGTTATTGAGTTTAAATGGTGTGAAGGTATCTTTTCCGGGTATTGAAAACCGGCGCTTAAAGATGTTTTGATTTTCATCAAAGAACAGGACAGACTTCCCTTCGTTTCCAAGATCAATAGCCGCACTGGTAGCGAGCAGTGTTTTGCCGGTTCCTGCACCGCCCGAAACGGCAAGTCTCCGGATCTGGTATAGACTCGCAAAAAAGCTCTTTTGCTCCCGTTCGAGCTGAAGGAACTGTTCATCAAATCTCTTAAGCCGGATGTTAAGAGGCTGTATAATTCCGAGACCTCTTAATAAGCTGGTTCTTAATTTCGTGGTATAGAAATCAATTGACTCACCCGCGAACTGATCGTATTTGCCTTTGATCTTTTCAAAAGCCAGGTCAATACACTCTTTGAACAAAGAGAGTGAATCAAAATCCAACACCTGCCAGGGTTTCATATTTACCGGGGTAAAATCTCCTGCTGTATTGTAACCCTCCGGAAACCAGAGCGCCCAACCAACCGGAACATTCACTAAAAGAGAGGGGAACCTATGAACCAGGTTGTGCTTATTTTTTCGGGCTTGTCCGTCCGGTCCCGGGTTTAATTTACGACCGTTCTGGAACCAGCAATTCTCTTTCGCTGAATAGGTAAGTTTCCCACCCTTGACCTCGATCACCAGCATGGCATTAAAACGGTCGTTCCGCTTGTCTATGATGAGAAAATCGATTTCATAATCATCATTTTCACGGCTTCCGGAACCACTGAAGGTCTTTTGAAAGTAAACATCATAATCGTCGGAAGGTAGTGCAGATAAGGCATGATACACCCTCTTTTCGGCTATATTTTCATAATCATCCGGAAAATGAGGGGGGTAAATCATAGGTTATGTAATTGGCGGTTAATATTCAGGTTAAATGAAATCTTCATTAATTTAAATGGTCAATATCTCATTAAGGCTCAGGCGTAATTCTCAAAGGTAAGGAATAATTAACTCAATTGCCGCTACTAAATATTCATCTGCATATAATTTGTTTTTTAAAGGTCAGATGGAATAACCATGGTGATATTTTCATTTTCGGTTTGTGATTTCTCCGCCATGGCTATTTCATGCATTTATTTTATCCAATTCCCGTTCAATCCGATGTACAAGGTAGAATGGCAGGTTAAGCAGTGTAAATTCGGTTCCTGCAATGGTTTTTGCCTTTTCGACCGAATAAGGACCTTGCCAGACCCGCACCGCCAGTTTATGAGGGGCATGATCCATAAACTGGTGCAGTGAACGCAGTTTGCCGATTGCACCCGATTTTACTTCGATTGGGATGAGTTTTCCATTGTAGGGAAGAATATAATCCACCTCAGCACTGGAATCTGTTTTTTCGCGTACCCAAAAATGGAGCTCATTACTGATTGAGAAATTGGATGCCAATAATTCCTGTCCGACAATGTGTTCGGCAATAAGTCCACGGTGTGAATCACTAATTTCTTCATTAAAGACCAACTCTCCCATAATTTTATTGGTATGATTTACCAGACCAGTGTCCAGAACATGCAAACGGGGTCTCCGGACCAAACTTGGGTTTAAAGGTAACTCTGCCGATGTACTGGGATAAACCAACCTCACCAGCATAGTTTTTTCGAGAGATAGAAATGCTTCCTTCATCTCCCTCGACCGGTAAGGGGAGTTACCAAACTTTTCAAAGGTTATCTTCGTTCCCGCTTCACGAAACACATTTGAAATAATATGCCGGATGTACTGTACCTGCGAGGATGAATCGGCATACTTTTCAATATCATCGGAATAGGAATGTATTAGGCTGTTATATACAGGTTCCAAAGCAGTGATGTCGGCATTTTGAGAATAAAGACTAAGCACCTCGGGCATTCCACCAATTGTAGCGTATTTCTTAAACAAGGCGATCAGCTGCGAATGTAGAAATCCAGGCACTTCTGTTTTGTCAAGCATTTCAAGCTGCTGTCCGTTGTTTGTTGCAGTAAGGAACTCCCTGAATGAGCAGGGACGCAACGCCATGTACTCCACCCTTCCTACCGGGAATGAGATATTCCTGCCCATGATGCTCTCCAACAAAGAACCTGCAGCAATGACAAAAAGGTCATTTGCTTCCTCGTAGAAATAGCGAAGTAGTGCTATTGCCTTTGGGGAATTCTGAATTTCATCAATAAAAATAAGGGTTTTTCCACCGATTCGCTGCTTATGGGCAAAAATAAATAGCGTTGTGAGTAAGTCGGAAAAGGGATATTGCCGTTCAAAAATATCACGTTGTTCCACCTTTTCCAGGTTCAGATAAATATATTGATCAAATTCTTTAGAAAAAAGATTAACAGCAGTAGTTTTACCCACCTGCCTTGCCCCACGCAAAATAAGTGGCTTTCGTGAAGGCTTTGCCGCCCAATTTTGTAATTCCTTTGTAATATCTCTGTTGAACATTTCTGAATAAGTATTGGTGAGTGGGCTAAAGATAATAACAAATGTAATGAATTGGGGGTTATTTTTGGTAAATTATGTAGTATATTGAGGGATGATTTTAAATTAATTAGTAGCAGGTTGAGGGACAATATAGTAAGAATCACATATACAATGAATTAACAAATCATGGATATACTTCATAATTTGGTTCCTGAGTATTAATGATCTGACAATTTCAAAAGACTATAGTAGTCAAGAAGTCAGGGTAATTATTTCTGATTTATGTATGAAGGTCAGGGTTATTTTTCCCATAGCGCGTAATGAGATCGGAGTTAAAAGTTCCATCATGTATCAAATTGAGGGTAATATTTCACAATACTTGTATTAGAATGAGGGATAGGGCGATAAAATTTGAATTAATATGTTGTTTAAACCTTTCCATTTGAAATTAAACCGGATGATAAAAAACTTCTTCAAGTCTGTTGATATTCTCAAATATAGGCCTCGCATAACAGATAGTTGTAATTTTTCCTCTTCATTGCTTAAGTTAAACTGCCATGGTGGTAATCTTCAGGTTTGTTTCTCATAATTATACTTCCCAATATTCACCATCTTCATACAAATCAGTTTTTCCAAATAATTCCCGGTATTTCTCCGGCATAAACGTATGAATCGGAACAATCCGGACCGGTGCCAATTCCGGTAAATGTTAATCCTTTGTTTTAGTTGAAGCATAAGGGGTAATTATTGCCACTTATCTTAAGTCGAAAAGCAATAAAAAAAAACAATTAATTCTGAATTTTTCCTATGAGACCAGGTGGTCGACCAAAACGGAAAATTCGAGAAGGATAAAAGTTCGGAGCGAAGCAAAACCATACTTCCCGAGGAAGCTACCCATTTTGGCGATGCGGTCGATAAACGTATCCGGACCAAATACGGTCACCTGATCAACCTAAACCGCTCAACCTTTGTGGTGCCGAGGATATAACGGCTGAGGCTAAAACCAGTTGAGGAATAAGTTCTGCGAAATTATCAATCGAGAACAAATGTAGTTAATAACACTGGAATCAGCAACCCACTTAACCCCCAATTGGGTTTGAGCCTTTATTGGCTGACGTTTTTCCTTTTCAATTAAAAATTATAACCTATCCTAAAATTTAAAACCATACTAATAGTCCAATATTTCCCTTCTTTATTTGAAATATAAAAAACATTTGGATGTCTTGTAGGTTCCATAATATCAAGAGGATTTAGTTTATCATAATGTTTAACGTTCTTAAACCTTGGCCCAGCACCTCCATACAAATCAATTGATAAATGATTATAAATGTAT
>Ga0073936_10007108_pt1 | contig 14532 bp, 6 predicted proteins | sample AliMusrvi5mmetaG_FD_87041 | JGI IMG/M metagenome (GOLD analysis project Ga0073936, IMG submission 87041) | Freshwater lake bacterial and archeal communities from Alinen Mustajarvi, Finland, to study Microbial Dark Matter (Phase II) - Alinen... | ecosystem: Environmental > Aquatic > Freshwater >... | reverse complement strand
GTCCGCATCCTTGAGGGCGGCGCGCAACTTCGGCAAGGCGGATGTGGCACCCTTGCCGAGTCTTCCGAGTGCCTCAGCAGCGCCATAGCGGGCATAGCGCTCCTTGCCATCGAGCATCGCGAGTAGCGTGGGAGCAAAGTCGCCGCCGCGTTTGCCGATGGCCTCTGCGGAATGATAACGCACTACGGGAGACCAGCTCTTCAAGCCTTCTATGAGTTCCTCGTCGTGTCTTTTGTAGTAGCCGTTTCTTTCGCCTTGCGGGAACCGGTCGCGCCCCGCGGCGATGACTCTTTCCACGGCTTTGGCATCCAGCGCGGGTGCCGCTGAAGGCTTCTTGCCGAGGATGTAGAGGCTCTTTTGGTAAAGACCGAACGAGAGCAGATAGCCGCCGGTGAGATCCCAGTCGGTGTAGTTGTCGTTTTCGTCGCCAGCCTCGATTTTCTGATAGACGAAGCCGCCTTTCCAGTTCCGCGAGAGGTCGTAATACCAGGCCTGCTCCTTGAGGTAGGCACCGGTGGCGAGCGGGCCGCTGCGTGACGCGCCGGGAATGGCCCAGAGCATGTTCCAGAAATTCCCGCAGTGACCATACTCCCTGCAATCGTAGGCGGCGGTGGCCATCCATGAGTTGAATGAGGTGGCTTCGCGGTCGTCGAGCAGGTCGAACAACACGGCGGCACACGAGGATTTGCCGTTGTCGTCATGCGCGGTTCCCCAGGCCGGATGGTCGCCGTAGGGGATGGCCCCCTTGTCCACATAGTAGCGGAGAAACTTCGCCGACTTGTCGATGGCCTTGTCCAAGGCCGGATCGCTGACACCGGCCTGGCGGGCTAGCACGAGTGAGATGGTCATGGGCAGGCCGATCACATTCATGCCGCCGTAGCCTTCGGAATGGCCGTCGGCCAGGGGGGGAGCGTGGCCCCACATGCTGTTCATGCATTGGTTTTTCACGCCACGCAAGGTGGTTTGTTTCAGTTCGGAGAAGGCCGTCTGCTTGCCGGTGGCCAGGGTGTATTCGCTGAGGAAGAGATTCGCATAGGCGATATACCAGTTCCAGGTGTCCTCGGGTTGCACGGATTCCGCGGCTTTCCTGGCATACTTGGCGAGCATGGAATGATACGCCTTGTCGCCGCTGGCCAACAGGGCGAGGGCGTTGAGGTGATCGGGGATGTCGGCATGTTCAAAGCCTTTATCGGCGATCAGGCGGCAGCCTTGCTCGAAGATGGCCTTCGACTTGGGGCAATCGTAAGGCGCCGTCGCGCTGTAGGCTCCGAGCACCTGCAGCTTAATTTCCACGTTCGAGGATTTTCCATCCCGCCAGATCGTTAGCGGAAGGATGCCGGTTTTTTCCTCTGCGGCGGCGATCGCGTGGCCGAAACTCCTACGGGCGTCGTCCGCAAACGGCTTGCCAAAGACACCGAGGATCACATCATTGACCTGCACCATGCCATCGGCTGGCGAACCTTTGTCCACTGCGGTGACGAGGATCTGCCGGGATGCGGCGGTGAGGTCTTCATGGCGGAAAAACATCCAGCCGCGGAGTCCGGTGGGGCCGAGCAGCCAGTCGTGGGAATCATCCTTCTTCCCGCCAGCGGTGAAATCGGGCGGCACCGCACCTGCCGGTTCGGCAGCGGATGAAGGGGAAAAAGCCAGCGTGGCTGCGGCGAGCAGCAGGAAGACGGTGATAGGCAGGTTTTTCATGGTTTAACTCGGGTTCTGGAGATTGCGTTGTTTAGGCGGGGGGAGCGGAATTCCCCGTATTATTGCCAGGAAATTGCTTGCCCGTTGATGGCCGCTGAGAAGGCTCAGGTGTGAACCGGAGGGCGGGAACAAGGGGATTGTCTCCGCCTGCTTTCGCGGCGGTGCCACGAGATTTCTTCCTTTCGATCGTCCTCTCAGTAGATCTCATATTTCAGCGGTTGGAAAGAGCGTTGCCTGACCCAGATGACCATCGTTTCGGTGCCGTCGGCGTCTCGTATGATCCCCTGCCTGAAATCAGGGCCGCGAAGCTGGGCCTGGCCGCCGATCTTTAACCGGGCGGGAGAAGGTCCGCCCCAACCTCGGATGACGAAGCAAGGATTCAAGATAGGGTTCTCTTCGGAGCCGTTCAGCCCGAAAGACAGCCGCTCTGACTTCCTGGTTATCACGTAGGCCTTTTGCCTCTGGTCGCAGCCGGTGCTTAGGCAGCCGTTCAGGTCCACGATCGCCGGGGGGAAATTCCAGGAGCGGTTCAGCGCCCTGAGGTCGGCGGCGGGAAGGTCCGTCAGCCCATAGATGTTATAGGCCTCCATGCGGCCGTCTTTCAGAAGATGCTGCCGTCCGTTCAGCGTGCCCAGGCAGGAACTGCTTGTCCGATCCCTCCCGGTCGCCACGGTTCCATCGCTCGGCAGCAGGCCGACGGGATAATGGCTCCAGGCGTTGTAGCGTGAGAATCCGGGGGCGAGCTGCATCGATTCCCACTGGCTATACGGGACCCAAGACGAACCGGTCTGGCCGATATTGAAATGTTTGTACTTGGACCTGAGATTCAAATAGACGAGGTTCTTCTCGCCGGAGATCGGCGCGCCTTTCCGGACCGCCCGGCTCGATGAATAGTCCCACAGCTCGGTCTGCCCGTCCATGTTGGCGAGGGTGACCGATTCGGGGATGACGTTGTCCTCCGGCCGGGTTCCCGGCTGATTGAGCAGTTCGTTCTGCTGGGACTGCGTTTCGGGGTATTCGGCCATTCGTCCGCTCACTTGATAGCGGACGGACACGGCGTCGGGATAGATATACCAATACTCATCCGTCCAGAGCCCCCAGCCGTTCCGGTCCGGCCAGAGCCACTCGTAACCGATGCTGACCCTCGCGTTGCGCCAATGCACGACAACCCTGGCGTCGGTGTTCTCGATGAGCCGGACATGGGAATAGCGGCACATCTTGTCGGACATATGCTCGTAGCACTGGTCGGTGTAATTCTCCGGGCCCTGGTCGCTGACCCATAAGCCCTTTGGACCCGGCTCCGTGACCAGGCTGGGGAGGTAGCCGCTCCCGCGCCAGAAGACGAATCGATTGGGCCTGTCGTCAAACGTTACGACGATGTCGGCATGGTCCCCCACCCGCCACAGGCCTTCCCATTCCGGACTGAATTGAAGTCTCGTATAGGCCGCCCCGAAGCCCTTGGCGTTCTTCGGCCCGGCGGGCAAGACCCAGTAGCTCAGGGGCGATAGGACGTCGGGTTGGAAGGCCTGATAGTCCGAGCGTATCTCCGACTCGTCCAGAGCACGGTCGAAAACGCGCACTTCGTCGATGAGGCCGCTAAAGACCACGTTCGAGCGGAATTTCTTGGTGACCTCTCGCTCGCACGCCCGGGGGTAGCTCTTCTCCTGGGCCATGCCGATGAACAGATCCAGATCCGGCGCGTCCTGGACAGCCCCTGTCGCGGATCCGGAAGCCGCCAGAACTCCGTCCAAGTAGATCGCAAAACCCTTCGCTTTTCGGTACGTCGCGGTCACGAAGGTCCATTTCAGAAGCTCCACGGCGTTGCTCGTCGTCAGCCCCTCCCACCGTCCTTCGAGGCATGCCTCCAGGGCGATCCGGCCCAGGTGATCCATGGCCAGGCGGTATCCTGCGCGTTTGTCCCGGCCGTGGTCGACAACACCCGACCAGTCCCAGGAATACTCCTGAGGGGCGATCCAGGCCTCGATCGTGAAATCGCCGGAGATGTTCGGGAGTTCCCGAGAGGGCACGGTCACCCGGCTGGTGTAGCCATCAAACGACAGGCAAGTCCCGGAAACTCCTTTTCTCCAGTAGCTGTCCGCCCCGCCGATGCGACACTTCGATCCCTTGACGCTCTCCCTCGTGAAATCGTCCTGGGCGGCGAGCCCCTCATCGAACCGCATCCACAGCGCGGGGGACTCGACACCTCCCTTGACGACGGGCGCTCCCGGGACGGGGTCGCCGGGCCGGCGCTGCAACCGCGCCGGCGTGGTGCTTTGAGCGTCGATCCCGGATGCGGTCAACTCGAGGATCTGCGTGGTCTTGTTCAAGGCGTCGTTCCACTCGTCCAGCCGGACGCAGCCTTTCTTTGCTTCCCTCCTTATCCGCCTGTCCGCGGTGATCGTGAAGTATTCCTCGGCGTAATCGGCGAAGTAGCTGCCGATTTCGCCACTGTAGGTCCTCTGGAAATCGGTGAAGTGCGGGCTGTTCAGGTCCGGGGCATACCTCCAGTGAACGACGATCCTGTCGGGCGAACTCTCTATCAGGCGAACATAGGAACACTTGTTGATCGCATCGGGCCGTTCCGGGGGTCCGTCGCCGGTCACCGGCAGCAGGCGGTCCACGAAATATTTCGTCCCCGACGGCTGCCAATACGGCAGATAGCCGAATTCACGGCAGAACACGAATCGACCGTCCGTTCCGATCTGGACGATGAGATCGGCATATTGGCCCGTATTGCTGTGATCGTCGTATTCCAGCCGCGTGTAATACGCGTAGAAATCCGACGGCCTGTCCTTGTGGTCGGAGTTGTCCGGCTGGATCAGCGAGTTGCCTGCTTCGTCCGCCGCGGTTGCAGTCGTAACTGCGATTGCGGTTGTGGCAAGCAGGCAACCGAGCCACTTGGTTATCTTGCGTTTCACAGGTAGTTACGATCAATTACGGGTGTTACTGCCGGTTCATCATGGCAGGTGTGGCCTCGGCGAAGGCCCTGCCAATCCGCGCAACATTTAGTCCACTCGGTCAATGCTAATATTGACCGCTGAGGTTGCCTTTAGGAAAAGAAACACCGTGAGATCATCCCCTCCGAGTTCACGGTTGACGCCCACGCGGCTGCCAGGAAGCTCCTTACCGTTCACCAGGACTCTAGCCCGGTTCGCATTCCAGTTCTTGACATAGAACGCCGGGTTGATGACCGGGGATTCTTTGCTCCCCAGGAGTCGCATATCACACCTGGCAGCGTTCGGCGCTGATTTCTCGATCTGATAACACCTCTGACTCCGGTCATATCCGGCCGATTTGAATTCACTTCCGGGGACGGACAACTCCGGTGCATAGGCCCAGGAACGGCCGAAGTTTACCAACTCGTTCATGTTCATCCGGTTCATGCCATACAAGCCAACCCAGTAGAGGCGATTACCATCTTCATGAACCACCACTTCCGAACACGGAGAACTGGATATGGAGGTCGGTCGGTCCAGCACTTTTGTCCATCGCCCGTCGCAACGCGCCTGGTTGACGGGGAAATGAGTGTAGCCATCGCCAATCCATCGGATCCACATGTAGTTTCCCGGTTCGAAACAAATATACGGCTTGTTCTCCGACCTGAAATTAAACCGCTGGACAGTGTAGTTGGTGCTCCAATCCGCCGGCTGTTCGCGAAGGTCAACCGACACGGCCCTGGTATGATAGTCGTAATCGGCAACATGCACATAGTCGCTTTCCAGGAGTTCATCGTTGCGCTGGCCCGGTTGTGTCAAGGGTATGGATTCCTGAAGTTGCAGCGATGTGCCGGTGGTGCCCTGGTTCCAAAACACCTTTCTTATGGCTGAAGCGTCCGGGTAGACGTAGTAGTACTCATCCACCCAGCATTCCCAACCGGTCTTGGGATCAGGCATCCAGGTGTTATTGTGCGCACTCACCGGCGCATAGCGCCAATGAACCACGACCCGGGCATCGTTGTTCTCGATGATCCGGACATGGGAGAAGCGGCAGTGCCGGTCCTGCATATGCTCGAAGCAGCCCTCCCGGTCATCGGCCCCGATTCCCCAGGTCTCAAGGCTTTGGTCGGCCATCCAGTTTTCGTTTTCCGTGACCCAACATGGCCCGTATCGGATCCCGCGCCAAAAGACGAATTTGACTGGATTGTTCTCAAAACAGACCACGACGTCGGGATCGGGGCCGACCGGCCAGAGATTGTCCCAGCCGGGATAGTATTTCAGTTTCGTATAGAACCCTCCGAAGCGGCCCGGGTTTCTTTCGAGTTTTGGAAGCGGGCGGAGAGGAATGTCGGGCGCGGCTGGAGTGTATTTCGAGAAGTGGGCCTTGACCTCATCGGCAGTCATTGCCTTATCGAACACCAGGATTTCATCGAGAATACCATCCAGTCCGTAATAGGCCGGGACGGTCCCCCAGGTCCGTATGGTATCGCTCGGTCTACCGGGAGCCGTCACCATTCCAATCGTGCACTTCGGCTTCAACGGAAAGGTCAATGATCCTTGGATGGGGACTGAGGCAAGGCTTTTGCCATTCACGTAAAGGGCGATTTGCTTCCCGGCAGTATAGACTCCCGTCAAATGCGCCCACTGGCGCAGGGGCAGCGTTTCCTGAGCGCTGGAGCAAACAATCCATTTTTCACCGACGGCGACTTCGAAGGACACCTGCCCGTAGGGCCCGATCAAAAGACGGTATCCCTTGACCTCCTCCGATTCGGTGGTGATCACCGGGCACCAGTTCAACGGGTATTCGCCCAGCGCGACCCATGCCTCGATCGTGAATTCAGCGCCGGGCTTGACCAGGTTCTTGCCCTCACGGACGATCCTCGTGGTAAACCCATCCAGGCGCAGACCTTTCCCTATCACGCCGGGCGCGGTTTCGAAATTCCCCTCGATCGTATCAGCGACCCCGGTGGAAGGCTCAACACAAGTCCGGTTCGTGATGTTCTCAAAATCCCATTGCATGATGGTCTTCTGACCCATCGTCAAGAACGGGGGCATGAGGAACAAACAAAACAGTGCTGGGTGTATCAATCGTGGCTTCGGAGTTTTCATGAGATCAGAACCAATGGGATAACAGGGAATTGTTTTTGCATTTTCTTGGGCTCAATTCGTCCGACACCAATTTATTCGGCTAATGCTTGCCGGGTAACGATGGGAACGTAGCCCACCTCCAGGCCCGGGGGCGGTGTGACGAGCAGAGCGGGATCGAGGGCAACCAGCTTCCCCCGGGTGGGCGGGGCCATGTAGTCCCGGTCCAATGGCCAGTGCGCATGCAGTTTCTCCACCAAGGCTTGCAGTTTCGCCTTCTTTTCCGCGCTCCAGTGGTATTGCTGGAAGGACGGTTGATCCACGAAACGATACCAGGAGTAGGTCACCACCGAACCATCAACGAGCCGGGCGGTGAACGGTCCCAGTTTCGGGCCGGGCTTTGCCCAGGCGCCGCCACCGGGCGAGGTATAGGGCACTCCCATCGGGGCGCGCTTGAATTCCTGGGTGAGCAGTTTCGTTTCTGCGGGCACGGCCGCGGCCGGCACGGCCACGCGCTCCTCGCCGACATGCTTGTAGTATTGCGGGAACAGGCCTTTCGCGACGATGTCGTTGGTGGACCACTGCAAACCCCACACGTTGCCGTCGAAGATGCGGGTGTCGAAGGCACTCTCCACGCCGGTGAGCTTCTTGCCAGCCTGGTCGTAGCGCGTCGTGTGCGTATTGAGCTTGGGCTTCCACGCGCCCTGCTCGCCCATTCGCCCGGAGCAGGCAGGGCCGCCATCGCGCCAGGCCTTGAAGGCGTCAGACAACGCCGCCTTCGAGTAGTAGGTGACGTCCTGGACCAGGAAGGCTCGGCCTTCAGCGTCCACCGGGAATTGCAGCTTCGGCAGCTTCGAGTAGGTCGTCCCCTGCGAGTCCTTGGAGTCGAAACGGGGCACGGTGTTGATCTCCATTGCGCCGCCGCCCATGATCCCGGGGCGCGCGTCGAGGCCGCGGCCGTAAATGAAAGGATAGTTGAACAGCTTGCCGATTTTGCTCCACGTCTCCGGGATGTAATAGGCGATCGGGCCTTTGAAGTTGGAGGCGCTGAGGAAACAGGTCCAGCTCTGGTCGCCCGTCGGCGGATCGCCTGTCGTGGGATCAGTGAAGGGCAGTGCCATCCAGGTGTAGCCGAGGAACTCGCCGTTGGGATTGCCCTGAAATGGCAGCGCATCGGGAGGAATCAGCAGGCGGTTGCTCAACTGTGCAATGCCGAGGCGATGATCGGGCAGCGCTTCGTTGCTGTAGAAGAAGGACCAGCCGGGCGAGCCGACTTCGTAGTCGTAGCATTGCGGCGTGGCGTTCATGCTAAACTTTGGCGGGCCGTAGCGGAAGTGGTTGCCCGCCCAGTAACCCAGACCGCCTTCCACGGTTTGGAAGACGCTGCTCCACGTCGGGCCGCGCTCCTTCCACTGGCGCGCCAGCGTGCCCTCCGGGGCGAGCGGCTTGTCTTTGTTGTCGGAGTTGTCCGGCTGAATCCAGGAGCTCGGCAGGCCAATTTGAAAATCGGCCAGCGGCTGATCCGTGAGCGGCCAGACTGCCGCATAGAAGCCCATGCCGGCGTGGTAATCGGATTGCGGCGGATGCTTCTCGTGGCCGAAGCCGATGTAGCCGTGGAGTCCCTGGGAATGGGCGGTCACGTTGCCGCCATCGGCTGACTTTATGGCGTTTGAGGGCGAGTCCTGGGCCGCACACGGCCGGGTCAGCAGGGCGAGGACGGCGATGAAGTGGAGGGCGTTTTTCATTATCATGTGTGAATAAATTGACGACGGTTCTAAGTTACCTGTGTTCAAGATAGCTTTGAGCGAGCAATTCCCCCAATTGGACAATGCCCGCCGTGGTGACGACCAGCTTTTCTTCCTGGGGGGGAAGGTTGAACGTCTTGAGGTGGATGAAAGCCGGGTCGGCGGCGGCGATGGCGGCCAGGTTCGCGGTGACGTCAATGGCGTTGAGTCCCTTCTCGTCGGTTGGCGGTTGCTGGCTGATGTGCCATTTCAGCGAAGGAAGTGCCAGGTCCTGGCAGCTTTTTGCAACCGTGGATTGCAGCCATTTGCCCGCGTCTCTCCGGTAAGGTCCAAAAGACATGTCGTTTTCCCCGACATGATAGAATATGCCGGCCAGTTCCACCTGATTGCCTTTGGATTGAAGTTCCTGGGTGGATTCCTTAATGAAGGCAATGAATTGCGCGTACAGGTTCCGGTCTTTCGCTTCCGTTCCCTGAGGAGTCCAATCGTTCATCTGCGAGCCGCTGTGCGTGAATTTGGCGATGGCAATGTTGCCGGGAACCTTGCCTTGCAGCGTCATTCCGAAGCTGAGTTCGGGACCGAAGGTGCCATAGTATCCGGCGGGGCCTAATGGCTCCCAGCCGTTCGAGGTTTTGTAGCCGCCACCGATGCGGTATCTGAAAGCGATTCTGCCATTGTCGTTTGCCAACGCCTCCTGTCCCCGGAGCGCTTTGAGCTCCTGGATGAAAGCACGCTCGCCCTCCATGTTGCGATGTCCCGCGAGGATGAATAGCTTGACCGGACTTCCCTTTGCATAAGGCCACACCTTGAGCGGGCGGTCTCTGGTTGGCTTCTTTCCAATGGTTCTCAGATAGGCGTCCGCGTAGTTTACGCCGTGCTCCAGTTGCCCCAGGGTTCCGTAGTGATAATGCAATCCCACCCCGCCGCCAATTTCCACCGCATCATGAGAGGTGGGGATGTATTCCGCCAGCGGATCGGAGTCGGTGACGGCTTTCTGCCCCGCCCGGATGGCATACATATTGGCGCGATTGTCCATGCCCCAAATCGTCTTGGTGCAAAGCTCGCCAATGTAGAATTTCAGGTCGGGCGTCTTGAGGTCGCGATGCCAGCAGGCCAGAAAGTTCTTCAGGTTCTTGCCATAGTTCGGCTTGAACTCCTGGCTGAACATATCGTTCTCGCCCTGATGCCACATGAAACCTTCGATCCGGTATGCCACTTTCCTCCGGTCCAATTCGGCCAGAGATGATTGAATCACCTGCAATGCCAGCGGGTACAGCTTATAGCCACTAGGGTCATCGGGATTCCAATCTGCGCCCAGTGTCGTTCCACCGGCCGCGCACTTGATGATGGCGATGGGGGCCTTGATTTCTTGCGAAACTCGTCTGGCAAAGCTGAGTTCCGGCCCGACGACCTCGTCAACAGGCTGCAAAGCGATCCAACCGCTTGAGGTTAGCTTTTCTTCACGTCCGATATGGTAAGAGAACAAGACCTTGTCTTGAGGCGCGTCCAAGCCGACAAACGGCGGAAAGCGTTTGATGTCCTTCACCTTCGAGTCGGAGCCAACCATATTTGACTGGCCTGCGAAAATAAAAATGCGCAAGGTCTTGGTATCGACCTCGGCACAGCGGGCAGCCACTGGAGCCAGCAGCAGGGCTGCGATGAGTGTGAGGATGTGTTTCATGCTATTGGAGGTGGATGAGTTTCGGGGAGTCCGTCGAGGCTTCAATCGCACGGATCGTTTCGCGGACGCACTTGGCCTTCATGATCATCAGCTCCTTGGGAAAGTCCTTTTCGTCTTTTTCAAAGTAGTCGCCAATCTTTGTCAGCTCGGGAATGACCGACTTCGCGTGGGTGCCGTAGCTGAGCAGGACTTTCATCAATTCAGGTGTGCGCTCCTGGCTGTCCCAGGGATTCTGATCGCGCGTGTATTTCACGCAGGCGCTGATTCCTTCCTCAATCCTATGTTTGGCTAAGAGGCGGAGCCCCTCCACGCGAATCGAGTCGGCGAACATCTCTCCGCTCGGAGCGGGTTCGATGATCGCCTGATAGATGGCGGGCAACAATGGTTTGATGTCTTCGGCGGAGAGATTGCGATAGACAGACCCGATGCTGCCCCGGGCGCGGCCGTCCTGATTTTTTAGCCCGGCCCTCACGGCCTTGTAGAGCGCCTCGCGGTCCACTCCATCAAGCGACTGACTCAGCATTCCGCCGTTATCGAACAGGGCGAAAGAAAGATACCGCTGCTGCATGCCGCGCGGATCGTTCTCCTTCTCAACCTGAGCCAGCAGCTCAAGAAGCTCTGGCACCGTTTGCATGGCCGGGGCGCCGATGCTTGCCAGGGCCTCGGCCGCCTTGATGCGCAACCACAGGTCTCGTTCCGCCAATGACTTCCGCAGCGTTTCAATGGCCGGCGCTCCACGCCCGCGAAGGGCGATCAGGGCCTGGCAGGCACCGTAGCGTGAATTCAGCGCGGGGGACTCCAGCATTTTCAGCAGGGGTGGAATGGAGACCTCGTTGCGGCGGGCCAACGCCATCGCGGCCCGCTCGCGGACCACTGGCGACCAACTGCCGAAGCGTTCAAAGAGTTGGTCTTCGCTGAGCTTGTCGTAGGCGCTGTAGCGATACTTGTTGCTCCAACCGCGGCCATCGAGGATGAGTGCTTGCGCAGCGGCGGCATCGAGCTGCGGGGCAACGCCGGGGCGTTTCCCGGTTAGATAGATCTTCTTCAGCGGCATTGCGTAGGCCAGCAGGTAGCCGCCGGTGCAGTCCCAACCCGCGTAGCTGTCATCGTCCAACTCCGGCGGTCCCTGGTGAAGGAAAGTGCCGTCCCAGCGCCGTGCGAGGTCGAAATACCAAGCACCGAACTCCTGCATCCAGGCTCCCGTGGCATTGGGGCCGGACTGGGCGACGCCCGGCAACGACCACAGGATGTTGAAGAAATTGCCGGTGTGTCCGGTGTCGCGCTCCGGTCCGTGGGAGGCGATGCTCATGCGTGAGAAGAATTCCGCGCCTTTCGCCTCGCCGAGCAGGTTGAACAGGACGGAGCCCATTCCGCACTTTCCGTTGTCGTCGTGGTTCTCAATCCATGGATGATGATCACCATAGGGAATCGCCCCTTTGCCAATGTAGAATCGCAACAAGCGGGCACTGCGTTCGATGGCGCGGTCCAACGCCGGGTCTTTCACTCCCGCCGCGCGGGCCATCACCAGCGAAATAGTCAGCGGCACTCCCGGAGAGTTCATCATCCCGTAGCCGCCGAGGCGGCCGTCGGGTATCGCGAACCCATGGCCCCACGAACCGACCGCACTCTGACCATTGGCGGCTTCCAGCGCGAGTCGCCGCAGGCCAGGTATGACCGATTCGTCGCGGGTCGCCATCACATACTCGGAGAGCAGAATGATGACGTAGCCGTAGTGCCAGGTCTGCATCGAGTCGGACGAGAAGCCCGCCGCCCATTGGGCTTCTTTCTTGACCAACGGGAGGTAGGCAGGATCGCCGCTGGCCAGCAAGGCGAGCGCATTGAAGGAACGCACGATGGGATCATCTTCATTCGAGGGTTTTGCCACTTTCTCGGCAAGCGCCTTGCACCCCTGTTCCAGAATGCGCTTGGACTTCGGGCAGTCGTAGGGTGCAGTGACGCTGTAGTTGCCGAGAACCGGGAGTTTGACGACGACCTCCTCGGATTTGTCGGCCCGCCAGCAGGTCAGAGTTAGTTTTCCTCCGCCCGCCTCGGATTCGGCGGTGGTGAGTTCTTTGCCGAACTCGGTGCGCGGATCGTAGGAAAACGGCTTGCCGCCGACGCCAAGAATGACGTCCCCGACCGCGAGGATACCATCCGCGGGGGACCCTTTCTCCACCTTGGTGATTGAGATCTGCCGCGCATCGGTGGTCACCATCTTGTCACAAAACATCCACCCGCGCAGTCCCGTGGGGCCGAGATTCCAATCGTGCTTTGCGCCTGCGGGAATCCTGCCGCCTTTGGTGAAGTCGGGGATCGTCATCGGCTGGCCCTTGCCAGCGGCCAATGCCGGAAGCGGCGCGGCGAGGAGGGCTACGAGGGCGAGAGAGGGGAGAGGAGTTTTCATCAGTTGATCTTTTTGAGTTGTTTGAGTTGATTGAGTTCGGCCATCGCTTCGGCGAGGCCCTTGCCGACGCTGCCGAGGATTTTTGCCGAGCCGAGATAGTGGAACTCGAGATTGGAAATGCCTTTCTCCAGCACCTGCCGCTCGGCTCCGTACCGGTTGGGACCCACCCGCTCCCCCACCGCCGCCAGCAGTTCCTGTCGGAACTCCTCCGACCCGAGCACCCAGTCGCGCCGGAGTTGCTCGTAATCGGCCGCGCTCTCCTCTGCTGGGGCGTCTCCACCACCAGATGGAAGTGGTTGCTCATCAAACAGTAAGCGTGTACCTGCCATTCGGTCTTCTGGCACGCCTCGCCCAACGTCCAGAGGAACCTCTGCCGATCCTCGTCGTCCCGAAAGATCACCTCCCGCTGGTCTCCACGCTTCATGACGTGATACATGGCCCCGGGATACTGAATTCGTAGCTTCCGTGGCATGCGCTTTTCTTATCAACCCGCCCCGGCAGTGTCAATAGTAAGGACTGACACTTGTTTGTTCGGGGAAGTCGAAACACGCGAACTCCTCCGTCAGGGGCTGCAGGACCCGCGCTCTGCAGTGCGCGTAGCCGTCGCCAGAGGTCTTTGGCGATTGAAGAGCCATGCAGAGGAGGTCCTGCCGGTTCTGGCGGCCCTGTTAAACCACAAGCTCGCCAGCACCAGGGCCGGGGCTTTGAAGGGCCTCTGCGAAATGGGGTGCGGGGCCCGGCCATGCGTATCTGAGGTCCAGCGGTTGACGTCGGATGAAAACGAGTCTGTGCGCGGGGCAGCTTCCGAGGCCCTGAAGAAAATTAGCGGGCAGGCGCAGAACAGGAAAGTTTCGACCGCAGATTGGTCCTGGCCCGCTGAGCAGCAGGTGCTAGATCGCTTGCAGCAGAAGAGGGAGAGTGAGACAAACAGTAATCGAAAATGAAAGCCCTGACGCCTAACGAATCGTGCCAACCGACGCCGGTGGGCCGTCATGCTGTTTCCCCGACGCCGTTGGCCAGTAGCGGCTGCACTCTGCGTTAGGTGCTCAAATGCGTAATCTGGGAGCCAAGGTCATTATTCCCGCAGCGATCGTGGTTGTCATCGGCGCGGCAATAGCATGGTTTGTATTCTCGACACCCCCACGGCATGGTTCGCGCAGCCCCGATGGAACCGTGACCTTCCTTGGCTACACTAATGACGCCGCCGGTGCTCGGCTGGCACGCTTTGAGGTCATAAGTTTAAGTGCCTTTGCAGGTGCCCGGGCGCCAAAATACGTCATTTGTGCCCGGGCATCGGGAGGCGGCTGGACGCCTCACTCCGCCGGACCAAGTCTTTGTGTCCGCTTTTCCGTTTGGCGGGCATTGATAGTTAGATGACAATGCGCATCAGCATGGATGACTGGCAACTGCTTCAGGCTTACGCCAACAATCGCTCGGAAGCGGCGTTTGCAGAACTGGTCAGGCTCCACCTCGACTGGGCTTTCTCCGTGGCCCTCCGCCACGTCGGCGATCCGCATCTGGCCGAGGATGTGGTCCAGTCGGTATTCGTGCTCCTGGCCCGCAAGGCCCGCGATCTCGGCCCCGGCACCCGGGTGGGTGGCTGGCTCTTTCGCACGACCCGTCTGGTGGCGGGCCACGCCCGGCGCGCAGAACAACGGCGCAAAATCCGCGAAGCTGCCGCCTGCACTATGAGCCACGACACCACCTCCCCCGACACCAATGAGATTCTCTGGGATCAACTCAAGCCGCACCTCGAACAAGCCGTGGCCGCCCTTTCCCAGGCTGATCGGTCCGCCATCCTGCTGCGGTTCTACGAGAGAATGCCATTGGGCAAGGTGGGCGAGCGGTTGGGCGTGAGCGAAGAAGCGGCCAGAAAGCGCATCAGCAGGGCTTTGGAAAAACTGAGGGGGTTTTTGGACCGGCGCGGGGTCAAGCTGAGCGGCGTTGCGCTCGGGGCTGTCCTGGCCGAGAAGACAGTGCAGT
>Ga0073936_10007106_pt1 | contig 14535 bp, 13 predicted proteins | sample AliMusrvi5mmetaG_FD_87041 | JGI IMG/M metagenome (GOLD analysis project Ga0073936, IMG submission 87041) | Freshwater lake bacterial and archeal communities from Alinen Mustajarvi, Finland, to study Microbial Dark Matter (Phase II) - Alinen... | ecosystem: Environmental > Aquatic > Freshwater >... | reverse complement strand
GGCCGGAGCCGAGCGGACCCTGCGCCGCCTGCTGGCGGCGTGCCGCCTGCCCTTCTACCGCCGCTACGGCGCGCATTTGGGGCGGCCATGACCAGGCGGCTGGGCGTGCGGATCAACATCCCCTATCTCCAGGGCGCCTATCTGGCTTTCAACGCCATCCCGGACGCCTACTTCCTGGGCGACGGGCCTAGCTGCATCTTCGCCAAGGCCGAGCACATCCACGGCCGCCACGACCTGTTCTCCACCTTGCTCTCCTGCGACAGCGCGCACCGGGTCCAGCACACGGGGGTCAACGTCTTCAACATGGCCGGCGACACCGAGGGCCAGATCGCCGCGGCCCTGCGGCGCCTGGCCGCCACGCCCGGTTGCGGCGCGCTCTTCTTGGGCGCCATGCCCATGTGCGCAATCGCGGGCACCGATTACGAGCGCGTCCTGCGGGAGGCCCTGCCCCGGCGGTCCTTGCCGGCCTTCCTCATGCCGCGGCGCTCCGCCATCTCCGGGGACTGGCTGGACGGCTATGCCGGGGTGCTGGAAGCCCTGGCCTCCGGCATGGACCTGTCGGGCGCCAAGCCCAAGCGCAACAGCGTGGCCTTGGTCGGCTACTTCATGGACCGCAACGAAGGCGAGCACTGGGGCAACCTGCGCGAACTGGAGCGCATGCTGCGCGCGGTCGGGCTCGACCCTGTTTCCATCTGGCTTTCCGGCCGGCCCTACGAGGACCTGCGGCAGGTGCGGCGGGCCGAGGCGATCATCTCCTTGCCGCATGGCGGCCAAGCGGGGCGCATACTGGCACGGCGCTTGGGTGTCCGTCTTATAGAGGCGGCGCCGCCTTTCGGCTTGCAGGCGAGCCGGCGCTTCATGGAGCTGCTCGGCCGCGAGTTCGGCCGGGAAAAGCGGGCCAAGGATTTCATTACAGCCGAGCTCGACGCGGTGGCGCCGCGCCTGCAGTGGACCGTGCCCCATGCCTTTCTCGGCCGGCGCTTCGCTTTCGCCGGCGACCCGCACTACGCGGCGTGCTTCGCCGAACTCATCGAGGAACTGGGCGGGGAGGTCGCCGGCCTGCTGGTGATGGGAGGCAGGCATCACCTGAGCCCGGCCCAGCGGCAAGCCCTTGAAGCAAGGCCGGGCACCCTTTTCGAGCCTCTGCCGCACGAGCTGGCCGGACCGTGGAGCGGGGGGGCGGCGGAGTGCGACCTGGTCGTGGGCAACGGCCTGGCTTTTCGGGAGGCGCGGCTCGGGCCGAAGTGCCTGGAGTTCGGCTTTCCATCGGAGTTCACGCATTTCCTCAGGGACGAGCCGTTTTTGGGCTTCCAGGGAGCTTTGGCGTTCCTATCGCGCGCGGCCAACGAGGTCGTCAAGGGGCTCTGCCTCAAGGCGCCTCACGCGGGGCCGGAGGACAAGCATAGATGAAGGCCGGGCGCTCCCTCGTCGAGCCGCTCCCGGGCAACCGCAGCGTGCTCTGGGAACTCTCCGGCCCGGTCCCGTCCTGGACGAGGCTCGAGCAGGAGGAAGGGCTCCGGCCGGTGAGCCGCATCGAGGGGGTGGACGCCCGCCACGTCGCCCTCTGCCGCGAGCATCCGGAGGTCTTCGCCAACCTGCGCGCGCAGGAGCGGCCGTCCGGCAGCGGCGCCCCGGGCTGCGACGTATTCTACGGCAAGGACCGGGACGCCGTGGCGGAGGCCGCGGCCCTCACCGCCCGGTACGAGGGCAAGAGCGTCACTCCCAGGGAGGAGGCGCGCCTCGCGGCCCGCATCGGAGTTCTGCTCGGCTACCCCGATTGCTGCAGCCGGGCTTTCTCCGAGGAGCTGGGCTGGAGCGGGGGTTCCAACGAGTGGCTCTGGCTCGCCCGGCGCGTGGAGCATCCGCGCCCCGCGCCTCTGGAACTGCATCCCGGACTGCTCCAGTACGTCCCCTGCTCCTTGGCCTGCTCCGCCAGCCTCGCGCGCGCGCGCCGCGTGCTCGCGGCCATGAAGAAGAGGTGCGGCCCCGGGCGCACCCGGGCGGTCCTTTCCTCCTTGCGCGACCCTTTCCTTCTCCTGCTTGACGCTGACGGGGAGTGGATCCGCGTCCATCCCGAGACCCGGCCGAGCGGGAGGTTCCGCTATCGCGCCGCGGAGCGCTCCAGCGCTGACCCGCGCCTGCTCCGGGTCGCCCAGGGCGACGAGTTGGCCCTGGAGCCGGGCTGCGTCACCGTTTTGCGGGGGGGGCGCGACCACGCCCGCTTCCCGCTCAACGCTTTTTTATGGTGGTGGAAAGAGCCCTTCCACTCCGACTTCTGGCGTTCTCATATCGCGCATAAGCGCCTTGGTAAGCAGGATGGAGGGGGCGGGCCAGCGGCCGATAAGGGGCAGGGCGCGGGCGAGAAGCGCCACTGGGTGCGGCTGAGCTGGAACTGCAACCAGCGCTGTCTGTTCTGCCATGACCGCGGGGCGCAGGGCAGCCGGACCGCCACCCTGGAGGAAGTGCGGCGCGACTTGGCGCAGGGCCGCAAGCAGGGCATGCGCCGCGTGGTGCTCAGCGGAGGCGAGCCCACGCTGAACCCGGATTTCCTCAAGATCGTGCGCCTGGCCCGGGAAGCGGGCTACACCCACATCCAGGCCATCAGCAACGGCCGCAGGTTCTGCTATCCCGAATTTTTGGACGCCGCTGTCGCCGCGGGTTTAGACGAGATCACCTTTTCCCTGCACGGCCATACCGCGGCCCTGCACGACCGGCTGACCCGCACCCCCGGCTCTTTCGTCCAGGCCTTGGCCGCCTTGCGCCGCGCCTTGGCCACGCCTGGGCTCGTGGTGAGCGTGGACGTGGTCATCAACAGTGCGAATCTGCCCGTGCTGCGCGAGCTGCTGGAGGCATTCATCGCCGTGGGCGTGCGGGAATTCGACCTGCTGGCGCTGGTGCCTTTCGGCGACGCCTGGAGGAACCGACAAGAGCTTTTCTGCGATTTCTCTCAGCCGCGCAATCTCGCGCAGTTGCGGCGCGCTTTGGAGCTGAGCCGGCGGCCGGACCTGCACATCTTCACCAACCGCCTGCGGCCCGCCTACCTGGAGGGCTTCGAGGCGCTCATCCAGGCGCCGGAGAAGATCCTCGACGAGGTGCGCGGCCGGCGGAGGCTGTTCGCGCGCTATCTGGCCGGCGGCAAGCCTCCGGCCTGCGCGGGGCCGGCCTGCGCCTGGTGCTTCCTGGAGGATTTCTGCAAGGACTTGAAGGCGCTGCTCGCCTCCGGCCGCCTGCCTGCCAAGGCCGGGCCCCTGTGCCGCAAGAGCGCGGGGCCGCGGCCCGCCGATTTCAGATTCGGGAAGAAGCCCGACATCGTCGAGTTCGCCGAGTTCTTCATCCGCGCGCGGCATTTCGCCAAAGGCTCGCGCTGCCGCGGCTGCGCCTTGGGCTCGCGCTGCGGCGGGATGAGCGTCCGTGAGATAAAAGAGAAAGGCTTCCGCGTCCTGAAGCCCGCCCGGAGGGCCCGTGGCTGAGCTGGCCTATCTGCAAGTCGCCCGGGTGTGCAACCAGAAGTGCGCCTTCTGCTCCAACCCGGCCAACGGCCGGGTCATCTCCTGGAAAGAGGCCGCGGGCTGGATCGATTCCTTCGCCAAAGCCAAGGCCTCGGGCGTGATTTTGACCGGCGGCGAGCCGACGCTGTTCCCCGAACTGCCCCGGCTGATCGCCTACGCCGTGAAGAGAAAGCTCACGCCGCGCCTCATAACCAACGGCCAAATCACAGCGGAGCCCACCTATCTCAAAGCATTGGCCCGCGCCGGGCTGGGGCACCTGCACGTATCGGTCCACTCCAGCAGGCCCAAGGTCCAGGCCGCGCTCTCCGGCAATTCTGATTCATTGGCCAACATACGGAAGACCTTGAAGCACGCCGGCCGGCTGGGACTGCGCGTGGACATCAACACGGTCATCAACAAGTCCAACGCCGGGCACTTGAGCGAGCTGGTGCGCTGGGTGGCCGCCGAGGCGCCTTACGTCAGGCATTTCGTCTGGAACAACCTCGACCCTCTGCTCAACCGCGCCTCTTTGAATCCCGAGCTGGTGCCCCGGCTGAGGGATTTCGAGGTGGAACTCCACAAAGCCATGACCTGGCTGGACGCGGCCGGGCGCAGCTTCCGGGTGGAGCGGGTCCCCTTGTGCTTCATGTCCGAGTTCCCGCACTGCTCCACCGAGACGCGCAAGTTCGTCAAGTCCGAGGGCCGGCGCATCTATTTCCTCGACGAGAAGGGCCTGCGCGTGCAGGACCGCTCCGCGTGGACCTACGGCAAGGGCCCGCGCTGCCGCGGCTGCCGCCTCGACCCCATCTGCGCGGGGCTCTACCAAATGGGCGTCTACTATTCGGCCGACGAGCTCTGCCCGGTGTTCACCGACCCGGCCGCGGTGGCGCGCCGGGTCCTGGAGGCGGAATGATCGCGCGCCTCTGCCTCTTCCTCTTCCTGGGCCTGGGGCTGGTGGTCTCCTTCGAGGACTGGTCGCACCGGCGCATCCGCAACCGCTGGATAGGGCTGGGGATGATCGTGGGCGCGGCGTGCTTCTGCTTCCTGCTCTGGAACAGCCTGCTGGGCCACGAGCACAGGCGCCTCTGGATGCTGGGTGAGCGCTACCTGCCCCTGCGCTATTATCCCATGGTCCTGGTCCACCTGACGCTGAGCCTGGCCGCGGCCGTGACCTTGTGGCGCCTGTCGGTCTGGCCCGCGGGAGACGCCAAGCTCTACACGCTCTTCGCGTTCCTTCTGGTCCTCATCGACCCGAACCTCCCAGGCTTTCCGCTGCTGTTGTTCCTGCTCATCCTGATCAACATATTCGTGCCCGCGGGCGTGCTGTTCGCGGCCGGCAGCGCCCTGCGCCTGGCGCTCAAGCTGCCGCGCCTTTGGGCGCTGGACTGGCCCAAATGGCTAAAGGCCAAGGCCGAGGTGGCCGTCATCCGTCTCTGGGAAGCCTGGCCCTACCGCTACGAATACCTGGCGTTGGGCATCAACCTCTACGCCCTGTTCTACCTCATGCAGGCGTGCCAGAGGCATTCCCAACGCCTGGCGCTGGGGCCGTTCGGCAACGTGATGGTATTCTTTCTCATGTTCCTGGTCTGGGGGCGGCTGGCGCAGGTCCTGCGCAATAAGCGCGTGAGCTACGCGGCGCTGGCGTGCCTGGGAGCGGCCATGGCCGCGGGCTTGATCTGGCGGCATTGGGACCCGGTCGCGATCCTGCGCGCGGCGCTGCGGATGACCGTGAGCTTCGGGGTCTTCCTGTCCCTGGCGCGCATGGTCTTCAACCGGCTCATCGAACGGGAGAGCCTGCGGGAATTGCTGCCGGAGCAGCTGCGAGCCGGCAGCGTCCTGTCGGACGAGACCTGGGAGAAGCTGGGCCGCGAGAAAGAACTGGCCGGCAAGCTCGGGGAGCGCTACTCCGACGGCCTGGGCGCGCAGGACGTGGAGGCCATCAAGGGCTGGCTGGCCGCGGGCCCGCGGGCCGCGGGTTATGCGGTCTACCAGACGATCCCGTTCGCGGTCTGGATATTCCTGGGCGCCTTGTTCACCGTGGTCCGGCGCGCGAACCTGGTGGCCCTGCTCGTCCCGCATCTGGTCCGGGCGCAAGGGGCCCTGCAGGCCGCGGCCGCGAGGTATCTGTCATGACCGAGCGCATCGACCTGAAGGTCGGTTTCGCCTGCAACAATCTCTGCAAGTTCTGCGTCCAGGGCGACAAGCGCGAGAAGCTTCCGGCCCAGACCTCGGCGCGCCTGCGCCAGGCGCTGGCCGAGGGCCGGCGCTGCGGCGCCACGGGCGTGGTGTTCACGGGCGGCGAGCCCGCCCTGCATCCGGACATCCTCGGGCTCGTGCGCCGGGCCCGCGGCCTGGGCTACCGGGACATCCAGATCCAGACCAACGGCCGGGCCTTATGCTACGAGAAGCGGGTCCGGGACCTGGCCGCGGCCGGCGTCAACGAGTTCGGCCCCTCCCTGCACGGCTCCCGCGCCGAGATCCACGATTTCCTGACCGGAGCGCCGGGCAGTTTCGTGCAGACCGCGGCCGGCATGCGCCAGGTCAAGAAGGCCGGGGCGCGCCTGATAACCAACACGGTGGTCACCAAGGCCAATTACCGCGACCTGCCGGAGCTGGCGGCCCTGCTCGTGGCGCTGGGCGCCGACCAATTCCAATTCGCCTTCATGCACATGACCGGCCGCGCGGGCGAGAACCGGTCCTGGTTGACGGCCCGCCTCGCCATCGCCGAGCCTTGGATCAAGCGGGCTCTGGATGTCGGCCGGCGCGCGGGCCGGCGCGTCATGACCGAAGCCGTCCCTTACTGCTTCATGTCCGGCTACGAGGACTTCGTGGCGGAGCGCGTCATCCCGGCGACGAAGATCTACGACGCGGAGACCGTCATCGACGACTATGCCCTCGCCCGGCGCGGCGAGGGCAAGGCCAAGGGCCCCCGCTGCCCGGAGTGCCGCCATCACCGGTCCTGCGAGGGGCCGTGGCGGGAGTATCCCGAGATGTTCGGCTGGGATGAGTTCGTGCCGGTCCGGAGGGCATGATGGAGCGCATAGCGGTCTTCGGGAAGGGCGGCATCGGCAAGTCCACCTTGGCCGCGAATCTGGCCGCGGTCTACGCGCGCCAGGGCCGCAAGGTCCTCCTGGTGGGCTGCGACCCCAAGCACGACACCACGGTGTCTCTGACCGAGGGCCGGCCGATCCGCACCGTGGTCGAGGCTTCCGCGTTCATGGACGGCGCCGGCTCCGGCCTGGAGCAGGTTCTGGTGCGCGGCCGGCTGGGCATCGACTGCGTGGAGGCGGGCGGGCCGGAGCCGGGCATCGGCTGCGCCGGCCGGGGCATCTCCCGCATGATGGAGCTGTTCGAAGGCGCCGGGCTCCTGCGCGAGGGCCGCCACGACGTGGTCATCTTCGACGTTCTCGGCGACGTGGTCTGCGGCGGCTTCGCGGCGCCCTTGCGCCAGGGCTTCGCGGACAAGGTCGTGATCGTCACCTCCGAGGAGCTGATGTCCCTTTACGCCGTCAACAACATCGCCCGCGCCGTGCGCAATTACAGCGACAACGGCGTCGCCCTGGTCGGCCTGGTCGCCAACCTGCGCGACCCCGGCGCGGACCGCCAGGCGGTGGCGCGCTTCGCGGCGCGCATCGGGACCAAGGTCCTGGCCTTCCTGGAACGGACGGCCGCGGTCCGCGAGGCGGAGTACCGGCGCGTGACTTTGGTCGAGCAGAACCCGCGCTGCGCCATGGCCAGGAGCATCGCCGCCCTGGCCAAGACCCTGCGCGCGTTCGACCCCGGCAAGGCGCGGATCCCGGAGCCGCTTTCCGACGAGAGCTTCCACGAATGCTCCCGGCGGGCTTTCGTCGGGGCTGCACGGGCTCCGGTAGTCTCCGCAGCGCCTGCCCCGGAACCGGCGCCGCAGCCGGTGCGCCCGGGCGAACCGGCGCCGGAGGCGCAGTCCGTTCTCCACTCGCCGAAGGGGGCGGTGGAAAAGGAGCTGGCCTGGCAGGCGAAGCTCTGGGAGGGCGACCCCGGAGAGAATTCCCAGGTCTGGGGCGCCGCCGCGCAATGGCGGAGCTTCTTCTGCGATTTCGAGACGCGCCGCAACGTCAAAGGGTTCCTCGACAGCGGGACCCGCGTCGTCAACGTCTGGCACCAGGACATGGAATGCTCCTACGCCACCCCGAATTTCCACGACTCGGAGCTGCCGGCGTACTTCAAATTCCCCTGGCCGTCCGGCGCCACGGAGTCCGGGCCGCAGGAAGGCCCCTCCGGGGGGGACGGCGGCTGGAACATCATGACCGACCTCCGGGACCAGGACATCATCCACGGCGGCGGCCGCAAGCTCGACGCGGCCATCGCGGCCGCGGTGCGCACCGCCGAAGGCGGCGACGCGGCCGCGGTGGTGGTGCACTCGACCTGCATCCCGACCGTGATCGGCGACGACGCGGAGGCCGTGGTCGCGCGCTGGATGAAGCGGACCAAGGTCCCCATCATCTACATGAACCACTCCGCGGCCGGCATCCAGGACTGCGACACCGGCTTGGCGCTCTTCAAGCGGATGCGGAAGGATCCCTCTTTTGCCAAGACGGCCCGGCGCGGGCGCTCGGTCAACCTGGTGGGCTTCCCGCCGGGCCCCGGCCTGGAGGAGGTCGTGGGGCTGCTGCGGGACATCGGGGTCTCGGTCAACGCGCGCGTGATGCCCGCCTTGAGCGTGGATGCGGTCCGGGGCTACCTGGCGGCCGGAGTCCAGGTCCTCTATCCCAACGCGGCCTATCAGGCCGCCTACCTAGAGCTCTTCGAGCCTCTGCCCATCCGCACCCTGAAGCCTGCGGCTCCCTACGGCCTGGCTGGGACGAGGGTCTGGATCGAGAGCGTGGCCGCGGAGTTCGGCCTGCGGCGCCAGGCCCGCGCCCGCCTGGGCCGCGCGGTGAAGGGACTGGCCCCGGCCTGGGACGGCGCCCGCAAAGAGGCGGCTTCGCGCTGCCTGGGCTTCGTGGTGGACGGCAACCACATGAGGCGCCTGACCGAGCCCGCGCAGACCTGGGGCATCCCGGTCATCGGCCTGCTCCGGGAGATGGGTTTCGCGATAGAGGTGTTATGCCACGGCCCGGCGTCTCGAGACGCGAAGAGCCTGCGTTTCTTCAAGACCGCCGAGGAGCTGGCCGCGCTGCTGCGCGACGGCGGTTTCCAGGCGGTCTACTCGGAATTCGCCTACGACGGCAGGCTGGCCCGCGCGGGCAAAGCTCAGTTCGCGCTTGATTGCTTCGAGATGGGCCTGGCCGGAGCCCTGCGCGGCGTGGAGAGGCTCAACGGCATCTGCCGCTGGCCCTTCCCGCGGCGCTACGCCGCTTATCTGGGGGAGGACTGAATGTCCGAAGGTTTGGGCCGGCCCATGAATCTCCCGTCCTTGCTCGGCGTCTATCTGGCGGTCAACGCCCTGCCCGACGCCTACATCCTGGTCGACGGTCCGGACTGCGCCCTTTACAAGTCCCACTTCATCCACGGCCGGCATGACCTGAACTCGACTTTGCTGCGCATCAGCGGGCGCCACCGCGTCGCCTTCACCAACGTCTGCGCGCGGGGCGTGGTCAAGGAGCATGACGAGATCATCCGGCGCCACATCCTGACCTTGGACGGGCTCGCGGAATCGGGCTTGACCTTGGTGACCGCTCTGCCCATGTGCTCGATCACCGGTGTGGACTATGGCCGGGTCATCCGCTCTTTGGGCGGCCGCCTGAGCAAGCCGGCCGTCGACATCCCGCCCGACTCCCTGACCGGCGACTGGCTGGACGGCTACGCCCAGACCCTCAGCGCCCTGGTCCGCGGGCTGGGCTTTACGCGGGGGCGCCGGCGCAAGGGCAGCGCCACGGTGATCGGCTATCTCATGGACCGCAACGAGGCCGACCATCTGGGGAACCTCGCGGAACTGCGCCGGATGCTGGCGGCGCTCTCCTTGAAGATGGACTGCGTCTGGCTGGGGGGGCAAAAGACGCTCGACCTGCGGCGCGTGCAGGAGGCCGAATTCATCATCTCGCTTCCCTACGGCCGGGCCGCGGCGCGGCGCCTGGCCGGCCTGACCGGAGCCCGCCTCGTGGAGACCGAACTGCCCTTCGGCCTGGCCCGGAGCCAGCGCTTCATGCGCGACGTGGGCGAGGCCGCGGGCAAGAGCCGCCAGGCGGAGGCCTTCATCGCGCGGGAGCTGGCCCGCGCCATCCCGCGGCTTCGGTGGATCATCCCGCAGCGCTTCCTGAACCGGCGCGCCGCCTTCATGGGCGACCCTTATCTGGCCGCGGGCTTTGCGGACATCGCGGAGGACCTGGGCATGACGGTGGATGGCTTCATCATCCGTGGCCGCAAGGGGCGCGGCGGGCCGAAGGCCGCCGGAGTCCTCTACGAGCCGCCCGCCTCTTCCAGCGAGGTGCGGAAGCTCCGGGAGGCGCCGCTGGACCTGCTGGTGTCCTGCTGGTGCGAGGCGGAATGGCCGCGCCCGCTCTGCCCGTCAATGGAATTCGGATTTCCCAGCTACCGGCACCACGCGCTCTTCGAACAGCCTTTCCTGGGGTTCAACGGCTTGCTGGCCTTCGTGGGGCGCATGGCCGATGCGTTGAGCGAACGGCCGGCGAGCCGAAAAGCCTGAGCTTCGCCAAGCCCCGGACTTTGACCTTTCCTATCGGGATCATGGGAGTCTAAGGCAAACCCCGAGGCCGGATGGCCCCGGGGTTCGACGCAATAAGATAAGGCGGTCGGAGCGCGATTAGCGCTTCGAGTACTGGAAGCGCTTGCGCGCCTTGGGCTGGCCCGACTTCTTGCGCTCGACCATGCGCGGGTCGCGGGTGAGGAACCCGTTGGCGCGCATCACCTTCTTGTTCTTCTCGTCGAGCTTGACCAGCGCCCGCGCGATGGCGTGGCGGGCCGCGTCGGACTGGCCGGTCATCCCGCCGCCGTTGAGCTTGATGGCGTAATCGAATAGCTTGGCGCCTTCGGCGGCCAAGGCGATGGGCGCCATGACGTTGCGCAGGCGGCCGTCCTGGCCTTGGAAGTAGGCTTCCACCGGCTTGGCGTTGACCGTCACCTTGCCCTCGCCTTTGGGAATGAGGCGCACCTGCGCTACTGAAGTCTTGCGGCGGCCCGTCGCCCAAATCTGTTCTTTGTTTTTCATCGTGGATGCACCTTTACTTAGGTTGTAAGGCCGCCTTCGGAGGCTGCGGCACGCCCGGCCCCTGCGGGCCCGGGAATATCTTCAAGCGAGCCATCTGCTTGCTGCGCAGCCGGTTGCCGTGGATCATGCGCTTGACCGCGAGATACACGACCTTGCGGGGATCCCGTTCGAGCTGGCGCTTGACCGGCGTGGTCCTGGCGCCGCCGGCATAGCCCGAGTGGCTGAAGTAGACCTTCTGGTCGATCTTGTGGCCTGTGAGGCGGACGCGCGCCGCGTTGGTGACGACGACGAAATCGCCGCAATCCACGTAGTTCGTGTAAGTCGGCTTGTGCTTGCCGCGCAGCCAGGTCGCGGCCTTGGTGGCCATGCGGCCGAGGACTTGTCCGTCGGCATCCAGGTAATGCCAACGCCGTTCGCCGGCCGCTACTTTGGGTTTGTGCAAATATGTGTTCTGGGGCATTGTGAAATGGTACCAAACTCAGAGGGGGAAGTACAAGTTTGCCGGCCGGCGCTTCAACGGAACAGCTTTTCGAACTCCGGCGCGAGCCTGTACTTGCGCGCCTTTTTGGAAGGGTCGGCGATCGCCAGGAACCCTTGCCGCGTCCATTTCTGCAAGAGCAGCCGCGCCGTTCTGGGAGCGAAGGAAAACAGCTCCGCCGCGTCGCCGCTCGTCAGGATCTGTTGCCGTGAGAAGAGGGCCAAAGCCTTGCGCTGCCTGGCATCGAGCCTTCTCAGCTCGGGGGACTTGTCCGTTTCCCAGCGGTCCGCGGCCCGCGCGGACTGGGCTTCGACTTTCGCGAACGAATCGGCCATGCCCTCCACGAAATATTCCAGCCAGCCGGTGATGTCCGCCTCGGCCCGTCCCATGTAGTAGTTGTGCGAGGGGCCTAGGGCGATGGCGTCATAATAGGCCTGCAGATCGCGCGCGTAATATTCTTCCAGCGAATAGATGCCTTTCAGCCCGTAGCCGCCGAGATGCAGGACCCAATCGGTCAAGAGCCGGGCCGTCCGCCCGTTGCCGTCGTAATAAGGATGGATGGTCGCGAACTGATAATGCGCGATCGCGGCGCGCAGGGGGCAGGGGATCGCCTCGGTATTGCCGTTGAGCCAGCCGACCATCTCCGCCATGAGGCCCGGCACGTCTTTCGCCTCGGGCGGCATATAGACGATCCTCCCGGTCCGGCCGTCCTTTATCACATTCTGCGCGCCGCGATAGTGCGTCGGCGCGGCGGTCTTCTTCCCCGCGCCCATGATATGGCCGTGAAGCGTCCGGAGCAGGCGTTCGGCCAAAGGCGTCTTCGCATCGGCGAGTTCCTCGACAAAGGCCAGCGCCCGAAAGTAGCCTTTGACCTCCTTTTCGTCCCGGGCTCGACCAGGGAAGTGCTGTTTTCTTTCAATCACCAGCCGCACGTCTTTTTCGGAGAGACGATTGCCTTCGATGCGGGTCGAATAATGGGTCGAGAACAGCCGCGCGGTCTCGCGCAGGCCGGCCAATACGGAGGGGGTGATGGGCAGCTGGTTGATCCGCTCCTTCATTCCCTCCAGCCGCACGAGGGCGGAGGCCAGTTTGTTGGTAATCCGGTACTTGGGATTGAAATTTATCGGCATGGCCCGGGCGCTTGCCTGCCGTTATTATGCCATTAAATTGCCATCAAATCAAGGCGGAGAAGCTGCTCATGGACCTCGGCCGCGGTGATGGCCGCGCCGGGTTCGGGCGAGTATTCCCGCCGATAGGGATAGTCCTTCCACAGGGGGCTGGCCACCTTGGTCAGCCGGCCGTATCCGTGGATCTCCGCCGGGCTGGTGCAGACGAAGAGCGCGACGGTCCTGACGCCCAGGGCCAGGGCCAGGTGCAGAGTGAGCGTGTCCCCGCAGACCACCAGGTCGCAGGCCGCGATGTCGCCGATGAAGTCGGCCAGCGTCGGCCTCTGCTGGAAGAAGGACACCTGGCAGCCGTCCGCCGCCAGGAGGCCGGCCAGTTCGCGGTAGCCGGGCCAGCGCTTCATCGGCCAGCGCGGGCCGGCGCGATCATCGAGTCCGACGCGCAGGGAGCCGCTCCTTTGCCGCATGCGGTGGCCGGCCAGGTCGATGCAGTATTCCTCGCCGGAGAATCGGCGGCCGAGCATGGCGAAGAGGAACTCCTGGTAGGTGCGCTCGTTGGCCATTTTGCGGCGGTCCGCCTCGGCCTTGCCCAACCGGGAGATCAGGCCCAGGTCGAACCAGGGCGCGGCGGAATCGGTGTAGCGCAGTTCGCCCGCCGGCGAGAGATAGGTTCCGATCTTGGCGCCGGAATCCACCTCGGAGGCCAGCGCCGCGGCCTCCCTGTCGTCGTCGAGGCTGAGCACCAGGTTGAAGCGCTGCCGGCGCAGGGCATCCGCCGCCGTGATGTCGTGCGCCGCGGCCAGCCGCTCGCGGGGCAGGAGGGGCAGGGCCGCGCCGCGGGTGACCCAGGTGACCTCGCCTTCCAGCGCATGCAGGAGCGCTGTGGTCCGCGCCACATCGCCCAGGGCGCCCAGCTTGATGATCAGGGTCTTCATTCGGCGGCGTGGCTCAGGGGCGCAGGTCCCGCGCGGCGGCCCAGCGGCGCAGCGCGCGGGCGATGCGTTCCGAGGCTTGTCCGTCTCCGAACGGATTGCGCGCCGGGCCGGACGAGACCGGGCGCGCAGGGTGCAGCAGGGCCCGCAGGAGCGTCGCCCGCGAAGTCCCCGCCAGAACGCCGCCCCCGGCCAGGAGCTCTGGCCGCTCCGTCTTCTCCCGGACCACGATGACCGGCTTGCCCAGGGACGGCGCCTCCTCCTGGATGCCGCCGGAATCCGTCACGATGAGGCTCGCCCGCTTCATCAGCATCACGAAGTCCAGGTAGTCGAGCGGCGGGGTCAGCAGGATGCGCGGGTGGCGCAGGATGCGGCGCGCCGGCAGGCGCACCGCCGGGTTGGGGTGCACGGGAAAGACCCAGCGCAGGTCGGGGCGGCGCCGGGCCGCTTCGAGGATGGTCCGGAAGACCCGCTCCAGGGGAGCGCCGAAGCTCTCGCGTCGGTGCAGGGTGACGAGGACCAGGGGCTCGGGACCGAGCCGCCGCAGCGGGCGATGCCGGAACCGGCGGCGCCGGCCGCAGGCCCAGAGCAGGGCGTCGACCGCGGTGTTGCCGGTCACCGAGATGCTCGCCGGGCGGACCCCTTCGCGCAGGAGGTTGCGGCGCGCGCCCGGCGTCGGCGCGAAGTGGAGGGCGCTGATGCGGTCCACGAGCACGCGGTTGGCTTCCTCCGGGAAAGGGTTGCTCAGGTCGCCCGTGCGCAGGCCCGCCTCCACATGGGCGACGGGGACCTGGTGGTGGAAGGCGGCCAGGGCCGCGCCCAATGCGGCGGTCGTGTCGCCCTGCACGAGCACCAGGTCCGGCTTTTCCCGCGCCAGAACCCGTTCCATGCCGCGCAGCACGCGCCGCAGGACCGCGCCCGGGGCCTGGTCCGCGCGCATCAGGTTCATGTCCGTGTGGGGCCGCAGGTTGAAGACCCGCAGCATGGCGTCGAGCATGCCGCGATGCTGGGCCGTGACGCAGATCCTGACCCGGAAGCCCCGTTCCCAGCGCAGCCGCCGGATGACGGGCGCCATCTTCACGGCCTCGGGCCGCGTCCCCACCACCGCCAGCAGCCGCACCATGGCCTCAGCGCGCTCCCGCGGCGGAGGGTTCGGCGGCGGCCAGGATGGCATGAGCCGCGGCCATGTCGCCGGCCGCGATCTTTCCGAAGACGTCTTTCAAGGCCTCGCAGCGGGCACGGCGCCCGCGCTCTTCGCGTCCCCATCGGGTCGCGGGCAGATACCGCTCCATGGCCGCGGCGTCCGGGACTTCACGCTGACCCCCTCCTTGTTGAACGCCTCGTGCCAGCCCCAGCCGCGCTGGCG
>Ga0073936_10007105_pt1 | contig 14536 bp, 7 predicted proteins | sample AliMusrvi5mmetaG_FD_87041 | JGI IMG/M metagenome (GOLD analysis project Ga0073936, IMG submission 87041) | Freshwater lake bacterial and archeal communities from Alinen Mustajarvi, Finland, to study Microbial Dark Matter (Phase II) - Alinen... | ecosystem: Environmental > Aquatic > Freshwater >... | reverse complement strand
TCATTGCCAAACCTAACTGCGACCATCATCCCCACAGCCTCAAGGATCCTGCGCCCATCGTCGAGTTCGTGCTGAAACATACGGCCAAATGATGGACGCAAGACGCATCAAGGCATTTTTTCTATCCATCCAGATCAAGAGTCCTGCGCATGTTGTCGTGCAACACGGCGTTCTCAACTGATAACTTTCCCTCTCCCTCAGCCACTGACCGGTCCGACCGTGCCGCCATCGACGAACTCAGCCTTGGTGAAGCTCTGTCGCCGGTCGTCCTTGCCGCAGGCCACGTTGTCGGCCCAGCGCACGACGCGCCGCAGCACCGGGCGGAGATCGTAATAGCTATGGGCAATCGTGGGCTGGCACCAGGCGAAGGTCGGGTCGGGGGCGATACAGAACAACGAGACGTGTTGCGGTGCGAGAATGCCCCGTTGGGCGAGATACTGTTGGGCGGCTAAGAAAAGGAACGCTTCGTCGAGGATCAGCGCGCTGGGCGGAGTGTTCCGATAGAGTTTGTCGAGTAGCCGGTGAAACCCCTCGCGGCTGTCTTCCCAATCAGGCAAGTTGTAGGGGCCTGTCCTGATGCCGTGGGCCGTCATCTCGTCGAGGACCGCACGCTCGATGTCTCCCGGCCCGCCCGTCCGCCGATCTTGGCGCGCTAACATCACAATGCGCCGGTGGCCGAGTGCGATGAGCTGCCGCACCGCAGCGAGACAGGCCGGTAAGATGTTCGGTCCGACACCCGCCAGTGGCAGACCCTGCCGCCTCCCGAATAGCGCGAAGGCCGGCATCGTTAGAGCTGCGAACCACTCGAGCACTTCGCGTGAACCCGCGCAAACAACCCACGCATCGGCGTCAGTTTTCGTCACTAAGCGAGCGACCCGTCGCACATTCAGTTTCAACTCCAGAAGGGATTTTCCGGCGAAGAACGCCTGATGACCCGCGCTTTCCAAGAGGTGCTGCAAATCGGAAATGCTTCGATCCGTCAGCGCCGGCAGGTCGTAGTTCAGAATCGCCACCCGTAGCCGGTGCCCCTGCGCAATACCCGCCGGTAATACGATCCGGCTGCGGCGCCGCGGACCTTGTCCCTGCAGCATTCCCTCGTGCTCCAGTCGCTTCACCGCTGCAATGACCGTCATCGGACTGACACCTAATGTACCCGCAAGTTGGTTTATCCCAGGCATCGACCCGCACAGGTTGCCCCGGAGGATTTCCTCACGCAGATGCACTACCAGTTGCTCGGCCGTGGTGAGGGGATGGAACGCGTTCACACGGAAGTCTAATATGAAATGAGTAACAGTTGTCGAGAATGAAAAATTAAAAAATGATTGCTTCCCCGGTGAGTGGGCGGGCAGTGTGTCTTTGGTTCTTTAAATGACCGCTTCTCCGATCATCAAAATGCCGAATGTCTAGCAATAGCAATCCATGTTACTTCCATGATCATGAAAACATATAACATCCCGAAATTGATAAGAGATACTCTGACGCACCTCGCTCTCCCGGCGGCGCTCGCCGTCTTCGCGCAGTTCACCGCTCAAGCCGCCAGCATTACCTGGAACGTCGCTGGTGGCGGCGACTGGGACACCAGCAGCCCCAATTGGACGGGCGCGGCAACGACCTTTACCTCCAACGGCACCGACGATGTGCTCTTCAACAATGCTGCCGGCGGCACAATCAACATCTTATCCGGCATGTCGCCGGCATCCACGACCGTCAGCGGCGACTATACCTTTAGCGGACAGCCCGTCGCTGCGGGCTCGCTGATCAAGACCGGCGGGGGCACGCTGAGCCTCGAAGTCACCCCGGCCAACTTCAGCAGCATAGCGGTCCAGGGCGGCACCCTGTATTTGTATGCCGCCAACCATTATGAGGTGGACGGGGCTCTAATCAACGTGGGTACGGGCGATGTGACGGTCGAAAGCGGAGCCGTGATCGAGGGCGAAAGGGCGTACCTAGCAGGTCATCTCATTCTGAATGGCGGAACGTGGTGGGAAGACAATGGCTTTGGAGGAAGTTGGGATGGTCCTATCACCTTGGCCGCCGACTCCTTCTTTGGCCGGGACGGTTGGTGCTGCAATCAAGCGATCAACGGCGAGATCAGCGGACCGGGTGGCTTTACGTTTTCGACCCAATATGGTGCCGTCCTTACCCTCAACGGCACGAGCAGCTATACCGGCAAGACGATCGTCAAGGGCGGCACATTATCCTTCAGTGTTCCGTTATCAGACGCCGGCGTGAGCGGCCCGTTGGGTGCGCCAATCGGCGATAACGCCGTCATTGACCTGTATGCTGGTAGCCGACTCCTTTACAATGGGCCTCAGCACACCACCCAACACGGAACATGGAGCACTAACCGCGCGCTCAACTTGGCAGGCTCCTCAGAAGGAACCGTGTATCTTAATGGAGCAAACATTAATGACACCAATTTTGAATTCAACGGTCCGATTACCGCCACAGGGACTGGCAAGAGGACTTTGGAAATCCACTCGGTGGGAGACAGGCCTGAATATATCTATGCTGGAGGCATCCCCGATACAGCCGACAACCAGGTCTCGGTGTCGCTTGTCTGGGGTAGCCAGAGTTCCAGTTCTGACGGCAAAATCTATCTGAATGGAACGAATACTTTCACCGGGCCATTGGCCCTAAAAGGTGGCAACAACGGAGGTCCGGGAACCGTATTGATTGGTGGTTCGGGCAAGCTGGGAAATGGCAGTTACGGTGGCAACATCACCTTCACTGCGAACCCGGCTTCGGTGATCCTTGACTATGCCAGCTCGGCTGCTCAGACCCTCTCGGGCGCGATTTCCGGCCCAGGCACACTGCAAGTGACCGGTTCCGGCGCTCTAACGTTATCGGGCACAAACTCCTACAGCGGCAACACCACCATCAACGGCAGCAGCTCGCTGGTGCTCGGTACCACTGGCAGCTTGACCTTTGCAATCACGGAAAGCTCCAGTAACAAACTCACGGGTGCGGGAAGCGCCGCGTTGAATGGCACTTTTACCATCGACACCTCGGGCCTTAGTTCGGCCGTTGCAATTGGATCCTGGACCCTGGTGGATGTCGCAAGTCCGACCTACAGCGGCTCCTTCAGCGTAGCCGGGTTCACCAAGTCCGGCAGCATTTGGACAAAAATCGCTGGGCCCAGCACTTGGACCTTCAACCAGGTTAGCGGCGTTCTCAGTCTCACCAGCGCTGGTGCGTTCACGAGTTTTTCCGGCCCGCCCTTCTCGTCTGTCAAAATTGATAACAGTGCATTCACGATTGAACTGAAGGTCCCGCATGGGACGGATTTGGCGACCATCGCGCCCACCTTTACGGTAAGCTCCGGGACGTGCAATCAGCCCAACGGATCCGTGCCGACCCCGTCCTTTGCCGCCTCTAACCCGGTAACCTACACCATCACCGACGGGGCCATCGTGAACCCCTATACCGTGACCGTCACCGTGCTCCCGGCCGGTCCGGGTAATGTAGTTAGCGGTCTTGCCTTGTGGCTGGATGCAAGCGTCTCGGATACGATGACGCTGACCGGTGCCACGGTGAGCGAGTGGCGCGACGCACTGAGCAACGGTGCCAAGGCCACGCTCGGAGGCGGATCGCCGACTTTGGTGGCTTCCGGGATCGGTGGCGTCCCGACGGTGCATTTCGACAGCTCATCCTGGATGTACGATGGTGTGAACCACTCGTCGCCAGTTACCCTTTTCTACGTGTCGCGTCAGACGGGTGGAAGCAATGCACGCGTGCTCGGAGGAGGCAACAACAACTGGCTAATGGGCTACTGGGGTGGGAACCGGGACTGTTTCTATTTTGCCGATGGCTGGATTAAGGACCCCAGTACGGTTTCAGACACCCAACCCCATTTCTATGCGACGACGATCGGAGGCAGCGGGCAAAACTCCACGGTTTACGCGGAAGGTGTTAAGCTCGCATCCAACCAGAACAGCACGAACGGACCAGATAACTTGGAACTTAACGGCTATAGCAATGGTGGCGAACTTTCCGATTGTGATATCTCGGAAGTCGTGGTTTATGACCGTATTCTCTCGATCGACGAGTTGAACGCCGTCGGTGCCTACTTTGGCAGCAAGTATGGGATACCAGTGGCTGTGATCACCGTCCCTGCTCCCATTCTCGTCGGCCCGACCGGCAGTGGCAAGTTGACGTTTGATGCGGCACCCATCGTCAACCAGTGGTCCACGCTGGCTGTCAGTGGTGGATCTGGTGATATAACAGCCGACGCCGATCTGGATTCCGCCATGAGTGGCATTGATGCCAGCAGCATCAGCGGCAGTCTGACAACACAGGGCGGCAGCGGCACTTCAGCGACGGCCTATTGGCGTTCGGACGATCAGAAGCTAGGGACACAGCCGACAGGGAATGCGATGACGCTGTTGATGGCAACGTTGAAAAACAGCTCGGGCAGCACCATGGGCAGTCTGAACGTTTCCTACACGATGGGTCTGGCGTCGGTCACACCCAGCGAGTTGATCAAGGGCCACCGGGTGTATTGGAGCAAGACAGGCACGGTGGGAACTTGGACGGCAGTGGGTGACTATCTCCTGACCAGTCCCGGCACGCAGAATGTCAGTTTCGACATTCCCTCGCTTGCTTGGGCGAATGGGGATCTCCTCTATATCGTCTGGGCCGATGACAACGGCACTCCCAATCCCGACGGTGACTACACCATCGATGATGTTGTCTTCTCCAAGTCGGTTTCAGGAAATTCGTACTCCAGTTGGGCTGATACCAACGCGCCCGGCCAATCCCCGAGCGAAGACTATGATAATGACGGTGTGGCCAACGGCATCGAATACTTCATGGGCGAAACAGGTTCTTCATTCACCGATCTTCCAGGCTTGGGCCGAACCAATACGGTCACTTGGAAAATGAATCCGGCCTACAGCGGCACCTATCAGGTCCAAACCTCGCCCGACCTCAGCATCTGGACTGATCGGACCGATGACCCGACGTACGTCACCAATAATGTCGATTCGGTTGTCTGCCATCTGCCATCCGGCGCAGACAAACTGTTCGTCCGGCTCGTCGTGACGCCTAATTGAGATACATCACAGCCACTTTCCGGAGTTAATGGGTTTTCTCCGGCATCCAGCGGGGTCGCCGGTGCGCAACGGCGGCCCCGCATACTTTTATCGATGAAATGTTGAAATGGCAGCGATATAGAAAATTGAGTATGAATCATTCAAAAGTAAACGTCGGGAGAATCCTATATTTTCTTGGTTTGGCAACGGGAATAGTTGGTACACTGCACGCGGCGGAACCGGAGAACTACTACACGGAACCGTCATATTATCTGTCACGCCCGGACCCGAAGTCGGAGCGGCATTTCGGTAATGTTGGGGTGATCGGCCTGCAAGTGCGGGTATATCCTGGTCCAGAGATAGGCAGGTGTTTGGGATTGGCTGGACTCATTGGGGCCGGGGCGTCTCGCCAGATTATGTCGCCGGGGGGCATGCTCAATGCGGCGGGTGCCCAGTTGGTTACGACGATGTTGCTAGCCAAGGAGTGCGGTGTCAATGTGGACGAAAACACACTTGTGGGCGCGCTCAGGTTTTATTACCGCTTTGCCGGTCGCGGCTCAGTAGCGTACGGCGACCACCGCCCTGAAGGGTGGCTGGGCTCCTCCAATGGCAAGGATGGAATGGCAGCGGCGATCATGCAGGTTGCCTGCGATGCGAAGGGCAATACCGACATTTACCGGAAGGCACGCTGATTGAGAACCATTCGGCCTGGGGGAATGGCGAGTTTCTGCTGATGCGAACCTCCTTCGAGGTGGATTCCTTGGATTATGACTTTTTCCGTGTCTGCATTTTGGCCAACCGGGGATACCGTCTTTATTTGAATGGGCAGGAGATACACACATACGGCTGGTGGAATGACACGCCTACGTATGCGCCTCTCCCGCTTGGGCCCAACGAACAGAAGCAGCTCAAGAAGGGCACCCATGTACTGGCCGTCTATGCGAACGCGTTCTATCAGGATAATGTGCCTGTTGGGCAGTTGGATGTTCGGCTGGAGGGGCTGAAGCAGGCGGAGTTGCTGGGAGAATCGCATTAGATGCTCAAGGGCTCTGTGGAGAAAGCCTTGCTGAGATGATTTAAAGACATTATCATATCAGCGCACTCCGAATCAACCCCTGCCGTCATGTCAGTCATCGCCCGCATTGAGCCACGCATTGTTCCCACCTATCCCGTAGGTAGGCCGGAGATGAATCCGGTCTTTTTTGAAAAACGGATCTATCAGGGATCGGATGGCCGGGTTTATCCGGTTCCGTTCATCGACAAGGTGTATGACGAGCTGCAGGCGGTTTCCTATCAGTCGGCGAGATTGGAAAACGAATTTGTACGATTGGTGTTGCTGCCGGAGATAGGCGGGCGGATCTTCATTGGCCAGGATAAGACCAACAAGGATTATGATTTTTTCTATCGGCAGGACGTGATCAAGCCGGCGCTGGTAGGCCTGGCGGGACCGTGGATTTCCGGTGGAGTTGAGTTTAACTGGCCGCAACACCACCGACCCGGGACGTTCATGCCGTGCGATGTGTCCATCGAGGAAGAGGATGACGGAGCACGCACGGTGTGGCTCTGCGAGCACGATCCGCTGAATCGTATGAAAGGCATGCACGGGATCCGCCTGCGCACGGATTCGTCGCTCATTGAGCTCAGGGTAAGACTCTATAATAGGACACCTCTAACGCAAACATTCCTCTGGTGGGCAAATGTTGCGGCGATGGTGCACGACCAATACCAGTCATTCTTCCCGCCGGACGTCCGGTATGTGGCGGATCATGCGGTGCGTGCAATGTCATCATTTCCACTGGCGATGAATCCCTATTACGGCGTGGACTATCAAAAGCGACCCTGTGCAAACGATCTAAGTTGGTATAGGAACATCCCGGTGCCTACCAGTTATATGGTTTGCCAGTCGCAATACGGGTTTTTTGGTGGCTACGACTTCAAGGCAGGTGGCGGATTCGTTCATGTGGCGGATCGTCACATTTCACCTGGCAAGAAACAATGGACCTGGGGCAATCACCCGTTCGGCTGGGCGTGGGATCGTGAGTTGACGGATGCCAATGGCCCCTATGTTGAGTTGATGGCCGGGGTTTTCACTGATAACCAACCTGATTTTTCCTATTTGGCACCATACGAAACCAAGACGTTCTCGCAATTCTGGTGGCCAATTCAGGGGATCGGGCCGGTGCAGCAGGCGAGTCGCCGTGCGGCGCTGCGCATGGTGATTCGTGATGATCGCTCGATCGAGTTGGGACTTTGTGTTTCTAAAGCCGTTACTGACGGACTGGTGATGTTGCGCCGGGGTACTGAGATGTTACTTGAGGAACGGTTCTCGCTCAGGCCCGGCGAGGTATGGACCCGCGGTGGCTTGAAATTCACCGGGGAGAATCCGGCGGAATTGTTTGCCAGTGTGTTCGACTGCGGGGGAGACTGTCTTCTGACTTATCAACCGGTGGACACTACCTTGCTCACCCGCGAGCGAGTGGTGGCGACTGAACCGCTGCCACCTGAGGCGATCGAATCGTCCGATGAATTGTATTTCACCGGCGAACATCTCGATCAGTATCGCCATCCGACCCGTTCGCCGGAGCTATACTGGCAAGAAGCCCTACGCCGCGACGATGGCGATGCCCGCTGCAATATCGCTATGGGCCGCCGTGCCCTGCGTGGCGGCCGTTTCACAGAAGCCGAAAATTTTTTCCGCAAGGCGGTGGCCCGTGTTACCCGGCGGCACCCGAACCCGGAGACCGGCGAGGCGCATTATTGCCTCGGACTCACCTTGTTTTATCAGGAAAGGCTCGAGGAAGCCTACGGGTTTCTGGCGAAGGCGGCGTGGAACCTAGCGTGGAGCGCTGCGGCTCATTATCGGCTCGCGTGCATCGATTGCCGGAATGGAGATTTCGAGGCTGCAGTCTGCCACTTGCAGGAAGCGGTTTCTCTCAATGGCGACTTTCACCAGGCGCGGGTTCTGCTAGCCGTGCTGCTGAGTCGTGCTGACTCGGACGAGGTGCTAGACATTCTTAGCGGTATCCTCGCGACCGATCCGCTCGATCACTGGGCACGCCATGTACTCATGCTGAGCGGTGGCTTGACGGAGAAGGAATTTCTATCAGTCTGCCGAAATGATGCCCAGACGATTCTTGATCTGGTCTTCGATTATGCCGATGCCGGCTTTACCGATGAGGCTGCCGACTTGTTGGAACTGCACCTGGACCACCCTGTGACACCCGCCGCCGTGCCAAACCCGCTGTCTCGGGCGGTTGTCAGTCGCTATGTGCTGGCTTGGCTGAAACGGGATGCACGTGTGCTAGAGGAAGCACGGGCACAGGCGCCTGACTATTTTTTTCCGTCCCGTTTGCATGAACAAATCGTTTTGGAATGGGCGTTGCTACAACCCGGCAAGGACCCGCTTGCTGCCTATGGATTGGGCAACTACTACTATGCACGCAAGCGGCATGAGGACGCGCTTTGTTGCTGGGAACGGGCGGTGACTGATGGCACGCAGATTGCGACGGTTTACCGGAACCTCGGCATTGCTACATGGAACGTGCGCCGAGATGGGATGATGGCCCGGAATTTCTATCTGAAGGCGCTGGAACTGGATCCGGCCGACCCACGTTTGGTTTCGGAATACGACCAACTCTGTGGAAAACTGAATGATTCACTAACGGCCCGCCTGCTATTTTTGGAGAACCATCGCGACCTCGTGCTGCAACGCGACGATTGCACAGTTGCGCTGGTGGCGTTGTATAACCTAACGGAAAGACCGGATGCGGCACTAGAGATTGTGATGGCCCGGCGCTTCCATCCTTGGGAAGGCGGGGAGGGGACTGTGCTCCGCCAATTCACCGCTGCGCATCTCGCAATCGGTCGCCGGGCACTCGATGCCGGCGATTTGGAGTGTGCTTTGCGCCGTTTCACCGGAGCCATGGAAACCCCTGAGAACCTGGGCGAGGCCTATCACCTGCTGCAAGCCAAGGCTGATGTGAACTATTGGATCGGGAAAGCCATGCAGGCCATGGGCCGCACGGAGGAGGCGGTGAAGCATTTCGGCCTATCCGTTGAGGAGCACGGTGATTTCTCGGATTCGGCCTTCACCGCATACAGTCCGCTGAGCTATTTCCGCGGCTTGTCAGCACGTGAACTGGGACGTGAGGACGTAGCGCTGGCATTGTTCCGCCACCTCAGGGATTTCGCCAAAGACAAACTCAAGGAACCCACTAAGGTCGATTATTTCGCAACATCACTGCCTGATTTGCTTGTTTTCGACGAGGACCTGCAATCCCGCCGCGATGCCGAGAACCACCTCATATTGGCCCTCGCACATCATGGGTTGGGTAATCGGGATGCTGCAAGATCGGCTTTGGCCAAGACGTATGAGTTCACCCAATCCGACTTGCGCGCCGCCGATCTTGCCCGCGAACTGGTGGATTAGATAAAGTCATGAATTCAAGGAAATAACCAAACAGCCTAATATACGATGAAAAAAAGCGATAGATTATTCGGACATGAAGAGTCGTCCAAGATGGAGAAACGCGCAGGTAGCGGCGATTATTTTTCGCGAAGTCCTGCAATTTGTGACAACCTTTTTTCCAAGAGTTGCCACCAATTGTCGTTGGCCTTGGTTGCCTCACTGATTGGCGGGATGGCGGTAGCGGCAGAAACCGTCAAGCCCAAGGATGGCCCGCAGCCAACCCGTGACTCGGGCGACGAATTGGTGGTTCTAACGCCCAAGGCCGGCCCCCAACCGCGGCTGAACGGCGCGACGATTTATGGTTGCCGACCGGGGCATCCATTCATCTACCGGATTCCATGCCAGGGCCAGCGTCCGCTGAGCTTCACTGCGGATGGTTTGCCACCGTCGCTGCAATTGGATGCGGTGTCCGGAATTGTGACCGGTCAGGCACCCGCCGCCGGCGAATATCGCGTCACCTTGCGCGCAACTAACAGTCATGGCGAATCAACGCGGATATTTCGCATCGTGGCTGGCGAGACGCTTGCGCTCACGCCGCCGATGGGGTGGAACCATTGGTACACCCACTACGACCGCATCACGGACAAACTCGTGCGCGAGGCGGCGGAGGTGATGATCTCCAGTGGCATGGCGGATGTGGGTTATCAATATGTCAACATCGACGACTGCTGGATGAACGCTCCCAAGAACAAGGATCCGTTGCGGGTCGGCCCGCTGCGCGATGGGAAGGGCGAGATCGTTCCTAACAAACACTTTCCTGACATGAAGGGGCTGGCTGAGTATATCCATGCCAAGGGCTTGAAGGCCGGGCTTTACACCTCACCCGGACCGCTGACGTGCGGCGGGTTTGCCGGTACGTTCCAGCACGAGGAACAGGACGCGCGGACGTTCGCCGAGTGGGGGTTTGATTTTCTCAAATACGATTGGTGTTCCTACGGTCATATTGCCCAAGGAGGCAGTGCGGAGGATAAGAACATCCCGCATTGGTCCAAGGGGCCGCCGGATCTGGCGTCCTATCAATATCCATATCGTCTGATGGGAGAGCTATTGAAAAAGCAATCTCGCGACATAGTATTTAATTTATGTCAATACGGCATGGGAAATGTGTGGGAGTGGGGTACTGATGTAGGCGGGCAGTGTTGGAGAAGCGCTGGCGATCTGGGATTTGAACTCAATCGAATCACCGAGGTGGCCATGAAAAACTCCGAACACCGCGCCTGGTCGCGTCCGGGATCATGGAACGATCCCGATTATATCCAGATTGGATATATTGGCAGTGCCAAGCGCATGGGAGCACCCGAACCCTGCGGACTCTCTCCCAATGAGCAATACAGTTATATGTCTCTTTGGTCGCTGATGGCCGCACCGCTTGTCTATAGCGGTGATATGGGAAACCTCGACGAATTCACCCTCAACGTGCTCTGCAATCCGGAGGTCATCGATATCAATCAAGACGCACTTGGCCAGGGCGCAGCACCGGTTGTCATCACTCCCAAGACCTATCTGATGGTCAAGGATCTCGAGGACGGCGGCAAGGCAGTGGGCTTTTTCAACCGTGCGGACCAACCGGCAACCATCACCGCGCCGTGGCCAGTGCTGGGGCTCAAGGGGCGCGTGACGATTCATGACGTCTGGCGCCAGCAGGACCTCTGCACAGCCGATGGCAGTTACACTGTTACGGTAGCTAAGCGAGGTGTGGTGATGATCCGCATGTCAAAGGGTGCCTAATTGTCACCACCCATCGGAAAGAGCGGGCTATGAAATCTATCCGTATTCTGACACCATGCAAACTATCGCTAAGTGTACGATGAGCGCATCGGCTTGCGGATCGATGTTTGTCCACGCCGGGTTTTCTACGGAACCCACGGAAGCGAAGTCAGCGGAGACAGATGGACTTGACAGTTTGTTCTGGAAAAGCCAGAGCAAGAGACCCATTAGAGATTCCGCCAATAGCTGCCCCAGGGCTTTCCTGGTCGCCGTTCTGGCGATACTTGCCTTTATCATCAAGGGCACGGCCGCTAACGTCCTATCGCCGGAGCAATTCATGGAGCCGCCTATCGAGGCGCGGCCAGGGGCCTATTGGGCTTGGCTCAACGGCAACGCGGATTTGCCGCAGATTACCCGGGAATTGGAGGAGATGAAGGACAAGGGAATGAGTGGTGCCGAAATTTGGGATGTGAAATGTCTTAATAATAAGGCGGGCGCGGTTCCGGCAGGACCGCCCTTTCTCGGCCCGGAATCGGTCAAGGCCATCTCGCATGCCATCGATGAAGCCGATCGTCTCAAATTGCGCTTGGGGCTGGTGGCTTCGAGCAGTTGGAACGCCGGCGGCAGTTGGGTCACACCCGACTGGGGACTCAAAGGGCTCATGTTCACCGAGACTGCGGTGAAGGGACCCGGGGTCGTTGAGAAATTGCTTCCGAGGGCTGCGGCGGCCTATTACAAGGATACGGCGGTGCTGGCTTTGCCTTCGCTTCCAAATAAGATGATAGACACTGCTGCGTCGGTTGTCAACCTGACCGATCAGATGGATGCCAAGGGGCTGTTGAAATGGAATGTGCCCGTTGGTGAGTGGGTTATTTTGCGATTGGGTTGCGGCAGCACCGGTGAGTTGCTGATGATTCCCAGCCCTAACTCCGTCGGCTTGGTGATTGACCACATGGATCCCGAAGCCACGCGGCGCCACTTCGACACTATCATCCGTAAGATTCTTGAAGTTAGAAAGGACCTGGGCGCGTTGAAGTATATGGAAGTGGACAGCATTGAGGTTTCGCAAGACGCCGATTGGACCGATAACTTCGTTCGGGAATTTCTTAGCCGCCGGGGCTACGACCCGACACCGTATCTGCCCCTGCTGAAGGGCTGGAAGCTGGCGGATACCGATTTGACTGAGCGCTTTCGGCGTGATTTTCTGCTGACTCGCAGCGATATGTGGATAGATTATCACTACCGCAATGGCAGCGAGCTGCTCAACCGGCATGGTCTGCAACTTGTGGGCGAGCCGGGACACGGCGGTAGCCCGATGGTGGAACCGCTCAAGGCACTGGGTGCGGTGGATGTGCCGCGCGGAGAATTCTGGAATAAGAGGCCATTTTGGGTTATCAAGGAAGCCGCTTCCGCCGGCCATATCTATGGACGGCGCGTCATCGACTCCGAATCATTCACCAGTTTCCGCCACTGGCAGGAGGGCCCCGCAGAATACAAACAACTCGCCGATATTGCCTTTTGCGCTGGCATGAACCGGCTGACCTACCATAACTTTGCCCACAATCCCCCCCAGGCTGGTCTGCCGGGTTGGGTCTATCATGCTGGCGAGCACATCAACGTGAACACCACTTGGTGGCCGGTTTCGAAGCCGTTTCACTATTATCTTGGGCGTTGTTCCTACCTGCTTCAGCAAGGCTTGCCAGTGGCTGACGTCTGTTATTATTATGGGGATGATGCGCCGAACCTTGTCGCGCCACCGCGTGTGGACCCGGCGTTGGGCAATGTGGACCCGCAATCATGCAAGCACTGTGAAAAGGGTCCCGCCGCTCCGCTGCCTCGTCAGAATCCCGCACCTACCGATGCGCTCGGCATAGGCTATGATTACGACGTGGTGAATTCCGACGTGATTCTGAACCGGATGAAAGTGAAAGACGGCCGCATCGTGTTGCCCGACGGGATGAGCTACGGTGTGTTGGTGTTGCCCGAGCGGCAGGATATGCCGCTGGAGGTGTTACAAAAACTTGATTATTTAGTTAGAGAAGGTGCTACGGTTCTTGGGCCGAAGCCGACGCGGACAAACACGCTTGGCGGCTATCCGCGTTGCGATCAGCAGGTCAAGGACCTCGCCGACAAGCTCTGGGGGGAGTGCGACGGAAAGACGATTCACGAGCGTCGTTACGGCCAGGGGCGGATCGTATGGGAACGCAAGCGGGTGCGCCAGGTATTGGCGGATTCGGGGATTGGTGCCGACTGCGTGTTCTCAGCGAAAACCGGCACGAATGGCCTTGATTATGTCCACCGCCGCACGGAGCAGGCAGATATCTACTTTATCAGTCATACTAACGATAGACAGTTAGACATGGAATGCGTATTTCGTGTCAGCGGCAAGTGTCCAGAACTGTGGATACCAGAGACAGGTTTGGTTGCGCGTTATCCGGTGTACGAGAGTGTGGCCGCGGGAACGAAGGTGCCGTTGCTCCTGCCGCCTTACGGATCCGCGTTTGTGGTTTTTCGCGAACCGGCCGATGCCGTACACTTGGTGGACGTGCCGCAAATTTTCGGCAAAGCGCCAGCCACGGAGGATGTGCCAGATGTCGAGCTGATTGCAGGCCAGCAGGGCAAGTTCGAATGGCTGGCGTGGGCAAGTGGCATCTGCGTGCTTCGCGGCGCTGACGGCACGCGCCGTGAGGTTGTGGTTGATCGAGTTTCGGAGCCACGAATACTCACTGGCTCATGGGAGGTGCGTTTTGCCAAAGAGCGTGGTGCTCCAGAGTCAACGGTGTTCGAGGATCTGCATTCGTGGAGTACCGATATGGAGGAGGGCGTGAAGTACTTCTCCGGAACCGCCGCCTATCACAAGCAGTTCGTTTTGCCAGGCGATTGGAAATCTAGCGGTGAGCGCGTGTTTCTTGACCTGGGGCGCGTGCGAAACGTCGCCGATGTAACATTGAACGACAAGCGGCTGGGTATCTGCTGGACGTCTCCCGCGCGTCTTGATGTGACTGACATACTCCGACCCGGCTCCAACACATTGCTCGTCGAGGTCACGAATCTCTGGGCCAACCGGATGATTGGCGACGGAAAACTGCCGTTGGAAAAACGAATTTGTCGCAGCTCCCTGCCTCCCTTGACGGGACCCTTGCTCGAATCAGGTCTGCTAGGTCCCGTGCGGTTGCTCAATGCACGGCAAATTATCGGAGATGTTAAGAAACAGGATCATTAACTGGGGTGTTGAAAATCAGGCCAAAATTGAGCAATCAGCCCCCTCATAATTTAAGTTTAATTGAATGTCTGTAATGCTTTACTAATTGGCGACATCTGCTATTGG
>Ga0073936_10007104_pt1 | contig 14537 bp, 7 predicted proteins | sample AliMusrvi5mmetaG_FD_87041 | JGI IMG/M metagenome (GOLD analysis project Ga0073936, IMG submission 87041) | Freshwater lake bacterial and archeal communities from Alinen Mustajarvi, Finland, to study Microbial Dark Matter (Phase II) - Alinen... | ecosystem: Environmental > Aquatic > Freshwater >... | reverse complement strand
GGGGCTGGCCGCCGGACAACCAGTAACCGGCATAGACACCTTCGTTGATGGCCAAGCCGCCATTGATGCCGTTGCCGCCGTTGGAGCCGGTCTGGAACGTGCCGGGGCCGTTTTTGGTGAGCCGGGCAGTGGTTTGTGAGAAGTTAGACGCGGTTCTCAACGTGATGTCTTTGGTTTGCGTCGTGATCGTGATATCATTCGGCATGCTGATGTTGCCATTGCCGCTCGGGTCAATGAAGTAGAGGTCGTTGGATCCGACGAACGTGAAGCTGCCGTTCCACGTCATCCCATACTTATAGGCCATCGTGAGGGGCGCGCCGCTGGTATTGTCAATCGCGGTGCCCTCGTTGATGGTGAATTTGCCGACGGTGTTGCCGCTGCCGAGAGCAACCGGAATCCCGCCGCCGAGCGCCGCCGCGCTACCGATATTGAGGCGGCCGGCGTTGAGATTCACACCGGCCAGCGTGTTGGCGCCGGTGAGCGTCAGGGTGCCGGCACCCGACTTGGTCAGCGCGTTGCCGTAGAAATTCAGCGTGCCGGTCGGGGTCACCGGCACGTTGGCGTTCAAGGTGATTTGCGAAGTGCTATCGATGCTTGAGATGGTATAAACCGTGGCAAACCCGGTAAACACCACGGTCTCCCCAACGTAAAGGTCACTCGTCGCACTGAGCCCGGTGACCACTTTGACGCTGGTTGACGCCGTCGTTCCCGTCCGCGATGCGGCAGCTACGCCGACAACGGAACTGAGGTTCAGCGTGTCATTGGGGCCGTCGGTGCGCACGACCAGCTCATGGCCGCTGGCGGCCTGGATGCCGGCGCCCCCGCTGATCGTCGCGCCGCCCGCGGCATTGCCCGACTTGAGGATGCCGTTGACCGCAAGGATTTGCGAGCTATCCGCCAAGGTGATATTGTTGTTGCCGCTGATGTTGAGCGTCGTGAAGGTGGCGCTGGTTTGGGCCGACAGCGCGCCGGTGATTTGCTGGTGGGTGGCCGACGCCACCGAGGAGGTCGCGCCGCTGGTGCTCGCCCCGGCATCCGGCGCGCTGTAGTTGATGGGGCGGGCGAAGGTGCCCGTGGCATCCATCCAGGCATAGGCGCTGCCGTTGAAGAAGGTGCCTTGGTCAATGAACCCGGCCGCCTTGCCCGTCAGGACAAAGCCATTGGTGGCGCTGGGGGTGCCGCCGCTCAGCGAGAAGTTCCCCGTGGCCCCGGCGGTGCGGGCGGCCATCGAGGAAAACGTCAGGGCTTGGTCCGCCGAGCGGGTGACTTGCACGGTGCCCTCGCCGGCCGAGAGGGTCAGCGCCCCCAGACTCTGTGAGTTTGCCGCGGTATTGTAGTTGAACGTGCCGGTGCCGCTGAAGGTCAGTCCTGAGGCGGTTGCCAGCGAGCCACCGGCGGTGGCATCAACGGTGACAGTGCCGCGGTTGACGTTGGTAACTCCGGGGTAAAGGTTGGCGGCCGAGAGCGTCAGCGTGTTCGGACCCAGCTTCTTGAAGGCCATGTTGGCTTTGGCGGGAATGGCGGTGCCGTAGGAGAAATTCCCGCCGGTGGTGTCGATGGCAAAAAAGGCGGTGCCCAAACACGTCAGGCTGGCGTTGGCCAAGAGGCTGGCGATATCCGCCGACGCCCATTCGCCCGAGGCCGCGCCGGCCCGGACCGGCAAATTGGCGTTGGAACTGTTGTTGTTAAGCGTGATGGTGCCGCTGGCGCCGGAGTTGGGCAGGGCAGAGGGTTTGCTGGCAAGCAGCATGCCTCCCTGAATGATCGTGGTGCCGCTATAGGTGTTGGTGCCGGAAAGTTTCAGCGTGAAACCGTTGTCGTCCAGATACAGGTTGCCGGAGCCCTGCAGGTTGGCGCTGACCACGCCCGACTTGACATAGGCGCTGCTGCCGCCGGTTCCGGCGTTGTTATCGATGATCGTGCCGTTGCGCACCTCGCCTTTGTTAAAGGTAGTGATGCCACCCAACGTCTGGGTTGTGCCGCCCAAATCCAGGGTCGCGCCGTTGCTGCTGCTGGTCAGGGTGAGGGCGCCGGTGGTGGTGGAGCCGAGAGTGCCGCTGCCGCCGAGGGTCAGCACTCCCCCGCTGATGGCCGTGCCGCCAGCATAGCTGTTGGTGCCGGTGAGGTGCAGCGCGCCGTTGCCGGACTTGGTCAGTGTGCGGTTGGTGGAGTCCTGCGTGATGCTGCCATTGACCACCATGCTGCCCTGAATGTTGAACGACGCGTTGCCGACCAGATTGATGCCGCAGTTGAGGCTGCTATCCCAAGCCCCATTGGACTGGTTGGCGCCGTTGGCGCCGAGGTTGATGGTGTTGCCGCTGGCGATTTTCAGGGATAGATCGGCAGTTCCGTTGGGCCGCAGGTCGAGACCGAGGCAGGTGAAATCCATCCCGAGCGACAGCGCCAGGTTGTTCGCCAGGGAAATTCCACTGCTTTGCCAGCTCAACGTGTCGGCAATGGTGGGCGGCCATGGGCTCGTCGGCGCCCAGTCCGCGGCATTGCTCATGGTGGCTGTGTTCGCCTTGACGTAGCTTGTGGCTGGCGCCGACGCGGGCAGCAGCACCGCCAAAGTGGCGAGGGAGGCGAAGAGGACTCGTGGGTTGGGGCGGGTTGGTTTCACAATCGGGTGTGTGTTTGGTTTGTTAAAGGGGGGGGCGGACGCAGTGGTGCCGGCTGAGCGGAAAGACAAGATGGCCACGCTTGGGCGTGACTCCGGGATTGGGCTTTGCAAACGGGGGGGATGGGTTTGGGCGCGAGAGGATTCTGTGGATGGAATGGGCGCTCCCGAAGGTTTTTTTGGATCTGAGAAGGATTGGTTTTTTGGTAGGGTTTGGCTAGCGGCGAGGGAAGCTCCCGACAAATGGGACAGGTGGCAAGACATATTTCAGAAAACCCGGCAATTTGCGCCGGTTGACGGCAAAGCCAAGCGCGGTGGCGGCAGTGTCGTCTTGCGGGTTGTGGTCTGCGGACTCTCCACAGATGTCCTTGCTTGGTGGCTGCGGCGTCCCCGCCGCAGGCCGTGGTGGCGGCGTCTCGCCGCCAGTCTGCTTGCCGCGAGGACGTCCTTGCCATCTTCCAAAAAAAGAAAGGATGGGGAACTGTAGCGGTGAATAGGCCCATGAGACCCATCGCGCCTACGTCACTTGACTACAAGGTCCCGCAGGCTGCGCACGGGTTCGCAGTCCGGCCGGATGAGCGCGGCCTCGAGTTGGTAGTTGCCCGGAGTGGCGGGGATGTCGATGGTGAATGTCAGTTTGGCGGCGCCGAGCGCGGGAACCTCGCAGGGCAGCGACTTTTCCTGGACGCTTGCCCCATCACGAAGCAAGCGGAACCGCACCGTGCCCTGCCATTTGTCATATGAATCATTGATTACCACCACCCGGAAATCCTGCGGCGCGGCGGCGGGATAGTCGGCCGCCCAGGCGTCGATCATCAGCCCCACCGGCGCGAAGGCATCGCGGACATAGGTGTAAAACTCCGGCTCCCAGGTGAGCTTCTCGACGTCCTGCCAATGATCGCTGGTCTGGCCGTCGGCACGACTGTAGGCGAGGCCGCAGAAATGCAGCACCCCCGCGGCCGCCCGGTGACAGCGCCAGAATTCGGTCTCGGCCGCCAGATAGCGCGCATACAGGTGTCGCCGCTGTGCGGTAGTGGAGTCGGGGCCTAGCAGGTTCTTGTAGAGGTCGCGGGTGAGTGTGGTGGGGGTGCCGTCGCGATTGAGCCAGAGCCATCCGTATTCATTGATGATGACGGGGTTGCTGCCGTTGTTAGGGACGGTGTTGCCGGTGGGCACGCCGGAATCCCCGGCGAGGTTGGCGAGCTTGTAGTTGGGATCAATGAAGTGATAGGGATGGGATTCGAACACATCGCCGGGCAACTGGGGTGGTGCCCAGCCATTGTCCCACGGCCGGTTGGAAAAGTCGAGGGCGCGCACCTTCGCGATTGCCGCGCCGGTGCCCGCCTTGGCGCGGGTTTCGTTGCAAGCGTCCCAGATGACCACGCAGGGATGGTTCCAGCGTTCCTGCATCCACTCGGTGTATTCCTGCGCCAGTTCGTTGCCATCGAATTCGCCGGACTTGGGTTTCATGTTCCAGATCGGAAACTCATCTTGAATGAGAAAACCCTCCTCGTCGGCGATGCGATACCAAGCCTCCGGCGGGAAGCCGATGCAATAGCGCAGCGAGTTCCAGTGCATGTCGCGGAATTTGCGGTGCAGGCGGCGCACCCACTCGTCGCGCCACGGCTTGTCGCCGCGCTCCGCATCCTCGAAAAACCGATAGAGCGTGACATTGCTGCCGCGCATGAAATACGGCTTGCCATTGAGCATCGCGCGGCCCGTCGCCTGGTCCAGCCGGAAACTGCGCATGCCAAAGCGGGTCTTGAGCACGTCGCCCTCGCTGCGGGCTTCCAACTCATAGAGGAACGGCTCCTCCGGCGACCATAGGTGGCAGTCGCTCAACACGACGCTTGCCTGGCCGCTGCGTTCCGGGTCAGCGGCAGCGGCTGCGACTTCACATTGCCCTTCGCCCGCCACCCGGCCGGAGACCGCCTCTCTAACAACGAAGCTGAGCTTGGCCGCGTCCGGCGTGCCGGCGGTGGGCAGCCACGCGTGGATCGTCACGCTGTGCTTGTCGATGTCCGGCACGGCCTGGACCCGGGCGATGTGCGGATTTCCTGTTAGTATCAACTCGACCGAGTCATAGATGCCGGGGATGAACTTTTGCTTTTCATAATCCCAGCCGTCGGGTTGCGGCTTGGGCACCGCATCGCGGAACGCCCCGACACGGATGAGCACCTCGTTGACGCCGGTTTTCAAGGCCGGCTTGGCATCGAAATAGCCGGGGGTGAAACTGGGCAGGTGCTCGCCTAACACGTTTCCGTTTAGCAGCACCCGCGTGCCGAACATCGCCTTGTGCACTTTGAGCAGCGCCACCGCTGGCAGCGGCCCCGCCACCTCGAACGTGCGGCGATACCAGAACGCCTCGCGCTTGCTGCTCTTGATGCCGACCTCCTCAAATGCCGGTTGCGCCATGTCCACCAGACCGGGCACCGGCACGGTGTGGTCGAAGCTGGTGGGACTGGCATCCATGCCGCCCTCGGCGATTTGCCAGGCGCCGTCGAGGGCGAGGATGCTGCGGCCTGGCTCAGCGCGTGCGACCGCGCCCAGCGCAAGGAATGGCATGAGGATCAAACAAGACGACATGTGGAATCGATTCATGGCGCCTGCGCATACTGCGTGGCGGCGGCCGATCTTACAACGCAAGGGCGCTGATCTAACGGTTGGCGCGTTGGTGACAACGCGGGGCGGCAACAGTGGATGGCTCTCGGAGCTTGGGGATTCCAGAGCCACGTGTTTTGACAAACGCGCGTACGCCCTGGAGGCAGTCGCGATCCAACCGGAGGCTACTTTCCGCACTCCGAGTCTGCGCTTGCCTTGGCACCGGAACCCGGTACCGTTCGCGCCGACCCGCACCCACGGGCCGGTCCCGCCCCGTTTCCATTTTCCACTCTCCATGATCATGCAACCGCTGACCCACCTCACCATACCCGCCGCCTGCGGAAGTTTTTCTATCATTCACCGCAGGGCCGTTGGCGGGCTTTGCCTTGGCGCGGCGGTGCTTGCCGCCTGCCCATCGCTACGGGCTGCGCCAGCCGTGACACAAGGCCACGGGGCGGCGGATGCCGCTTTCAACCTCGCGCCGGTGCCGCCGCCTGCAATCAACGACGCGGCGAGCAAGGCGACCTTTTCACTCATCGACGGCACGCGCGACAGCGGCAGCGGCGAGCTGGCAGTCCTGGCCGACGGCAAGGTGCCCGCCAATGAGGACTCGCCGCGGGAAAACTTCTTCTTCGCCACCAATACCGACGGCGGCAGGATCGGAGTGGATTTGGGCGCCATCCTCTCTATCAAAAGCGTGGCCACCTACTCGTGGCACGGCGGCGGCCGCGGCCCTCAGGTGTACACGCTCTTCGCGGCGGACGGCAAGGCGGAGAATTTCAACGCCGCGCCGAAACGCGGCACCGAGCCGACGTCCTGCGGCTGGCAACGGCTCGCCGACGTGGACACCCGGCCGCACGACGGCAAGCTCGGCGGCCAGTACGCGGCGGAAGTCTCGAACAAGGATGGCGCGCCGCTGGGCGAGTTCCGGCACCTGCTCCTCGATGTTGTTAGAGTGTCCGCCAATGACCCGTTCGGCAACACGTTTTTCAGCGAACTCGATGTGATCGACGCCAAGGCCCCTGCGGTGGAGCGGCTCAAGCCGACGCTGCGGATCGTCAACACCCATGTCTCCGCGGATGGCAGGCTGAGTTATAGCATCGACAGCAGCAAGGCCCCCGCTCTGACCGAATGGAGCGGGAAGGAACTGCTGCCGGTGATCCAGGAGTGGTATCCGAAGATTGTGGCGTTGCTGCCAAGCGAGGGTTTCCACGCTGCGGAGCAGGTCAATTTCGAGTTTCGCACGGACATGGGCGGCGTGCCGGCATATACTGGAGGCAACAAAATCTCGCTCAACACCCCGTGGATCGCCGGGGAGTTGAAGCGCGAGGCCAAGGGCTGCGTGATTCACGAGATGGTCCACGTGGTGCAGGGCTATGGCAAGGGGCCGCGTAACGCAAAGCCCGCCTTCGCCCCGGGATGGGTCACCGAAGGTCTCGCCGACTACATCCGTTGGTATCTTTACGAACCCCAGTCGAAAGGTGCCGTCATCCGCGATGCCAGGCAGGCAAAGTACGACGCCAGCTACCGGGTGACGGCGAACTTCTTCGACTGGGTCGTCACCACTCAGGACAAGGACATGCTGCGCAAGCTCAACGCCGCCGCCCGCGAGGCGCGCTACAATGATGAGTTATGGAAAACCTGGACCGGCAAGACGCTCGCGCAACTCGGCGAGGAGTGGAAAAAGGCAATCGCCGACGGGCGGCGGTGAGGAAGTGATGGTGGATGGGGGATAGTGGATAGTGGATAGTGGATAGTGGATAGTGGATAGTCGTTTCGGCACATCTTCTATCTTCGATCCACCATCTTCGATCCACCATCTTCGATCCATGGGAGTTGCGGCTGGAAGCCTCAACTACTCCAGCGCAATCACGCGCTCCTGGCGGAGCTTGGGATCCAATTCGATCACCGCCCGCTTGTCGCCGCCGGCCCAGGTGCCGAGATGCACGACGATCTTGGTGCACGAAGCATCGGATAACGGCTCGACGCGCAGGCTGGCGGACTTGCCGTCGGCGGCTACGGTGAGTGCCATCGTCAGCGCGCCGAACGGAGTGGCGATGCCATGGAGTTGGGTGACCATACCCGGTTTGGCCCAGGCGGCGGGCATGCCTTCTAACAAATGCAACCTGCTGCCGCGGTCGAGCGCCAGCAGGTGGGTGGTCAGACGGATGAACTCAGCGCTGGCCCAGTTGTGGGGCATGTCGCCGACCTCGCGATACTTTTCGCCCTTCAACGATTGTTCCTCGCGCCATACCAGCAATGGCGCGGCATGGTTGGCGAAGGCATAGAGCGCGTCGGCTGCCTTGGCGCCGTTGCCCTGCCAGAGCCAGGCGTGGGCATAGAACGAGGCGAAATAGTTCCAGATGCCGTTGGCGTCCCAACCGGTGCCATAGACCATGCCCTCGCGCTCGGTGGCGGCAAGCATGGCGAGGTTGCCGGCCACCAACGGGTCGGCCTGGTCGAAGATCTGTCCCGGATAGACCGCGTGACAGAATGCCCACTGCGCCCTCTGCGGCAATTCCTTCGCGCCGGCCTCGCCCATCAGGATTGGCAGATAGGCATTGCCGTTAGAGTCCTTGCGCAGATCGCGCGCCGCAGCCTTGCGGAAGGCGGCCATGAAGTCGTTATACTCATTCTGCCAGGCGGCTGCCTCGTCGGTCTTGCCGAGCCAGCGGGCGGCGTCGATGAACGCGCGCAGGCCTAGCAGGTTCCAGTAGGGATTGGTGTATTCGAGCTGCACGCCGCCGATGCCGCCATCGGGAAAGCCGGCTGGCACCAGCCCGTCGTCGAGCGGCGAGGCGTTGGTGAGGGTTTGTTGGCGCAGCGTCTTGATCGCTGCGGCGATGCGCTGAAGTTTCGGCCATACTGATTCGAGCCAGGCCTTGTCCTGGGTGAGTTGGGCATGGCGGGCGCAGGTCCACAGCACGATGCCGTTTTCCTTGGAATAGTCCTTCATCACCTCGATCCGGCCGTCGGCTTGCTGATGGGTCAACTCATAGGCAACGCCATTGCGCGCCTGGTCGCCCGCACCGAGGATGGCCGCCGCTTCTAGCAGAAACGCGCCATCGACAATCCACAGCCCCCGATAGCAGGTCGGGCCGACTTGAAAGGCGGTCATGCCATTTTTGATCTCGCGCGCCTGCCAGATGTTGCGGATCGACGAATCCACCAGCGCCTGAATCCCGGCATCAGGGACCTGGATGCGGCCATACGGCAGCGGCGCCTTTTCCCAGTATGCGATGGCCTGCTCGCGCGCAGCCGCCGCCTGCTCGACAGTGGGCGAAACCGTCGGGACCACGCCACCGCCGCTGTAGCACACGGAGAATTGTACGGCTCGCCCGGGTTCGATTGTTAGGGGTGCGAGTTGGAGCGCGCGCCGCGATTTGCTTTCATCAGCGAGTCCTGTCATTTTCAGTGACGAGCGCAGCGCGTCATGGTCATCGATGATCGCGCCCTGGTCATCAAGGCGAAACCCCAAACGGGTGTCCACAATCAGCCGGGGTGAAATGGTCAGCGCGGCCGCGCCGGTGTTGGAGATGCGCATCAAAATCCAATCGGCGCGTGGCGTCCCTTCGTTAGGTGGAGCGGTGTCCGCGAAAGCCTCCTCGGCGATCTGCAAGCCATCCGCCGTTAGGTCGGTGCGCACCAGCGGAACCCGCGGCGAATGCAGTTGCTGCGATTGCCAAACCGCGTCGCCGACCACCTCCACCGCGACGCGGGTGGCGAAGTCCCCGCCGCCCTTGCCATAGTGATAGAGCAAACTGCCGTTCTTATCGACGAGCGATTTCTGTGGATCGTCCGGCAGACAGATCGCCGTCTGCCATTTCGGCGGCGCATACCCGAAGTCCACCGCGGGGCTAACGGGTCGCGGGGCTTCGGCGGCGGCACCCACGCCGGCTAACAGAAATGACAGGGTGATGCCGTGCTGCATGATGGGTGGGATTTTCATTGCGGTGGACTTGTTGCCAAACCCTCGCCAGGATGCGTGCAGGTGGCAAGTATAAAGAGTCGGAACTCAGCGTTGGCCCTCAAACGAGCTACGGCGTCGAGCAAGTTGGATTCCCTCATTGATGCACCCATCCCGGAGGGATTTCAGCTTGTAGCCCGGGGTCGAGGCCGCAACGCGGCCGAACACCCCGGGGTCGCATCGGCTCATGCCCATTCGACCCTGGCAGGGGTCGCAGCAAGCCCCGCAGGGCGTGCGACTCCCACGAACTTGGAGTTTTCGCTGCCTCCGCTCGCGACAATCCGCGGTCCGATCGGACACGGAAATGTCGCGGGGGCGGCGTGGACGCATGGAAGCGCGCCACACGCAGCGAATCTTTCGACTGGACCTCCGCCGTCGCGAGGAATACTCTCGAAACGAAGCAAGGAAACGGGGATCGGTACCCGAGGTCAGGGCTCGGACTGACGCTCCGTTGCTAGCACCTGATCACCAGTTCGCGCAAATCTATACCGTTAGTTCATATTTGACCAAGCAAACCAAAGCCACAATGAAGAAAATTCGATCTTCTGTCCTGGCGGCTTTTCTCGCAAGCCTGGTTTCGTCGTATGGTGAGAAAAGGATTCACGAACGCCCAAGAGTTCCGTCAGCCCCCTCCAACGAGGGCGCTACCAATATTATTGTTTACAATACGACACCGAGGTTTAAGACCATTGAGGGCATTGATTTCATCATGGTTCGATCGCTGCCAACACTTCATATGAATATTGTTTCGGTCCTGCCTACAATCTATTGGAGGAAACTTGATGAATCCGCATACAACAGACTCGATGCGACGATCGAGTCGCTAAACCAACTCATTCATGACAGCACAGTTGATTTTGACAACAAGGATGCGTTGGAGGATTTCTGCCAACTGATTATACGAGCGAAATATTCCGGATTGGGACAGCTTTTCACTCAGTCGTATGCCGATGGTCTTGCGTCCGACGCCGCCACGAAAGGAGCGGTTTTGGACGTGGGTGATTTGTTCTACCCGGAGCTAGTCCAACGCACATCTGCGGTCATCCGCTTTTCAGGCGTCGATCACGATGGCACGGCGACAAATTTTGAACTTGAGGTAGGTGACAGCAAGCTCATCAAGCGCATGACGCAAAAGCAAGCGGGCGAGAACGAGAGGTTTGGCTGGGCGGAGCCAGTCCTCAGCTTGTAGTCCACAACGGGGACAAGCCCCCGCACTTCATGTTGCTCTGCATCATCTTGTTGAAATCTTCCTGCCCACAATTTTCCTGCCCAAAGTCGTCTGAGCTGGCTCATCCTTGGCGCAAGAGCTCCGCGCCGCGGCGGACAAGTCCGCCCCCTCCATGGCGGTGGCAAGCCCCCGCACTCCAAGGACGGTGCGCGCTCGGGCAGCTCGGATCAGGGGGCTTTGGACACCGCCGCGCGGAAGAAGGTCGGCTTCACGGGTCCGTTAGGCGTGGTGATGAGCGCTGGAAACGGCACGCTCACCGCGTCCACATCTCCGGTGCTTTCAGCTCCGGTCAGGAGGGTGGGTTGGACGCTGCTAGCCACCCAGATGTCCAGGCCGGCGCTGAACTGCACCGTATAGGTCAAGCCGGCGGTTAGGTAGTCAGCGACACTGTCAGGCCGCCGCCGTACGCGGCGAAACCGCCCCAGTCATCGAAGGCGATCTGGCTCTCGCCATCGGTGTTGCCAATCATGCGGGTGATGGTGCCGCTCGTTTCCCAGACGCCGTTGTAGAAGCGCACGGTCGAGGCAGCGGGCAGGCCCGCGCCCGCGTCGGCCACCAGCACCGTGGCATCCTGTATCTGGGAGCGCCCTTGGTAGGTGTTGGTTCCGGTGAGGATGACGTCGTGATCGGCTCCTGTGCCCGCTTGGTTGAGGGGAGTTAATCCATGAAGCCACGACTTCAGCCCACGCAAACAAAGGTAGCAAAGATGAGAAATCTCGACTCTCCGCTTCCTCCGCTACCTTCTGTTCAAGAAATCCTAGCGAGGCTTCGCCTCAGACCCAAGACGACAAGACCCAAGACGCAAGACGAAGAATTTGACCTAACGAAAACACTACCGGTTTCAAGGATCCTAGTGGGGCTGTTTGGTAGAACGAATGATTCTCCTGCACGTTCCGATGTCTGGCGGTTCTTGGTGCATAGGGTCTTATTCGACATTTCTCATTTCCGCGCTTGCGGGATGGCGGTGGGGCGGTTAACCAAGGCGCATGGATTCGGCAATCGGCGTCATCGGCGGCAGCGGGCTTTACGAGCTGGAAGGTTTTGAGAAATCGGCGGAAGTGGTGGTGGAAACGCCATTTGGCAAGCCCTCGGATGCATTGGTGGGTGGCCGGCTGGGGGGGCGCCAAGTGTGGTTTTTGCCGCGGCATGGGCGCGGCCATCGCCTGCTGCCCTCGGAAATCAACCACCGGGCGAACCTGTGGGCGCTGCGCAGCCTCAACGTGCGATGGCTCATCTGCGTCACCGCGGTGGGCAGTTTGCGCGAGGAATACCGTCCGCGTGACGTGGTGTTGCCCGACCAGTTCTTCGACCGCATGAGCAGCCGGGAGCAGCACACGTTTTTCGGCCGGGGCATTGTCGCGCATGTGGGATTTGCCGAGCCGGTGAGCGCCGGGCTGCGGGAAATTCTGCGCGAGTGCGTTACGCGGGAGGGGCTCCGCTGCCACGACCGCGGCACCTACGTCAACATGGACGGCCCGGCGTTTTCCACCCGCTCGGAAAGCCGGGTCAACCGCCAGCTCGGCTTCGACGTGATCGGCATGACCAATTTGCCCGAGGCCAAGCTCGCGCGGGAGGCGGAAATCGCCCTGGCCACCCTCGCCATGATCACCGACTACGATTGTTGGAAAAGCGAGGAGGAACCGGTCAGCGCCGGGTCCATCATCGGCCATCTGAATGCCAACGTGGCGGCTGCCAAACGGATTCTCGCCGCAGCCATCGAGCGCATTCCCGAGGTTCCCGACTGGCCCGAGCACCGCTCGCTGGCTGGCGCGATCATGACCCCGCAGGCGCTGTGGCCGGCGGCCACCGTGGCGGCGCTGCGGCCTATGTTAGAGAGGTTCATCGCAGTGCCCGAGGTTGAAGCATAAAATCGGGGCGTGACAAATCGGATTGGTGGCCGATATTCGGGCTCTCCTCCCACATGCGCACCGCACTGAATCCCCACATGAAACGCCTTTTTGCTGTCTTAAGTCTGGTTTTGCTCCCGGCTTCGCTGGGGAGTTGTGGCTCGGACAAGCCCAAGCCGCCGACGCCCCCGCCGACGACGGCATACGGGCCGGTAAGAACCACCAACAATTTGGCCTACCGCACGCCGCCGTTGCACGGGCCGGTGCCGCGCAACCCGGACATGGACTTGCGCTCGGACTACTCGAAGGCTGCGGGGATTTCGTTTTCGCGGGTGCCGGTGACCGACAAGTACATCGCGATGACCTTTGACGATGGCCCGACGCCGCAAAACACCCCGCGTCTGCTCGACATGCTGCGCGCCCGCAACATCAAGGCCACCTTCTACATGGTCGGCAGCAACGTCGATCTCTATCCGCAGGTGGTGCGCCGCGTGGTGGCGGAAGGCCATGAAATCGGCAACCACAGCTATACCCACCGCCTGTTTTCCAAAATGAGCGACGCGGACGTCCGCTCGGAAATCACCCGCACCCGCGACGCCATCGTGCGCGCCGCCGGGGTGCAACCGCGCACCTTGCGCCCACCGTACGGCGGCATGCTCCAGCGCCAGCGCGAATGGGCGAACGCGGAATTCGGCTACCCGATCATCCTGTGGTCGGTCGATCCGTTAGATTGGAAGCGCCCCGGACCCAGCGTGGTGTGCTCGCGCATCCTCAGCGCCACCACCCCGGGCAGCATCATTCTGGCACATGATCTGCACGCCCAAACCGTCGATGCCATGCCCGCGACGCTGGATGGTCTGTTGCAGCGCGGTTTCAAATTTGTCACCGTGTCGCAGTTGTTAGCGATGAAAGCGGATGCGGCCACCGCCCACGCGACGGTGGAGGTTCCGGCACCCTAACCCCGGCCACCCTGCCCCAATCGCACGTTTGGCGAGCGTTACTTCGCGACCCGCGAGCGCTTGTCCGAGGTGATGGCGGACATCGCGGCTCTGGCTGTGGAAACCGGCACCGATTTGGACGGGCACCTGCCGCTGGCCGAGTTGGAGCACGGATTGGGCCCGCCGTTTCTGTTCATTGTGTGCGGCGAGGTCAACGCGGGCAAGTCCGCCTTTCTCAACGGCTTGTTCGGCTGCAACCTGTGCAGCGTCAACCGGCTGCCGGAAACCAAAACCGTGATTCACTACCGCTTCGGCGGGCATGCCCGCGACACCGCCGCCGCCGGGTTGTTAGAAGAGCGCTATCGGCCGCTGGAGTTCCTGCGCGATTTCAACGTCGTGGACACGCCGGGCACCAATGCCGCCGGTTCCGAGCTGTTCCCTGTCATCGAGCCCTTTCTATCGGCCGCCGAACTGATCTTCGTGGTGTTTCCGGTGTCCAATCCATGGGGCGCGGCCACTTGGAACTTCATCTCGCGCCTGCCCCTCGACGCCCTCGGGCGGGTGGCCCTCATCCTCCAACAAATCGACCAGCGCGAACCCGCCGACATCGCGGTGATTCTCGGCCATCTGCGCGATCTGTCGCTCAAGCGCCTCGGGCGGGTGCCGCCGCTGTTTGCGGTGTCCGCCACGCTGGCCTGCGACGCCAAGCGCGCGACGCCGGTGGCGCTGCCGGCACTGGCAGCCAGCGGCTATCCCGCGCTTGAGGAGTTCATTTCTAACAATGTGTGCGCCGCTCCGCAACGCCAGGCGATGTTGGAAAAATGGTGGGCTCAGGCCGCCGCCGCGCTGCGTTGCGTCGATGAGCAAATCGACAGCCAAACCCGCGGGATCCATTCCCAGGGCAACCTGCTGGAAGCCATCGAACGCGAAATCGATGCCATGCGTGAGCACTTCCTGCGCCGGCTGCCGCACCATCTGACGGGAGTGGCGGAGGTGTTTCAAACCGAGTCGGTGGGAGTGGCGAGGTTGTTAGGCAAACGGCTGGGGGTGACCCGCTCGGTTTTCCGGCTTTTTGTCGGGGATCGCACCAGCCAGGAAATGGAGGCGGTGATCATCGCCCGCTTGCAGGCCACCGTGGAGGCGGTGGCCGAAACCGACGGCGCCGAAGTCGTCGATGCCTGCCGCCAACACTGGGACGACGTCGCCGCGCGCGTGCGCCGGGCGCTCGGCGTGAACCTCGGCGACGCCGTGAAGCTCGATGACATGTTGGCCGTCACGCGGCGGCGTTTCGTGCAACGCCTCGGGCGGGCGGCCCGCGAGGGGATCGGCAATTTGAACG
>Ga0073936_10007102_pt1 | contig 14540 bp, 10 predicted proteins | sample AliMusrvi5mmetaG_FD_87041 | JGI IMG/M metagenome (GOLD analysis project Ga0073936, IMG submission 87041) | Freshwater lake bacterial and archeal communities from Alinen Mustajarvi, Finland, to study Microbial Dark Matter (Phase II) - Alinen... | ecosystem: Environmental > Aquatic > Freshwater >... | reverse complement strand
GGCATGCCCCGCTCCGTACGCGCCAATCCAACCGGCTTTTTCAAGCGGCTTTTTTCAAGCTGGATCCTAGCACCTGGCACCTGGCACCCACTCTCGGAGGCACCAACGGTCCGCCCCCCCCAGCACCTCGGAATGTTCGCGCAAGCGCTTTTTTTACTATTCCTCTGTGGCGCAGTCAGGATCTGCATAATCTGGCACCTTGCACCCACTATCGGAGGCACCAATTGTCAGTTCCCCCAGCACCTCGGAATGCTCGCGCAAGTGTTCGCGCAAGCGCTTTTTTTACTATTCCTCTGTGGCGTAGTCAGGAACGCGGCCAATCCTGGTAGGTGCTTTTGCAAACATCGGCAAACCAATCCTCGCGATTTTCACCTCCGGCGAAAACATCCGGGACTCACGACCGTTTGGTAACCAAACCATGGCCACATTCCGAATCTTCCGCCGTCTTCTGTGCTGGGTTCTCGCCGCTACTTTTGCGCCCGCCGCCACCGACAAGAAGGAACGCTGGATCTATATCCCGGGAAATTTGCAGGTTGCCGAACAGGCGGACAAAACCATTGGATTGTTAGGCCGGGCGCGGGCTGCCGGGTACACGCACGCGTTGCTGGCGGACTCGAAGTTTTCGCGCCTGGGCACGGTGCCTGATTCTTATTTCACCAATGCCCGCCGGGTGAAGGATGCGGCCGCCAAGCTCAAGATGCAGTTGATCCCGGCGGTGTTTCCGATCGGTTATTCGAACGCGATGTTGTTTCACGACCCGAACCTGGCGGAAGGTCTGCCCGTTGTGGGCGCGTTGTTCGTGATCCAGGACGGCATCGCCCGCCATGTCGCGGATCCCGAGGTCCGCCTGCCAAATCCGACCATGGGCGGGCGCAAGGACTGGGGATTCGTTGATGATAACCTGACGTTTTCCGCTGGTGCCTGGCAATCCCCCGCCACCACCGCCAACGCCCGCATGATGCGCAAACTCACCGTCGCCCCATTCCGGCAATACCACGTTTCGGTGAAGATCCGCACCGCCGGCCTGCGCGGTGGCGCGCCGGAAATCAAAGCGCTGGTGGCGGGCGACGTTTCGTTGCAATGGAGCAACCTCGGCGTGAAACCCGACCAGGATTGGACCACTCACGACGTTACCTTCAACTCGCTCGACCACCGCGAGGTGAACCTGTACTTCGGCATTTGGGGTGGACACCAAGGGACCCTCACATGGAAGGATCCAATGATCGAAGAATGCGCCCTGGTCAATTTGCTGCGACGGCCGGGGGCTCCGTTCGTCGTGCGCACCGAGAGCGGCCGCATGCTGCGCGAGGGCACCGACTTCGATCCGGTTGCCGACCCGAAAATGGGCACCCTGCCGTGGCCCGGCGAATACACCCGCTGGCACCAACCACCGGACATCCACACCCGCGGACTCACTGATGGCACCCGCCTGCGCGTCTCGTTCCATCACCCGCACGTGATCTACGACGAACAAATGTGCATCTGCCCGTCGGAGCCGAAAACCACCGCCCTGTTGCGCGACGAGGCACGCCGGATCCACGAGTTATGGGATTCCGCAACCACCATGATGAGCCACGACGAATGGCGCGTCCTCGGGTGGGACGAATCGTGCCGCAAACGCCATCTCACACCCGGCCAGATCATTGCCGACAACGCCCGCACCTGCGTCAACATCCTGCGTGAAACCGCCCCGCGCACCCGCATCGCCGTCTGGAGCGACATGTTCGATCCATTCCACAACGCCAAAAAGAGTTATTATCTCGTCGATGGCGATCTGACAAACTCATGGCTCGGCCTCGAGCATGACGTCCTCATCATCAACTGGAACTCCGGCCAGGCCAAAGACAGCCTGCAATTCTTCGCCGGGCGCGGCCACCGCCAGTTGCTGGCCGGCTACTACGATGCTCCGCCCGCCAACATCCGCCCGTGGCTGGCCGCCGCCAAGGACGTCAAGGGCGTCATCGGCGTGATGTACACCACTTGGCGCAGCGACTACAAGGACCTCGAGGCTTTCGCCAAGGAACTCGATACCGCCGGGTTCTAAAACATCTCCAATACCACCGGACCGTCGGTTTCTTCCCGGCACCCGCACTTCGCGCTTGGGTTGCCGGTCATCCGGTGGTTACGATGCGCCCGCATGCCTTCCTCCGTCCTCAGCGAAAAACTTCTCGGCCCGGAGTCGCGGGATTTTTCCCGTCCGCTGACCCGTCCGTCGGCGGCGATCTATGTCGCTTGCGCCGAGCGCTTGGCCGAGGTGGCGGGCGAGGCCGGGCGGATTGCGCATGCCGAAGTCATCGAGCTGATCCGTGAAATCCTGACACCATGAATCCACCTACCCAAATGAAGATGAAAACCGGAGTTAGAACGACAGGTTCCGCAGCATGTTATGCCGTGTTGGTTTTGCTGACATGTTGTATGTCATTGCTCGATGGCGCCGAGGCGCGGCGGGTGATCCTGTTGGATGGCACCTGGCAGATAGCCGAGGGGGGTATGGACAAGGCACCTCCTTCGTTTGATCGGACCATTCCGGTTCCCGGGTTGTTGTACATGGCACAGCCGCCATTTGTCGAGCCAGGTCCGGCACTGACGGACAAGGACAAGTTTTCACAGAAAGATCTGCGGCGGGATGCCTTCTGGTACCGGCGGATGTTCACGCTGGCCGGGCCGGTTCCGGCGGTGGCGACGCTGAAGGTGGGCAAGGCGATGTTCGGCGAGCGTGTGATCCTCAATGGCAAGCCGCTGGGTGATCATGTCCCCTGTTTCACTCCGGGAATCTTTGACGCCCATGACGCGCTCAAGACCGGCGACAACGAAATCATGATCCGGATCGGCGCGGACCGCAATGCGGTGCCCGATGACTCACCCTCGGGATTCGATTATGAGAAGAAACGCTACATTCCAGGCATCTTCGATTCGGTCGAATTGATCCTTTCCGCCACTCCCCACATCGTGAACGTCCAGGTGGCGCCCGATTTGGAAAAACAACAGGCGCGGGTGCGGGTCTGGCTGGATCACGCGGCCGAAGGCGATGTCACCGCCGAAGTCCGCGAGGTGAAATCGGGAACCCACGCCGGCAAGGCATCGGCCCGCCTGAGGGCAGAGCCGCAACAGACGTTGGATCTAACGGTCTCGCTGGCCAATTGCCATTTCTGGTCACCGGAAGATCCGTTTCTCTATGAGATCACGGTGCGGACGGCAGGCGACGAATTGACGACGCGCTTTGGCATGCGCACGTTCCGGTTTGATCCGCCGACCGGCCGTGCCATCCTGAACGGCAAGCCGTATTTCATGCGCGGCAGCAACATCACGCTCTATCGGTATTTCGAGGATCCCACATGCGGAGGATTACCGTGGAATGAAGAATGGGTGAGAAACCTGCACCGGCGGGTCAAGGAGATGCATTGGAATTGCCTGCGTTACTGCATCGGCTTTCCTCCGGAAGCGTGGTACCGCATCGCCGATGAGGAGGGCATCCTGATCCAGGATGAGTTTCCTATCTGGAACATGGAAGGAGGCAAGGCTGCCGCCTACCATGTTGACGGATTGGCTAACGAGTACCGCGAATGGATGCAGGAGCGTTGGAACCACCCGTGTGTGGTGATCTGGGATGCTTGCAACGAAACCCGCTCGACCGACATCGCCAAGGCGTTCACCAAGGTCCGCAAGCTTGATATGTCAAACCGTCCATGGGACAATGGTTGGCAAACACCACAGGATCCGGGTGACTGCTTCGAGTCGCACCCCTATCATTTCATCGACGCGCGATTCACTCTCGCCGATCTGGCGAAGTCCGATCCGGCCAAAACCGGGAACGTGGTCCCCAATGCCGGCGGCAACGCGGTGGTCATCAACGAATACGCGTGGCTGTGGCTGAACCGCGATGGCACACCCACCACCCTCACCAGAAAGTTATATGAAAATCTGCTAGGCAGGGATTCGACCACGGCCCAGCGGCGCCACCTGTATGCGCGGTATCTGGCTGCAGAGACGGAGTTCTGGCGCTGCCACCGGAAGGCCGCCGCAGTGATGCATTTCACCATGCTCGGCTATTCGCGTCCCGATGGCCAGACCAGCGACCATTGGCTGGACGTGCCCGGTCTGAAATGGGAACCCGAGTTCTATCAATATGTGCGCGATTCCTTCGCGCCCGTCGGCCTGATGATCGACGCCTGGGCGAAGGAATACCCCGCCGGCAAAGCGCATGAGTTTCCGGTGGTGGTGATCAACGATCTGGATGCAAAATGGACGGGAGCCGTGCGTGTCCGGCTCACCTGCAATGGCGCACTCGTCAAGGAGGCGACGCAGGATTGCGAGGTTCCGGCACTTGGCGATGTCAAGTTGGTGTTTCCGTTGGATCTTCCGGCCAAGACCGGCGATTACCAGCTTGAGGCAGCTCTTGTCAAATCCGGCAGCGAGCCCGTAAGAAGCCTGCGCGACTTCAGCATCATCACCGAAGAAGAACGGCAAGCCCGCCAGGGCATTGCCGTGGGCAAACCCGTCACGGCGTCGTCCAACGTCAAGCGGGATGGTGCCACCACTCCCGAGGCGGCGGTGGACGGCCGGGCCGAGACCCGCTGGTCTTCGGAGGCGTCCGACCCGCAGTGGTTAGCGGTTGACCTGGAGAAGCCGGTGATGGTTTCCCGGGTCACGCTCGATTGGGAGGCGGCATTCGGCAAAGCATATTCCATCGGGGTTTCACTTGATGGCGAAACATGGAAGGAGGTATTCCGCACTCAGGACGGTCATGGGGGATCGGAGAATATCAAGTTCCCGCCCGTGAAAGCCCGCTGGGTCCGCATGCATGGCACACAGCGGGGAACGCAATTCGGTTATTCGCTCTGGGAATTCAAAGTGTTCAAGGATGGCCGGTAACGGGGGGGTGGAGCCGCCATGCATTCGAATAGATATATCAACTATCCAATCAACATCATCACGGTACTGATGATGCTGACGTTGTCCGCGCCTCATGCCGCCGCGGCTTCCGATCCGGCATCGAAGCCGAACGTGCTGTTCATCGCCATCGATGATCTGAACGACTGGGTCGGCTGTCTTAACGGGCATCCGCAGGCGCGCACACCCAATATCGACCGGCTCGCCGCGCGCGGCACCTTGTTTGCCAACGCCCATTGCCAGGCACCGTTGTGCAACCCGTCGCGCAGCAGCCTGCTCACCGGATTGCGCCCGTCATCCACCGGCATCTATGGCCTCGCGCCCGGCATCCGTGCCGTGGATGCCACCCGCGATTGCGTGACGCTGCCGCAGTATTTCGCCGCGAATGGTTACTTCACCGCGACCTTCGGCAAGGTTTTTCACGACGGCTCGATCCCGCCTAAGCTGCAGGCCAACGAATTCAACGTTTGGGGACCGGCGCCGGGCATGCCGCTGCCCAAACAGAAATTCGTGCATACGCCCAACGACCTGCGCGCCATGGACTGGGGCGTCTTTCCCACCGACGACCATGACCAGCCAGACTGGAAAACCGCCGACAACACCATCGCCCAATTGAAGGATCGTCCGAAAGACAAACCGTTTTTCATTGCCTGCGGCTTCCGGTTGCCGCATGTGCCATGTTTCGCGTCGCAAAAATGGTTCGACATGATAGCGGCGGAAAATGATATCGCGTTGCCGCCGGTGAAAGACAACGAACGTGCCGGCACACCGGAGTTCTCATGGTTTCTGCACTGGAAACTGCCGGAGCCGCGCTTGTCGTGGTTGAAGAAAAACAACCAGTGGCGGCCGCTGGTGCGTGCGTATCTCGCCAGCACGACATTCATGGACAGCCAGGTCGGCCGCGTGCTCGACGCGCTCGATGCGGCGGGCGTGACCGACAACACGATGATCGTGCTCTGGTCCGACAATGGTTGGCATCTCGGCGAAAAACTCATCACCGGCAAGAATTCGCTGTGGGACCGCTCCACGCGGGTGCCGCTCATCTTCGCCGGCCCCGGCATCTCCCGCGGTGCCCGCTGCACCCAATCGGCAGAACTGTTAGATATTTATCCGACATTGGCCGGACTCTGTGGTTTGCCGGCCAAGTCCGGCCTCGAAGGCCACAGCCTGGTGCCGCAATTGAAAGACGCGGCCGCGCCGCGGCCATGGCTGGCGATCACGACCCACAACCCCGGCAACCATGCGATCCGCACCGAGCGGTGGCGCTATATCCGATACGCCAACGGCGCGCAGGAGTTATATGATATGAAGGCTGACCCGCACGAATGGAACAACATCGCCAATGATCCTGCCAACGCAGGCATCATGCGCGACCTCGCCCGTTGGCTGCCAACGGTCAACATGCCGCTGGCACCGGGCAGCGCACAGCGGATCCTCGAACAGAAAAACGGTGCATGGTTCTGGGAAGGCAAACCCATCAACCCGGCGGAAAAGGAGGACTGACTCCGAAAGATCTTCGGGCGGACGACGGTAGCTTACGAGGAAACCAACCAAACCAATATGAAAATCGCGAAAATCATTGGCGGTGCGTCAGCGCTTGTATGGCTGCTCGCCTGTCCGGCATCGGGAGGAACCCCCAAGGCGACCGCGTCGGATACGAAACCGGCTCCGGCGGACCCGTTGGATGCCTGCAATGTGGTATGGGATTCGCCTGGCGGGAATTCGTCGGCCTCGATGCCGATCGGCAACGGGGACATCGGCGTGAACACCTGGGTGGAGGACAATGGCGACCTGCTCCTGTTGATCAGCAAAACCGATGCCTGGTGCGAAAACAGCCGGATCCTGAAAGTCGGGCGCGTCAGGATTTCCCTGTCCGGCGGGCCGTTTGCCAAGGGCAAGCCATTCCTCCAGAAACTCAAGCTCCGCGAGGGAATGATCGAGATCGGCGGCGGCGACAACGCGCCAACTGTGGCGAAAATCCGGGTGGATGCCACGCGCCCGGTCATTCATGTCGAGTGCGACGGGCCGCAACCGTTTGACATCACCGCCAAGTGCGAGATCTGGCGCACCGAGAAGCGGCCGTTCGGGCCGGACGAATGGTCGAGTTGCTGGCACATGAGCGGCGCGGCGGGACGCAAGGACATCCAGTGTTTTCTAACACCGGATACGGTGGTGGATGGCGGCAACGACCGCCTGGTCTGGTATCACCGCAACGAGTACTCGGTTTGGCCAATCGGCATGAAACTCCAGGGACTGGAATCGGTGATGGGAAAGATGCAGGACCCGTTGCTCCACCGCACGTTTGGCGCGGCGGTCCGCGGCCCGGGAATGATCAAAAAGGACGATCACACGCTGGTTTCCGCCAAGCCATCCAGAATCCATGTGGTTTCCATCTATCCGCTAACGGCGATCACGCCCACGGCGCAGGCATGGCAGGACCAACTCAACGCAAATATCAAAGCCGTGGATGCGGTGAATCCGGCGGAAGCCCGCAAGCAACACCAACAATGGTGGCATGATTTCTGGCAGCGGAGTTGGATCCGCATCAGCGGCGATGCCGGTGCGGAAACCGTCACGCGCGGTTATGCGCTGCAACGCTGGATGAGTGCCTGTGCGGGACGCGGCACCTATCCGTTCAAGTTCAACGGTTCGATTTTCACCGTGGAGAAACGCGATGGCGGAAAGGTCCAGTCGGATCCGGATTGGCGGGCGTGGGGTGGCGACTATTGGTGGCAGAACACGCGTCTGCCCTACTGGCCGATGCTCGCATCCGGCGATTATGACATGATGCAGCCGTTGTTTCACATGTATATGGACACCCTGCCGCTGGCCAAGGCCAGAAACAAGATATGGTTCAACTGCGATGGCGCGTTCATCGCGGAAACCATGAGCTTCTGGGGCCTCTACAGCAATGGTGACTATGGCTGGGACCGCAACGGCAAACAGGTGGGCGACGTCGCCACCCCATGGATCGGCCGGATCTGGACCGGCGGCCTCGATTTGTCGATGATGATGCTCGATTATTACGAGCACACCCAGGACAAGGACTTCCTCAGGAACACCGCGCTGCCATGGGCCGACTCCATGGTCCTGTATTTCGACACACGCTTCAAGCGCGACGCCGTTGGCAAATTGCTGATCACTCCGGCCCAGGCGATCGAAACCTATCAGGGAGATGTCATCAATCCCGTGACCGATGTCGCGGGATTGCAGGCGGTGGTGAAGCGGCTGCTGGCATTACCGCCCGCTCTAACAGAGTCAGCCGCGCGCGACCGCTGGAGCCGTTTTCTCAAAGAGATTCCCGAATTGCCGATGGCTGACAAGGACGGCAAGAAACTGTTGCTTCCGGCGGTGAAGTACGGCGGTCGTGGGAATTGCGAGAATCCCGAACTTTATACGATATTCCCGTTCCGGATTTATGGCATGGGGAAACCCAATCTGGAGATCGGACGGGATGCGTATGCGGCGCGGGTGGAGAAGGCATTCCACGGCTGGCAGCAGACATCGATTCAGGCGGCGATGCTCGGTTTGGCGGCCGAGGCCAAAAACATGGTTGTTGCCAACGCCTCAAGCCACCACGGCGGCAGCCGCTTCCCCGCATTCTGGGGTCCGAATTATGACTGGGTCCCGGACCAGTGCCACGGCGGCAACCTCCTCAACGCCACCCAAACGATGCTCCTCCAGGCCGAATCACCGACCGCCGCCGGCACTCCCGGCAAGATCTATCTGTTCCCGGCGTGGCCCAAGGAATGGGACGTGAGCTTCAAACTCCACGCTCCGGGCAACACCACCGTGGAGGCGGAACTCCGCAAGGGCATGATCGTCTCACTTCTCGTGACTCCCAAATCACGCGCCGCCGATATCGTCAATCTGTTGGATAAATGATGGATTGATAAAGTGGGACACGGGCGGCCCGCCCGTGTCTTTTCTTCACTATTCATTTCATGCACGGGCGAGCCGCCCGTGCCCCACTTGTTGTGGGTTTTTTGGCCTGTTAACGCGTTCCCTCGACCGCCATTTCGATGGTGAAGACGGAATCCATGGCGGTGATGAAGAGGGTCTTCATGGCCGGGCCGCAGAAGCTGACATTGGCGGTCCAGCTTTTGGCGACGGGGATTTCGCCGAGTTTTTTGCCGTCGTGGTCGAAGACGGTGACGCCCTTGCCGGTGAGGTAGAGGTTGCCGGCGGTGTCGCGGGTCATGCCGTCGGAACCCATCTCGCAAAACAGCTTGCGGTGGGTGAGGCTGCCGTCCATGGCGATCTCATATTGATAGGTCTTGTGGTCGCCGATGTCCGCGACAAACAACGTTTTGCCATCGGGTGTGCCGATGATGCCATTGGGTTGGACCAGTGTGTCATCGGCGATGACCGGCGCCTTGGCACCTTGCGGCAGATAGAAGACACGTTCTTTTTCCTGGTCCGGTTTTTCGCGGTCATGCCAGTAGTCGCGCTTGTAGAAGGGGTCGGTGAAATACATGCCGCCCTTGGGATTCACCCACACGTCGTTGGGGCCGTTGAAAAGCTTGCCGCCGAACCGGTCTAGCAGAATGGTGAACTTTTTGGTTGCGGGATCGATGCGGCGGAGTTCGCCCTTTTCATCGGCGCAGGCGATGAGTGTTCCGTCGGGCGCGATGTCGAGTCCGTTGGCGCGGCCGCACGGTTGCATGAATGTTTCCACTTTGCCGGTGGCGGCGGTCCACTTGAGGATGCGGTCGTTCGGTTGGTCGGTGAAATAGACATCACCCTTGGCATCGACGGCCGGCCCTTCGGTGAACTTGTAACCGTCGGCGACGAGTTTGAGTTCCGCCCCGGGCGCTAACGGAACCTGGGCGCGCAGCATGGTGGTGGCGAGCAGGGAAAAGAGGATGGCGGTGGCGCGGTGCATGAGTTGCGGGTTGCGGGTTGCTGAATTCGTATGGATGAAACACCGACAATCCAAGAGAAATCGGGGTAAAGAGGTGCCACGCTCCTGCGGTGCGGGAGGAAGGGGATCGTCAATGCGGGGTTGAGGTGGGTCAACCAAGGAGCGATCCGGCTTGTGCCCGCCGCGCAACTGGCGAGAATCCGCCGCGCCAACTCACCCGATGTCCTCCACCAGCACGCGTCCCACCCTCCGCGGAATCAGCCCGCGGCAATGGCGCTCCGGCATTGCCGCCTGGCTCGGTTGGTTTTTCGACGGCTTGGACATGCACTTGTACACGCTGGTGGCCGCGCCGTTTGTGGCTCATCTGTTGCATGTGGCGGATCTGGCGAACCCGGCGGTGAAGGAAAAAAGTTCCTGGATCCAGGCCGGATTCATGATTGGCTGGGCGCTGGGCGGAGGTTTTTTCGGCCGTCTCGGTGATCTGTTAGGCAGGTCGCGCACGCTGGCGCTGACCATTTTCACCTATGCGGTGTTCACCGGTGTTTCGTGTTTGGCCACGGAATGGTGGCATCTGCTGGTGTTCCGGTTTGTGGCGGCATTGGGCATCGGCGGCGAGTGGGCCATCGGCTCATCGTTGCTGGCGGAAACCTGGCCGAAATGCTGGCGGGTGTGGATCGCCGCCGTGTTGCAGATGGGGGTCAATCTGGGCATTCTGATCGCCTGTGCCACCCGGGCGGCGATGGCATCATTTCCCGAACGCTATGTGTTTCTTGTCGGCGTGTTGCCCGCACTGATGGTTTATTGGATCCGCCGCAAGGTGCCCGAAACGGCGGAGTGGCAATCCGCCCGCGAGGCCGCCGGCAGCCGGATGCCCGGCATCCGCGATTTATTCCACCGCGGCGTCCGGCGCACCACGCTCGCCACCATCGTCGTCTGCGCCTGCTCCCTAACAGGATGGTGGGCGTTCATCTTCTGGAACCCGCAGCATTTCCGCAACCTGCCCGAACTCCGCTCCTGGGCCGCGCCGGATCGCGAACGCCTCGTGGCCGGGGTCTTTTTCCTGGTGATCGGCGTGTCGATCATCGGCAATTTCTGTGCCGCCTGGGTGGCCCGGCGCATCGGCTACCGGCATGCCATCATCGTGTTTTTTGTCGGCTTCGTGGTGTGTTTCACAGGTGCCTACGGCGTGCCGCGCGGCTATCAGGAGTTGCTACTATGGGTGCCGTGGATCGGGTTTTTCTCCGGGGTTTTCGCCTTGTTCACGATGTATCTGCCGCCACTCTTTCCGGTGTTGCTGCGCACGACCGGTGCCGGGTTTTGCTATAACATCGGCCGGATCGCGGCGGCGGCGGGCACCATTGTTTTCGGGTTGCTGTCGGTGGTCGGGGATTTCCGGGTGGCGCTGTTATGCGACGGGCTGTTGTTCATTCCGGCGCTGATCGCCACTTTCTGGATGCCGGATCTCCGGGATGATGAGTGAGGCGAATCCTGCTACAAGTGCTTGCCGGGTCGCTCGGACAGTGGTAGGGGTTCCTCCATGAAGCGACTTGTTTGTCCCCTGCTGGTATCGGTTCTGGTTTCCATCGACATGTCCGCCGCGGAGAAAGCGGGGAAGCCGGTGGTGGCGATCTATGATCTGGATGGGGTTGTCACGGAATCCGGGCAGCGTGGCGCGTCCATGTTCGACAATCCGTTGGATGCCGCGCCGCCGCTCACCATGCTGGATGTGTCGCGCAGCATGGAGAAGGCCGCCGCCGACCCCGCAGTGAAAGCCGTGGTCATGGCAACCGACGAGGCGGAACTCGATTTGTCGCAGACCCAGGAAATCCGCAACCAGCTCATGGCAATCCGCGCGGCAGGCAAGGACGTCTGGATGTACAGCGAACACCTGAACAACCGGACGGCCCTCATCGGCAGCGCGGCCAATCATTTCGCGCTGATGCCGGAAGCCGATTGCGAGTTCCATGGCATCCAGTCCGAATCAATGTACTTCAAGAATTTGTTGGAAAAAATCGGGGTGCGTGCTGAGGTGATTCACATCGGCGATTTCAAAAGTTTCGGGGAAACCTTCAATCGCACCGGTCCGAGCGATGAGGCGAAGCGGCAGCAGGATCAATTGATCGATTCCGTTTTTGACCAGCTCGTCGCGCAGGTCGGCGAGGGTCGCAAACTGGCCCCGGAGAAAGTTCGATCGCTCATTGACGACGGCACGCTCAATGCCAAACAAATGGTGGAGGCGGGCATCGCGGACCATTTGTTATACCGCACGGGATTCGTGAAGAAGTTGCGCGAGACATACGGCAAGGATGCGGTTTTCGACCGCAGCTATGAACTGCCGGACCCCGATGGCCCGGAAATCAAGGGTATTTTCGATCTCTTCAAACTGATGTTCAAGGACGGCAATGCGGCGCACGCGCGCAAGGATTTCGTGGCGGTGGTGGCCATGGATGGTGATATCTCCGACAAATCGGTGGAACCGGTGCGGGCCCAGATCCTCAAGCTGGCCAAGGAGGAAAAGGCCAAGGCCTTGGTGTTGCGCGTCAACTCGCCCGGCGGCTCCGCGCTCGCCAGCGAGGTCCTGTGGGAAGCCACCAACGAGTGGAAATCCACCGGCCGGCCGTTGGTGGTTTCCATGGGTGGTGTGGCGGCCAGCGGCGGCTACTACATTTCCAGTAGTGCCAACCGGATTTTCGCCGAAGCCGGCACCATCACCGGCTCCATCGGCGTGGTGGGCATGAAGTTCGTCGTCAGCGATGCCATGGACAAGCTCGGCATCACCACCCACATCACCCAGCGCGGCAAGAGCGCCGGCACCATGAGCATGCTGCACGGATTCACCGACCAGGAAGCCAAGGACGTCAGGAAATCCATGCTCGATGTTTATGATACCTTCAAGAAACGGGTGACCGAAGGCCGCGGCAAGGCCCTCAAGGGTGACCTCGAACCACTCGCCGGAGGTCGTGTTTATTCCGGCAAACAGGCATTGGACATCGGCTTGGTCGATGAAATCGGTGGTTTGCACGAGGCCGTGGCCTACGCCGCAAGCGCGGCGAAATTGTCCAACCCGGAGGTCAGGTTGCTGCCGGAACCCAAGAGCGGACTCGAAGGGCTTTTCTCCAAACCCGAAAAAAAATCGGATGATGACATCATCCACGGATCCGCCGCGCCGAACGTCGCCGCCAAACTCCGCGCCGCCATGATCCGCACCGGTATCACCGAGGTTGTTCCCGCCGCCGCCCGCTCGGCCATCTCCCGCCTCGCCGCCAGGGTCGAGACCTTCCGCGACACCCGGGTGTTCCTGTTAGGTCCGGATTTCGATCTGCGATGAGATCCCATGGAGTGCGGCGGGAAGCGAAGCGCCACGCCGCTTTGGCTGGGAACCGTTCAGTCCAAGGGAGCAATTTTCGGCGGCATCTCCATTGCCTCAGCCATGCGGAATGCCTTTCTCAGGTCGTCTTGATGAATCGCCGCCCATTCTATGACCAAACCACTGGCTCTTGGTGGCAAGTGCCCTTCGATGAACGCCAGCGTTTCTATGTCAATGACTGCCTTCCGCCCCGCATAGAGCGCATGAAAATGAGAGGGTGGGTGATCACCGAAATACATCTGGATCACGATACCGTAAAAACGGGAGAGTTCAGGCATGGGCGTGCAGGTGGCGCAGAGAGGGAAAGACTTCTTCCGGACTTTTTCCGGTAAGTTTCATGTAAAGCGCGTCCGGGCAAAGGTCTATCTCCCCCGGCCATTCGGGATGGCCGGCTTGTGCTAGGAAAACTTGCTCGAAAACGTTGGGTTTCAACCAAGCAGCGAAAACCCCGCGACCCACAAGGGGCGACAAATCCACTTCGCCGCAAGCTCCGTCTTCGTATCGGAGGAATAGTTTGTAGTCATCTCTAGGGGAAAGCTCCATGATTCTCATGCCAAGTACGCTGCGCCATTCCCAGCCATTTGTCGAGTATCATCTTTTATGACCGTTAAGCCTGGAGTGGATGACAAAGGTCCAGGATCCTGCGAAATATCCATGCGTCCCGCAACGTAACGAATCCGACATCCCGTTTCCCGCCATGACCCGCACCCTGATTCCATTGTTCGCATCCGCCACGTTGTTATCCGCCGGGGAGCCGGTGCGCCAGGCGGCCGAGGCACGGTTATGGCTGAATGTTCCGGCTGGGCAGGCGCCGCTGCGCGAGGTGCGTGTTTCCGCCGGGCACGCCACCGCCGCGTCTTGGGAAAAGGATCCGGCGGTGCGCGAGCGGCACTCGGACATCGTTTTTCCGATCCGTTGGTGGTCGTGGAATGAAGTTTCCGTGTCCTTCACCCCGGCGCAGGATGGTTCGGTCGAGTTGGTGCTCTGCGGCCCATGGGCGCAGGACAAATCCGGCTCCTTGATCCGTCAGGAAATCTTGTGGGATGATCTCAGCGCCACCGGCACCGACCTGCAAAACGGCGGATTCGAAGCCACCGCCGAAAACCGCCCAGCGTCATGGCAGGCACCATGGGCACCCTACCTTGCCGCCACCGACTGGCCGCTCGCCCAGGCCGAACCTCTAACCGGAAAGTGCCTGGCCGCCACCTGGCACAACCGCCCGCTCAGCCAAACGCTCAAGCTCAAGGCCGGTCAACCCGTCGTGCTCAAACTCCATGCGAAAGCCGCCACGCCACCGGATTTCATCCCGCCCAAGCGCCTCGGCAACGACACCCCGGCCCACCGCGCCTGCGCCCAACTCAAACGCGGCATGAATCTCGGCAACGGCTGGGAAGCCCCGCCCGACCAATCATGGGGCGT
>Ga0073936_10007098_pt1 | contig 14548 bp, 16 predicted proteins | sample AliMusrvi5mmetaG_FD_87041 | JGI IMG/M metagenome (GOLD analysis project Ga0073936, IMG submission 87041) | Freshwater lake bacterial and archeal communities from Alinen Mustajarvi, Finland, to study Microbial Dark Matter (Phase II) - Alinen... | ecosystem: Environmental > Aquatic > Freshwater >... | reverse complement strand
TCTTCGTCGCGTCCCGCAACCTCGCACTGAATCAATTGCGACACTTGCGTTACGAGCGCCCGGCGGGCTTAGCAGAATTCGACCCGCTGGGTGTCATGGATGATACCCCGGGTGTGCTGGATGTGAGCGGATCCCTCTTTTCGGTCCATCCCTAGAGTCGGTCTGGGCGATGGGTTGATGTTGATACAGCTGACGCTGGTTGTCCATCCCTGGCGGAGGGCAGGCCCGGCTTGGCGGGCCGGACCGGAGCCAGGGATGGCGTGAGATTGGCCGCGTACTGGGCCGGGCTTTGGTAGCCCAGCTTACTGTGCGGCCGCTGGTGGTTGTATTGGTTGCGGTAGTCCTCGATGACGACCCGGGCCTCGGTCAGGGTCCAGAGCTGCTCGCGGTTCAGGCACTCGTCCCGGAAGCGACCGTGGAAGGACTCGACGAAGCCGTTCTGCCACGGGCTGCCAGGCTCGATGTAGATCGTCTTGATCTGTGCTGCGGCCAACCAGTGCTGGAGCTCCTTGGCGATAAACTCCGAGCCATTGTCGGAGCGGATGTATTCCGGGGCCCCGTGCCGAGCGACGGCGTCTTTCACGAGCTCGATCACGTCCGCGGACTTCAGGGCGCGGTCGGCACGGAGGACGTGGCATTCGCGGGTGTGCTCGTCGAGGACCGTGAGCATCCGAATGGGGCCACCGCGCATCGTGGCGTCGGCGATAAAGTCCCACGTCCACACGTGGTTCTTGTGCGTCGCCTGGGTCGGTAGCCCCGTGGAGCGGCCCTGCCGCACGAGCTTGCGCTTGGTCGGCGGCACCCGCAGCCCCTCCAGCCGGCGCAGGCGCCGCACCTGGCGCTTGCCCACGCGCCAGCCTTCCTGCCGCAGGAGCGCGGCAATCCGGCGATACCCGTACCGCGGGTGGGCCGCGGTCAGGGCACGGATCCGCTTCACCAGCTCCTGCAACCGGCTGGAGCGCTGGCCCGCTTGGTACGCGTACCCCGACCGGGACAGCTTCAGGATCCGGCAGCCTGCCCGCCCGGAGCACACCCCGGCCTGCACGGCCGCGGCCACGACCTGCTTCTTGTGCGCCGGGCTCACAATTTTTTTTCGAGGGCGTACTCCAGCACCTTCTTCGCCAGCATCGCGTCGGCCAGCATCTTCTTCAACTCCGTGTTCTCGCGCTCCAGCTCCTTCAGGCGCTTGGCCTCGTTCAGGTTCAGGTGCCCGAATTGCTGCCGCCAACGGTGGAACGTCACGTCCGAGATGTTCCTCTCCCGGCAGACTTCCACGATGCTCTTCCCGCCGTCCACCTCCCGCAGGATGCGGACTTTGTCTTCGGTATTATAGCGTTTTCCTTTCATGGTCTGGGTCCCTTGTTATTTGGCCCAGACCGACTCTTCAAGCGGCCCGAAAAAGCGGGATCACGTCACGGACGATAAGGAACACGGCGCCGATGACGGGAATGAAGAGGAGCGGATTCATGGCGTGACTTCGCACTTATTCGAGGGCGGAGTGGCAGGCGCCTTTGGACCCGCATGGGCGCGGGCATGCACGACGTAATAGATGAGCGGCACGGCAAGGGGACTAATCAGCAGCGAGGCGATGGCACCGAAGAGAAGTGAAATGGCCAAACCCTGGAAGATCGGATCGGAGAGGATCACGAGTCCCCCCACCACCACGGCGAAGGCGGTCAGCATCATAGGCCGGAAGCGGACCGCTCCGGATTCGATGCAGGCGTCGCGCAAGGGCCGGCCGTGGCTTAGTCTCAGTTCGATAAAATCGACCAGGATGATCGAGTTCCTCACGACGATGCCGGCGCCGGCCATGAACCCGATCATCGAGGTGGCGGTGAAGAAAGCGCCCATGATCGCGTGGGCTGGCAGGATGCCGACCAGTGAAAACGGAATGACCGTCATCACAATGAGCGGCGTGGTGTAGTTTTTGAACCAGCCGACCATAAGCATATAGATTAAAATCAGCACGGCGCCAAACGCGAGGCCCAGGTCGCGGAAGACCTCAATCGTCACCTGCCACTCACCATCCCATTTCATTGCCGGCTCGCGGTCATCGGAGGGCATTGTCGAATTGTACACCTTGACGCTCTCCTGGGTGCCACCGTAAGCGCGTCCGTCGAGCTGCGCCAGGGCGTGATTCATCTTGAGGATCGCATAAACAGGACTCTCGATCACGCCGGCCACATCGCCTGTCACGTAGGTTACATTTTGCAGGTTCTTATGGTAGATATTCCGCTCGCTCGGCACCGTTTCGAGGGTAACCAGTTCGCGCAGGGGGATGAGCGGCGCCTGGGGGTTCATCTCTGAGCGCATAGGCAGCGCAAGCAGATCGTCGGGGCGGGCGCGGAGCGCGCGCGGCAGTTCCAGCACCACGTTGACGGGCTCGCGGGCATTGGGCAGGTGCATCAGGGTCACAGGATAGCCCTGCGCTGCCATCTGGACCGTGCGTGTGATGGCGGCTTCGGTCACTCCTTGCAGGGCGGCCTTGGCCTGATCGATGTGCAAAAGGGTCTTCGGTTGTTCGGCCTCCACATACCAATCGACGTCAACGACCCCCGGAGTGGAGCGGAAGATTTCACGCACCTGGGTCGCGAGCTTGAGACGGGAGGCCTCGTCCGGCGCATAGATTTCGGCAACCAGGGTCTGGAGAACCGGGGGGCCTGGCGGAACCTCAGCAACGGCGACTGCCGCGCCATATTTGGCCGCGATGGCGGCCAATGCGGGGCGTACGCGTTTGGCGATCTCGTGGCTCTGGGCGCGGCGTTCGTCCTTGGGGAGGAGATTTACCTGAAGATCGGCGACACTTGGTCCCCGGCGGAGGAAGTAATGCCGAACCAGCCCATTGAAATTGAATGGCGAGGCGGTGCCCGCGTAGACCTCGTAGTCGCGGACTTCCGGTTCGGAGCGGATCGCCGCCGCCATCTCGCGGGCAACCCGGGCGGTCTGTTCGAGCGTGCTGCCTTGCGGCATGTTCAGGATCACCTGGAACTCGGATTTGTTGTCGAAGGGCAACATCTTCACTTTGACGGCCCCGATGCCGACGAGCCCCATCGCTCCGACCGTCGCGGCGGCGACGATGAGCAGGAATCCCCAGCGCCAGGCGCGGTGGTCCAGGAGGGGCCGCATTGCCCGTTGGTAGAGCCGCGTGAACCAGGTATCCGGAGTCGCTTCTTCGGCTGCCTCCTCTTCCTCGGTCAGCGGCGAATCGATGAACGCGGCGGCTTGAGCTGGCTTCGAGGCGTGGCCCCGGAGTATCTTCAGTGCCGCCCAAGGGGTGACGGCGAAGGCGACCAGGAGCGAGAAGAGCATCGCCGCACTCGATCCGATCGGGATCGGGCGCATGTAGGGCCCCATCAGTCCGCTGACGAAGGCCATCGGCAGGACCGCCGCGATCACGGCCCAGGTCGCCAGGATAGTGGGGTTTCCTACCTCGTCGACGGCCTCGACTGCGATCTGGAGCAGGCGCTTGCGCCGGCAACTGGGCAGACCCATGTGGCGGACAATGTTTTCGACCACTACGATTGCGTCATCCACGAGGATGCCGATCGAGAAGATGAGCGCAAAGAGCGTGATCCGGTTGAGCGTGTAACCATAGAGATAGAAGACGAGGAGCGTGAGGCCCAGCGTCACTGGAATCGCCAGGAGAACCACCAGGGATTCGCGCCAACCGAGGAAGATCAGAATCAGAATCGCGACGCCGAAGACGGCCAGTCCCATGTGGAGCAGCAGTTCGTTGGATTTGTCGCGGGCGGTCGCTCCGTAGTCGCGGGTGACTGAGACGCCGATGTCGGCTGGGATGAGGTTGCCGCGGAGGCCATCCACTTTGGCGACCACCTCTTTGACGACATCCACGGCGTTGGCGCCGGGGCGTTTGGCAATGCTGAGCGTAACGGCGGCTTCCTCGCTCGGGACGCTTCCGCCGTGGCCGAAGAGGACATAATCCGAGGGATCAGCGGGCTGATCGACAATTTTGGCGACCTCGCGCAGGTAGATCGGCTTGCCGTCGTATACGCCGACGACGACGGCTCCGACATCCTTGGCGTTCCTGAAAAAGTCGCCGGTCTGCAGCAGGGTCTCGCGATTGGCGAAGGCTTGGGAGCCCGTCTGCGCCTGGGCGTTGGCCTGTTGGAGCATCGGGACCAAGACGCTCGGGCTAAGATTGCGGGAAGCCAGGCGCTGCGGATCGAGGAGCACCCGGATCGAGCGGGGCTGACCCCCGATGACCGTGGTTTCCGCGACCTGTGGCAGAGCCTTGATGGTGCCCTCGACCTGCACCGCCAGTTGACGGAGGGTCGCGTGGTCGTACCGGGAACTGTGAAAAGTGAGGGCCAGAATCGGCACGTCGTCGATCGTCCGCGACTTGATCAGCGGAGGCAGGACCCCAATGGGCATGCGATCAAGATTGGCCTGGAGCTTCTGGTTGAGACGGACCAGGGCCGCTTCCGGGTCAATACCGACCTTGAAGCGGACGATCGTCATGTCGGCGCCGGGGCTCGCCGTGGAATAGAGGTATTCGACCCCGGGAATCTCCCAAAGGAGCATCTCCATGGGTCGGGTGACGCGGTTCTCGATCTCGTGGGCGGTGGCCCCCGGCATGGCGACCATGACATCGATCATCGGCACCTTGATCTGGGGCTCCTCTTCGCGGGGGAGGAGGAGGACGGCAAAGACACCTAGGAGCAGGGACGCTGCGATCAGGATGGGCGTCAGCTTCGAGTCGATAAAGAGCGACGCCATTCGGCCGGCAAAGCCATAGCGGGCCGGCTCGTTGAAGGGGGACGAGGGAGGGGCTTTCACGGCTGAATCTCCAGCAATTGGCCTTCCTGCATACCAGCCGGCTGGACCAGGATCACCCGGTCCCCGTCATCGAGGCCGGAGAGGATTTCAACCTGATTGCCGCGCCGGGCTCCGGTCGTGACCAACCGGAGCACCGCTCGTTTGTCGGGGCCTACGACAAAGACCCGTTCCATCTGGCCCAAGGTCGTGACCGAAGCCAAAGGCGCCAAGAGCGCCCGGATCGGCGCGCCGGGAACTTGAATTCTGACAAATTGGCCGGAACGAACGGCTACACTGTCGGGCACGGTGATCTTCACGGCCACCGTATGAGCGTTGGCATCGGCCGCAGAGGAGATCTCGCTCACCTTTCCTGAGAAGGCGACGCCTTCGGTGGGTGTTTGAACCACAACTAGCTTTCCCACACTCAGGTCGCCGGCCAATGAATCGGGTACGCCGGCCTGCACCTCAAAGCCGTTCGAACCCTCGATGGCGACCAAGGGAAGTCCGGGTGACGCCAGATCGCCGACATTGGCAAATTTCTGCGTGATGACCCCATCGAAGGGGGCTTGGAGGGAGGCATAGCTGAGCATCACCTTAGCTTCTTGTAGCATGGCTTCGTCGCCGGCACAGCGGTCTTCGAGATCTTTGACCATCGTGGCCGTGCTGGCCCCTTTGGGAAGGAGTTCCCGCTCCCGCGCCAGGTCGCGGCTAGCCTGGTTGAATTTAGACTCGGCTTGGGCCACCCGGGCGTTGATTTCGCCGGCGCTGATGGTCACCAGGGTGTCGCCGCGCTTCACCCGTTGGCCGAGCGTGAAGGGCATGGTCTCAATCGATCCCATGACTTTGGCGGCCAATTGGGCCCGCTCAGCGGCATGGACGGTCCCGGTGATCTCGGTCAGAACGGGCACGGTCTCCAGATGGACGAGGGCGACCTGCACCTTGAGCGGCGGGAGGGACGGACCGGCACTGGCATCGGGCGCCGGGCGACCGCACCCGGCAAGGAGCGCCAGGGCAAACGCGGCAGAAAGAGGGAGAATCGATTTCATGGGAGTAAAGTTAGGGTTGCGGCAGGGGGTCGAATCCTAGGGCCCGCCGCAGATCGACGACCGCCATGCGTTCGTCGGAGGCGGCCACGGTGCGGCGGAGTCGGGCCTCAATAAGCCGGCTTTCGGCGCCAATGAGGTCGGCCGTGAGTAGTGCCTCCTTTTGAAAACGTGCTTGGGTAAGCGAGGCGCTTTCCTCGGCTTGCTCGACGACGCTCGCCGTGACGGCGAGCCGTTCCACTGCGTCGTCATGGGCAAGTCGGGCCTGCTCGACTTCGAGCCCAATGCCGAGTTCGGCCTTGCGCCTAAGTTCCTTAACCTGAAGCAGTTCCGCTGCGGCTTGGCGTATCTTTCCGGAGGTCTGCCCGCCGTCGAAGAGGTTCACATCGACCGATACGCCGGCCAGCCAGCTATCGGCGCCGCGGTTGAGCTGCCAGCCGTGGTCGTATTGGTAGCTCGCGAATGCGTTCACGGAGGGCCGATGGCCGCTGCGAGCGCCTTCGACCATGGCTTCGGCGGCATGTTGGCGGGCGTCGAGTCCCAGCAGTTCGGGCCGCTGAGAGTAGTCCCGGGTGTCCGGAGCCGTGAGCTGGGCGAGCGAAGGATCGCTCGACGCAAGCTCCACCGGTGAATCGGTGGCGTCTAGGCCCAACACGAAGTCGAACGCTCGTTCGGCCAGGGCCGTTCCGTGACGGGCGGAGGAGAGGGTCTCCCGGGTCTGGGCCAACTGAACCTTGAGGCTGAGGAGATCCGCTTTGAGCAGCTGGCCGGCATCAAAGCGGGCTTGGGCGACCGAAACGGCCGCTTCGTAGGCTTTCACCCCTCCTTCCACGGCTCCGACTGCTTCCCGGGCTTTCTGAAGGTTTAAGACGGCCTTCACCACCTCGGCGGCCAGTTCATGGCGGGCGGCGTTAAGATCATAAGCGGCGGCTTGGGCACCTGCCCGGGCGGCTTCGCGGCCGGCGGAGGCTTTGCCACCGCTATAAAGGTTGTACGCGACCGTTCCGGCGGCATCCAGATTGTCGATCTGGCCGGGGTGGTTGAAATCCAAACCGAAATTGAAGGCCCGCTGATTCAAGATGGAGCCAAAGGCCATCATGGGGTTGTTGGTGTCCGTGTAGCGCCCGCTCACGGCAAGTTGGGGATACCAGGCGCTCTGGGCCTGCTGCACGAGCGCTTGGGCGCCCTCGACGCGGGCGCGGGCAACTTGGGCATCCGGACTGTGTGCCAGCGCGTAGGTCACCGCGCGGTCGAGGGTCCAGGGCTCCGCGGCGCTGGCCCAGGAGGCGACGGCGACAAAGGCCGCGCTGGCGAACAGGAGGCGAAAGGGTGCGAAGGACATGGTAATCAGGGGGTGCGTGAGCCGAAGGCGACCAGGAGGCCGATAGCAGCCCCGTAGAGGGCACCGCGCCACCAGGTGGAGGTCAGGGGGCAGGTGCCGGAGGAACACTGGCCGAAATAGCCCATCGCGGCACCCAGGGCGGTGGCACCTCCGACAATCATCAGGACCCGGCCTAGAGAGGAGTTCATGGCGGTTTCCCGTGACGTTACTTGGCTCCGCCCCAGTGGATAATGCCGTCTTTGTCCAGCCATCCGAGTTTGCTGAGGAGAAGGGAGGGTGGACAGAAACCAGTGAGTGCCGACTGGGTCAGATTCGCACCCACGAAGGTCGGTAGGAGGAGCCACCAAGGGCTCACAAAATAGGTCAGAGCAACCCCCAGAAGAACCAGGCTGCCGGCCATGAGGCGGATGAGGGATTCGATTTTCATATTCTGATTGACTTTATATGCGCATATACGCATCTGCTTGTGATCATGTCAAGCCTTTGTTCCAGTATGCGCATGGATAAACGTGCTCCCCTCTCCGAGGCTGCGCTGGAGTTGGTCGCCCGACGCTTTGCAGTGCTTTCGGAGCCGATGCGGCTGCGGCTGGTTCATGCCCTCTTTGACGGCGAGATGAACGTCAGCGCGCTGGTCGAAGTAGCCGGCGGCACGCAGACCAATGTCTCGCGTCACTTGCAAACCCTCACCCAGGCCAATGTCCTGGCCCGGCGAAAGGAAGGGCTCCAGGTGTTCTACTCGATCGCCGATCCTTCGATCTTCAAGCTGTGCGAGCTGGTATGCGGCAGCTTGGAGAAACAGTTCACCAAGCAGGCCGGCGCGTTTGCTGGGGGCGCCCACCGCTGAAGAGGGCGCGAGCTTCCGGTTGAATGTGAGTCCCGGTCCATTTTCCGGACTCATTTGAACGATGGGAGCTAAGGCACGACCTTTTGCGGTCCGTCGATGCGTGTCAGGTCAGTTGGCCGAGGCGAATTGGGTGATGCGCAGTCGCGCTTGGCGAACGTTCGCCGATCGACCGCTTATCCTGCGGCTAAAGAGGGAATGAGAGGGCCGCTTGGACGGTTCCCAAGGCAGCAACCGCGCAGCTGCGCGCCTCGGTGTACCGCATGACGAAATACTCCTGCAGGATGTAATAGCGGGAGCACAGCCGGCGGATAATTTCAGCTGAGGGATCGCGCAGCAGGTGGTCGAGAATGGAGCCGGCTTCGATCAGCAGCGCTCGCAATTCGCGTACATGCTTTTTGAGCCTTCGGAGCGCGTCCGAGGCGGCGGAAGCCGGCGCGCGTGGCCGCCCTGGGCTTGAGCATTTCTTCACGAATGAATGCTACACGGTCCGACCTCTGGTCGTCTATGGGGCCTTACCCTCCCGAGGGTCGTCTCAGAGGCGCTTTCGCGGTTGCTATTCTGTGTTCAACGGCGAGCGCCCACGAAGAGCCACCGCTTCGAAAGGATGAAGAAGAGGAAACCGACCAGGGCCAGCAAAACGACAACGAGAACTTGCATCCACACCTTCTCGAACACGGGTGGCCGTTTGGGCTTTTGCGGGGCTTCCATCGATCAATCTCCTGAGACGCGTGAAACCGGTTCAGCGCACGCGACTGTTACAGGCGGCTGCGGATCGCTTTAAGCTCCCGCTTCCGTTTGGCGGTCGTCTTGGGATAGGCCATTTTCAGGCGCCCCAGGGTGTCGAGAATGGTTTGGGAAACGATCAGTCGGGCATTCTCCTTGTTATCGGCGGGAATGACGTGCCAAGGGGCGTGGGGGCTGCTCGTCGCCGTCAGGCATTCCTCATAGGCCTTGGTGTAGTCCTTCCAATAGGCTCTCTCCTGAACATCGGATCGGCTGAATTTCCAGTTGTGGTCCGGCTCATCGATACGTTCCAGAAACCGTTTGCGCTGTTCCCGCTTGGAGAGATGGAGGAAGAATTTCAGGATGAGGGTTCCGTTGCGGTGGAGATGCTTCTCCAGATCCACAATGGAGCGATATCGGTCCTTCCAGAGGGTCTTCGTATCTCGCAAGGCTTCGGGCAGCCCCTGATTCAGGAGAATCTCCAGATGCACTCGGACGATCAGCACCTCCTCGTAGTAGGAGCGGTTAAAGATCCCGATCTGCCCGCGTTCGGGAAGCCGTCGGGTGGTACGCCAGAGAAAATCGTGTTCCAGTTCGTCGGCGCTGGGCTGTTTGAAGCTGAAGACTTGGCAGCCCTGCGGATTGACACCCGACATGACATGCTGAATTGCGCCGTCCTTGCCGGCCGCGTCCATCCCCTGGAAGATCAAGAGGAGCGCATAGCGGTTCGACGCCCAGTGGAGCCGTTGCAGTTTGCTCAGGTGCACTCGGGGACACGATGTCCTTAGAATGCGGGTTTGTCCTTTGGTGGCGTGCCACCTCCAATGACATCGCAGAGGTCGCCGAGATTCTTTGTCTGCCACCCTTTCTTCATAGCAGTGTCCTGATGTTCCTAAGCACCTCAGCGCTCTCGGCGTCCAGCGCAGCGATTTCCTTCATGATGACCGCCGGGGTGCGGTGAGTGACTTCCTCGCCACCGTTCGGGTTCCCGTAAAACGTGCGCTCTTGGAGCGCGCGGTCCTGCGCCGTGGTGCGCTTCGGGTTGTTAGCGGTGAGGTAGTCGTAGGCTTCGCACAAGAAGCCCGCAGAGCCGACGGCGCCGTCATAGATTCGTTCGCCAAGCTTTGGGTGCGCCACCTTCACGATGGCGCGAATCAGAGGACGTGGCGTGTAATACTCTCCACCGTTCCGGCCGGCATTTCCCATGTTCTTAATCTTGGCCTCGTACAGGTGGGATAGCTCGTGCTTCTCGGTCTGGGAGCGGACGCGAAGCTCGTCGATAGAGGCCAGCTAACGCCGCCTCACCGACGACCCGGCGTATCGTCGCAGCGTCTTCCAGCCGATCGAAGCTAATACCCTCAAGGCCAAATCTCTCGCGGAAGAACGCGCGGGCAGCCGGAAACACCTCTTGTTGCCCCTCGAGCCGGGCGCCGAGGGCTTGGCTAAGGGCCTGCGCGTCGGTGCGACCGGTTTCCAGCGAATGCCCTAGAGGAACGACAGCCTCCGCCGCAAGGACCGGGCGCTGGCTTACTAGGTGGATGCCATTGCAGAAGGCAATGAGGGCGACCCGCTCTACGAAGCGCTCATCCGTGGGGATGTCGAAAACGGCGGACGAATGAATTAGGCCATCTGCGAGAATTTCGTAGTGAGTAAGACCGGCACGGCTGGGCACAAGGGTGCGCGCGTGCGGGAGCGCAGTGGCGTGTGTGGTGATCATGTGGCTGGATGGTTGAAATCCAGCGACGCATCACTCAGGTCTTTTGGCCTCTCTGGCCCGCATCCCTGTACCACCGTGGCTCCCTTATAAGGAACTCGGTTGGCGGGCCTCCTTGGCAAAGGAAACCGCTCTAATGATGCCTCGCTCGAACAAATGAAGGAACGGCCTCGACTATGCCCGGAGCTGTCTTTGGGGCAATTCTATCTGCTGTCATAGAAACTTTGTGGTGTCTAATTTGGCCGCGACACGGCCGCGAGAGGCTTACCTGAAAATGTCTCGAGATCGTAAGCCAAATACTATGCCAAATTGCCCCCGTCCGGGGGGGTCTTAAGCTCCTAGATATAGTAGGGCAGGGTCCTAGTACGTATCCGTACTTAACATACCTTACATATGAATCATTGTGCGTCGCCGCACCATTCTAGAGTGAAGTTAACCTACAATACAGCTCGAGCGAGGCGCTAAAGGGCGATTTAGGCTAAGTCTGGGCTTGTTGAAAACGCTTGGGGTGACGTGCCACAAAGGTGGAAGTCGATTTTCCAAGTGTCCGGCGAGGACGAGGCTCACGGGTCCGTTGTTAGCGAAAGTTAAACTTCCGTTCGCCAGAGGCGCCGAACACTTAGAACCATCCTCACGTCAGGCAAACTCTCAAATGATCACTTACAACAATAGCATTCTCGGCAGGCTCCCTGCCGCGATTTCGACAAAACTCGCGCAGTTGCCCGCATATCAACTGGCCCGCATCGCCACCCCGCCCGAGCAGGGCAAGGGCCATCGCGAGCTGTTCCGCGACGCCTGCGTCCTCCACCGGCACCGCTTCACTGCAGACGAAATCGAACAGGTGCTGCGCGCCCGCTTCTGGGGCTACTACCACGAGATTCCCGACCGGGACTTTGAAGAAGCGATACGCAACGCCAGCGGCGCTCCGTCTACCCCAAGGCAGCCACGTTGGCCTGACGCCCAGCCGGCATTGATTGCGGTCGTGCTGAAGGGCGAAGGCTCGGTGGGTCAGCTCGAATCTTCATCGCCAGTAAAAGAGCCGTGGGAGCTTGAAACAGGTGACGTGCTCGACCGCTTTTTCGGCGACCAAGACATTTTGTGCATGGGAACGACCGCGAGTTGTTGGGTAACCAAACCGCGATCTTGGTTTCGCGGCAAAGAGCATTCGTATCAGTTCGTCGTGCCCAATCCGTTGAGCGCTCTCTCTGGCCTCAAGAACGACGGAACGCCGTCGAGCCGGTGCAATAGCAATGCCGGTCCGTGGCTCACGCAGGTGATTGAGTTTGATACTGGCACACTAGATGAGCAGGCGAAAATCCATCTCAAGCTGCAGGCCAGTGGAGCTACGCTTCGCATGGTGGTGTTCTCTGGAGGGAAGAGCCTGCACGGCTGGTACGACGTCCGGGGATGGCCACCAGAAAAGCTCCGCGAATTACCTTTGCGTTTCCAAGAAGACCATTGGGCGCGAAACGGGCAGCAGACATATTAAGGTTGCGCGGGTTGGCCGCCGGTTGATTTACCGTCGCATCGACCTTGATCGATACCTTGAACTGAAGGTCGCTGGGGTGTGAGCCCAAGGGAAAACGTATTTACGCTCGTTTCACTCGTTAATAAGGGTAATAGCTGTCCTCCTTGAGCTCTTCAATTTGGTCATGAGTATCAACGACCAAACAAACGCCGGACTGACCCTTGGATTGCACGTTGGCGTCGTCTTAGTACGTGAGCGGGTTCAGCGACTGTTACCCCACGGGACTTCACCAAAGTCGCTGGACTTTAAACGAGAGCTGCTGGGTATGTATGCACTTTTAGAGAATGCGACGCGGTCTTACACGATGCTGTTCTATCCCGCTTTTTGGACGCCTGCTTTCAGCGATGGTCTAAGCTCGGGCTTTCGCACCATTGCAACCAATCCAGGCACAACAATGCGAATGTCTGATGTACTCCGGCTACCCTCTGATCGTGAACGATTCCTGATCCACGATTGGGAGCGCGTCCAAGGTGAAGGGGGACAAGAAGAATTTTTTGCTGCTCAAAGAGATTTTCGCGACCTATTTCGCCTGCTTCAGGAGGTTCGCCAACTTGAATTCGCCGCTTTAGCAGCCCACCGTCCTTCTGATGGTTTATCAGGTAATGAAGCGGTCTTAAAAACGTCGGCAGCATTGGTCGACAGCGCACTCAAGTGGATAGCGGGAACCACGACACGGGGCGAGAAATCCTTGAAAGCGATCGCCCCATTGGTCGACGAAGTGACTTCGATAACTGGCAAGATTTGTAACGAGAGACTATCATAGGAAAGTGCAGTTGCGGCTCAACCCGATTGTCCTCATCCCTCCAATACCGTGAAGAACAGAACTCGACCAGATGATTTTGGTTCATAGTTCATCTTAGGGGGCGCGACAGGCGGATGCATTGAGCACTGCTATCTAGACCGCCAAGCCCGAAGTACCACCTGTACGGCTCCGGGCTTGCGGTGACTTGAAGTGCATGTGCGGTGTCATGGGCAAGATCTGCAAACCGAATACTCGGCAGAATTGCTTTAGGTGGTAGCCAGTTAGGCGCCGCGGGCAACCGCCGCTGGAAACCTCTCAATCTTGCGGCTACGCCGCTCAGGAATCAGACTGAAGTACTTTTCCGCCGCCTCTTTCGTCACCAACGCGCGGTAATGAGCGAAGAGCACGGCATCACCTTGGCTATGCCCCATTTCTTTTGCGGTGCGCAGCGCGTCGCCATGCAAGGCGTAGTGGTAGCTGCCAAAGCTGTGGCGCGGTGCGTTGTTCTCCAGTTCTTCAAGCTTCGCCGCGCGCACCAATCGACCGAGTCGCGCGCAGTACGCCTTAGTGTCATTGCGTGCGTCACCAGTGCCGGAAACGATTCTGCCCAATGCAGGAGGGTCCGCTTTGCGGAGCCATATTAAAGCGTTGGCGGGGATATCGACCAGCCGAATGCGACGCTTTTTAGCCTTACCCGGGGGAATGTGAACAAACGGTCTTTCGTCGAGCCAGTGCACTTCCTGCCAGTCTAACCGGCAAACCTCGGTTGTGCGGAGGCCACAGAATAGACGCAGGACAAGACTAGCCAGCACTCCCGGTTCCTTGGATTCGAGCGCAGCCCGCAGTAGTTTTCTCGCCTGCTCAACGGTGAGAATACTAATATCAGTGACATCTGAGTTGTTCTCGCCACCGAGTGTCTTGAGATCTTCGCGAGTGAGGCGCTCGAATGGGTTGCCCGCACAATACTGCTTCGCTTTAGCGTAAGAGAAGACCTCTGACAAAGTATTGCGGTAGTTTTTCACCGAGCGAGGTGACATGTCGCGGCCGAACTGTCCTCCTCCTTGCCGTAGCTTGTTCAACCACGCGATGATGTCGGTGTGGAGAATCTCGCTAATGTTGCGGCCAGAAAATGCGCTCCCAATTTTCGTCCCGCGCACCTTGAAGTCGTGGAGTGTGGCTGCATCGAGACGTCCACTCTTTTGTCGGGACTCCTTACTTGCGGTCAGCTCAGTAACGACCTCTTCGACAGTTCGCCGTCCACCTGCTGGAATGAGCGTCCGAATACCAGCTCTTACCGCATCGATAAGACCGACCTCTAGCCCTGCCCGATGGTTGGCTTCGTTGAGAAGGCTCCACGCGTGCGCCGCTTGCTGCTGCACAGCAGCGGGGATTTTGGCGAATTCTGTGCCATGCTGTTTGAGCGCGATGAAGCGGTCCTCCGCTAGGCGCTCCGCCTCAATTCTGGTTTTCTTCTGAAGGAGTTCCCGTTTTCCGGCAGTCAGTCTTGCGGGCACGCGAATCTGGTAGCTCACGCCGTAGATCACACCGCCCGACTTGTTCGGAATTTCCGCAATCTTGATTCCACTCCCTTCGGGATGTTCCCAAGTAGCGTACTTTCGCTTGGGCTCAGCTTTCAGTTCGGCAGCGGGGCGGCCCTTGCTCATGAACCTATTCTGATAGGAATCTGTCGGGAGTGAAGCATAAAATGCCAGTCTATAGACTGGCGGAGAGGGTGGGATTCGAACCCACGGTACCGTTTCCGGCACGCCTGATTTCGAGTCAGGTACGATAGACCACTCTGCCACCTCTCCGGTCAGGAAGGGCGAAACGTAGGGT
>Ga0073936_10007095_pt1 | contig 14554 bp, 14 predicted proteins | sample AliMusrvi5mmetaG_FD_87041 | JGI IMG/M metagenome (GOLD analysis project Ga0073936, IMG submission 87041) | Freshwater lake bacterial and archeal communities from Alinen Mustajarvi, Finland, to study Microbial Dark Matter (Phase II) - Alinen... | ecosystem: Environmental > Aquatic > Freshwater >... | reverse complement strand
GCCCCAAGGAGCGCATGCAATTTTTCCTGAAGCCGCTCGATCTTGGCGGCAATCTTCATGCCTTTTCGGAGTGTGAATGAGTCAGGGATGGTCATGTTTTTCTGTGCTTTTTGTTTATATTGTGGGTTTCAGGCAGTTCGGAAAGTGATGCGTGCCTTGCTCAAGTCATAGGGAGACATTTGCACCGTCACCTTGTCACCGGGAACAATTCGGATGAAATGCTTGCGCATTTTTCCAGAAATATGAGCAAGCACCACGTGGCCATTGCCTAGTTCGACACGAAACATCGTGCCGGGTAGAACCTCGACGACAACGCCTTCGGTGGTAATTGCTTCTTCTTTTGCCATAAAGGTAAATGTTAGTACAGATAACCTCTCTGTGAGACAAGTAAAATCAGCTTCAAAACATTCATAAGAATCCTTTTAAGTCAAATATCAGGACGGTTTGGAGAAGTTTTAATCCAATTGAATCAACGCTTTCCCTCTTTAATTATTATACTTCCATGTTATTCTGAAAAACTCGTGTCCTCCGTGAAAAACATCGTTTATTTTGATCTGGAAACCCAACGAACCGCCAACGATGTCGGCGGTTGGGATAAAAAGAGTGCCATGGGGATTTCACTCGGGGTAACCTTCAGCACGTCTACAGGAAGTTATGAGATTTTCCCTGAAAATCGCGTCTCTGAACTGATAGATCGCCTCAACCGAGCCGACTTGGTGGTCGGTTACAACAACAGACGCTTTGATTATGAAGTCCTTATGGGGTACACGATTCTGGATCTGCCTCACCATCTCCCTACATTGGATCTGCTGGAAGTAGTGGAAAAGGCTGCCGGATTTAAACTGTCGCTTGATTCGGTTGCGCAAGCGACACTTGGAATAGGAAAATCTGGCGACGGACTGGATGCCATCCGATGGTGGAGGGAGGGAAAAATCATGGAAATTGCCGAATATTGCTGCTTCGACGTCAAGGTCACAAAAATGGTTCATGAATACGCTCTAAACCATGGAGAGCTTCAGTACTTCGACCGCTTCTCAAGAAAACAAACCCTTAAAATCGATCTAGAGGGAGCTGCATGATCCAACCTCTCGATGCAGCCCGTAACAGTTGGCGATTACTCTGGCTTGATTTGGAGGAGCCAATCCGAAGACCGCTTCAAGGAGGTACTCCTGAGTCGGATCCCGAGTATTATCTACCCACCTGCCTTCTGGTGACCAATGCGGCGGGCAAACCGATTGCACCCCCGGAAATTCATGATGAACTTGATCAGTCAAGGACCGAAGAGCTGCTGTGCAGGCTTTTTGAGGAACACGGCACGCCCGAACGACTTACCATCGCAGAAAGCGGCGAGTGGGAAACTGAATCCTGGCGAAGCTTTGCTGTGGATTACAGGATTGAAATTTCATTCAGCCATTTCACTCCAGCGAAGCCATCAGAACTCAGGCTGCTGGCCAAAAGGCTCCAATCGGAACACTTTCACTCACCATCAACAGTAGCCCGCGGACTAGTAGCTACCTCAAAACGACTTCGTTCACCGGAAAAACGGGCCGCCCATCTGCGCAAGGCTATTGAAAAGGACACCGATTGCTCCGAGGCTCGGATAGAACTAGCCGACGCTGATTACCAGGCAGGCCGCATGGAAGATTGCCGGCGAGGCTATCAGGATATCATTGATAGAGAGGAACGGCGCTGGCGTGGGGAGAATCCGGTTTGGTGGGTTGAGACCGAGACACGCCCCTTCCTCCGCGCACTCTACGGTCATGCAATGACAGATTGGCAGAGGGGCAATTTTTTGTCGGCCGCTCGGAGCCTTCGGAAAATCCTAACCCTCAACCCAACCGATAACCAAGGGGTGAGGTTTCTCCTACCTCTCGTCTACCTCCTTGCAGAAGATGATGCCAAAGCCTTATCGGCGCTCGAGGAATACGAAATTAATTACCCGGACGACTATTGTGAACCCGCCCTGCTCTTCGGCAAGTCTTTGGCATTGTGGCATTCTGGTGACGAAGAAGGCTCTCTGATGGCATGCCGCGCTGCCATGCTTAAAAACATCTACATCGCCCCACTGCTCCTCGACCTTCCCACTCCCCCAGCGGATCTCTGGCATCCCAATGACCGGGCCGAACCAGGATACGCACAGGACTTCATCAAATCCTACGCAACACTCTGGGACTCGAATCCTTCTGCTCTGCGATTTGTGAGGGAAATTCACAACGAGCTCACTCCCCGTTTGGAAAAAATCGTTTCCCTTCGGATGCGGATGGGCGAGTGGCAGGACCAGCGCTATGACAGGGAATTCAAGACCCGCTGGAAGGAGATGGCCGATCTTGATAAATTACTCACAACTGCATCGCCTGACGTCAGTATCTGAAGTCGGCGTTCGTCACAGTAGAATTACTACCCGTCACATTGGAATCAGGAGGAGTTTCTCCTCCAGAGGTAGGGAGACTCGCCTGGGGTGGCGCTGGGGCGATCGCTTCATTTGACACATAGCCGGTCTGTCCGCCAGCCAGTTGAACAATGCTATATCCGAATTCCTTCCTGATCACGTTCACCTCATCCCCTTTCGAGAGTGAAACATCAGGACCGTTCCCCTGTGCCGGGCCATGAAAGTAAACAGGCGTATGCTCTTCAGTCACAACCATCCTGGGGCGCTCTCCTGGTTTGTAATCGATCGAACTGCATGCCACGGGCATCAACACCGCAGAGGCGATCATCATCGTATTACGGAGCAGGTGGAGTGACAAAAGTTTCATGCCTTAGGAAAATCGCCAAGTCACTCGGATGGTTCAAGCAAGGATTGCCTAACCCAACCTTCCAGCGCGATTGCCAATCAAGACAACCACGGAACGATCTAGCAGTTTGATCACGGACTGGTCAGAAAGAAGCTTTTCTGTACCGGCCTCCAAAATGTCGTCAGGTGAGGGACGGGCCGTATCGACAACAGCTCGCCAGTGCATGCCGGATGGAAGTTTCGGCAGACCGAATGAGAGCGCTTCATGCCACATATTGAAGGCTGCATAGATGAAGTCGCCCTCGGGTCCGAATGTACAGTCCATGTCCCCCGAAATCATGAACGCCAAAGAACGGCTGAGCGGCCCCCAATCGGGCTTGCCAGGTTTCACACCGTGCCAGCCGATATCAGGATAACCATAACCCTGAGTGTCCATTCCGCTGAAATATTCCCGACGATGCAGCTGGGAATGCCGGCGACGAAAGTCCGCGAGCAGCGATACGAAGCGTTTAAAGGAGCTTCCCGGGTTTGTACTGTCGACCTCGGGGCCCCAGTCGAGCCAATTCCACTCTTCATCATGACAATAGGCGTTGTTGTTGCCTTTCTGAGTGCGGCAGAGTTCATCCCCCATAGAAAGCATCGGGACCCCCTGGCTCAGGAATAGCAAGACCATCGCATTACGCTGAAGTCGTGCACGCAGCTCCTGTATGGCGGGATCATCAGATTCTCCCTCAACCCCGCAGTTCCAGCAATAGTTGTCATTGGCCCCGTCACGGTTCTCCTCCCCATTCGCCAGATTATGCTTTTGATTGTAAGAATAGAGATCTCGAAGCGTGAATCCATCATGGCAGGTCAGGAAGTTAACGGAGGCAGTTGGCTTTCGCCCTGATGGTGCATAAAGATTGGGGGATCCGAGGATGCCTTGGACCATCTCTCCGACCATCCCCTCGTCACCTCGAAGGAATTTACGGGCAATATCTCGATAGTGACCATTCCACTCCATCCATCGACCATAGGCAGGAAATTTTCCTACCTGGTAAAGCCCTCCAGCATCCCATGCCTCGGCAATCAGGTCGCATCCCGCTAGGATGGGATCCAAGGCAAGCGCCTCCAAAAGCGGAGGATTTGAAAGAGGGTAACCCGTGCTGTCACGCCCCAAAACAGAGGCGAGATCGAAGCGGAACCCGTCAATGTGGAACTCCGAAACCCAGTAATGCAGGCAATCTAGGACGAAGTATCGCACCACTGGGTGGTTGCAGTTCAGCGTATTTCCGCAGCCGGTAAAATTGGCATAACCGCCGTCGGCGTTGAGCATGTAGTAGGTCTGGTTGTCGATTCCCCGAAAAGAGATGGTCGGTCCACGTTGATCCCCTTCTGCAGTGTGGTTGAATACCACATCCAGGATTACCGAAATCCCGGCGGAGTGGAGCGCCTTGATCAGATTTTTGAACTCGGAGACCTGGGTTCCGTGGTGACCCGTGGCTGCATATCCGCTCTTGGGAGCATAGAATCCCACAGTACTATAGCCCCAATAGTTGCAGAGTTGCCTACCGGTCTCAGGATTGACTCGAGTATTTTCCCACTCGTCGAACTCGAAGACGGGCATCAATTCCACACAGTTCACTCCGATCGATTGCAAATAGGGGATTTTTTCGATCATCCCCTCGTATGTTCCAGGATGCCTGACGCCGGAAGATGGATGGCGGGTGAATCCACGTATATGCATCTCATAGATGACCAGATCCTCAACCGGCAGATTTAGGGGCCGGTCGTGCCCCCAATCGAAGTCCTCGTAGGGCATCCGGGCCCTGTGGGGATAAATTTCCTTCCCAGTTGGCCTGTCAAGCCAGACATCACGTCCACCAATCTCACGGGCAAAAGGATCTAGCAGGATATTCTTGGGATCAAAAAGATGTCCCGTCCTCGGCTCCCAAGGACCTTCCATGCGGAACCCATACTCCATCTCCTCATAATCAAGATCGTATACGATCATGGTGAAAACATCACCAATCTTGCATTCGGGCGGGAAAGGTATTTCGGCAAATGGTTCCGCAGCCCCTTTACGGAAAAGAACAAGAGTACAAGACGTGGCATGAGCAGAAAAAATCGAGAAATTCACTCCGCCAGGCACATGGCTTGCCCCATAGGGAAGCGCATGACCATAGCGCATTTTAAACTGTCCGAACTCGTGGGTGTGGTGCAAAGCGAGACGCATATGTATTTTAGAAGTAACACGCCTACTCCTGATGCAGGAGAATTATTGTTCCTTTCTCAAATCTATCCACTAACTGAAGAACAAAGGTGACAGTGACCCTGCTGCCGTTCGGCTGAACCTGAACCGTAATTTTAAATCAGCAAACTGGAACCTGGGAAAAAAACCTGCATCATGCAACCGCTCATGGACACCACGAAAATCCGGAACGAGTTTCCCTTCCTGCGGGAAATGGTCAACGGTCAACCGTTGGTCTATTTGGACAGCGCCGCAAGCTCACAGAAACCGGAACGCGTGATCAAACGAATGAGCCGATTTCTTGAGAGTGAATATGGCAATGTCCATCGGGGACTGCATCTATTGAGCATTCGCTCGACTGAAGCCTACGAAGGGGCGCGTACCTCAGTGGCAAGATTCTTAAATGCCTCCTCACCAGATGAAATCATCTTCACACGAGGAACGACTGAGGCGGTCAATCTAGTGGCCAACTCATGGGGAAGAAAACACCTCAAAGCAGGTGACACACTATTGCTGACAGAAATGGAGCACCACAGTAACCTCCTGCCATGGCTACACCTCGCTGAGGCGATTGGCGTTCGGGTGAAATTCGTGCCAGTCCTTCCGAACGGAACCGCTCTTGATCTAGAAGCTGCACGAACACTTCTCAAAGAAGGCCCAAAACTTTTCGCAATAGCTCATGTCCCTAACACGCTCGGATTGGAAAACCCCGTGCGGGAACTCTGCCGAACAGCCCGGGAGTTGGGAGTGACAACCTTGGTTGACGCAGCACAGAGCGTCGGGCACCAACCGGTTGATGTACAGAATATCGGCTGCGACTTTTTAGCCTGCTCCGCGCACAAGATGTGCGGTCCTACTGGGATTGGCGCCCTCTGGGGGCGCCGCGAACTCCTCGCAGAGATGCCACCCTGGCAGTATGGTGGCGAGATGGTTGAACGGGCCTTCTTTGACAAGAGGGCCATCTATAGGAATGCACCCTCACGGTTTGAGGCGGGCACGCCGCCGATCATGGAGGCCGCTGGATGGCAGGAGGCACTCCTCTTCCTCAATGAAATGGGACTGGAGGAGATTCATCAACATTCGACTGCCTTGGCAAATATGGCCGCGGAAAGGCTCAACGAGATTGGGAGGGTTCATATTTTTGGACCTGAGAGAAGACAGTCGGGCATTGTCACTTTCTCAATTGAAGAAATCCACGCTCACGACATCGCCTTTTTTGCCAACGAGAGAGGGGTAGCCTTGCGAGCTGGACATCATTGCGCTCAACCGCTCATGAGAAAACTAGGTGCCCCTTCCTCGTTACGCGCCAGCTTCTACCTCTACAATACCGAGGCTGAGGTCACAGCGTTAGTTGCAAGCATTACCTCGGCTATGGCATTCTTTCGATAATGGATGACGAACTATATCAGGCGGTCCTCCTCCAGTATGCGAAACACCCCAAAAATTTCGGCCCCCTCGAAGATACCACCCATGCAGCCGAGGGATACAACGCCCTCTGCGGAGACGAAATCTCGGTGGCTCTGAGAGTAGAAAACAGTAAGGTGGCGGAGGCGAAGTTTACAGGAAGTTCCTGCGCGATCTGTAGAGCTTCCGCATGCATCATGACCGGCGAGGTACGGGGACTCCGCTGCGATGATGTCCGCAAACTGGCAGGGACTTTCCGAGAACTTGTCCGCACCGGTGTCGCTGAGGATGTGCCGGAGAAACTCCGTGTTCTTGACCGTGTCCACCATTTTCCACAGCGTGTGAAATGCGCGGTCCTGCCTTGGGAAACCCTTCTGATCGCCTTAGAAACCCCCGTTCGGTAATACGCCTCCATAGAAGATGGGATGGCCAATGAAAAGCACTCTCTATTGTGTGTTTTTTCTTGATAAAAAGTAAAAACCACAATATATATCATCCCCAGCTGGATGAATTCCTCTCCACAGGAAGTAGGTCGCCGGCATGAACCGGCGGATCACCGCGAACTGCCAAAGTGTGTGCGTAAGCGGGATGGGTCCCTAGTGGCATTCGATCAGGAAAAGGTTTTTTCCGCTCTGGCACGGGCAGGTGCCGCAACAGGAGAGTTTTCTGAATCTAAGGCACAGGAGCTTTCCAGCCAGTTTTTGGACTATGTAGCGCGACCCCCGGTCAAGCGCGTGATCAGTGTTGATGAAATTCAAGATCTGGTCGAACGAACCTTGTTGGAAACTCGACTCTTCGTCACAGCCAGAGCCTCGATTGTCTATCGCGAACAGCACCGAAGGATCCGAGGGGATCGGGCAGCACTTGTGGATGCCATCGGCTCGGTGAGCGAATATATCGATCGAACCGACTGGCGAGTCAACGCAAATGCCAATCAGGGATTCTCCCTGGGCGGAATGATCCTTTCGGTCGCAGGAAAGGTCACTGCAAATTACTGGCTCAGCCATATCTACTCCCCTGAAATTGGCAATGCTCATCGAGAGGGAGACCTCCACATCCACGATCTTGACATGCTCTCGGGCTACTGTGCCGGATGGTCGCTCAGGCAGCTCCTGTGGGAGGGATTCAACGGCGTGCCAAACAAGATCGAGTCAGGACCTCCCAAGCACCTGCGTACTGCATTGGGTCAAATGGTGAATTTTCTAGGGACTCTCCAGAATGAATGGGCCGGGGCACAAGCCTTCAGCTCATTCGACACATATCTAGCCCCTTATGTCCGAAAGGATGGTCTCTGCTTCAAGGATGTTAGACAATGCATGCAGGAGTTCATCTTCAACCTTAATGTGCCCTCCCGCTGGGGCACTCAAACTCCCTTTACCAACCTCACCTTCGACTGGAACTGCCCCGAAGATCTAGCTGGGGATCATCCTCTGATCGCAGGCGAAACAATGCCTTTCACATACGGGGAGCTTTCTGCGGAGATGGATATGCTCAACCGCGCCTACCTTGAAGTGATGATGGAAGGGGACGCCAAACAACGCGTCTTCACCTTCCCTATTCCTACATACAACATTACCAAAGACTTTGTATGGGAAGACGAGAGATGCGACCTTCTTTTTGAAATGACGGCCAAATACGGCCTCCCTTATTTCCAGAATTTCCTCAACTCGGATCTTGAGCCGAAAATGGTCCGTTCGATGTGCTGCCGTCTCCAACTCGATCTCAGAGAACTGCTAAAGCGTGGTAACGGTTTATTTGGTTCTGCCGAGCAAACTGGATCCGTAGGGGTGGTCACACTTAATGCCGCTCGTTTGGGTTATATCTGCCGCGGTAGTGAACGGGATCTTCATTCCCAGCTAGACCGACTTATGGATCTTGCATCGGAGAGTCTCGAGCTGAAAAGAAAGGTGATCCAACGCCATATGGACGAGGGACTCTTCCCCTACACAAAACGTTATTTGGGAACTCTTCGTAACCACTTCTCCACAATAGGCGTCAACGGAGTCAACGAGTGCATCCTCAATTTCAGCGGAGGTTTTGAGGACATCAGCACTCCTTGGGGCAAGGACTTTGCACTGCGACTGCTGGACCACATGAGGGAGCGTATGACGCAGTATCAGGAGAAGACGGGCCACCTCTATAACCTTGAGGCTTCACCGGCGGAGGGGGCCACTCACCGTTTCGCTCGGACAGATAGGATCAAATTTCCGGGAATAATCCATGCGGGTACCGAGACTTCGCCTTACTACACTAACTCGAGCCAACTGCCGGTTGGCTACACCGACGACCCTTTCGAGGCCCTTACGCATCAGGAAGAACTCCAACGACGATACACGGGCGGGACGGTTCTCCATCTCTACATGAACGAGCAGGTTTCCGATGTGCGGGCATGCCGCGAGTTGTTGAGGCGCGTACTGAGCCGCTTTCGCCTACCCTACATCACCATCACTCCAACCTTCTCGATTTGCCCCAAGCACGGCTACCTCGCCGGGGAACACCCCTTCTGCCCCAAGTGCGACAACGAGATCCTTGCTTCCAAACGACTAGCCACAAACTCCCAAGCCGCCTGAACCATGAACAACACCACTGAACTCAAAGATAGTGAACGCCAAGCCTGTGAAGTCTGGACCCGAGTAATGGGCTATCACCGGCCGGTTTCCCAATTCAACCCGGGCAAAAAACAGGAACATGCCGAGAGAGTTCACTTCCGCGAGCACCCGCAATCTTCCGCTCGCCATGATTCCACTCTCCGGTCCTGAAATTTCATCCCGAAAAGAGCTCGCCCTTTCGGGTGTGATACCATTTTCAACGCTCGATTTTCCGGGCGTGTTGTCTGCAGTTTTATTCTGTCAGGGATGCCCCTGGCTCTGCCGTTACTGTCACAATCCGCATCTGCGCTCCTTCTCCCCTCAACCATATAGGGACGGATGGGATTGGCCGAGGGCCCGTGATCTCCTAGTAAAGCGGATTGGTTTCCTAGAGGGGGTTGTTTTCAGTGGTGGAGAACCAACTGCTCAACCTGCCCTGGCTGACGCCATCAAAGAAGTGCGAGGGATGGGTTATAGGGTCGGGCTTCATACCTCGGGATCCTATCCAAAAAAATTGATCCCGTTACTCCCGCTCGTCGATTGGATCGGACTTGATATCAAGGCCCCGCTGGATTTCCGTTACGACCTAATCACCGGCATTTCTGGATCGGCACGACCTACGCGAGCCTCACTAGAAGCAATCATAGCCTCTGGGATAGACTACCAAATACGAACCACCGTACATCCAAAGCTCCTCTCTCACCTCGATCTTCGTGAGATAGAACAACAACTCACCTCTATAGGGGCTCATACTCCGGTCATCCAGCCGTTCCGAGCCCAAGGATGTCAGGATCCAGAACTTGTGGCTGATGCCACTACCCTGAACAAAGAGGTGGATTCAGCGCAAAGGGGGGTATCTTTGCCAGAACCGCTTCACCGTTATCAGTAATCCCTAGGTAAGAACCCTCTGCAATCGCTCGTCCGGAGGTAGTATGGTAACTGTTGTAAGAAAAGTGATCCCCCGGTTCAAGTCTTGGAAAACAACCGACCACCCCATCACCCTCCATCGCTGCAGTCGTTCCATCTTCGCCGCGAACAACCCACTTGCGCCCCTTCAAAGTGACGGTTTGATCGCTCCCGTTATGAATCGTGATGTAATAGACAAAGGGATGGGGCTGATCGGGAGAGGCGGGCAGGTCGGGGTTATAAACAACTCGATCCACCGTGGCCCCGAACCCATCGAGAAATTGGGGATTCATCTGCGTTAGTAGTGATCTGTGAAATCAGGCTGATCCCGGATCAGGATGACCACTTGAAGTCCCGGGCGCTTTGGGTTTCACAGTGGAGGAGATGTAGAGTTCCCGGAGTTGTTTGACCCCTGCGGTTGAAGGTGATCCCGTGAGAAGTTCTACGCCGCGATTGTTCTTCGGGAATGCAATGACCTCTCTGATTGAATCCTCGCCGGCAATGAGTGCCACCAAGCGATCCAATCCTAGGGCAATGCCACCATGCGGAGGTGCACCAAAACGAAAAGCCCGCAAGAGATGCCCGAAGAGTTCATCCTGCTCTTTCGAGGCAATACCTAGCACGGAGAAAACCTCCGACTGTAGGCTTTCCTCGTGGATACGAATACTACCGCCTCCTATCTCCACCCCGTTGAGGACAATATCATAAGCCTCTGCCCGAATGGCACCGAGCAGAGCGGGGTCCTTGAGAAGGTGGCGATCCACTGATTTGGGACGTGTAAAAGGATGATGAACGGCATTCCATTTCTTCTCCTCTGCGCTGTAGGCGAGCATAGGAAAATCGACGACCCATAGGAAGTTTAGTGCAAGAGGGTCAATCGGAAGCTTCTGGATCTCAGCGACGCGTAACCGGACCCGTCCAAGAACCGTACAAGCAGTCTCCCAAACATCAGCCCCAAAGAGAACGAGGTCTCCCTCCTGCATGTTGAGTCGGGAAGAGAGAGCCGCACGTTCGTCATCGCTGAAAAACTTAACAATGGGCGACTTCCACTCTCCGTTCTCCACTTTGATGAACGCGAGTCCCTTGGCTCCCGCAGTCCTAGCCATCTCGGTGAGTTCCTCTATTTGCCCCGTGGTGATGGATGCGAATCCCTTGGCATTGATAGCCTTAACGACCCCACCTGAATCAAGGGCACCCCGGAAGACCTTAAACTGGCTCTGAGCGAAGATATCACCCACATCGCTTATCTCCATAGTAAAGCGGGTGTCAGGCTTGTCGCTGCCAAATCGGTTCATCGCATCGGAATAAGTCATCCGAGGGAACGGTACTGGTATTTCTACGCCTCGAGACTCGAGAAAAACGCGGTGAAACATCCGCTCAATCAGGCCCTGAAGATCCTCTGCCTCTACGAAAGAAGCCTCGATATCAACCTGGGTGAACTCTGGCTGCCGGTCGGCGCGCAGATCTTCATCACGAAAACAGCGAGCAATCTGGAAATACCGATCTGCACCAGCCACCATGAGCAGTTGTTTATACTGTTGAGGAGCCTGTGGAAGCGCGTAAAAACTACCGGGTGTTAGGCGCGAGGGAACAAGGAAGTCCCGTGCGCCCTCTGGAGTACTCTTCGATAGAATAGGCGTCTCAATCTCCCAGAATCCCTCACCATCTAGAACATCCCTGATCGCTTTTGTAACCCGGTGGCGGAGACGAAGGTTGGCGGCCATCTCGGGACGGCGAAGGTCAAGGAAACGATGGGTGAGCCGGAGGTCTTCATTGGCTATCCTCTCGTCCATGGGGAAAGGAGGAACCTCGGAACGGTTGAGCACATCAAACGAGGAAGCAACAAGCTCGACTTTTCCTGTAGGTAGCTTGGGGTTTTCTGTTCCTTCCACCCGAGCGGTGACCACACCTGAGACAGTGATGACATCCTCAGAACGAAGACCATGGGCGGAACTTGCAGCCGCGGCGTGAACTTCGGGGTGAAAGACTACCTGTGTGATCCCATCCCGGTCACGCAAATCGATGAAGATCACTCCACCGTGATCTCGCCGAGAGGCGACCCAGCCGCTCAGGGTTACTTCGCGTCCTATGTCAGAGGGGCGCAGGGCGCCGCAGAGGCAGTCACGGTAGTGCATGAAATATTGAAATAACAATTAGAAGGTGAAAAAGGCTTAGGGGAAAGATAGAGTGATCGAGTGTTGGAATTTTTCAATCCTTCACCCCTCCTGAGGCCTCATATTTTGCGAACAAAGCCAAGGTTGAAGCTCCGAGAGCTCTATTTCCACCTCGGTTCGGTCACTCAGGCGCTTTACCCGGAGCATCGGCCATTCGTCTCCAATCACTAGGGCAAGGGAAGCACCAGCGGCCTCAGCTGCAGCAAACTGCCTGCCAACCCGGTCAGCTCCCAACGAAAAGGCCAAGCGCCAACCCCGTTCGCGTAGTTGTTGGGCTAGGATCAGGGCATTGCCTCTCTGACCCTCGTTGGCGATCACTAGGTAAAGTTGCACTGGTGAATCAGCCTTGAGGGAGGCTTCCTCAAGTTCCCTGGCCACCTGGCACTCATTGAGCAACTCAAGCAGCACTGCATCGCCTATGCCGAATCCGACAGCCGGTAGGTTTACCGAACCATCGCTAAGATCTGATAGGAGTTGGTCATAACGCCCCCCTCCTGCAATGGCTCTCAGGTTTCCCTGAAGGGCAAAGGCCTCGAAAACGACCCCCGTATAATAGGCCAACCCGCGAACAACTCCCAGATCAGGGCGAACAAAACCTTCCAGACCTCGGGATGCCAAATCGGCCATGAGAGGTTCAAGCGCCGGGATCTGTGATTGTTTTACAAAAGCCTGCAATGCGGAAAGGGGGATGCCAAAGGGTGCTAATTTCTCTTCCATCTTAGCGGCATCCTCACGCTCCATCTTATCGACAATAGCAAGAAAGTCGGTCGTGCGATCCTCACTGCATCCGTGAAAAGCAAGAAACTCCCCCCAGGCGGAACGGTTGCTGACACGTATGACAAAATCACTTTGGCCAAGCCCAAATGAACGCAGCAGGTCAATCAGCAAAGCAATCACCTCGGCATCGGCTGCAGGTGATGCGTCACCTAACAAATCACAATTGAACTGTAAAAACTCCCTCAACCGCCCCCGCTGCTGGCGTTCGTAGCGGAAGCAGGAACCTACATTGAACCATCGAAGAGGTTTTGAAAAATCCCGATGTTTGGCTGCCACCATTCGGGCGAGCGTCGGAGTCACTTCTGGACGGAGCGCCACAGAACGCTCACCCTTGTCAGTGAACTCATAGAGCTGTCCCAAAATTTCCCCCCCGCTGTTCTTTTTCCTGTATAGCTCGGCAGACTCTAGTGTGGGACCATCGTATTGCTGAAAACCATAAAGGCGTGCCGCCCGCTGCCACCGTGAGACCAGATAGGTGCGGCGAGCCTGATCGGCGGGATAGAGGTCACGGAATCCTGGTAGAGTCTTCATGGCTGGGCTGATAACACGGAAGGGGTGAAAAATAGGGAAGTAGCCCCGACACTACAACCCCTGATCGCAGGTTAGGCACAATGCCTTTCCAGAACTTGCGTCAGGTGAATCCACTTCAAAGAGGCAACTGATCAATGGAATGACAACCTTTCCTCATTCAGGTTTGATTTTGACCAAAGGAAATGTCAGACGATTTCTTGAAAAATCACTGATTTCGCTTGCGAGATGGCGCTATGGGTAGTAACCATCCCCTCCCTCAATTTTAGGATCGGAAAATCAAACTACCCTCCCAATTCGTCATGGCCAAAAAAATTCCCGCGAAAAAGACTTTAAAAGCGGTGAAACCAGCTGCCAAAAAACCAGCTCAAAAAGTTACGACCTCTAAGAGTTTAGGTTCAAAACCCGTTGGCCGAAAAGGGGTTGCAAATCCTTCCGGAAAGAGTTCCCCAGCCAAAAAACTTGTTGCCAAGTCTTCTGCGAAGAGCACGACTCATTCAAAATCCACCTCTAAGGTTGCTCCCAAATCAATTTCGAACTCTTCGAAAAAAGCTCCCGCAGCAAAAATCAGTTCGCGGAAGAAGGTCGCTACATCAGCCTCGAAAAAAATGACGGCTGCTGGAAAGGGGAAGGCAAAAACCACGACTTTCGGCAACGGAGCTCTCCGACAACAGTTCGTTACCAGGCCCGCGTTTAAAGCGAACCTCAAGCTGACCCCATTCCTTGCAAAGCAACGTCAACGACTTCTGCAACTCAAGGATACCCTCCTTGATTCAATGAGCGGCGTTGCCCGCGGTAATCTCCACTCCGGAAGCGAGACATCTGCCTTCGGCATGCATCAGGCCGATGCAGGCAGTGATGCCTACGATCGGGATTTTGCCATGAGCATCCTTTCCCAAGAACAAAACTCTCTTTACGAGATTGACGAGGCGCTCAAAAGGATTGAAGATTCAACCTACGGTCAGTGCGAGATTTGCAATAAGCCTATTCCGCACGCCCGCCTTGAAGCTCGGCCATTCACCAGAACCACGGTTGATTGCCAGGAGCAACTCGAAAAGCGCCAGCATCACCACAATGCCAGATTGCCGATCAATTCCCTCTTCGGCCTGACAGAAGAGGAGACGGAGGGCGACGAGGAAGAGGCGACAGAAACAACCTAACCCAACCTTCCTACCATTATTCTTTTATGGCCCGCGATATCATCACACTTGAG
>Ga0073936_10007094_pt1 | contig 14555 bp, 10 predicted proteins | sample AliMusrvi5mmetaG_FD_87041 | JGI IMG/M metagenome (GOLD analysis project Ga0073936, IMG submission 87041) | Freshwater lake bacterial and archeal communities from Alinen Mustajarvi, Finland, to study Microbial Dark Matter (Phase II) - Alinen... | ecosystem: Environmental > Aquatic > Freshwater >... | reverse complement strand
GAATAATGAAAGATTATTGTTATAGATACAAAAATAATAATAGAAACTTATTTTAGTTTAATAAATGAAAAAGCCTAATACACCCATCTTTTAGAAAACGATAAGGCTGCCAATGATTGTGTTCGGCATGCAAAAGTTTATTACAAACAAAAAAAATATTGTTTTTGTCGGTTAAACCCAAATTACGCATTAGCGTAATTTGCCCGAAGGGCCGACGAAAAACGTAGTTTTTGTCGGGGTTAACCTCCAACGAGTCTGACACGACTGTTGGAGTCGTCAGGCCTGATAAAAAATTGCAGTAAAGCAATTTTTTCGTCAGTTACGCAATAGAAAATTTCTATTGCGTAATCCGGGTAAACGATTAATTACTTTTAAAACGCAACAGAAGTTTAGTTATTATCTTTAAAAACAATAAGCGGGGAACTGGCGTCTATCATTTGCCCGGGTTCTACATTAACACTTTCAATAACAGCATTTTCTTTAGTGCAATAGATGCTGTTTTCCATCTTCATAGATTCAACGATGATTAATAAATCGCCTTTTGTAACAGTATCTCCTTTTTTTACGCCTATTTTAACGACCTTTCCAGGCATGGGTGACGTTATATTGTTGCTTTGATTCATGGCTAATTTCTCGTGGACATTAACAGTAGAATCTTCATCAAAAATATCATTTCGTTTTAATTCAAAAGTTTTACCATTTATGGTTATATTATAGCCCTGATCCTCTATTTTGGCAATTTTTGCAAAATAGGGCTTTTCATTTACTTTAATATCTATTTCTCCTTTATCAATATATAAAAGATCTGTCATGTAATTAGTTTCGGTTATCTCAATGTCATAAGTTTTATTTCTGATTTTATTGATATTGACAGGAACTTCTTTTTCTTCATAATTAATACTTACAGTCATCATATTCCGCCAGTATCCTATTGAATCCCATATATTATGTTCAGCGTTTTTTTCTTGTTCATTAATAGATTTGTTATTTAAACCATATAATAAGAACGCTATCATGGCGATATCCTGACCTGCTTTATCCTTATTATAACTGCTTCTGTTGGGGGTTTCTTTTCCTTTCACGGTAATTGTTTTATTAGGTGATTTAAATTTAGCAATTTCTTCTTCAAACCTTTGTTTGGCAATACCCGATTTATAGTCCCTGTATTGGCCTTCGTGCATGGCGAATTCAAATAGTTCTTCGTCATCGGGCCCTTCCTCCCAGTTATTGTCTTTCATCTCTTTTCTGTACTTATCCAGCGCATCAGGGTAAGCATCCTGAGGTGTTCCGGTATAAAACGTTTTATTCAGCTTCGCAGCTAATTCAAAAAATTCGCCGTCTAATTCTCCGGGCAGCTGTCCTGCTTTGCCAAGCAGCATATCCCATGTGTTGGCATCAATAGACTCAAACCTCTTTCTGCCCTGAGCTAAATTTATGACATTAACCAAAGCCGTATTTTTCACATACTGACTAAAAGGAGTAACCAAAGGAGGATATCCCATCTTAGGCCATATAAAAGCCACTTCATCAAAAAGTTTAATTAAAAACTCATCTTCAGTGATGGCTTCTTTTCCGGAAGCCATGAGCGCCTGATTAATAACAGGCTGAACGCCTTTGAGGTCTGCCATCAGACTGCCCATCATCCCTCCCGGCAATCCCGATTGAATCATTAAAGAAGAGACAAATTTGTTTTTAGGGTCAATGAAATAGCCAAGAAAATCGTCTATAAAGCTCTGTGTCAGAGCCCTGGCTTCCATGTATGCATTCATATTTATTTCGGGCACTGCAAACCCTGCATCATCAAGCATTTCTCTGATGGTAATAACATCAGGATGCACCATTCCCCATGAGAGCGGTTCCATGGCAACATCTATATATTCAGCTCCTGCTTTGGCCACTTCTAAAATAGAGGCTACAGAAAATCCGGGACCGGAATGCCCGTGATATTGAACAGCTATGTGTGGATATTTATCTTTGATGGCTTTTACCAGCCTTCCCAGTGTAACAGGGCGTCCTATGCCTGCCATATCTTTAAGGCATATCTCATCGGTGCCATATTCAACAGCTTTGTCAACCACTTCCATAAAATACTCAACAGTATGTTTTACAGAATGGGTGATACTTAAAGCAGCCTGTGAAATCATACCGGCTTCTTTAGCATATTTAATAGAAAGTTCGAGATTTCTATGGTCATTAAGGCCACAAAAAGACCTGGCGATATCTACACCCTGGGCTTTTTTTACCTTATACATCAACCGCCTGACATCAGCAGGTACAGGAAACATCCTTATCCCATTAAGGGCGCGCTCCAGCATATGTGTCTGAATTCCTGCGTCGTTAAAAGGTTTTACCCATTCCCTGACAGCTGTGTTCGGATTTTCTCCAAATAATAAATTGACCTGCTCAAAAGCCCCTCCATTGCTTTCTATTCTTGCAAAACACCCCATGTCGATAATTACAGGCGCTATTTGTTTTAACTGGTCAACGCGGGGCACATACTTCCCCGACGATTGCCACATATCCCTGTAAACTAAACTGAATTTTATTTCTCTTTTCATTTAAATCTATTTGTTGTTTTGAAAATTAACTCATGGGCTGATTGTAATTATTTAACCCAGTTTGGTTTCCTTTTTTCAAGGAAAGAGGCCATGCCTTCCTGTCCTTCTGCCGATGCCCTTATTTCGGCAATCATTTTAGCTGTATAATCCTGTGCCTCATCAAGAGAAAGTATATTTGAAATATTGTATATTAACTGTTTGCATTGTTTTACAGCATTAGGGCCGCTGGTCATTAAAAGGGCTATTATTGAATCTATATATTCTTCAAGTTTTTCGTACGATTCGAGCGATTTATTAACAAGTCTGTAATATTCGGCTTCTTTACCCTGTATCCGCTTACCGGTAAGCATTAAATCTCTGGCGCCATATTCACCAACACGTTTTATGACAAAAGGAGAGATGCAGGCTGGGATAATACCTATTTTTACTTCACTCAGTGAAAAGGTGGCTTTGTCATCGCAATAAGCCATGTCGCAGGCAGAAAGTAATCCATTGGCTCCCCCTAGAGAAACACCATGAACAAGCGCAATAGTAGGCTTCTGACACGTGTAAATAGCATAAAAGCACTCAGAAAGTTTTTTGCTCTCTCTGAAATTTTCATCATACGATTGTTTGGCTACATCGCGCATCCAGTTCAGGTCAACACCGGCGCAAAAAGACCTGTCCCTGCCTCTTAATACGACAACCATCACGTCATCCATGGTGTTAACGGCAGTAAAAAATTCGGTGAGTTCTGCAATCATCACATCATTAAATGCATTATGAACTGCAGGCCTGTTTAACCAGATAGTACCCACCCTGTCTTTAAGTTCGAATTCTATTGTTTGATATGTTTTCATTTTATTAGGTTTAAATATTGGTCATTGGTCATTAGTCATTAGTCATTGGTCATTAGTCATTGGTCATTGGTCATTAGTCATTGGTCATTAGTCATTAGTCATTAGTCATTGGTCATTAGTCATTAGTCATTGGTCATTAGTCATTGGTCATTGGTCATTAGTCATTAGTCATTGGTCATTAGTCATTAGTCATTAGTCATTGGTCATTAGTCATTGGTCATTGGTCATTGGTCATTAGTTAATGGTCATTGGGTATTGTTGGTTGGGAAATTGCCAATAGATTTAATATAGTTATTAAGCATTCTTCCAATAGAATCAATATCATTTGATAAAGAAAGGAAATCGGAATCGTCAACTAATTTTCTATTATGAGCTTTGGTAATCCAGGTTTTTGATTCGAATAAAGAACCTCTTGAATAATAACAGAAATGTTTATTTTCAAGATAATGATATCTTCCAAACCCTTCACTCATATTGGCAGCCACGGAATCAATAGCTCTTACGAGTTGTTTGCCAACAGTGTCTTTTGCAAAATAGGTCCATTTATCAACTATATTCCAAACTTTTTCACCAAGCTCCATTGATAAAATATGAACATTTAAATCTTCAATATTCTTCATTTTAAAATTTCAAATTAAGATTATAAATTAACGACTAATGACCAATGACTAATGACCAATCTTCTTACATCCTGAATATCCCATTATTCTGATTGGGTATATTTTTATTCAGGGCCATTGCAATTCCCATAGCCAGTACTTTCCGGGTATCAGTAGGGTCAATAATGCCATCATCCCATAAGCGCGACGTGCTGTAATAGGCTGAGCCTTCATACTCATATTTATCTATGATGCTTTTTCTTAGTGCATCAATTTCTTCTTTAGGCGCCACTTTATTCTGAGCCAGATATTGTTCTTCTTTTACAGTTGATAAAACTATAGCGGCCTGTAGTCCTCCCATGACAGATATTTTAGCGTTGGGCCACATAAATAATAATTTTGGTCCATAAGCACGACCACACATGCCATAATTACCTGCACCAAAAGAGCCTCCGAAAATGACTGTAAATTTAGGCACATCAGCATTGGCAACTGCATGGACCATCTTAGCTCCGTCTTTTGCAATGCCATGTCTTTCATACTCTTTCCCGACAATAAAACCTGTTATATTTTGCAGAAACACCAAGGGTATTTTTTTCGACGTACAGAGTTCAATAAAATGTGTTGCTTTTAAGGCTGATTCTGAAAACAGCACCCCATTGTTTGCAATAATACCTACAGGGTATCCCATAATGCGTGCAAAACCTGTTACAACCGAAGTGGCATATCTTTCCTTAAACTCATGGAACTTACTGCCATCAACCATTCTCATTATAATTTCTTTGGGGTCAACAAGTTTTTTAAAATCCACCGGGGCTATGCCATAAAGTTCTTCGGGGTCATAAAGAGGTTCTTCGATAACGGCAATGTCTAATTTTTGTTTCTTCTTGCCCCTCATCGTTTCAAAAATATTTCTGCATATCTGGATGGCGTGTCTGTCATTTTCGGCAAAGTGGTCTGCAACCCCCGAAATAGAAGTATGCACATCAGCACCTCCGAGTTCTTCAGGTGTGACAATTTCACCTGTTGCTGCTTTTACCAGAGGAGGTCCGCCAAGGAAAATAGTTCCCTGGTTTTTTACAATAATAGTTTCATCACTCATGGCAGGCACATAAGCACCACCGGCAGTACAGGAGCCCATAACAATTGAAATCTGGGGAACTCCCATCGCAGAAAGCCTCGCCTGGTTATAGAAAAAACGCCCGAAATGTTCTTTATCCGGGAAAACAGTGTCTTGTTCTGGTAAGAAAGCACCTCCAGAATCAACAAGATAAACACAAGGCAGAAGATTTTCCATTGCTATTTCCTGAGCCCTCAAATGCTTTTTGATAGCGTATCTCATGTAAGTACCACCCTTGACGGTAGCATCATTAGCTATAATAACTACTTCCCTGCCGTGTATCAGTCCTATCCCAGTTACAATACCTGCAGAAGGGAACTCATTGTTATACTGGTCGTAAGAAGCTAAGGGAGATAATTCCAGAAATGGCGTATTTGCATCTACCAGCAAGTTGATGCGTTCTCTGACCAGCAATTTACCCCTTTCCTTATGCATCTTTCTGGATCTTTCAGGTCCCCCTTTTACAATTTCACGGTGAATTCCATTATACTTATCCATTAATTTAAGGAATGCGTCCTTGTTATTCTTAAATTCTTCTGAATTGATATTGATTTTCGATTCTAATACAAACATGAGATTAAATTTTTTTAGTAAGATGGTACATATTAAAAGCCTATATTAATCAGGTTTCATCCCCCAGACTTAATTGGAAACTCTGTCGAAAGCAGGGATTTTTTAAATGCGTATTGCGATTTAATTATGCAATACTTACACTTTTTTTTTCAAATAGCAAAATTTTTTTATTTAAAAAAGTCAGGGTTTTAACTTGTCTAATCCTATAGCGGTTTTAAATAATATCATTTAAGTTGAAAGCACTTCTGACACAGAAATCATTTTTTTCTGTTTTATAAACGGTGCAACATTCAACATTCAGATCATGTTCAAAAAAAAGAATATACTGCTTTTCAGCTGCTTCGGCCAAAAAAAATTCTTTTTCCTCTATAACAGTGAGAGGATGTACGTCATAGCCCATTACATAAGGAATTGGTATGTGTGCGGAAGATGCTATCATATCACCCATAAACACTATTGTTTTGTCTTTGTATTTGATGAATGGAATAATTTGTCCGGCAGTATGACCGTAAACCAGTTTTAAAAAAATATCAGGGGTTAAAAAGGTGTCTTTTTCGATGAAACTAAGATGTCCACTTGTTTCCAGGGGGAGGATGTTCTCTTTTAAAAAGGATGCTTTTTCTTTACGGTTTGGATTCAGGGCACAGTTCCATTGTTGACTGCTGACCCAGTGTGTTGCATTTTTAAAAATAAGTTCTGTATGGCCGTTATCTTTATTTAATATGAGTGCCCCTCCCGCATGATCAAAATGAAGGTGGGTGAAAATTACATCGGTGATATCATTTGCCTCGTAACCATTAATTGCTAATGAGTTAGTAAGATTATCTTTCCCATTCAGATGGAATTTTGAAAAGAATTTCTCATCTTGTTTATCACCAATGCCTGTATCTATCAATATTCTCTTTTCTCCGTCATCGATTAACAGACATCGCATAGCCCAGTTGCAAAAGTTATTCTCATCAGCAGGGCATAATTTGCCCCATAATATCTTAGGAACAACGCCAAACATGGCCCCGCCATCCATTTTAAGATTTCCTGTGGGTATTGCAAAGAGGTTCATAAAAACAAATTATTATACGTATTCCTGTGCACATATTTCGCCAGAAAGCACCAGATAACCATTTAAAGCCATAGCGTCCATTTCTCCTTCACCAGGGTATATTTTTACTGGAGCTAGCCGTTTAACCCTTTCGGAGATTTGTCTTGTAACCAGCTCACTAAATGCAATGCCACCGGTAAGTAAAATAGCGTCAATGTCACCTTTAAGAACGGTTCCTAGTGCACCAATTTCTTTTGCTACCTGATAACACATAGCATCATAAACCAGTTTTGCTTTAATGTCGCCCTGTTCAATCCTTTTCTCTATTTCAATGGCATCGCTGGTACCCAGGTAAGCGTATAATCCACCGACTCCTTTTATTTTTTTTATAATTTCGCTTTGGGTGAATTGTTGAGAGAAACATAGATCAACTAATTGACCTACAGGCAGGCTCCCACTTCTTTCAGGCGACATAGGCCCATCTCCGTTCAAACCGTTATTAACATCTATTATTTTGCCTTTGCAATGAGCACCCACTGAAATACCTCCTCCCAGGTGAGCTACTATTACGTTTATATCGCTATATTCTTTGTTGATTTCTTTAGCAAATCTTCGTGCAATAGCCCGTTGATTCAAAGCATGAAACAAACTTCTCCTGGGCAATTCAGGCACACCTGATAAGCGAGCTATTTCATCCATCTCGTCAACACAGGTTGGGTCAACTATAATGGCCATGACATCGCCACCAATTTCACGTGCAAGTTCGTATGCAATCACACCACCCAGGTTCGACTCATGCTCACCCATCGGATTTTTAACATCATTAAGCATGGCCTCATTTACTTTGTAAACGCCACCGTCAATAGGTTTAAAAAGACCTCCGCGCCCTACTATTATAGCCATCTTTTTAAGGTCTATCTCTGCCGTCTCAAGTATTTCCTTAATCATGTTTTTGCGATACTCGAACTGATCAAAAATACTGTCAAATTTTGACAATATTTCCTTATCATGTTTGACATTAATTAAAAAAAACTCGTTTCGGTTGTTATATACAGCTATCTTGGTGGATGTTGAACCGGGGTTTATTACTAAGATAAATCTATTCATACGTTGTTGAAAAATTCGGACAAAGCAAATATAATAAAATTACAAAAGGTTAGGCGCAATAATATTAAACCAGTCAAAAAATAAATTAAATTTGTTTATTAATAATTTTTTTTAAGATCAACATATGGCATCAATGAAAGCAATACAGGTAAGCTCTCCTGGCGCAGACTTTGAGTTGGTTCAGAAAGAAATACCGGAACCTGAAAATAATGAAGTTTTAATAAAAGTAGAAGCGTGTGGAATTTGCCATGGTGATGCTATTTCAAAAGAAGGTCATTTTCCCGGCATCAAATATCCTATTACCCCGGGCCATGAAGTGGTTGGAATAGTGGATAAAGTGGGCGCCATGGTTACGGAGTGGAGACCCGGACAAAGGGTAGGTGTGGGCTGGCACGGAGGGCATTGTAATCAATGCAGTGCGTGTCGCAAAGGCGATTTCGGCGCTTGTCAGAAATCTCAGACTACAGGAATTCATATTGATGGCGGGTATGCTGAATATATGATTGCCCGCCAGGATGTTATTGTAAGTATTCCTGATGAACTCAGCGCCATAGATGCAGCACCGTTGCTGTGTGCAGGACGCACAACTTTTGGTGCCTTAAAATACAGTGGCGCTCAGGGCGGAGATCTGGTTGCCATACACGGACTGGGTGGTTTAGGGCATCTGGCAGTACAATATGCCGTTAAATTAGGCTTTAAAACGGTTGTATTATCCCGCGGCAAAGAAAAAGAAGAGTTGGCCTATAAACTGGGTGCCCATGTTTACATAGATACAAATTCCGGCGAGGTAGCCAAACAATTGATGAGGTTAGGTGGGGCGCGGGTAATTCTTTGTACAGCTCCTAACGGTAAAGCAATTTCTGAATTGATTCCCGGCCTCGGCCGTAACGGACAGGCCATTATAGTCACAGGGGCTTCGGAAATGATGCAGATTCCTCCAATGCTTTTATTGGGTGGCGAACGTTCTATCCGCGGATTTGTAAGTGGTAATATTGAAGATGCTCTCAGATTCAGCATTCTAACCAAGGTGCTCCCAATGGTGGAAGTATTTCCCTTAGAGCAGGTTGCTCTGGCTTTTGAGAAAATGATGACTGCAAAAGTGCATTTCAGATCTGTGCTGAAGATAAGTTAAGGGGAAGTTCTTCATTTCGACTTCGCAAAATCAATATGGGACGCAGATGACACGGATTGTTATGATTAACGCGGATAAATACAATTATAATAAATCCTGAAAATCCGTATTATCTGTGTTATCCGCGTTCTATTCTTTTCTTTTTATGAGATAGACCGATGGAACATTCTGATTGCAATAGAAGTCGTTATAATAATCATCCCAAACAAAACCAAAACTCCCGGCCATATCTTTTCAAAGATCCAGCCCTGGGTGGCAATAGTTCTCATGGCGCTGGTAGCGTATGTAAGCGGGTTTACATTGGCAATAACTTTTAACCATGCAGGCATAGCACTTGTAGGAAACATGGCATTACTTGTAAACATAAGGGGCATGGTCAAGAAATTTGTTATTGCAAAAAGAGATTCCATTGACTTTATCACTGCACCCAATGAGAGCGAGATACCACCCATTATCATCCCGAAAATTCCTGATAACAGCACAAGACAGATAACACCGGGTACACCGGTTACAAAATGAACACCGGATAAAAGAGCAATGACAACTATTATTAAGGCTTGCAACATAATCTGAACACCAATAGCCAGCAATTTACCCAAAGGAATAGCGGCCCTGTAAATGGGAGATGACAACATCTTATTAAGGAAGCCCAGCCTTCTGTCCCAGATTATTGAGGTGCCTCCCATTACGCCCCCGAACAAAGCCGTCATTATCATGATGCCGGGTGTCATGAAGTCGATGTAGTTGCCCGTACCCAGCATTTTGGCTGCCATGGGGTTGTTTGTTAAGCCTGTCATCATATTGCCCATCAGCACAAGCCATACAATAGGTTGCACAAAAGCCATGGTTATACGGGCTTTCTGCTGAAAGAATTTCTTAATCTCACGCCAGAAAACCCAATAAATATCAGAAAAAAGTATGGTAATTCTCATTTTCTTGCCCTCCTCATCATTATTCTGTTTCGTGCTGCATTTTCTTTTCCGCCTCCTGCTTCTCTCATTTCACGTCCTGTGTAATGCAGGAACACATCATCAAGCGAAGGTTGTTTGAATAAAATATGACTTATTTTTGCTTTACAATCTTTAATGGCTTCAAATATAGCCGGGATAGAGGCTTCGCCATTGCTTACTGACGCCATATACCCACGGACTCCTGCTTCTTTGACAGATTTTACAAAATCAAGCGCTTTTATTCTTTCAAGTGCCACCTGAACCTCCTGAGCATCAATAGCAGAAAACTGAAACTCTACCAATTCGTTTCCTAACGAACTTTTTAGATTGGCAGGGGTATCCAGTGCGTTAATTTTCCCCATATCAATAATGGCAATGCGGTCGCACAGTGAATCAGCCTCATCCATGTAGTGGGTTGTCAGAAATATGGTCATGCCGGTTTCTTCTCTCAGGCGATTGATGTATTTCCATATCTCACGCCGTGTCTGTATATCAAGGCCTAGCGTAGGTTCATCAAGGAATAAGAGTTTAGGCCTGTGAATAAGGCCGCAGGCTATATCAAGCCTTTTCCGCATACCACCAGAATAGGTTTCTACTTTATCCTTGGCCCTGTCCTGTAATTCAACCATCTTAAGTACTTCTTCAATCCTTGCTGGTGCTTCGTTTCCGGGGATATGGTAAAACCCTGCCTGTATCCTTAAGTTGGCATAGCCAGTTAAGGCATCATCCACGGCCAGGTCCTGAGAAACGTAACCTATAGCTAAGCGTACTTTATAGGGCTGCTTTGAAATGTCCAGGCCCGATACAGTTGCACTGCCCTTAGTGGGCGAAATTAAGGTGGTGAGCATGGCAATAGTCGTTGATTTCCCTGCTCCGTTAGGCCCCAGAAACCCGAAAATTTCCCCTTCTTTTACAGTAAAACTGACATTGTCAACAGCCGTAATCCCCCCGCTGAAAACCTTTGTCAGTCCTCTGGTCTCAATAATGATTTTGTCCATTTATTATTTACTTCTTACTTCGTAGTTCTATTGTTATATTGTTCCCATTCAACCTCCTTCAATCTCCTTCAACCTCCTTCAACCTTCTTCAATCTCCTTCAATCTCCTTCAATCTTCTTCAATCTCCTTCAATCTCCTTCAATCTCCTTCAATCTCCTTCAATCTCCTTCAATCTTCTTCAATCTTCTTCAACCTCCTTCAACCTCCTTCAATCTCCTTCAATCTTCTTCAACCTCCTTCAATCTCCTTCAATCTCCTTCAATCTCCTTCAATCTCCTTCAATCTTCCCGCCTTAAATAAAAATCCCCCAAAATTAATGATATAATGCACGCCGGGGTTAATTTTAAGAAATTTTATGATTTTGAATTTTTTTTAGCCCAAAGAACATAACTATGCAAAAGTGATTGGCAAGATTGAAATCCTACCAGACAATTAGAATAAATTATAAATTAAACAATTTATTTGTAACAAATATTTTTATATGTTTGTATAGTTATAAAAATTAAAAAATAACTCAAAAAAATTACAAGTAACTATTTATCAATTAATTGTGGTTTAATTAGATTGTGAAAAAGGATGAAATAAATGTAACTGGTTGCGTATAGCGAATTGTATCAACAAGGCGAAGAAAAGAAAGCGAACAACCAACTTAACAAATTTCAACGTATTCCAAGAGGTGTTTATGTCCTAAAGCTTTATGCGTATAAATAAACAATAGTATGGAAGTTCATTAAACAATAAAAAACAAATATCATGAAAAAAATTATTATTTTGTTTTTTGCAATCTTTGCAATAAGTATTGCAAATGCACAGTGGGTAAGAACAAGCGGCCCTTACGGAGGTGGAACTATTTATTGTCTGGGTGTAAACGGAACGAATATATTTGCAGGCACTGATAATGGGGTATATTTGTCGACTAATAATGGTGCAAGCTGGACGCCAAGGGGACTTTCATCTGTTACTGTTTTGTCGTTGGCTATTATTGGTAATAATGTTATTGCAGGTACTGATAATGGTATTTATATTTCAGAAGATACTTGTTCAAGTTGGCAATCTAAAGGGCTTTCAGGTAAAAGTATATATTCTCTGGCAATAAGTTCAGGGAATATTATAGCAGGTACTGCCGGTCAAGGTGTATATTTTACTGGCGATACTTGCAATAGCTGGACTGTCAAAGGACTTAACAGTTATAATGTATTAGCTCTTGTTGTCAGCGGAGCTAATATTTATGCAGGGACACAAGGAAACGGTGTCTTTTTATCAAATGATAGTTGCAACAATTGGACAGCAATGAATAATGGGCTTACTAATCAAAATATAATGGAATTTGCTTTAACAGGGAATAAAGTTATAGCTGCTACTGATGGCGGTGGCGTTTTTGTATCAGCTGACAATGGGGTGAGCTGGACAGCAAAAGGCTTGTCGGGCAAATCTGTTTATTCATTAGCAGTAAGCGATACTAATATATTTGCAGGCACCAGTGATAATGGAATTTATCTGACAACTGATACCTGCACAAGTTGGAATGCAGTAAATAATGGCATTACTAACAACACCATTTATACATTATTTACTAATGGAACACATATTTTGGCAGGGACCAACGGAGGAGGAATTTTTGAGACAGTAAATAACGGGGCAAACTGGAATATAATAGGAATAACTTTAGTTGCTGTTCAAACAATAGCTGTAAGCGGTAACAATATATTTGCAGGAACTACTACTAACGGTATATATCGTTCGACAAACTGTGGCTTGAACTGGACAGCTAGCAATTCAGGCTTTACAGAATCGTTTGTTGCTTCGCTGGCTGCAAAAGATTCAAATGTATATGCCGGTTCTAATTGGACAACAGGGGGAGCATTTTTGTCAACCAATAATGGTGACACTTGGGCTTTAAAAGATTCAGGGTTGACAGAGACTCATGTATATTCAATTATCTTTAAGGATAATAATATTTTTGCTGCTACAGCCAACGGTATTTGCGTGTCATCAGATAACTGTACAAGTTGGACACCTATTGATTCGGGACTAGTAACAGAACTTGAATTGAATGTCAATTCTTTAGTTTTAAGTGGGACAAAAATTTATGCAGCTACCTATGGAGGTGTTTTTGTGTCGACAAACAACGGTATGAGTTGGATACTTGACAATGCAGGGTTGCCAAATTCCTTTAATAGCACCGTATTCTCTTTTGGAACTATCGGAACAAGTGTTTTAGCGGGGACATGGGGAGGTGGTATATTTATAAAAAACAATAACGACACCAGTTGGGTAGGTATAAACACAGGTTTAACGAATATGGCTTTGGGCGTGAGTTCTATAATGACTAATGGGACAAATATATTTATAGGCACATATAACGGAGTATATTTAACAGATATCAGCGATACCAATTGGATTGCTGTAAATACAGGAATGACAAATACACATATAAACTCATTAGCTTTTGATGGCGCCTATATATATGCAGGAACGGAAGAAGGCGTTTGGAAAAGGCCAATGTTGGATTTTACAACAGGAATTCAACAATATTCATGTAATAATCAAATATCTATTTACCCCAACCCTACAAAAAATAATTTAACTATTGAAATCCCGGAAAAAACTACATCCGATAGCTATCGGATAGAAATTTTAAATATCGAAGGGCAATTAATAAAAAGTTTGAAAATAAAAGATAATAAAACAGACATTGACATTTCAGACTTTTCAAGTGGGATTTACATCTTTCGAGTACAGACAGATAGAGGCATAATAACTAAGAAATTTATTAAAGAATAACTGTCTGGTTTTTTAACTTTACCTTTTACAACTGATTCAGGAAAATAAAACGAATGACAAAATTTATTTTCATACTGCTAATAACGACCATCACTTACCTAAGTGCAAGGGGACAAGATTTTGCTTCATTACTAAAAACTAATGCAATTAAAATCGACAAGTTAGACAGTTTGGATAATAAAATTTACGACTTGTTGTATCACAACAAACTAATTATGATTGGTGAAATGCACGGGACAAACGAACCAGCGAAATTTGTAAAAGGTTTGACAGCCCTTTTTACTGCTAAAGGTGACAGCGTGCAAGTTGGCTTTGAAATTCCTTCTGAACAAATGACATCATTTTTGAAATATAGAACGGACAGCAGTGTTTGTCAATCCGACTTTTTTTCAAAAAGTACAACTGATGGTAGAGCATCGATAGCTTGGGCTTCGATAATTTTGTTGTTAAACAGAAATCCGAAAGTAGCAATTTTCTTTTATGACATAAATAATGGAGAAAGCAAAAATATTGACGACAGAGACAGCTTAATTTATATCAAAATCAAGAATCAAATCATTAAACATCCAACTTGGACAACCATTACTTTGAGCGGAAATATTCACAATATGCGACTGCCGTACAAACAAAAAAACAAGACGGGCGCCTATTTGGCAAATGATACAGGCCTGAATATTTCAAATAAATTTTGCTCTCTTAATCACTATTATCGAAGTGGGACAATGCTCAATAACAGGGGCAAGGGCTTAGAATTGCAAGACGTAGGAAATATAAATTCCGACTTCGCAAAACTTTTAGGTTACGATAATTATTTGTTTTTATTTCCGATAAGTCAGACTAACACTTACGATGGGAT
>Ga0073936_10007093_pt1 | contig 14555 bp, 9 predicted proteins | sample AliMusrvi5mmetaG_FD_87041 | JGI IMG/M metagenome (GOLD analysis project Ga0073936, IMG submission 87041) | Freshwater lake bacterial and archeal communities from Alinen Mustajarvi, Finland, to study Microbial Dark Matter (Phase II) - Alinen... | ecosystem: Environmental > Aquatic > Freshwater >... | reverse complement strand
TGGCCAACGTCCAGCCAGACGAGGGTGTAGAGCGTGTCGGTGTTGGGGGCGGTGATGTCGTGGTTGGAGGCGGTGGGGTAGGTCCGGATGCGCGCGAACTGGCCCATCGGTGCGCGCATCCCTTGCGGTTGCCGCACATTCGTCATGACCCGCCGGGACATGTCCATGGTGACCAACGGATACCCGAAGACATAGGCGTCAGTAGCGATCTCCAAGGCCTCCCTGGCTGTGATCTTCCCTTTGACCTGGGCGGGCTTTTGGCTTGATCCGGTTTTGGAGTCGGTCGCGGCGGCGAGGCTGGCGACAGCCGCGAGTGAGATAAACCAACGGATAGTTCTTTTCATGCCGAGTTATGTGCCTAAGTCTTTGCCGCTTGGGGGTGCCGGGCACAAGCACAATATGCCACACGTCCAACCGTCGAATCGCGGACAGGCCCAAGAACCCAGGACCATGCAGGATTTTCCTGCTGGACACCGCAGTCGAATCGGCTATTACCTTTGCGCGTTAAAGCTTTTGTCATGCTTGCCGCATGGCGCTTTGTGAAACGTCCTGACATACAAATTATAACTATGGCTACCCTTACCAAATCGAACTCATTCACTCGCCGTCAATTTCTTAGCCGCACCGCGCTGGCCGCGGGCGTGGTCACCTGCTCGTTCCCCTATGTGGGCCGGGTGCTGGGCGCCAATGACCGCGTCAACGTCGCCTGCATCGGCGTCGGTGGCAAAGGGGACAGCGACAGCAGCGACGCAGCCAAATGCGGGGGGCAGATTGTCGCTATCTGCGACGTGGATACGGGTTCGCTGGACGCGAAGGCCAAGCAATTCGCCGGGAAGTTCCCTGATGTCAAGAAGTACCAGGACTACCGCAAGATGCTGGAGGAGATGGGCAAGGATATTGACGCGGTGACGGTTTCGACTCCCGACCATAATCACGGGACAGCGGCGTTGCGGGCCATGAAGATGGGCAAGCACTGCTTCTGCCAGAAGCCGCTCGTCCAGACGGTCTATGAGGCACGGCAGATGCGGCAGGTCGCCAAGGAAAAGAACCTGGCGACCCAGATGGGCAACCAGGGCAGCGCGGAGAGCGGGTTGCGCCGCGCGGTTGAGGTCGTCCAGGCCGGTGTGATCGGCAAGCCGCTCCAATTGCACGTCTGGACTAACCGGCCCATCTGGCCTCAGGGACTTGATCGGCCCCAGGGCTCGGACCCAGTGCCGCCGACGTTGGACTGGGATTGCTGGCTGGGACCCGCACCGGAACGGCCTTTCAAGAAGGATGTCTATAATCCGTTCGCATGGCGCGGGTGGTATGACTTCGGCACCGGCGCGCTGGGCGACATGGCTTGCCATACTGTTAATATGCCTTTCCGCGCGCTCAAACTCGGCTTCCCGGAGGTCGTCGAACTGGAGCTGTGCTCGCGCCCCTATCCCGAGACCTTTCCCAAGACTTCGCGCATCCGCTTTGAATTCCCGGAGCGCGAGGGCCTGCCACCCCTCAAGTTTTTCTGGTACGACGGCAACCCGGACGACGCCCTCAAACCGCTCCGTCCGGAGGCCGATGTCGTCCATGAGATCATCAGCACCTACGACAAGCTGCCAGGCAGCGGCGCTCTCATTGTTGGGGAAAAGGGCAAACTGTTTTCACCTGACGATTACGGCGCCCGGTTCTTCGTGGCCATGAAGGGCAAGAATGAGTATGTGTCCGGCGAGCAGGACGAAGCTTGCAAGGCCGTGCCGCAGACGATTCCCCGCTCTCCGGGTCACATGCAGGAGTGGTTCCGCATGATGAAGGAGGGCACTGCCTCCTATTCGAATTTCGACATCGCGGCCTACCTTACCGAGATCATCCTGCTAGGTTGTGTGGCCTTGCGCGTGGGCGAGGGCAAACGGATGGAATGGGACGGCCCCAACATGACGTCGCCTAACATCCCTGAAGCCGCCCAGTTTGTGAAACGAAATAACCGCTCCGGCTGGAGCGCCTGACGAACAGGTGGGCAAAGAGTTCAGCATCACCCCGCGTGAAGTCGCGCGGGTCGAAACCAAGTACCGTCGCATCGTTTCAGCGCTGCCCCACCCGGATTCACTTCCGACGCTGGAAAAGCTGCGGAGGTTCGAGCCGCAGTCTATGCGCGGGCAGCCGCCGCTTGTTTGGGACCGGGCGGAGGATGTTTGCGTTTACGACAAATACGGGAACCGCTGGTTGGATTGGAGCAGCGGCGTACTGGTGGCCAACGCGGGCCACGGTGCACCGGAAGTGCGACAGGCCATTCTCGACCAGGTAAACAGCGGTCTGCTGCACAACTACGTATTCCCCAGCGAGGAACGCGCCGCGCTGGCAGAGGAGCTCGTGAAGCTCGCCCCGAAGGGCCTGGACAAGGTCTTCCTGCTCACGACGGGCTCGGAAGCCACTGAATGCGCGATCAAGCTCGTCCGCTCGCACGGAATCCGCAAAGGGGGTACTCAAAAGATCGGTGTGGTCGGGGCGGAACGGGGGTTTCACGGTCGGACACTCGGATCCCAGCAGGCAGGCGGCATTCCCGGTCAAAAGGGTTGGATCGTCAACGAGGACCCGGCGATTGTGCAGGTCCCCTTCCCCGACGGCTACTGGACGGAGGACACGAGCTTTGACTTGTTCCTCGCCACGCTGGCTCGGAAAGGCTTGCAGCCGGATAATGTTGCAGGGGTGATGTTCGAGACGTACCAGGGCGTGGGACCGGACTTCGCGCCGCGGGAGTACATTCAACAATTGGCCAAGTGGTGCAAAACGCATGACGCCCTGCTGGTGTTCGACGAAGTTCAGGCTGGGTTTGGACGCACAGGCAAGTTCTGGGCGTTTGAGCATTACGACGTCACGCCGGACATAATTTGCTGCGGCAAGGGCATCAGCAGTTCGCTGCCGCTCTCGGCCGTAATCGGCCAGGCGGAAGTCATGGACCAGTTTGGGCCGGGCTCGATGACCAGCACGCATACGGGCAACCCGGTCTGCTGCGCGGCGGCGATCGCCAACATTAGGAAGATCGTAGGGGAGAACCTCACCGCCAACGCAGCGCGAATGGGTGAAATCCTGGATGCGGGCTTGCGTGCCATGCAGCAACGTCACGCGGATGTTATCGGTCATTATACCTGCCGCGGGCTGGTCGGAGGTCTGCAAATGACCAAGCCGAGCAAGAAGGAGCCAAATCACGATTTAGCACACGATGTCATCGAGCGCTGTTTCCACAAAGGCCTGCTGTTCTTCTCTCCGGTGGGCGCGTGGGGACAGACTGTGAAGATCGCGCCGCCGCTGACAATTAGTGAGGAAGCGGTGCGCGAAGGCCTGGCGGTGCTGAGCGAAGCCGTAGATGAAGCTGTGGCAGCCTTGAAGCGGCCGGCGATGGGCGAGCACCGGTAACCAGCCAACGGAGTATCGGGTTAGCACGGCAGTTGATTCACCGATGGGGATTAGCAGGGGACTTTATCTTCATTATTCCCACTTTCGCTGCTTGGTGGTGACCCGCTAGAGTAGTGCGATGACAAAGAAGCCACAGATTCGCCTTCCTGGCGGCTTGTCGGCACCCGTCCTCGACTTCACCGGCCCACAAGCCCTGCCCGTAGACCTGCAAACGCTACGGGAGATTGTGGCCGGGCTGGATCGCCTGGAGGCGCGCCTCGAGGCCTCCCCCGTTCCGCGAGCGGTGACTCACCGCGGCTATTTCACGCCCGACGAAGATGACCGGGTGCGCCAGGGTGTGTTGGTTTATCGCAACTATCGGCTGGCTGCTTATGAACTCATCTTGCGCTACCGGGACTACGCTTCGGTGGAGCCGCAGCAATGCCGACTCCAGTGCTTCCTCGTGGCCTTCGGAGCAGCGTTGGTGCTTTACGCCAAGTCGCTCAAGATCATCGCCTTTGCCGAGCATGTGCCGATGTTGCGAGCCAAGATCAATGAGCCGGACTGCAAGTATGACATGGAGGCAGGTTTCTTTGATGATGTGCTGGCCGGTTACAGCCGAATATGCAACTACCGGTCCATCCTCCAGGCGGACGCCTTCTGGCGAGCGCATCGGCGCGAAGCTCACGCTTTCGCCGCTGAGGCTGGCGGGGATTGGGTCTGGCTGCTGGAACTGATACGCCGTCAGCGCCACGCGGTTGGACGCCGGCTATTGCATGTGCTCTGGCAGCGTCTCCGCTATGACTGGCGAGCCTTCGGCCAAACGATGCTGAGCCCATTCCGTCGGGTGCGGCATGGCTTGGAGGGTCTCCTCGGCGATCGACTGGCTGACACACCGGTCGCCGTCCAGCCCACCAGTGGCATTCCCTCCCCAATGTTGGCGACTTTACAGATTCGTTTGCAGCCGGGGGATGTGCTGCTCGTGCGCGACGATGGCCGGCTCACCGCCGCCATATTGCCAGGCTTCTGGACCCACGCCGCGCTTTTTGTGGGGACACGATGCGACCTGGAAGTCCTGGGCTTGAAGACCCATCCGTATGTGGTCAAGCATTGGCACAAGATTCCGGAGTGTGCCGGACCTATGGGGCTGGTCATTGAAGCCCTGGCTCCCTGTGTCCAGCTCAACCCGCTGGAAAAATGCCTGCGGGTAGATCATTTAGTGGTGCTCCGCCCCACGCTGCCAGCTAGTGACATTGCGTCCGCCATCGGAGAAGCTATGGGTCATCTCGGGAAGCCGTACGACTTTGAGTTCGATTTCAACAACAGCTCTCGCGTCGTTTGCACCGAACTGGTCTATCGCAGCTACCACAACCGCGGCACCATGAGCTTCTTGCTCACCAAGCGGCTGGGACGTTTCACGCTCACGGGCGACGACATCATTGCCCAGGCTTTGGATGGCATGGGGGAATCGGGAGAGGCTAAGAGCGTTCTTTTTCAGCCTGTGGCGTTGGTCTTGAAACGACGTGATGGTCGGCCACACGAGGTGCCGCCAGAACGAATACTGCCACTGCTGCGCCGCATTCGTCGAGGTTGGCACCCAGCGCGGCGAGTGAAGTTCCGGCAACCGACCAGCCGCGCGGCGTGAAAAGCCGATTCTCGGATTGAGATGAAGGCCCGGAGGAAAGTCCGGGCCCGTTCCTCCGGTTCTAAAGCACGCGTCGAAGGCTTCTTGCTCGGGACCGGGGCTTGCCTTCTCGTTCCCAAAGCTCCACCAATTTGGAGCAGGCGGTTACGGCCAGTTCCATGTCCTGTACAGCCACCCATTCCACCAGGCCATGGGAGTTGTGTGCGCCACAGAACAAATTGGGAGCCGGCAGCCCCCTTTCCGTGAGGCGCGAGCCATCTGTGCCACCACGCACAAGCTGGTCATAAGGCTTGAGGCCGACTGCGGCAAAGGCCTCGCGGGCCAGCTCAACCGGCCGCATATCTTTACGCAGCCAGTAGGCCATGTTGCGGTATTGTTTGCGGATTCTGCACCGGATTCCGGCACGAGGTTCTGCGGCCTGCAACCCCTGGCAGAGGCCTAGAAGGATTCGACGCTTTTCCGCCAGCCCGGCTAACTCGAAATCACGCAAAATAAATCTGACTACGGCCTGCTCCGCTCGGCCATCCACACGGGTTGGGTGAATGAACCCCTCGCGGCCTCCGGTTGTTTCAGGTGCGCAACGTTCACGCGGCAATGCGGCCAGGAGCTTTCCGGCGAGGTAGGCGGCGTTCACCATCCCTTTCGCTCTTGCCTCCATCGGATGCGTGGAGATGCCAGTGATAGTGACCTCGGCGGCGTCAGCCGAGAAGGTTTCCCAGGATATCTCTCCCGGTGAGCCGCCATCCAGAGTGTAGGCCGCCTCGGCCCCGAGCATTCCCAGCTCCAGCTTGTCAACGCCCCGGCCGATCTCCTCGTCCGGGGTGAAACAGATACGGACCAGCCCATGTTTGAGTTTCGGGTTCTGGAGTAGTTTCTCCGCCAGCGTCATCAGGACCGCCACCCCGGCTTTGTCATCGGCTCCCAACAACGTGGTGCCGCTGGCGGTGACCACGTCCTTGCCTTTCGCGTCTAGCAACTCCGGCGATGTCACCGGGTCCAGAGCCAAGCGAGGATGACCCGGGAATTTGATCACGCCTCCATTGTAACCACGATGAACAATCGGCTTCACATCCTTGCCAGAACAATCAGGAGCAGTGTCCACATGCGCGAGCAAGGCGATAACAGGCACGTCAGGCTTGCCGCTGGTGGCAGGTATGGTGGCCATGACGTAGCCGTGCTTTGTCATCTTCACGTCCTGCGCACCCATTCCGTCCAATTCCTTCTTGAGCATCTGCAACAGCACCAATTGCCCAGGCGTGCTGGGACATGTTGTGCTCGTCTCATCGGACTGCGTATCAACTTGAACGTAGCGTAGGAATCGCGTGAGAAGCGTTTCACTCATGCTGGGATTGTGCCTTTCGCCATAGTGCTGGTCAACGCTTGTCACACACGGGCATGAACCCGGGGCGCATCTTAAACGGATTGAGATCGTCGTTTGACCACGACCGACGCTTGTGCCACCATCCTCCCAGCAATGAGAGAAGCCGAGAAGCAATTCTGTGTTATCCGCGCATTGGCATTGAATCGGCGGGATACAAGCCGCAATTTCCTACCAGCAATGTCGTGCCCCACTGGGCTTGGCGGAGCGTGGGTGTCGGAAAGGAAGGAATTAACATGTTAGATATCGAAGATTTGGTCAAAAAGCAGGTTGCCCTTTATCGGGCCTACGACATGCGGGCGGATCATGAGCAGCGGTCGGGGCGGGGCAAGGAGGGCAAACTGTCGTATGGTCCCTACCTGCTCATCTCTCGCGAAAAAGGCGCCGGTGGAAGTACCATTGGCCAAATGGCCGGAAAGCGCTTGGGCTGGCAAGTTTTCGACAAAGAAATTGTAGATGCCATCGCACAAAAGGCGCAAGTGCGCCGAGAATTAATCGAAAGCCTGGATGAGCGCGATCGAGCGACGATTCATGATGCTGTGGCCCAGCTCCTCCACCCTCAGCCCCTCGAGACCGCCGGCTATATGACGCATTTGCGGGAGATTCTTCTCACGCTCGGTCACCAGGGAGACGTGGTCATCGTCGGCCGCGGTGCGGAGTATGTTTTGCCCGGTCAGTTCGGTTTGCGGGTGCGGATGGTCGCGCCGGTCGAGGTACGAGTCCAGCGGATCGCCAATGAAGAGGACTTGAGCTTGAAGGCGGCGCGGGTAGAGATCGAAAGCTCGGATCGCGAGCGAAGAACCTTGGCTCGTCGGCACTTCCAACAAGACCTGGGCGACCCTCTGAACCAGGACCTAACCATCAACACAGCCGAACTGACCGTCGAAGCAGCGACGGAGATTGTTCTGGCAGCGGTTCAGCAGAAACTGGCGGTCCAGGTCAAAGGCAGTCGCTCGAAATAGCCCCAGGAGCACGGAAGAAGCCGTTCTCGCGTCACTGACCCTTCGTACGGTCCCTTGTCTCTAGCGGCGTTTCGGCAGCAGTCTGACTGGCAGCAGTGCCCTTCTCAGCGCTCGCAATTTTCAAGACGATCCAAATCACCGGTAACGCACAAAGCCCTACAACCAGGAAAAGTCCGAGCTTGTTGCCTTGAATGAGGTGATGCGCCAATTCAATCGGCACCACAAGGATGGCCACCAACACCCCATCCCGCAGCACCACGGTCCTCGAAGTCCCGGCACATCCACTCACATTGGCTCTCTTCCATCTCTCGAACACCAGGAAAAGCCAGACCATCCCAGCGAAAGAGCAGGCATACCACAGGAGATGGCATACCCGGGCCCCGCGGCCCGCGACGGTAAACAGCGAGCTTTCAAGTATCGGCAAATGTTCGACGAACCAGCCGTCTTTGTGGGTAAACGAGTCCAACAGCAAGTGCGTCCAGGCGCCGATCAGCAACGAGATGACGATTGCCCAGATGGAGCCACGCGGTCGTTGACACAGCTCGATGAAGGCCTGCTGGTAGGACGCTGGCAACATCCTCACCAGCGGCAAGCGGAGCCCATAAAACAACACTAACAGCACGATCCCCATAGGGAGGCAAAACCCGACACTCCCTAGGAGCTGGTGACTGAGGTCATCCCAATGCCATCTCCCGAAAAGGTAACCGGCATCTGGGCACACGCTACCGATAACCAGGCCCGGAAAACTGAGCCACCGCGGACAGTACCGTCTGAGCGGCAACACTGCGGCTGGATGGGCTAAGGGGAATGGCATAACAACAAATGCGAGCTGGAGGATAGCACCTCCAGCCTCTCCGGTAAAGGCTGGAGGAAGCAATTGGCAGGGTCAGGAGCATTTGGCTCGAGTTCGGACCGCCGCTGTCCCAAACCACGTTCCGGTGCTCCGATGAAATTTCTGGAATTTCCTGGTCTGGCTGGCATCTTCGCGCTGTGGTGGGGATGATTTCAATGGTGGCCTATCTGCTGCCCGACCCTGAGCATTCGATGGGCACACGGGAGCTCTTGGTACTGGGCTACATAGTGGCTGCTTTCTGCTGGCTGAGGACCGGTCGGCGAGCACGCCGAGACGCAGCCGGGTCTTCCTCAGGCTGGTGGTGGCTGGGAGCGATGCTGCTGTTCCTGCTGGCCATCAATAAGCAGTTCAACCTGCGCGGGCAATTCGAGAGTGGCATCCGAGCGTTGGCTAAGTCAGGGCAGTGGTACGACCAGCGACAGCCAATGCAATTCGTATTCGCGGTTGTATTGCCATCAGTCCTGACGCTGGTGACGGCGGCATTCCTGGTCGTGAAAGGAAGACCCTTCATGCGCCGGAACCGCTTAGCGGTGACAGGATGGTTGTTGCTCTGCCTTTACCTCGCCCTCAGGCAGACCCAGGAATGGAAGCCGGTGCTTCCTTGGCTGGCCGCGATGCGGTATTATGATTGGAGGTTGGCCTTGGAGGTAGCCGGAATGGGGCTGGTGGCTCTGGCCGCCTCCCTCGCACATCAACCGCCACCTTCGCCTTGAACCACCCCTTTATCTTCGTCGCTGCCGAGCCGGCCTAAGGCCTCTGGTCTCCTTGGCTGGCCGGTTTACCCGGCCGCACGCCAGCCCGACGGCGTCTCAAAAGCGATCAGCCTTCGTCCGGTGTTTCATGCGCTGGCTCAGGAACTCCCATGCTCCCTGGCGCTCCATACCCACAGCTCTCCCGGAGCGACGAGCAACGGACCTACAAGCCAGTTGCAAGCGTGTTGATTGGGAGGAGATAGGGTGTTGATACGGTATCTTAGCGCTAAGATACCGTATCAACACGCTATCTCCTGGCTATCACTTGGCTTGCACGTGGCTTGTTGCAGCGGACAGTGCCGGGCCGCAGCCGGGTCTGACGCTAAACTCAAGGGCAGGCCGACGGACCGGGCCACGGGTGAGCATGTCGAGCCTCAGTTTATCGCCAAAATGTCAGCTAGGAAGTAATACCGCGCAGGACGCAGCGGTCTGCCGCCCCAGACACGAGGTATCACTTCTTATTCCGGGTGAGGATAGCGTCGGCTCTACGGTTGAGGTCATCAGAAATTCCAGCGTCTCTCACGGCCTGGGCCAATTCCCTGGCGGCGGGCCGATCCGACCTGCGCAGGGTATCGGCCAGTGTCATTGCCGCCAAGCCGGCTTCTCTTTGGAATTTAGGATCACTCAAATAGGGTCGGATAACCTCCGCCGCTCGTTTGTCCGGCACAGCCGCGAGTGCGGAGAGGAGTAGCTTCTTTTCCTCGTCGCGAGTCGCTGCCTTCATGGCTGCCATCGCGGCATCCACTCGGGCGGCAGCGGGTTCTTTCTCGGCGGATTTTACCAACCGGGCGACGGCCTGAACGGCAAGTACACAGTGAACGCTCTTAACGTGGGGATCGAAGGCAATCACTAACAGCGCCTTGGTAGCCGGAAAGTCGGGCCAGTTGGCCAAGGCCCGAATAGCGGCGTCCCTGACCTCCGCATTGCCGCTGGCTGCGGACATGGAGACGGTGGTCAGAGCCTCGTTGCCGCCCAGCATAGCGAGAATCTCGAACAACGGCGCCAACTGCCCAGGCGCCGCCGTCTTCGTTTGCGCGATGACCTTCTGGGCCGCGGCGGACTTGTCGGCAACGCGGCTGGCGACTGCCTGTAATGCGGCAGCCGCGCAGGGAGTCTTTCCCGCAAGCTCGAGCCGGATGAGCCCATCCAACTGATTGTCGGTCCCTACCTTTGCCAGGGCGGCACAGGCGGCAGCACTGACCTCGGGGTCGGATTCACCAGCGTAGCTGAGCAACTTCGGCGCCGCGGACTGGTCATTACGCGTGGCCAGGGCATTAATCGCCACAGCGCGGGACTTGGCGTCGCCTTCGCCGGACATCTTCACGATGGCGGCATCGGCGCCGGGGCCGGAGATCCTCGCGAGCGCTACAGCGGCAACTTTCTGATTGCTGGATGGCCCTGACGCGACGGCGTTGAAAAGGACGGGGACGCTCGCCGCGCCGCCGATTTGCCCTAAGCGTTCGAGCGCCGCCAATTGCACCATTTCTTCCGAATCTCCGACTGAGGCGACTACCCGCTTTTCGTCCGCGGCATCGAGTACCTGCAATACATAAACCCTTGCGGAAGGCGAGAGTTTCGGCACTAGTGGGGCGAGGACGGAACTCACACCCGCTTTGCCGTATACAATTTCCGCGGCGGTAACAGCCGCCAATTGGAGTTCAGGAGCTTGTTGTTGCAGGGCGTCCTGAACGAATTGCCTCGCCGACTGGGAGCCAGCCTCGGCGCAGCCGATGAGGGCGGCCGCACGGACCTGGAGGGAGGCTGCCGGTCGTTTCGTCGCCTGACCTGCCGCGCCAGGCTGCGGCGAGCCCGCCAGATAGAGCTGGTTGAAAAGGTTATTGGCCGCAGCCTTGTCTCCGGCTGAGACCAGGCGGTTGCCGACTGCTACAAGGCCGTCGCCAGCGCCCGAAACGCCCGCATCGTAGGCCTCCCATAAAGCGGCGACCGCCTTAGGGTCGGCGATCTTGCCCAGGGCGACCGAGGCCGCCAGCACGGTCTCCTTGCTACCCAGACAAGGCCGGATGAGTTCGACGGCCGCGGTGTCCCTGCGTTCACCCAGCGACTGGATTAAACCAATCCTCCAACTTGTTTCGCCGCCTTGTTTGAGCGCGGCCCGGAGGCTTTCGGTGGCCCCCGGGGTTGGATTCTTCTCCAGGGCACGTCGGGCACATTCCTTCAACTCAGAATCCGTGCCGTTCAGCAAGGTTGTCAGGGCGGCGATCGATTCCGCCGCGCCGATATACTCAAGCTGGCGCACGACCCAAACGCGAGCCGGCTGGGGCACATCTGAGTCGGTAGCCTTAGCCGCGAGGATGTTCGCCACTTCCACCCGCTCGGCTTCCGCGCCGGGGCGCCCGGCGTGGAGGGCGAGGTTTTGAAGCTCCATCTGCGCGCTATAACGGTCTTCAACCCTCGCGGCGGCAAGTTTGGGCAAGAGGTCGTTGACGGTTTGCTCAGCGCCAGCAAAAGCGGCCAGAGCGGCGGCACATAGGAAAAGCGGGGCAAGAACAGCTTTGGATTTCATGGCAGGTCGAGAGTAAGGGAATGTCACCGGCTTACATCACGAAGGGTGTGCGGCGCGGACGATCCAGCCAGAGGCTGGCGTAGTCGTCGCCAATGATTTCTTCTTTCACCGGGTCCCACTTGATGGGTCGGCCGAGCCGTTCGGCGATGCCGTTCAAGTGACAGACGGTGGCCGTGCGGTGGCCGATTTCGGCGGGGCAAATCGGCTGCTTGCGGGTCCTGATGCACTCCAGCCAATTCCCCTCGTGGTTGTATGACTCGTAAAGGTGAATGTCACCTGGGGCGAGCGGGCGGTCCTTTAGCCCGGCGGGGGTCGTTTCCAGAAGATCACCTCGGCTGACGAGCACTTCACCGGTCTCACCGATAAACTGGATCATCTGCCCGTTCTTGACGGGATGGTTCTTCCAGACCTTCGTGCCGTTGGCATAGACGTGCGATTGATATTCCGCACCCTGGAACCCTTTGGGGATGAATTCAACCGGACCGGAATCGTCCATGCCCAGCGCCCATTGGATGATGTCGAAGTGATGGGCCCCCCAATCGCCATTCTTGCGCGAACCATACTCCCAAAAGCAGCGCCAGCCGCCGCCGTAGTTACCCTCGACCCGTTTCTTGTTGTACGGATACCAGGGTGTCGGGCCGAGCCAGCGATCATAATCGAAGCCGTCGGGTATGGCTTCTTCAGGCAGAGTCTGAGGAGGTGGGAATTCACCCAACTGCGTGTAGACAGTGTGGACCTTGCCGATCCAGCCGTTGCGGACGATCTCACAAGCCTTTCTGAACGCACGCTCGGAACGCTGCTGGGAGCCAACCTGCAGGATCGCGCCGTATTGCCTGGCGGCATCGCTCATGCGACGACCTTCGCGGATAGTGAGGGTCATCGGCTTCTGCACATAAACGTCCTTGCCGCTCTTCATCGCGGCAAGGGAAATCATCGCGTGCCAGTGGTCGGGTGTCGCGACAACGACCGCATCAATGTCGCTGCGCTCGATGAGGCGCTCGTATTCGTTATACGCGTCGCAGCCTTTGTAGGTGCCGCTTGCCTTCTTCGCTTCGTAGGACTTCTCGGTTTGGGCCTGGGCGCGTTCGCGCTTGCGGCGATCAACGTCACACACCGCCAGCACCTGCACCTCCCCTCGGCCGAGCATGATTTGATGGTGCGAACCCATCATGAGCCCCATTCCGATTAAACCCACGGTAATGCGGTTGCCCGGCGCATTGCGGCCGAACGCGGTAGAGGGTACGATGGTAGGAACGGCGAGCGCCGCGCCGGCAACGGCGGCGCTCCGGAGAAACTCACGGCGAGTGAAAGGCTGGTTCTTCATTTCGTTAACACCGGCAAGAATGGCAGACTCGAAAGCCGCCTGTCAAATGAACGCCCCGGCATCGGCCATCTTTAGTTTGATTGCCGTAACGCTCGCCTTCCCGGACGGCGCGTGCACCGCGCGCGTCCGGCCTGCCGCTTATCTCACTGCTGAAGCAATCGGTAAAAGGCCGATGCGGCGGGCGGATTGGGGTCGATGTAACGGAACAAGCCGTTGGAGGGCGCGTTGGTCTTGAACAACGTTGTCAGATTCTGCGTCATCTGGACGTCGGTCGCACGCTGCACGAAATACGTGGAACCGGAAATGCCTTGGCTATCAAGCGTTACCGTTCCCCCGCCCACGCGGATACTCTGAATCACGCTCCCCGCTGGGACGCTACTGACATTCGCCTGCGCAATAAAAGGGGACACGTTGGTTCCGGCCAAGGAAAACTCCCCACCGACGAACAAATGCCCCGCCCCATCGACCGCCAGCACATAGACAAAAGGGCCATTTCCTGCGAACGAACCACCGCCAATCCCTGAGCCAAGGGCCGACCAAGCACTCCCGTCCCAAGCGGCGAGGCAGTTGGTAATTACTCCGCCCGCTGTGTCGAAGTATCCCCCAGCGTAGAGGGTGGTCCCGCTCACTGCCAGCGTGTAGACGTCGTAGTCCATCCCCGCACCCAATGCCGACCAAGCGCTCCCGTTCCAGGCGGCAATGTAGTTGGCCACCACCCCGCCGGCGGTGGTGAAGTCTCCGCCAGCGTAAAGAGTCGCCCCACTTACAGCCAACACATATACGTCACTGTCCATCCCCGTGCCTAGGGCCGACCAGCCACTCCCGTTCCAGGCGGCGATGTTCGTGGCTGATACCCCACCCGCGGTTGTAAAGTTTCCTCCAGCGTAAAGCGTGGTCTCGTTCGCCGCCAACGCCTCGACATGGCCGTCCATTCCCGTGCCCAGGGCCGACCACGCGCTCCCGTTCCAAGCGGCTATGTAGTTGACTATCACTCCGCCCGCCTTGATGAATTCTCCCCCGGCATAGAGGGTGGTTCCGCTCACTCCCAGCGCATAGATGTCGCTGTCCATCCCCGTACCCAAAGCCGACCAGGCGCTCCCGTTCCATTTGGCCACGTAATTGGCCGTTACTCCGCCAGCTCGGGTAAAGTCTCCACCCGCGTAAAGGGTCGTCCCGATCACTGCCAGCGCATACACATCGCTGTTCATCCCCGCGCCCAAGGCCGACCAAGTACTGCCGTTCCAGGCGGCAATGTAGTTAGCACTCACTCCGCCCGCTCGCGTGAAGTCTCCCCCAACGTAGAGAGTCGTCCCGCTCACCGCCATCGTATAGACGTCACTATCCATCCCCGTGCCCATGGCTGACCAGGTGCTCCCATTCCACGCGGCAATGTAATTAGCCGTCGCTCCGCCCGCCGAGAAGAATTCTCCGCCAGTGTAGACAGTTGTCCCGCTTACCGCCAACGCATAGACATCGCTGCTCACCCCCGTTCCCATGGCCGACCAGGCGCTACCGTTCCATTTGGCTACGTAGTCGGCCGCCACCCCGCCCGCCGTGCCGAAGTCCCCGCCCGCATAAAGCGTCGTCCCGTTAACCACCAAGGCATACACGTCGCCGTCCATCCCCGCGCCCAAGGCCGACCAGGCGCTCCCGTTCCACTTGGCCACGTAGTCGGCCGTCACCCCGCCCGCCGTGCTGAAGTCTCCCCCGGCATAAAGAGTCGTCCCGCTCACCGCCAACGCATAGAC
>Ga0073936_10007089_pt1 | contig 14560 bp, 22 predicted proteins | sample AliMusrvi5mmetaG_FD_87041 | JGI IMG/M metagenome (GOLD analysis project Ga0073936, IMG submission 87041) | Freshwater lake bacterial and archeal communities from Alinen Mustajarvi, Finland, to study Microbial Dark Matter (Phase II) - Alinen... | ecosystem: Environmental > Aquatic > Freshwater >... | reverse complement strand
GATCATGATCCTCACCCGGCAGGTAGCCGAGATTGAACATCACGGCCGCCACCGTGCCGGGCGCCGCGCGGCGATCCATCACGGCGTGGCTTTCCTGCAAAAATTCCACCCGGTGCGCGAGACCGGCCCCAGTCACCCGCGTCCGCGCCGCCGCAATCGCCGCCACCTGCACGTCAAACGCCAGCACCCGCCCGTCGGCACCCACACATTCCGCAAGAAAAACCGTGTCGTGCCCGTTGCCTGCCGTCGCGTCGATCGCCAGATCGCCCGGCCGCATCATCCCTCGCAATATCAGCTGTGCCAGCGCCGTCGGGCGCGGCGGCAGCAACGGCTCAACTTCGCTTCGCTCCATCGTGAGACTTGGCTGGGTAGGCGGATCATCCCACGGCAGGCGGAAGCACCGGCGGGCATTCTATCAGTTTTGAGCTGAGCGCGACGACTTCTCCGCCACGGCTCAGGTAAAGTTGATAGAGCTGTTTCTGGAGGTGTTGCCAGGCAAACGACATGATGACAACCGAGGGAAACAGGCCGATATAACAGGTGACCAGCGCGACCACCATCATGACGAGTCCCGCGCCAAACAGCACCAGCGCGACGATGAGCGTCTCCATCCACACCAGCGCGAGGTAACGTCTCACAAATCCGAAGTTGAATGCCTCGGTGAAACTCTGGGTGATGGTCGCGCGCAGTAGCATTGGCTGGGTGACAAAATGGAATACCAGCAGCGCCACCAGGTAGCTGATCATCGCCCCGCCAATCAGAACCACTCCAAACGCATTCATCGCGGCGCGGTGCGCATGGGGCGCGAAGGCGCCACTGCCCACCATCACCGCCAACATCAGGACCAGCAGCACCGGTGTGAGTGCCAAGCCCGCCACCAAACTGACCAAAAACGGCCACAACCCGCGTTCCAGGTATTTCACGAAAAACTGGAAGTCAAACGCGGGAAAGCGCGCCGGATCGTCGCTGTCGCGGCGCGCCCAAAACAGCGAAACCAGCCACCCCGAGAGCACCATGGGCCCAACCACCGGAATGAGCGTGGCCAGCGAGGCCCATAGCAGACTCATACCCCACTGCGGACTTTTGAAAAAATCACTGACGCATGCTTGGTAATTCATGGCGATGGGGGCATGGGCACGATCGGCTCGTTCGGGTCGATCCAGGCCGGATCATGATTCTTGGCGTAGTTGAACAATTGGCGGTGCGGATAGGCGACGAACGCCGCTTGCGCCTCCTTGTCCAGCCGCGCGGCCACCGCCGCGTTGAGGGCCCGCGTCACCTTCTGCATCAGGTGCAACGTCAGTTGCCGCCCGCCGCGGGCTTTCTGCACTTGCTTGTGGTTCAATTGCTCCGGCGAGGCGCTGACCAATGCGTGATTGCTCAGGCTCCACTGGGTCATCCATCGGTCCAGTGGCTGCGGGCCATGATCGCGTGTCGGTTCGTCCATGGCCGATTGTAGCGCAAGTGCGACCGATCGCTAAGCACTAAATCCGCTTTTGCGTGCTCGGCCTGTCGGGTCGGCCGCAGCTGGGTCCTGGTGGGGCATCATCCGGGTCGTTGGGTCGCCCTGTAAGTGTCGGGGCCGGCTGCGCTCAAACTCGCCGATCGCGACGAGGCCATCGGCTCGACCGACAGCCAGCCGGCCGGGCGCATCGGGCTGGTGGTGCACTGTCGGCGGTTTCTGGTGCGGGCCAAAACCCGCATGGCCATTTTCGCGTGACAGGCGCTCGGGCTGCCTGTCAACTCCCTGCCCGACGCATGGCAACCGCTTCACGGTTTCCGCCCCTTGTTGGCGGAAACTTTCAGCGATATTGAGCAATATGGGCACCCACTGTTCCCGCAGCGTCGCCAAGCAACGGAAAATCGTTCAAATGATAAGTCCAAATGATAAGTCCACGGGGTCGGCCAAGGGTTTTGCTTGATTTCCGCCCCGTCCCCCGCCATATCTCGCTGCGACCCAAGCCTCGGAGGGGTGGTAGAGTGGTCGATTGCGCCAGTCTTGAAAACTGGAGAAGCCGCAAGGTTTCCGTGGGTTCGAATCCCACCCCCTCCGCTCGTTTTGCTTGTTGCGCACCGAGGAGAAAGGTCTTGGAAAGATGGAAAAACCCTGAAGAGGGCTGAAAAAGGCTGAACCTACGGGATTCAGAGCGGATCCAGGCTGCGGAGACAGCCGGCCGAGGATTTGGGAACGATCCGGGATAAAACAGGGCTAGAGGAAAAGGTTTTGATACTTTTCTGAGGCTGTGCGGAAGGAATGGATGGGTTATGTCAGGCCGGTGGTAAAAGCTCCAGGTCGGGTCGGTAAAGGGGCGGGACGGCACCGATGGCCGGCTCCCAGGTGGCGATCGTATGATCCTGCGGATCGGACGGGCGAGCGCCTGAATCGATCGCATCGAATACCTCGGAGAAGAGTCGAAGGCCCAGCGGCGCCAATTCTCGAGCCCATAAAACGCGCGCAGTATCTTCCCGCCGAATCGAGACGTGGCGTTGGGCGGCGATCGGTCCGCCGTCGAGCGTGTCGTTCATCCAATAGACCGTGCCGCCGGTGACCGGCTCGCGGAACCGAATGGCCCACTCGACCGCAGAACGGCCCCTGTGGCGCGGCAGCAGGCTCGGGTGGTAGCCCAGCGCCCCGAGCCTGCTGCGGTGCCGTGTCTTGAGCCCGATGAAGTCGTGGCAATGGGCGGCCACAATGAGATCCACACCGCCTTCGCACACCCTATCCACAGCGTCCGCATTTAGCTGCCCGGACGGAATGACGGGCAAGTCCCGGTTGAGAGCCAGGATGTGGAGCTTGTCGAGATTGTCTTGGCGGACCGGACACGAGATAGCCGCCACGCTCCAGCCGGAACGCGCGAGGATAAGCTCGGCGACGTCGCGGCCGAAGCGCTTTTGACCACAGATGAGTATTTTCATGGAAGAGGATTGGTGCCGATGTATTTGAAACCGTGGACGGCCCGCAGGTGCCCGCCGAAACCACCTCCCACGATGGTTGATCCCGAGCTACGCATGGATTCGTTCGAGCGGGCCCGGTTGCCGCCGAAAAGCGAGGCGGAGACATGCAGCCAGCCCGGGCGGTTTTTGAGGATCGCCACCAAGGCCGGGTGCGAGGTGTGAAACAGCGTGAAGCACTGTCGGTTCCAGCGGTTGACGCCGCGGAGCTGCAGCTCGCACACCTCCTCCAGAAACCGCAGACCGACCCCGATCCCCTGCCACTCGGGCATGACCACGAGGCGGCACGCCCGCATGTGGCGGCCAGCCTCGAACTTGGGTGCCAGGGCAATGTGCGCCACCGGATGCCCGCCGGCGAAGCCCACGTAGTGCTGGGCGCAGACCATGGGCGGCAGCTTCAAATAATGATGCTGCTCAAAATGTCGCCACACTGAGCCTCGAGCTCGGCGAATGGTGAGATCGAATTGGGGGCGTCGACTTCGGCATTGCCCGTTGAATTTCCCCGTCGCAGTGTCAAAAATCCAATCCGGCTGCAGCCAATCGGCCACGTCGTAATGGCATGACAGCGCCACCACCTGGCCTCCCGGCTTGCGGCGCCAGGCCTTCTCGAAGGCCCCGGCTCCGATCCGCGCAATCTGCCTGTCCACCACCGAGGTGAATTCATCCAGCACGGTGATGCCAGCCGGCGGCTCGGCCACCAGGCGCGACAGGTTCGCGCGGAATTGCTCGCCGTTGGAAAGCACGGCAAACGGCCGCAGCCACGCCGGCACCGATCCGAGGCCCACGGCAGCCAGGGCCGACGTCACTTCGTTGAAATCTACCCGCGGGCAAATCGCATCGATGATCGGCTTTCCCGCCGGCCACTCAGGTTCCCACAGGTTGCCCAGCTGGCGGCCGATGGACGTCTTTCCGGATCCGGACGGTCCCACCACCAGGCCGATCCGCCACGGCTGGTTTTCGATCGGAAGGTCAAAGTCCGCCTCGAAGCGGTGCCCGTCCTCGCAGTTGAACAGCGATTTCACGCGCTCGGCCCGGTAGCTTCGCGCGTTGCGGCTGGAATGTCTGATGGCGATCTTCACGATACCACCACCCGGATGCGGCGGCCTGGGAAATTCCCGGCCACCTGGGTGAATAATGACTGCTGGTCCGTCTCGTCATGGCAGACGATGGTCAGGGCGTACAGGGTGGCCTTGCGGGCCTTGGCCCGTGTCCTGGCCGCCTGCCTATCCGTTTCGGAAATGGGGGATTCTGCTGCGTATTTGCTCACCCGCGTAAACTCACGCTGGAGACGAATCACAGCAAGCACTAGGACGCATGTTGGCGTCTCACTCGACACGGCATTTATACCGGTAGAGCGAACAATCTGGCCACCGCTGCCACCCGCTCCGGTTGCAACGCCCTGAAGGCATACAAGCCGACCTGCGTAAGCTCCAGGCGTTCCACCACTTCTCCGGCCACATCCAATTGTAGGGCCAGCAACGTCAGCTCGGCAATGCCCCGGTCGGTGCCGCGGTTGAGCAGCTTGGCATCATCGGAGACCAGGAAATCGCGCAACAAGTGCAACGGCGTATTCTGGCCTTCAAAATCCCCGGTAAAGAGCTGGTGACTGCGCCGTTTCAGCTTCACATCGGCCGCCACGGCGAAAGCGCAGGCGGCCAGTACGCCCTTGGCTTTGAGGCCTGCCGCGGTGGGCCGGAATTCGATGACCCAATCCACTGCCGGCCGGAATGCTCGGTAGATATCCAGCGTCTGGCCGACGCTGAGACGCCGCGTGCGCTCGTTCTGGCAAAGGCCGGCCAGTGACGCACAAATCATCGCGATCGTGCTTCCGTTCTTCATTCCATGCTGGATTTTGAGCTGATCCGCCACCGAGCGTGGCCGTCCGCGATCCACCGCGTCCATCGTGGTCGACTGCTTGCCTTCAATGATGGAAGGCAGGCCGAAAGTTACCATCATGCGGATGGTCAGGCCGCACCTGATAATGGCATGCAGCCGATGCTGGCCGTCGATGAGCGCGTCCAGGTCGTTGAAGGCGATTCCCTGGTGAGTGGCCACCCAATTACCAAGCGCCATGTCGCGGGCATATCCGTTTATGACATCATCTGACAGCAGACGATTGACGAAATTGTTTTGCAGCCAATGCGCGGCGGTTCCAGGATCAATATCCATCCATTGCGATCGCATGCTGCCGGTGCTCGCGACGGGGATTCCGTTTTTCTTCACCACGGCCGCGGAGCCCGCCTCGCGGATCGTTCCGGCGGCTTTTCCTTTGGCCACCAAGCGGCGGATTTCATCGGCGTCGAATGGATCAGCGGAGCGTACGGATGTCGATAGGATCAGGGTGGCCATGGGAATCGGTTGTTTGGTGACGGTTGAGGAGGATGGTGGTGAGTTCGCGTGACTTTTTCGTGTGATGGCGGGCTTGGTTTTCCCGCATGACCTCGTTCTTATCGCTTAGCACGAGATTGGCTGGATCCAGGTTGTTGGGATTTCCATCCCGCTCGCGGATCACCCCTTGCGGCGGGATCGGTCCATTCGATGCCTGCCAAATTTCTCGCGAAAGGGTGTTGCGCGTGCGTTGCGGACTCCACTTGATACCCTCCACATAGCATCCGATCCTACGCGCCCAAAACCACAGCCGACCGTCCCAAATAACCCCCTGCGACATGATATTCAGCTTCGTCTCCCAATACCACGAACACAGTCCGGAATTGCGCCGGCGTATAATTTCCCAGGCCGCTTCCGTGGTGTAGTCGAATGGCACCACGTTGGCGCTGAACGGAAGCTCCGGCCGCGCCTTGGGATCAGGAATCGCATCCCGCAGCCGGGCAATGAATTCCCCGCGGCGTGCCATCGGCCATTTAGACCAGTCATGCTTCAATTCCGGAGGGATAATCAACCGCGTGGCGCCGGAGATGATCTCGTCAACTTCAGCTTCTGATTTCGGGGAAAGTCCTTCAAATCTTCCGCCGCTTCCCTTGGCCCGAATACCGGCGGAATTACGGATAAACAGCCCTCTGGAGCTGAACAAATCCCGCAGCGCCCGACCTCCGCGTTGGTGACGCCTGGCCACCTCGTTCAGAGTCATTCCGCTCATATACTCAGCGTGCATCAACTGGATCACTGCATCGGAAATCCGTTTGGGAACCAAGCGGGAGGCTCGGCCCCGCAGCGGCCATTTCCGGAAGGTGAACATGAAAAGCAGTTCCGCGCTAAGGTAGCCACGCCGCTTTGCCAATCCCGACGGCCTCGCTCCGGCCATATATTCCTGGTAAACTCCCTGCAGCTCGCTCTCCGTCCAAGTATTATGGTTTCCGGCCATGGCATTACGGGGCTGTGGTTGGCTCTTGGGAATGACGTTTCTCATGGTAAGTGAGCGCTTTCAGGATGTTTTTTAGCTGGGACTCATCGCACTGCAGCAGCGAGCGACGGTGCATGTTCACTGCCACCTGGTCGATATATCCATCGGTCAATTTCATGGCCGTTTGAATCTTGCCAATGGCATGGCGCACCCGCTTGCAGGCCCCATCGGCCAGCTCCGCCTGCCGCGCGCCATCGCCCGGCGTGGCGATCGCCGCAAACCGCGCCAAACACGCATCAAGCTGGCGGTTGGTCAGATCCTTCGACGAACAGGCGCTGCCGGTGACATCGACGTGGATTTCCTGCCGGACCTCCTCCGCCTCGATCTTGCTGTAGTTGCCCGGTCCGGTGAGGAATTTTTCGGCCGCGCGCCAGGCGGGCCAGTAGACGCAGGTGATTTGTGCACGGTTGATTTTCCTTATTTTCATGGCTGGTTGGTTGGTTGATTGATTAGAATGGAATGTCCGGGATGAAGTACCCGAGCGAGCCCTTGCAGGTGACGAATGGCAGCGGCTTTTGTTGGGTCATCACAAAGCCGAACGGGCCGAAAAACCACGGGTCATAGGAGTGGCTCACGCAATCAATGATTACAGCCTTTCCGACAATACCGCCGCGATCCAGGTCCTTGAAATCCGGCAGGACAACGCCGTTCTCTTCCGCCATCACATAGGCGCAGACATACTCATCCTTCGTCATCCCCTTGGCGGCATGGATCAACAAGGGTCCGCGGAATGCTGTCTTCCAGGTTCGGTTTTCAATGTTCTTATGCCCATTAACGATCAACCACGCCCATGGCTGGCGGATCGAAAGGGCTTTGAGGATAGGTTCGCTCATGGAAGATTGATGGTGATGGTGATTTTGCGGAGGTCCGGCCTCATGGAGGCCACTGGATAAAGTTCGGCCATGACGGTTCGGAAGGATTCCACAAACGGATGGGCCATTGAAACGGCTTGAGCTTCACAAATATTGATCGAGAACTGGCAACGCGTAGTCCCAGGTCGGAATTGTCCTTCCAGCTTGGCCTTGGCGGTGAATTTCTTGGATTTGTCCATGGCTGGTTATTTTTTTGAATCGAAGTGACTATTGCACGATGGGCAGCGGTGGCCAGGAGCCACGTCAGAATGTCCGCATGCGCAGCGCTTGCTGCCTCGCTTGGGAGCCGGAAGACCCAACCTTCTTGGCTTCAGGCGGACTTCCTCCGCGGCCTTCAGCTCGATGTCCAGCAGCCGTTCGTCATCCTCCTCATACCACCGTTCGTGATAGTTCGAATCATGCTTGATGGAGCATGGTACCAATGAGGATAACAGCTTGATAAGATCGGACGCATGCGCGATTGACTTGCAGATATACGTCCGGTGCGAAATTGAGATGATGGGTACTTTTTTCATCGGCGTAGTTCCAGGGCTTGGCGTTGGTGCCAGTCGGCGATGGCATTGATTTTGGACACCTGGTCCCCGAAGAGCCGCTTGACGGGCGGCAGCCAGGTGGAGAGCACTTCGATGCCGGTGGCGATGCGGTAAAGCAACGTCGCGGCGGAGGCGTGGTTCATGGCGATCATGGAGTTATTCCTTTCCGGGGAGCTGGTCCCATGCGATGACGGTTTTGCTCTTGGTGATGCCGTCCTTGTTCTTGGCCTTGAGTACGGCCAGGATTTCCAGACACAACGTCTCATCCTCGATCGCCTTGCGCGCGGCCAGGCGGAATTTCTGCCCGTCGTCAATTCTACGTTCATAGTTATGCACTTCCTTGAACAGCAGGATGAACGCCTCCTTGGTGATGCGGCTTCGGATGAATCCGGCGATATCGCCGGCGGCCGGGAACGAACCGATGAGAATGTCGCTCTCGAAGACCACTGGCAGGCACCGGTTGCCGGAGCGCAGCAGCGCCTGCTTACCCTCGCGGTCCTTGTCCTTGAGCGGAACGTGCGGGGAATTGAGGCCGGCCGCCTCGAGGCGTTTCTCGATATCCTTCAGCTCGGCCTTGTCGGCCTTGATGCGGGCGGTGAGGAAGGCTCCGCGTTCGATGTCGGCGGTGATTTGTTCTTGGGTCATGATGTGGCGGTTGGGGGGGATAGTTATAGGTGGTGGTATGAGATGATTGCCGCTGGAAGCGTCAATTACGAGTGGATGCGGCCTTCGAGGATGGCGATGCGTGAGGCGGTGGCTTTTTCAAAGGCACTGAGCCCGGCCTCCAGGGTGGTGATTGTTCCCGTGTAGATGCGAACGATCTTGCGGGCGGCGGAAAGGTCGCGCTGCGTGGTTTTCTGGTTGGCCCGGAGGGCGGCTTTGAGGGCGCGGATTTCTCCCTTGATTGACTTCGTTTCGGCTTTGGATGGCATGATGTGGGGGGATGTTTGGGGATGTTTGGGGATATGAGATCAGTCGGTTTCAGTGTCGGATCCGAGGACGTCCTCGCGGAGAATGCAGAGTTGGAACAAGTGATCGCCCTGGTGGGCCAGGCAGCAGCGCTTCGGATTGCGCCATTGGCAAACCCCGGCGAGTATCTTTTTCTCGGCCTCCGCGCAGATATCAACGGTTATGGACTTGTATCCGGTTGCGGCAGCTGCGGCCGGTGTTAGCACGGGAATCCCGTGGATCGATCGTGGCGGATAGATGGCGGATGATTTCATAATTCGCGTAGTTATGGGTTACCAATCGCTGGCGGGTGCCGCGGCATTGGCCGCGATGGTAAGATGCGCCTGGGTGAAATGCCTCAGGTTGAGTTTAACCCGCTCCTTGGCGGCGAACTTGCGGGCGTAGCGGATGCGCTCGGTGATGGCTTTTAGGCCTTCCTCGCGTCCCAGCTGGCGCAGAATTTCCCATGGCTTTTCGCTGATCTTCTTCCCCTGGCCCAAGTCAAATTCATACTCCAGGCGCTTGTCCGGCCAGTCCAGTCCGTGGTGTTCCAGAATCATCCGGGCATCCTTGGCCATCACGATGTCTCCCAGCTGCACCCGGTGCACGCCGCGGCGGAAGAGCTGCTCCAGCGCTGCCTTGCGCTCCTGCTCGATGCGGGCTCTGAACACGTTCGTCGTGCATACCACCATGCCGCACTTGGCATGATCGTAGATCGATCGGATTACTTCAAGGCACGCGAAAAAACTCTCTTTCCGATAGGTATAGATGAGCTGATGCACCTCGTCCAGGATCAGCACCTGGTTCTTTGCCAGGGCATGCTTCACCCTCTCGATCAGGTCGGTCACCGATCCGTTGGGGCTCACTCCCACTTCCTTGGCGATCGCGCGGACCATGCCGCCGAGGCCGGACGAGGCGGGGATGCGCACCATCGGCGTGGAGCCGTGATTGTTGGCCACCGCGTAATGCTCCAGAGCCCACGTCTTGCCCAGGTGGCTGGCTCCGTAGATGAAAACCGGCGTGTGGCTTTCTCGTGCCAGGTCAACACCGGTCCAGATCCGGGTCACTGTCGGCGTGACTACGAAGTCGATATCGCCGAGCTGTGCCGCGGCCATCTGGTCCTTGCGGAAGCGGCGGATGGCATCCGCCAGCTTGTCGGGAATATCATATAACTCGCCCGTGCGGGGATCCCGGTACGCGCCGGTGATGATCTTGTCGATCGTCTTGCGGTCGTAGCCCACCTGGTTGGCGAAGTCATCCAGATAGATTCCGCGATCAATACACCACATGAATGCCAAGTGCACCAATTCCTTTTTCTCCGGCGCGCAATGTCGCAGATAGCCGTGCAGCTTGTCGGAGGAAACCCGCCATGATGCGCGGGCGGTGGCGCCCTGTTGGATTTTGGCGGCTTCGATCAGGGCATGGCGCTCGGTGGTGGCGAGACTCGTTTCGGTGGCTTCGGATTGGGTATTGGACATGGTGGCTGTGTTGGTTGGTATCGGGATTGGGTGGTTACAGGAGATCGGCTGGATCGAACGCGCAGGCGGCATCTGCCACGACGCAGGCGTCGTCGGAATTATCAAGCATGGCGGCGGCATCGAAGCCGCCTCCGGCCAGCGCGGCCTCTCGCGCCGTGGGGCCCGAGGCGGCGCGTATCGCCCGGGTGTTGGCCTGCATCATGCTGATGCGCCTGACCGCGTGGCGGTCGGTCAGCTCGTTCGTGGCTTCCTTGAACTCGGCCAGCACATGGCCGAACTTGCGGTGTATCGCGTCGGTATCGCCGCGGGTCGGAGTGGTATCCAGCGCGGCGCGGCCGAGGAAGCGGCGGCTGGCGGCGTCGGAAAGATAGAGCCACTCCGGTTTCCATGGGTTGAAGTGGGTCACCACGTCGCTGCCATTCTCCACGCGCCGGCGGAAGCCGTCGGCATCCTGATAGACGGCTGGATAGCGCAGTTTACCGGGGAATTCCGGCCGGCTGAATACGATCATTCCGCCGGTAACCGAATGCATCTTCATGTACTCGTCGCCCAGCAGGAACGGCACGGCGTCATGCGGTGGCTTGATCAGGCGGCCGATGTGCGGCTGCAGCACCTCGGCCGGGCTCAACCGGTGGCGGCGCTTGATCGTTGGATCCAGCTCCATTTGCAACCGCACGAGTTGTTGCTGGTTCGCATCCAGCCTCGGCAGCAAATCGCTCATGGAGATCCATCCGCCGATTTCAGCCGAGGCGCGGAATTGATCGATTACATAGCCGCTATCCTCCCAACCTTCGATTTCATGTTCGTGGCGGTCGTTGAGCAGATGATACGCCTCATTGACCGCGTACACCGCCTCCGACAGGTCGAGGATTCCCATGCGCAGCTTACCTGCCAGGGCTGGCACCGCGGCCTGCAGGAATAGCAAAGCCTCGTTTTCCTGCGAGCGGCCGGCGTGGCTTCCTGGAATGTTTTCCCGGTCCATGCCCACCTGTCCGATGAGGCCGGCCAGCTGGTTATGAATGAGCTTTCCAGCTCCTTCCTTGATAGCCTTCAGCTTGTAATTACCCTTGGCACGCTCCCGGTACGCGCCGGGAAAAGCCGCCGCACCGGACATACCCGAGCGGATCACGGTCAGCCGGCCGTCGAAGATGAGCAGCAGCTTGTCCTCGAATGCTTTTGAAATCGCGGCCGTGCCGTTCTCCAGATTGAAGATGGTACCGTCCGGATGCACGCCGTAATCCAGCAGCCAGTTAACCAGATAGAGGTGGAAGTCGCGGCCGTCGAGCTGCTTGCGCTTACCGTCGTCCTGGTTGATCAGACGCGGCTTGAGGCCGGGCCGGAAGATGTAACAGGTATGATGGTCCGCGCAGCAGAATTCGAGCAGTCGGCAGGATCTTTTTTGCCGCGGAGCATTCACCTCGAAGTCGTGCCACATGTCATCGAACTGGATCTCTCGGAACGGCCAGGTGCCCACCCGGGTGGTGTGGATTCCAGGCAGCAGGGCCATGGCGGCCGTGCGGCCCTGGCGCGCCGCGGTGGTTTCGATATCGGTGGGTTTGTACTGCAATAAATTCGACAGGGTCCAGCCGCGCGGATAATCCGATCCGGGCGCGTTGGCCGGCGGCCGGCTGTAGCCGGTGATGGCGGCATCCTGGTCGCCGGCGCGCCAGCGCTGCAGGCGCATGATGAGCGATCGGTGCGCCGGCTTGAAGGCGCGCTGGTTTTCCTCGCACAGCGTCTTCCATACTTTGATCAATCCATCGGGCAAACCGATGCGTTTGGAGTCATCGCGGATCCAGAATTCGGACGTCTTGCGCTTATCGATGAGCACCCGCCAGTCGCCGGATTTCCCGAATCTCTTCCACGTCTGATAGATCGTATTGAATGACAGTCCGGCCTCTCCGGCGATTTGCCGGCACGCCTTCGTTTCGTGGCGGTGACCGGCGATGAACTTCATGCACTGCAGCAGCCACAGCACGCGGTCGATCGCCGACGATGGCAACCGGTAAAACTCGGCGCTATCCTCATGCGGAATTTCGAACATGAGGCGTGTGGACGGGGTGGCGGGCGGATGGGCGATGCAGGAAGACATGGGAGTAATTGCTATGGCCAAGATTTTAATGGGTGGCGCCGGCGTTCCAGGCGTCCACGGCCTCGGTTGCGCTGGGATGCAGGAACGTCAGCGGCCACACCGGGCAATCCAGCTCGTTGGAACAACCCACAAACCAGACATCCTCGTGGCCGAGGTCGACGTTGGATGACTTGATAACGGGATCCACGCCGCAATGCGGGCAGGGTTTGGGGACGGACGGGGCGGGCGTGCTCATGGCGTGCGGCGGGTGTGGAAGAGGTCGGCTGCCTTCCAGGTTTCATGCTCTTTTCGCCGCAGGGCGCCGCGGTAGTAAAGCCACACGCCAAGTGCGCCGATCGCTCCGCACAGCAGGTTGCCGCTCAGGATGATGATCATTTCGGTCATTGGGGTTCGGATTTGGGGTTCGGATTTGGGGCTTGGTGGATGAGGGATTGCAGCATGTAGGCGGAGTTATTGACGCCCCACGCCGCCTTGGCCTCGGCTTCCGGAATGGATTGCAGATAGAGGTGATACAGGCGCACGAACGCGTCCCATGCCGGCTGGTGGCCGATATGGCGCAGCAGCAGCTCAGCCAGCATGCTCGTCCGCGACGGGCCACCGAGCGGCGTCGCCCGCATGGCCTCATATTGGCGCAAGAGCGAGGTGATTTGTGCGGGATTGTGTATCATGGGATCAGGCGGTTTTGCGGAACATGGGTATGACGTTGTCCAACGGTGACGACACGCGGGACGCCAGTTTGGGAAGACAGTGCAAGTAGATCTCTGTCGTTTGGATATTCGTATGGCCCATCAACTCCATCAGCTCTTGGATCGTTCCTCCTGCCGATAGATACGAGGTCGCGAAGCCGTGGCGAAATGAATGGGCCGTGATTCTCTTGTGCATCCGTGCCCTGGTGCAGGCTGTTTTCAGGGCCTTCGCAAAACCATCCTCATGCCGGTGATGGCGGCGGATGATCCTCGAGTCAGTATCCGTCGATTCTCCAGGAGCCGGGAAAACCCAGAACCACGGCCACTCCGATCCGGACTTGGGAGCGTTGCGGCCAACGGAATCCGGTACCTGTACTCCAGGACGTCCGTTCCTCCGGTCCTCATCGAAGATTGCACGGTTCACCCGATAGCGCGATACCAGCGTGGGAATGAGGGACTTTGGCAGCAAGGTAATCCTGTCCTTGCCTCCCTTGCCATCCCGCACCGTCACGGTACCGGCGCGGCTATCGAGATCTTTTATCCTCAGTTGCAATGCCTCGGAAATACGCAATCCACTCCCGAATAACAGGCCAGCAACCTCATTCCATGGCTGTGGCAACAGCTCAATAATGGTAACCGCCTCATCCCTCGAAACCCACACCGGAACCCGCTTCTTCTCGGCAGGGATAACCCAATCCGGGAGCGTTCCCAAAGGCCGCTCCAATGCCCGGTAGAGTGCCACCAATGCATTCAATGCCTGTTTCTGGGTGACCGATGAGCGATCGCTTGCCAGCCACGACAAATAGGCAGTGACCTTATCTTCAGGAGTCATCGCGGAGCCTGCCTCAAATCGAAAAAAGCGCGAGGCATGTCCGATATAACATTCCCGCGTCCGGCGCATCAGACGGCGTTCGCGCATCCAGGTTTCAAATTTGGTAAGTGCTTCGGTCGGTTTCATCGTGGCTGATATTTCCGAATTTTGTCGGGAGAATTTAACTGTTCTGGCAAAGAATTTCACGCGCGGCGTCAACGTGTCGGCGTTTGATCCCCCATCCAGGGGAAGCGTTTGGGGACATCTCTGATCCAAGGAGTCGCACTTGTTCCTTACTCTGCGAATCGGCTCTTTCAGCGGCCGCCGCAAACGGAGTCAGCACGCCACGGAGCTTTCTGAGCACTCCGGCTGCCCGCATTGACAGGTTGTCATCGCGTCCGGAATCTTGCGAGGCCATGGCGTCGAGTTCGAGTTCTTCAATCAGTTCGGTGATATTCATCTTTTTGGTCGTGGGTAGTTCGGGCATGTGTCGCATGGAGATCCGCAATAATGACGGTAGGCTTTGCACCAGTGGAGTCCGCGGTGATCCTTTCCGCATTGCATTTTGTAGGAGTCGATAGACCCGCTGCACTCAATGGTGCCGGCGGCATCCAACAAGCCAGAACAAGACGCCGCACCACGACCCGCATGAGCGGGCAGTTTCGGGGCGGGTAGTGTGTCAGGGGCGCTCATGCGGTCGGGTGGGCTAGGCGTTCAACAGAGAAAAATTTGCCGTCTGGAGGCTCCTAGGTAAGCTCCTTGCAATTGTGCGACGGCGGCACCGAGCCACTGGGGCGAATGGACATGAGAAATACCGCTCACCAGTG
>Ga0073936_10007088_pt1 | contig 14561 bp, 13 predicted proteins | sample AliMusrvi5mmetaG_FD_87041 | JGI IMG/M metagenome (GOLD analysis project Ga0073936, IMG submission 87041) | Freshwater lake bacterial and archeal communities from Alinen Mustajarvi, Finland, to study Microbial Dark Matter (Phase II) - Alinen... | ecosystem: Environmental > Aquatic > Freshwater >... | reverse complement strand
TATGCATGAAGACTTACGCATGAAACTGCAGCCGAACACCAGCGTTGCCTCGCGCAGAATAGCCGAGTAGTAGGGGCTATGAGACATGAATTCTTCACCCGGGTGCCTTTGAAGGCGGACTGCCAAAGCACGGACTACGCAGCGGAGATGTGGCGAAGTTGGTGCAGTTCCTTCCGGGCCGGCCCGGTCAGGAACCGGGCTACAGCCTCGAAATCTTCAACGCGGCCGGGGAAAACATCGCTGTGGTCACCGTGGGCGAGTACCAGATCGGGCCATTTACTGCCAATGAATCCCTGCACGTCCGGTCGCTGGCGGAGGCGTAACCCGATTGAGCAGCTACGTCTCCCCAGATATGAGCGGCGCAGTTTGCCATGGATCTGGGTGCGGGATATTGCACTCGCAACCGCAGAGTGGGGCGCACACGCTAACCGACGCTTCTATTTTTGCAGCCGCAATGGATTTAGACGCTACGCATTTAATTGAACGGCTTGAGGTCTTTGAAGAGCGCGTGTGCGTTCGGCTGGAGGCTCTATTTGCAGAGGTTTACGCTGGCATTTTAACCATAAACGGTGAGTTGCATCCGCGCGAGGGAAGGACAATCAAGCAGGACATCGAAGTGCATATGGAAGCTTACAATTCAACGGGGCGTCTTGTCGCAAAAGGGGTCTCCCATTTTTCGGTGAATAAGTTCTTCGGGTTCGAGGTCTTCCAGGTGCGTGTGATCCTCCCGATTCGGGAGTTGTCCAGGATTCGAGTTTACCCAAAACAAGGCCGATTTGTTCCGGCAAGCCCGCCCACACACAACAGGGTCAGAGAATTCGAGGCACTCGTCGTAGGAATCAAATACCATCGAGGACACGCAGCCGGCCTCACCGCAGGCGATCCGGTGCAGTTAGTGCGAGAACCCGATAATATCCATGACTCGAACGCCGTTCAGGTAAGAGTATTAGCTGGTGAACTTTTAGGATACATCCCAGGAGAATTAGCCGTCACACTTGCCCAGGAGATTGATGCCGGAATGTGTGCTCAGGCCAGGATTTCCCGCTTTGTTCGGAAGTCCGTCTATCTTGTGATAGTTGTCGGACAAACCGAATTGGATATAAAGCGCTTCGCTCTTGGAGAATAGAAAGACAGATCAACCATGACAAAGACAAAGAACGACATCGTCGAGGGTGACGTTACCCACTTGATCGAGCGTCTCGAGGTGTTTGAGGAGCGAATGGGAGTGCGGCTCGATGCGCTTTTCGCGAAGTTGGAAGAAGGTTACTTGACCGTGAACTTTGAACTGCACTCACGCGATGGTAACCAGATCAAGGAAGATACGAAGGTGGTCATTGCTGTCTATGATTCGGCTGGGCGACTCGTCGCGCGAGGTATAAACCAGTCCTATGCCGCAGTGTTTTTTGGATTCGAGGCGTTTTCTGAGACTATTCGCGTCCCTGGACAAATCGCTAAGATCCGAGTTATGCCAAAGCATCCACAGGGATGATGCAGTCGCCTATTTCAAAATATAAGAGTTTCGGAAATTGGAATATATTTCATACTTACTTGTATAAATATGCTGGCCGAAGTTAGAAGACCCCTTCTCGATGAAGCGCAACGCTCTCCCGCGTTGCTTTCGGACTTGGCCGGCTTGGAACGCTATGTCGCCGAGAGTTATGACGCGCGCTCGTTTGTCGAGTTGCTCCAGAACGCTGATGATGCGGGGGCTGAACGCTTCTTGATCCAGCGCTTTGGTGATTTTCTGCTCGTGGCCAACGACGGCCACTATTTCACACGAGTTGAATTCGAGAGTCTTTGCCGCAGCGCGGCTTCTCCGAAACATCGCGGCACGAGCATTGGCTATCGTGGCATTGGATTCAAGTCGGTCGTCGGATTTGCCGAAGTCGTCCATGTGTTAAGTGGCGAATTGGAGGCGACATTCTCGCGCGAACGCACCGCGCAAGAAATACCACAGGCCACGCGTGTGCCGTTGATTCGGATTCCCCATCCGTTGGAAATCGAGGACCGCGCGAATTTCGGTGCCGCTGTCGAGCAGCTTCTTAGCGATGGATTCAAAACCACCTTTGTCTTTGCCGGGCTTATCGCAAGTGCCATCGAAACTGAGTTTGCAGCGTTCGATGCCACATCTCTCCTTTTCCTCCGCAATGTTCGTTCCGTGAACATCAGCCCAGCCAAGGAATCAGTCATTACGCTGGATCGGGCAACGAGTGAATCCGGCACCCAATTGCTCTATCTAAATAGTCCTGATGGCAGGAACCTTTGGTCGGTGATGCGGCGCGACGAGATTGCTCTGGCATTCATCCACGATGAGGGCCGCATCGTGCCAATGAAGGGGGAACAAGCGGTAGTTCACGCGTTCTTGCCGACTCACGAACCAACGGGATTTCCCTTCAAGCTCAATGGCGACATCAGCACCGACCCGTCGCGGACACGAATCGTGCAGGACGATCGCACGGCGGCGGGTGTGAAAACGGCGGCTCAATTCATTGTCGAGCTGCTGCGGGGACTTTTTTCAAGAGGCGGGGATGCTTGTTTAATGTCCGCGCTTATTCCTGTTTCCGACCCGCGAATGGCGGGCCTTCAACGACGCTCGTTTCGCTCGGATTTCTACGCCGCAATCCAACAGGCAGGAAAGGGGAAGTTCGAAGATGTGTTTTGCCGGCCGGTGTGGCTCAATGCTGCGGACTTCGACAAGCTGGCGCATGCATCGGGGATAAAGTCCATTCCACGGAAGTTCGACAGCATCGAAGGCTTGCCGGGGCTATTGAAATTCCTCGGTGGGAAAGAGGCACTGTTTCAGAACATTACTCCTGCCTTGGAACGAACCCCGCCCAGCGTTACGGGAGCTGCCGAACTTGTGGCCCATCTCACGAACTTGTTTTCCACACGGCAGATCGAACCGCAGTCAATCAATCCCGCCTGGAAGCTCTGGCCAGTCGGCCAAAGAGTGGTATCGCTAGATGAATTGAAACAGGAAGAAGCATCGTTCACCGACGCTTTCGTGGGAGCAGTTGTCGAGAAGGTTGGCAGCCCCACCGAGTTTCGACGTTTCATTACCGCACTGACCGACAAAGTCACGGCGGCCAAACTGGTTCCAGATGGCCAAGCGACCGGCGCGTCGGATTTAGGTGGCAAGCAAATTCCAAAATTGAATGCACAGATCAGCTTAAAACGTTGGCGGAGCGCAGAACAACAGGTGCTATCAGTTCTGACAGCGTTGGGTTGGGAGGTCGTGGATGTCAGCCGACAGAACATTGGCTGCGATATCGAAGGCCGCACGCCCGAAGGCGAAAACGCTTCCGTCGAGGTGAAGGCGATTGATCACCCGGGGCAAGCGTTTACGTTAACAAGTAACGAAGAGGCAGTCGCGAGACAGAAAGGCAAGGCTTACAGATTGGCCTTGGTTCGCCAGACAGGCGAACATCTCGAGATCGCTTTCATCGCAGATCCGATCCACAACTTGAAACTTACGCGCCAATGTCGGCAGTGGGTTTGGGAATGTGCTACGTATGATTTCGTTCCTGAACGCTTTGCGCTTGAGTGATGAACGCAGACGAAAAGGAACTCTCTCACGCTCAGTCCGTGAACGTCACCTCCGATCAGTTGAACACCGTTTCTCGATACTTCCCGGACGAAGACTACGCTTACGACTCTTTTGCGAGCGGACGTTTATGGGCTTCTAACGTAACCGACTTCAATGACCCATTCGATGTCCTGCCGGCGTTCGGCAACGTGGCCAGGCAAATCGTCGATCAGCAACGGAAGATTCACTTCGCTTTTACTTCACCCAGAGGTCCCAACTGGAAAGAGTATCAAAAGCAGACTCAGATCGAAACAGGGTTGGTCGAACGCGAAGCCATTGAGCTAGGGCCGCACCTTCTCAAAGCGTCTTTTACAAACAAGAATGGTGTAATTTGCTTCTCGGCCAAACCGGACGACATCGTGATGTGGGCGCATTATGCTACAAAGCATCAAGGATTCGTCCTCCAATTTGATGTGAGTCACCGATTCTTTAGCGCTCCGTTCTTCCGACAGGTTGACTATCCTGATACCGGAGCTCGTCCCCGAGCAGACGACCCGGATAAACTCCGAACCGTTTGCACAAAAGGCGTAGGTTGGAAGGATGAGAGAGAGTTTCGTTTGATACTTCCACGTCAATCACTCCTGAAAGACAAGCGACTTGATGGCAAACCGTGGCATTACGTCGCTTTGCCGACAGAGGCCATCAAGGCGGTTTACTTTGGATGCAGGATGCTCCCGGTGAGGCGCGAGCAACTGCTCGAAATTCTTCAGCAGCCGAAGCACAACGGCATCTTCCCGTTCCAGATGTTTCCTGATACTAGTGATTATCGCCTTGTTTCAGAAAGTTGGTCTGAGGCTGTGCGAGAAAGGGCGGATTTCGTTTTCAAGCTGGAATGTGCTGCAAGAGAGGCGCTGCTTTCCCCGGACGCTGAGACTTCATTGAACGGGACCCTGCAAGTCCTCGAAAATCGGTTTGAGAAATAGTGTGGCTTCGAGCCAGAAAGGTTTGTTTGGAACATTTCGGCCGTCCTCGCATACCCTCCCCATCGAGAGAACTTCCGTTCAATGTAGAGCAGCACTGCCTTGCCCCGGCTGCAGCGGGGCCTATTCTTGACATAGCTGGTGGTTTCTTGGCCTCTTCCCGCCGGGCCGCGCTCGTTTCGCATCGAATCCAAACACGCGCTTATCCGCATGCTGCTGTGGCCCGGATGCGGAGCTTTCGGTTTTGAGGGTCGTTCTCCGGCGTCTCTCAAGCGTAGGAGCGCTACCCCTTTGCCCCTTTCGCGGGGCAGAACTGAGTTGAGTGATACAATCTCTTCGGGCTTGTGCTGACAGTGGGATGGGGCTAAAGGCTGAAGGCGAAATGGGCATTCTCGCGCTAGCGGGGTAGCCTGTCGGGAGAGTCTCTGGAACACGTGCTTGCGGGTTCGGCTGCGGCTCCGCCGCGCCACGGGGATGCGTCACGCTCGGTGCCAAGGAAGTACGGGCGGTCTTCTGCACGCGCTTAGCCCGGTTAGTCCCGTGCTGGCAACGAAGATGTTGGTATGGCTGGCGGCATTTCGGGTTGTGCAGGAGCCGTTTGTCCGCTATATGGACACTACAATCGAGCCTCAGATGCATAAGCATGGCCGACTCTCGAAGCCGCGTAGACTCACGGGAGGCTCGTCGGAGCCTCACCGTAGATGGTTTTTAGGCTCAAAGGGTGTAACGCAACGAATCGTTACGTGGAAGTGGAGTCGAGGCGGCAGCAAATCTGCTCCTGGAAATAGGTTCGCGGACACGGAAGGACTGAACAAATCTCAAAGTCCTGTCAATATGGGAGTTAGGTGACTGCGGGCAGTTCATCGCTCCTTCAGGTGGAATGGTCAGTGGGCATTTCGCTGAGTAATCAGGCACTAGACAGGGCCCCGACTGTGGCCGTTTGACTGTTTCCCGCGTGTGGGCGACCACTGCGAATCTAGCCTGACGCCACTAAACAGCCGAGCCTCTGGCCCCCTATTCCCTCACCCCTGCACAAGACCGTCCTGCGGGCCTCGCCGGACACTCGCCGGAGACTCGCCGTAGCACCTCTGATCGCCGATCAGAGGTGCTACGGCGAGTCTCCGGCGAGTGTCCGGCGAGGCTCCCGTGTGACTATGGAGTTGTGAGCGGGTGGCAGAGGACGTTGTTGCTCCCATTACCCTGAATCAACTTGGTTCACCGATAGCGGTTTCCGCGAGCTTGCCGCAGCACAGAACGAGCCCGAATCGCGTTGACTATGCGGGCAGCTCCGGCGCATCATGGAAGTAATCTGTGACGGCGGCTTACGCCCTCACCCGAGCCCGTAGGACTGAACGAATTGTAACTGAATTATGAACCTGGATACTCTTTACTCGGAACTGACCTTAAAGCCCACCACCAAGTTGGCGCTGGTCGTGCTGGACGGCGTTGGCGACATCGCCACGCGCGAACAGGGCTACCTCACTCCGCTCGAAGCAGCGGTCACGCCGAACATGGACGCGCTGGCCAAAGACTCCGCCCAGGGGCGGATGATCCCCATTGCGCCGGGCATTACCCCGGGCAGCGGGCCGGGGCACCTGGGACTCTTCGGCTACGATCCGCTGGAATTCCAGGTGGGCCGCGGCGTCATCGAAGCCCTGGGTCTGGGCCTGGAGTTGCGGGCGGGCGACGTGGCGGCGCGCGCCAACTTCTGCACGCTCGACGCCAAAGGGATCGTCACCGACCGGCGCGCCGGACGCATTGACACCAAGGTGTGCGAGGAGTTGTGCGCGCTGCTGGCGCAAAAAGTGAAGAAGATCGGCGACACGGAGGTGATTATCAAAGCCGGCAAGGGCCATCGCTTCGTGGTGTTGTTCCGGGGCAAGGGTTTGGAAGGGCCACTGACCGACGCCGATCCGCATCGCGAGGGCCTCCCCATTCCCCAAGCCGCTCCGGTCAACGCCAAGTCGGCCAAGGCCACGAAGGCCGCCAAGCTGGTGGCTGGATTCTATAAAGCCGCTCTGCCGATCATTGCGCAGAAGAAGCCGGCTAATGGTTTCCTGATGCGCGGCATTGCCCATCAGCCGGACATTCCTCTGTTCAAGGACCGATATGGACTGCGCCCGGCCTGCATCGCGGTGTATCCTATGTACAAGGGGCTGGCGCAATTGGTCGGCATGTCCAAGCTGGAAGGGCCGCAGACTATCGCCCAGCAATTCGAACGCTACCTTGCCGAATACGACAACTACGACTACTTCTTCATTCACTTCAAGTACACCGACATGTACGGCGAGGATGGCAACTTCGCCGCAAAGAAGAAGGCGATCGAGGAATTCGACGCCGCGCTACCGGTCTTACTGCGCAAGAAGCCCGACGTGCTCGCCATCACCGGCGATCACTCGACGCCCTGCGCCATGAAGGGCCATTCCTGGCATCCGGAGCCGGTGATGTTGCATTCGGCTTGCTCCGGCTCGGACAAGCTCGAACGATTCACGGAAACGGGCGCCAACTCAGGCTCGCTGGGCGTATTTGAGGCGAAATATCTCATCCGTCTGATGCAGGCCAACGCCAAGATGCTCGATAAATTTGGCGCATAACTGTAGAGGCAGGGACGCGTTCCATCGCGTCCTGCTTCTTCGCAACCATGCCAGGGACGCGGTTAAGCGCGTGTCTGCCAGCAAAGAATGGCCAAACTGGTCTTCGACATCGAGACCTCCGCGCTGCCGCTGGAGCAGTTCGACGAAGCGCAACGGGAGTACCTGTTCCGCGAATGCGAGAAGATTGCTGACGAGGCGGCGCGCAACGCGCGGCATGCGGAGCTGCAGCGGCAATTCAGTCTCTGGCCTTTGACCGCGCAGGTGGTCTGCATCGCGATGTTGAATGCCGACACCGCGCGCGGCCAGGTGCTGTTCACGGCCGAGGACTACGACGAGGTGGAGGAGGAGGCTGGCCCGGTAGAGTTCATGGCGTGCGTGGATGAGGTGGAGTTACTGACGGCGTTTTGGGACGTGGCGAAGCATTACGAGGCGATCGTCACGTTCAACGGGCGCGGGTTCGACGTGCCGTTCATTTATCTCCGATCAGCGCTGCTCAATGTGCCCATTTCACGCAAGGACTGGCTGGGCTATCGTTACCAGACCGAGCCGCATTGCGACCTGGCGGAACAGCTTACATTTTATAACGTCAGCGGACGGGACGGTGCGGCACGCCGATTCAATATGGACTTTTACTGCAAGGCGTTCGGCATCGAGTCGCCCAAGAGCCAGGGCGTGACCGGCTCGGACGTGAACATGCTGACGGCCGAAGGCCGCTACCGGGACATCGCGGAATACTGCCTGCGGGACGTGAAGGCGACGGTTCTGCTGTATCATATCTGGAAAGAGCGGCTGGCGGGAATTAAGTGATCTCCGAAGTCCGAAGTCCGAAGTCCGAAAAAGGTCCGCAGGGCGAAACCCGAAAGGTATTCGTGTGTTTTGCAGTGAAGGAAGAGGCGGAGGCCTTTCAGCCGTGGGCGAGAGAGCACGGGCACCTCAAAGTCATCCTGGTGGGTTTGGGGATGCGCAATGCGGGGCGGGCGATTCGCGCTGCCCTGACAGAAGAGCGGCCCCGCTTGGTGTTAACCTGCGGATTCGCGGGCGGACTCAGGTCGGACTTAACGATGGGCACAGTTGTCTTTTCTGCCGACCCGGAGACGGGCCTGGAGCCGGCGCTGCTGGCAGCGGGAGCTAAACCGGTGCGCTTCCACTGCGCGGAACGGGTGGTGGCGACCGCGGCAGAGAAGCGGGCGCTGCGCGATTCCACCGGCGCTGATGCTGTGGAGATGGAATCCCAAACCGTTCAGGCCGTCTGCCGGGAGCAAAAGATCCTCAGCGCGATAGTGCGGGTGATCCTGGACACAGCCCAGGAGGATCTGCCGCTGGACTTCAACCAGTTGATGACACCGCGGCAGAAGATCAGCTACCGAAAACTAGCCCTGGCTCTGGCGAGGTCGCCCGGGAAGATCGGCGCGCTGCTGCGCATGCAAAAGCAGGCTCAGGCAGCGGCTGGGAAGCTCGCTGAAGTTCTGGTTAGGATTTTGGCGGCGTAGGTCCGGGTGTGCTGGGAGTCGCTTGCTTCGGAAGACCGTCAAGGCCCACAGGCAGAGCGAACCACTTTCCCTACAGTTTGTCAGCGGGCCCGAGGGCCGTGGCAGGCGGTAGCGGTTTCGGCTTCGCATGCTCGCTGTAGCTGATCAACGCGGCGCCGATCATAATGAATACCACGCCGGCCCAGCGGACGGAAGAGACCCGTTCGTGCAGGAACCACATCGCCGCGAAGGTCGCAAACACAAAACTCAATGCGGTCAGCGGCCACAGAAAGCTGATGTCGCTCTTGGCCATGAGGACCAGCAGGCTGGCGAAGAATACTGCCTCGCAGAACACCCCGAACAGCACGTTCAAATTGGTAGCCCCGGCTTTAACCACCTTTGCCATTTCCGCAAAGCTAACTGATTTCATGTCGCTGATCTGCGTGATTCCAATCTTCAGAGAAACCACGCCGGCAGATTCAAAGATCAGCCCGATGATGAGAATTGAAAGTAATTTGAGCATATTACAAATCCTGGTAGCGAATCAGTTTGATGCCTAGTTGCTGTACCTGGTTCCGTACACGAGGACTGATTAGGGCGTCAAACTCGTTTTTGGATTCATCAAGTGAGGGGTGGGAGTAAAGCTCTGAATCGCCTGCGGGAAGCTGCGGGAGCAAGCGGGTCACGTAGGTCTCGTCCATCCGCGCGTTCTGCAGGAGGCCGAAGACAGCGCTGGTATGCCGGATGTTGACGCGGGCTAACGCCGGCCGGGCGCGCGCGGACAACGGATGGAAGATGGCGACGTGGAGCGCGCGATAGGCAAAATGTCCGGAGGCCAGCCGCAAGTTCAGCCGAAAAGGGTCGCGCGTGAGTCGCAAGTGCATGAAACCGAGTTGAGCGGCGTCGGCCATGAGGATGCCGAACACGGTCGGATGCAGGTGCAGGTGGAGATGGCCGTTGACGTGATCAAGCGGCAGGCGGGTCGCGCGAAATTTCTGGAACTGCGCGTGGATTTCCCGCCGCAACTGGTCGCGCAATCCGGGCAGGAAGAAGTACCGGAAGCCGGCTCCTGCAGGGTTGTAGCTGAATTCCCCATTCCCATTCACCAATCCAGGAATCTCCCCATGGGGCAAGGCCGAGTGGCCGCAGAGCAGAGTCAGGTGCAGGCCTACGCCTAGTGTAGGACGCTCGCGGGCGAGGGCCACGGCTTCCTCGAAGGCAGGTTCGTTCACCATCAGGCTGGCGGTGGTGAGAATGCCTTCCTTATGGGCGCGGATGACGGCCTGGTTGATGGAGGCCGAGCGGCCGAAGTCGTCAGCGTTGACGATGAGGCGGCGGCTTCGTGGAGACGAGGTGCACGGGCTAAGCGCCATAATTAGGCGACACCGCGCCGGAAACAAACCGCCACCAGGAGCGAAGGATCAGCAGCAACTTATGCCCCTTGTTGAGGCGCGTCAATTCGGGGCCGAACACGTTGAAGCGCTGCCGCTCCAGCTTACGGAGCAGGCGCCAATAGACCGACCCCATCAGCTCGGCCGCCACCATCGAACGACGGTCGGCAGCGGGCAGGGTCTCCCGGGCAAGCTGATAAAAATGGCGGGCCCGCTGGGCGACGCTGGTGGCCAGGTCGGCGAAACGTGGAGAATATTCCAGCCGCAAGATCTCCTCCGGCGACACCTTGAATCGAGCCAGTTCGGATAGCGGCAAATAGACACGCCCGCGCTGGGCGTCGGAGCGCACATCGCGCAGGATGTTCGTCAATTGGAGCGCTTTGCCGAGGGCAATCGCATAATCGCGGCACGCCGGGGTCTGGTAACCGAACACTTCGATGCTCAGCAGGCCGACTACTGATGCGACTCGATAGCAGTAAAGCTCCAGTTGCTCGTAGTCTTCATAGCGCTTGATATCGAGGTCCATCTCCACCCCGTGCAGCAAGGCGTCGAAATGTTCGAAGGGTAAATGGTACTGGTGAATAATTGGTTGCAACTCGCGGTTGACGGGGAACTGCGGGGATTCCGTGCCGCAGGCACGGTGGACATCGGCACGCCAGGCAGCCAGTTGCTCCCGGCGCTCCGGGACAGGGCGGGACTCCTCGTCGGCCACGTCATCCACCTCGCGGCAGAAAGCATAGAGGGCGGACATGCCGTCGCGTTTGGCTTTGGGCAGCAGCACAAACGCCAGCGCCAGATTCGACGCGCTCTTTCGCGTTATCGCCTGGCTCTCCTGCATGGGTCAGGGCTGGGATTCGGGCGGGTTCTCCGTGCGAATAGGCGGCAACCCGCCGGTTTCGGCGAGTGTCGGGTTGCGCGGACGGTGCCGGTGACGCGAGTGCCTCCGCCGGCGGCGTTTCTCGGGCGGGTCCCCTGCGTCTTCTTTCTGTGAGGCCACAGGGCCTTCGGCCCGTCTCTCGGCGGGGTGGTGCTGGTGATGGTGATGCGAGTGCCGTCGTCGGCGCTTTCTTCGAATGAAAGCGGCCCAAACCAGCAGCAGCAGCGTAACCAGCGTTATCGCGCCGAAGATCATTAGACGTTCGCGGAAGGCCGGGTTGCTCAGCCGCCACCAGGCTAACGAGTCTTGTGGATCTGTCTGGGCCAGGAAAACTGGGAGTGTGTTCATGGCAACTAGTCCTTCTTATCGAGGCCGCCCATTTCTTCATCCATTTCGGTCCCGGTGGCGATGTTCAGGCGCTGCATCCGGTAGCGCAGGGCATGGCGACTGATCTTCAATTGCTCAGCCGTTCGCGTCAGGCTGTAGTGGTTTTGCTCCAGCATCGCGGTGATGAGTTCGCGCTCGAAGTTGCCCATGCGCTCGTCGAGCGACTCCGTGCCGGTGAGCTTGGGTGCCACCGTTTTGTGCAAACGGCCCTCGATTTGAAAGTCGGGCAAGCTGCCGGGCTGGATCTCACTGGTGGTCTCCAGGATTAGCGCGCGTTCAATTACGTTGCGCAGCTCGCGCACGTTCCCGGGCCAGTGATGCGACTGCAGCTTCTGCCGGGCCGCGCGGGAAATAGTCCGGAGGTTCTTATTCAAGGAGACGCCAAAGCTCCGGAGGAAGAAATCGGCCAGCAGCAGCACGTCGTCGCCCCGCTCGCGCAGGGCCGGTAGCCGGAACTGCACCACATTCAGCCGGTGGAACAGGTCTTCCCGGAACTGCCCCTCGCGAATCGCGTCGATGATATCGCGGTTCGTGGCGGCGATCAGCCGGACATTGACTTGAAGTTCCTGTGTGCCGCCCACGCGCGTGAACGTGCCGTTCTCCGAGAACCGCAGCAGCTTGGCCTGGAGCGGTTGACTCATGTCCGCAATCTCATCCAGGAAAATGGTCCCGCCGTCGGCCTCCTCGACACGGCCGGGCTTCTGTTTCAAAGCGCCGGTGAACGCGCCCTTTTCGTGGCCGAACAGCTCGCTCTCCAGCAGTGTTTCGGGAATGGCAGCGCAATTGATGCGCACATAACTGGCCTGGCTTCGATGGCTCAGGCAGTGGAGCGCGCCCGCCACCAATTCCTTGCCCGTGCCACTTTCGCCGAGAACGAGCACGCGGGCGTCGGTGGGCGCGACCGTCTGGATGAGTTGGCGCAATTCGCGCATCTTGGAGCTATCCCCCACGATCTGTTCCAAGCTCCACGTCTCGGTCGTGCGGGCGCGCAAGGTCGCGTTTTCCTGTAAAAGGTGATAGCGTTCCGCGCAACGGGCCACGGCATGCAGCAATTCCTCGGGCGCAAAGGGCTTGGGCAGATAATCAATCGCCCCGGACTTGATGGCTTCGACGGCCAGCTTTGGTGTGGCGTAAGCGGTAATCATCACCACCGGCACGTCCGGCCATTTAGCGCGAGCCTTCCCCAGAAATTCGTAGCCGCTCATCCCGCCCAACCGCGCGTCGGTGATCACCATGAAGAACTCCTCGCGCTCCAGCAGGCCTAAGGCCTCCTCGGCGGATTCAATCACCCGGACCGAGTAATTCTCGTCCGCCAGCACCGTCTTGAGCGAGAGACGCATGTTCTTCTCGTCGTCCACGACAAGCACGGGCGGCAATCGGGTGCTCATAAATTGTCTGCAGGCATCTTCAATGCTGTTTGGCCAGTCTAATCAGGGCCTTAGCCGGGAATACTAGAACAAACCGCGCTCCCTTTCCAAGGGCAGATTCAACCCGCACGCTGCCCCCGTAGAGATCCACGTTGTGCTTAACGGTGGCCAGCCCCAGCCCGGTCCCCTTTTCTTTGGTAGTGAAATAGGCCTCGAAGACCTTCTCCTGCTTTTCGGCTGGGATGCCGGGGCCATCGTCCCGGATGGAGACCTCGACCGAATAATCACTCTGGCACTGCGCGGTGACGAAGACGTGGCCTCCCTTCTCACCGAGTGCTTCTCGTGCGTTTTGTAGCAGGTTCACGAACGTGTCCACCAGGTGGCGACGCTGCATGAACAAGGGGGGGAACTCGCCCGTCCAATCGCGATGGATGTGGACGGGGTAAGCCATCGCCGGCGGGAACACCTGGGCGATAGCATGCTCCAGGTCTTCAATCACGTTCAGCCGCTCCACATGGCCCTCGCTCAACTGCGCGTAGCCCATGATCTGCGTGATGATCCGGTCGGAGTGCTCCACCTCCTCCTGGATGATGCGGATCTGATCGGGCGATACGGGTCTGCCTTGTTTGAGCGCCCGCTGGAGCGAGAACGCCGCGTTGTTGATAATGGCCAGCGGATTCTTCATCTGGTGCGTGAACTCGGCGGCGACACGCCCGGCGGAGCGGAGTTGGCCTTCCCGCATGGCGAACTCGCCCGCCTCCTCCACCGCCCGTCGCTGCCGCTCCAGCAACACTTGCAGCCCGTAGCAACAGACGGTCATCAACAGCAGCAGCGCCAAGCGCAGCGTCAGCGTCTGGGCAAGAATGTCCTGCGGTCCGTAGGGCCCGAGGGGTTCCCGGGCGGATTCATCTGCATTATCGGACAAAGAAACGCTGAGAGGCCGCCGCGATTCTGGCGTCGTCACCGTGCCGGGCGATTCGGCAGGCGCTAGTTGCCTGGCCGGTTCGACCGCCGCGCGTTGATGACGAGGAGCGGCCTGGTTCGTGGCATTAAACTGGGCTTCGTCTACCAGGGCCCTGACCACGTAGATGTTGATCACGCCGGCCATCACGTAACAGGCCGTCAGCGTCAGGTTGAGCAGGATTTGCGACGTCGCCCGCGGCACGCTCACTGCCCCGCGCACAATCAACCCCAGGAAGATCCAGTAGAGGATACTGTCGTAACCGCCGGTCAGCGCCACCAGGGCCGACAGGAAGATCCCATCCACCAGGCTCATGGCGAACACCGCCCATTGTACCAGCAGCAACGGCACCCGCCGCATGGCCAGCAGCAGGCCGGCAGTCAGAATATTTGCAGCAATGTAAACCCACAGGAAATACCGCGTCGCCTCGACGGTAATTTCCAGCGTCCCCAGCACCTCCGCGCCAATCCATGACCGCTTGAAATAAAAAGAGTAGAGGAGCATGGCGATCCCGGCCACTTTGATCGGCAGGATGATGTCCCGCTCCATCGTGGTGATGCGGTCCATCAGCTTGACCGCGTCGGGTGTTGGGAGTTTCAACAACTCCACCGCCTGGCCGGGCAGCCGCAACATAGCCTGTGCCAGCTCGCGGAGGCTGTATTGTCTAAGCCGTTGCCAAAGACCGAGATTCATAAATGCGGGAGGATTAGCCCCGCCTCCTCCCAAGCTTGCGCCGCCCCAGCAGCTCTAGCGCGCGTTCGGCGACTTTCTCCACCGGCCAGAGCCGGCCCAGGCCTTCGTACCCGCAGGAGAGCAGGCCCTTCTCCGGCCCGATAAACTCAACCCCCCGCGATTTGAGAGTGGCCGCGTTTTGCTGCGTGGCCGGGTGCAGCCACATTTTCCCGTTCATGGCGGGGGCAACCAGGACTTTGGCGCGGGGGTTCAGGGCCAGCGCCACGCAGCTCAGGGCGTCGTTGGCCAGGCCCTGTGCCAGCTTGGCGATCGTGTT
>Ga0073936_10007087_pt1 | contig 14561 bp, 11 predicted proteins | sample AliMusrvi5mmetaG_FD_87041 | JGI IMG/M metagenome (GOLD analysis project Ga0073936, IMG submission 87041) | Freshwater lake bacterial and archeal communities from Alinen Mustajarvi, Finland, to study Microbial Dark Matter (Phase II) - Alinen... | ecosystem: Environmental > Aquatic > Freshwater >... | reverse complement strand
GCTCGGGTGTACATGGGACGACAGGCGGCTTCTTAGGCATGAGATGTCCTCCAGGCCTAAGTATACCATACTACCAGTTATTTTTGCAATTAAGCACTAGATAACAATAAAAAATCGTTTTATGCGTCTTCTCCCGCATCATTTGCGCGGTATATAGAGCCTGGCACAAAAAGATGCCGCGAGGAAATATGCCAGACTTTTATTCGCTTCGCGAATAAAGCGGGATATCCCGCATTCGTCTCAAAATTGTACCAGAGGACAGTCGTGTTCCGAGTTATTGGCGTCCTGCATTACGCAGAATTATTGGAATAATTTAATATAAATTGAACTACCCGGCTTAATCTTCTCCATGCTTCAACGCGCGTTCTCGCTCGCGGGATTGTTCGCGTTCCGCCAGGGCTTCACGTTTATCGTACTGGCGTTTTCCGCGCGCCAGTCCTAATTCCACCTTCGCGCGTCCATGAGATAAATAAACCTTCAACGGGATAAGCGCCAGGCCTTTTTCACGCGTTTTTCCCAATAAGCGCCGAATTTCTTCCTTGTGCAACAGCACTTTTCGAAGACGCAACGGATCAACATTTGCACGATTGCCTTGTTCATAGGCGCTGATATGCATATTATGTATCCAGACTTCACCCTCATCCACGCGTGCGTAGCTATCGCGCAGATTGCCTTTTCCACCGCGCAGCGATTTGATCTCGGTACCTGTCAAGACCAGTCCGGCTTCTACGGTTTCCAAAATTTCGTAGTCATGCCAGGCTTTGCGATTATCTACCAGTGTGGATGTTGTTCGTGTCATAATAATCTGAACCGAATGCTTTGGAGAATAGAACGAAAAAGACAGGAAGCACACCCATACGGACGTTGGCGAATGGGTGTGCTTGCCGGTAAGCCAGTGAAATACAAAATCAGACGGAAGAAACCTGTGCGGATTTCGGTCGGCGACCACGGCGACGCGGGGCCGTGGCTGGTTGCAACGCTGCTTCGCGGCGCAAGTCTTCAATCTGATTTTCTACTTCGCGGACTCGCTCCAGCAATCGCTCGCGGCGACGTGCCAGTGTTGAAATGCGGCGTTCCGCGGATTTGCCGGATTTTTTTAATTCCCGGCGTTTTTCGCGGAGTTTGCGCATTTCATCTTCGACTTCCGCGAGCATTTCTTCTATCGTAGCCATATTACTCCTCCAACGTATTGGAAAATCAACAAAATAGTCTATCATGGTTCTTGTAAAAATGCAAGCTATCCTGTGCATAGTTTGTTCACTATCCCTGCATGAATCTTACCATTTGAAATGGTATGATTCATGCAGGTTAGTCCGCATTATTCATGAACGCATGAATAATGCTACAGCGAGCCAAAGCGTTATTCGCGTCGCGAATAACGCGGGTTAGCGGAATCATTTTCATAAAAGAGGAGTTTTGATTATTGCGTCCAAGTTGATCCTACAAGCAATAGACTTGCCCAGAAATAGTGGCCGAAAGACGCCGGGCAGTATTTCCGGTCAACTCTCATATTGCCGTTGCGGCGAAAAGAAGCGCATGTCTTTTTTCATCACCATATATCATCTGCCGGTGTTCTGAGCAAGTGTGGAAAGGGGGCACAGATGTCAGATCGTTTACTTATCGGCGCCCATTTATCGACATCAGGCGGTTTGGCGGCATTATGCCATACCGGAGTAGAGATCGGCGCCACCTGCGCGCAAATCTTTACTACCAGTCCCCAGCAATGGCGCGGAAAACTCTATATCGCGCGAGAGATCGACGCCTTTCTCGCCGCGCAAGCTGAAACCGGTCTGTCGCCAATCATGGCGCATGAATCCTACCTGATTAACCTGGCATCTTCAAATCCGGAGTTGCTGGAGAAGTCGCGCGCTGCCTTTGGCGAGGAAATTGTGCGGTGCGGACAATTGCACTTGCCGGGTGTGATCATCCACTGGGGATCGTATAAAGGCGGATCGCTGGATGACGGATTGACGCGTCTGGCGGATAGCCTGAACGCCATACTCCCGCAAGCGGAAGACGCCGGGGTGCAAATTCTGCTGGAGACGACAGCCGGGCAAGGCGCATACCTGGGAGGAGAGTTTGCCCAGTTTGCTCAGCTTTTCGACCGCATTCCCCGCCACGACCTGTTGGGGGTCTGCCTGGATACCTGTCATGTGTTTGTCGCTGGTTACGACCTGCGCGACCCGGAGCACTACGCGCGTTTGTGGGGAGAGTTTGACAAACAGATTGGCCTCTCCCGTCTGCGTGCCATTCACCTCAATGACACGGAAAAGGCGCTGGGGAGCCATAGTGACCGCCATGCCAATCTGACGCATGGTATACTCGGTCGTGAAACCTTCCAGTTCCTCATGCGTGATCCGCGTCTCGCCGATGTACCGAAAATTTTGGAAACCCCCGGTGGGGTGGAGGTGTATGCTGAGGAGTTGCGCCTGTTGCGAACGCTGGCGCTATCGTGATCCTACATTTACTCCCCGACTATCATCTCACCTCCCGCGTCGGGGTGGTCTTGCAACAAATCCAGCGCGTCGGTGATGAATTGCCGGCGCGGAGTGAACAGGGATTGCGCGCCGGTGGTTTGGGTGCCGGCGGTGTCATGATAGGCGATGGTCAGGTCACCTCGCAGATGCTGGCCCACGGCCCACGGCGCGATACCCAGTGCGGTCCAGGGGATCGCGGCTTCCAGAAGGTAGCTATCCGTTCCCACTGTGCAACGCGCCTGCAGACCCGCCAACTGAGCAACACGCGCAAAGTGTTGCATCCCCCGCGGTGAACGAAATGTCAAAGGAGCCGGCGGCAATCGCGCCGGCGTTTCCACCCAATAGCCTGTGGCGCGACATCCCGCACCGGTTCGATCAGGATAGAGGACGATCGTCATCATCTGGCCCGGTCCCCCATCCTGGGCGAACGGCCCGCTCAGGTGCAGCACCACCGCGTCGCCGGTAGACAGCGGTGCGCGCCAATCAGTGCCGGCATTCTGCCATGGTGCGGGTTCCGCCACACTGGCGAGCACATACAGGTTCAGCTCATCCATGGCCAAACTGCATTCGACCTGTTGGGCGGCATCTTCCCCGCTCCGCTCAGTCAGAACAGGATCCCATCCGCGCAAGGTACCGTCCAGCTTCGGACTGGCAGACGCGATGTGTATCGGGCGCCGTGCCGGGAGTGCCGGTCGTTTCGACGCGCCGACCAGCAGGGATTGATATTGTTCCGGGGAAATGTGCGCGACGCCCACTTCACGGAACGCCAGCGTATCCCACCCGTTGATTTCCAGAACATGCCCGCCACCCGCGCTCAAATAGACTTTTCCGGTCATCGGGTTGCAGAAGAGCGCGCCGTTGCGTGCGCCGAAGGCGCCTGCTACCTGGTCGATAAACAGGCCATCGCCCGAGAGCAACGCATAGTAGCCGCGCGAGCAGGTCACTGCTACTACTTCGCGTCCTGGCAACTTGTCAATCGGCATCACGCCGGCGAATCGTTGCGCGCCGCACAGATCGCCGGAAAGGCACGGAGTGTCGGCCGCCGGCGTATATGATGTACGGCCATACCGCCAGAGAATTTTTCCCGCGGAGGAGAATTTATAGACTCCCTGCCGCAGGTCATCGCGCCTGGAAGCAGCGGGGAACCCTGCGAGCACATAGTTTGCCCCGTCATTAATCTGTGGAGACAACGCCATATCGCGCCAGTCCGTAAAGGACGACATCGGCGAGAAGGTCGGCAGTACGGGCGATGCGTCTTCCGGTGTGGGGTAGATCGCCAGGCCGGTGGAACTGAGGGCGCGCGGGTAGAACAGTTTGCGGTCCTGCAGGAACCCGGCTCCCGGGAAGAAACCGGCAGTCAACGGCGGTGCGCTGCCGCTCACCCCGGTTTGCTGCTTATTGGCCGCCGGATCCCGAAGAGCCATCCAGGTCACGAGTAGTTTATCCGGGGTGACGCCGTCGCGTGGAGTCACGGTAAGTCCCGGCGTCGGCGGACCGATGTAAGTATAGGGGGTAAACCGGTCGTCGCCGACGGCATACACGCCACCGCGACCATCAAAAGCGAATCGTTTACCCTCGTAGGCTGCCAGCGAGAACGCGCCGTCCGCATCTGGACCGGGGAGGAGCATAGCATCGTACGCCGCGCGGTAGATCGTTGCCGCGGGATACGCCCGCCCCGCGCGGTAATCGACATGCCAGCGGACGCAACCCAGGTACAGGTCTTCCGGAGTCAGCGGGTCGGGTGTGGCGCAACTGGCCACAGATGCCGTCCCGAAGAATTCCCGCACGAACTGACCGGTGCCGGTATCCCACACGCTCACCCGCGTCGGTGAGGGGTCGTCTTCCGCTACCCACAATCGTCCTCGGGCATCCACGCTTATCCCCGCGGGTTCCAGCATCCCGTCCGCGGTATAGGCGCCGATCCATGGCCGTCCACCGGCTTTGCCGATCTCCCGCAGCGGTGCGCCATCACGCGTGAAGCCGCGCACGCGCATCTCTCCTCCGCGTATGCTCACCCAGATGGTGCCGTCTGGTCCAACCGTCGCCGCATAGGGGTTCGCCAACCCGGCGACCAACACGACTCCTGGTTTCTCCGGCGTCCGGGGGTCAACGACCAGGAGTTTATCCTCGCTCACCACGTACAAGCGTGTGCCTGCGGTGTCGCACGCCACACCGCTGGGACGTTTCACCGGATAGGTGGCCAGCATTTTGCCGGTGGCGGCATCCAACGCGATGATTTTATCGTCCAGATAGAGCGCGCTATATACACGTCCGGGCGCGGTTGCCAGCCCCACCAGATTGGCGCGTAAGTCCAGTGCGGAATAGTTCCCCTCCGACAGGCGCTCCCCCAAGTTGTCGTGAACAGTCGCGTTGACCCGTTCACGCTTCCAGGAAGCCAGGGGCACGGCGCCACGCATTTCAGGCCAGTCGCGTCGGACGCCGGTGACGGCGTCGAAGGCCAGTACGCCGCCGGTGGCATTTTCCGCGATCTCGGAGGGGGCATTGTCATACCCGACATAGACCGTATCATTTGTCGCGGCGACCGCGGTGGGTTGTGCGGGGTATAGATCAGCGGGCATGGCGGCACTCCATAGACGCTTCCCCTCTGCGTCGACCGCCAGCAACATATCCCCACGCCCGGCATGCCAGAGCAAGAACAGGCCTCCCGTCGCATTGCCGGCCACGCCGAGGGGCGTTCCCAGGCCATCATCCCATCCCGGTTGCCCCAAGTGCACGGCAGGGGTTGCGGTGAGTCCGGCATGCGCCAGCAGTCTGATTTGATAGCTGCCGGGGGTCGCCGGTTTGCCATCCTGATCCAGGCCATCCCAGGCTTCCGCCACCGGTCCGGCCTGGCGTGGCGCCCGGGCTAACAGCGTGCGTACCAGTTGGCCCCCCGATTTAAAGATGCCCAGGGTCAGTACCCCGCTAACGGGAGTGACGCCTTTAATCGCGGCGACCGCTTTGGGAGGCGCGGGTGGGGGGGGAGCGAAAATGCGCCGTTCCTCCGCCTGCTGGGTGGCAAAGAGCGTCGAGAGTTCAGTCGGTTTTGCGAAATAGGCAGAGCCCCACAGACTCAGGTTGCTGAACGGTGGGTTCGCATCCTCGCCGCAAACGCAATCGTAGAGCGTTTTGTCTTCCTGGCCGTTTTCATCGCTCCAATGCGGTTGAATGGTAAAAAGATAGCGCTGCCCGGGTTGGGGTGGAGTGGCCATGCGCAAGTCTTTCCAGGCGACGAAGCCCTCCATGGTGCATCCACGCGGGACAATACGGCATTTCAGGCGGACGCGTTCTCCCCACAGCGTGGTCGGGACAGCGTAATCCATACGGAAGCGGATATCCAACCCGGGCAGATCGTGTTTCTGATCAAGCCACATGGTGATGTGCGCGACCTTTTCACTGTTCCACAGGTACCAGACATTTGGTTGTTTGACCGTCGGGTCGGTGACCATGCGGAATTGCACTGAGCATCCACGCCAGCCGAGATCCGGGGTAAGGCGCGGATCATTTTTGTTGACCAGCGGATATTGGGTCACGTAGCGGAGTGCGTAGTACAGGCCGTCGTTGTCATAGGCAAAGGCGATATACGCGGTATAGGGAAGGCTCTGCGCATCGAGCCCCAACGTCATGCGGATGAATGCCTCGCGTCGCCACTCGGTCAGATCGCCGTCTATCGTAATCCCCGTTGCCTCATATGACGCCCCGGCGACGGGAAAGATGGTCACGTGGTCGTGGCGATACCGTACGCCGGCGGTCATCCCCCGCGCCAACGCCACTCCACAGACGAGGATAAGCAGAATGACCCGACTGGTTTCGCGGAATCCATGCAGCATACTCCACCTCGCATCCCTTGCTCTTCCGAGTGTAGGCGGGAGAAGAAGGGTTGTCAAGCGCGGGTGTTTCCAGCTAAGATAATGGCAGCCTGGATTATTCATGTCGGTTTTGCCGTCCGGATCCATTGAGGCATTATTCGATTTGTGATGAATGATGCAGGAGAGCTCAACCGGAGGTATCTGCGATGGGAAAATCTGCTCTTGCTGTGGCAGAGTTGGCGTTGACGCCCTTTACCACCTTCGATCCCAACGGCGTGCTGTTAGTGAGCGGTGAGGGTGTGGGCAACGCCAATCCGATGACCATCAGTTGGGGGATGTTCGGTATCATGTGGGGGAAGCCGATCGTGATGGTGATGGTGCGCCCGACGCGCTACACCTACTCCCTTATCAACCGGTTACCGGACTTCACCGTGAACTGGATGCATGGTGAATGGCGCGATGCACTGCTGGTGTGCGGCAGTGTCTCCGGAAACGACACCGATAAATTCGCCGCCACCGGGTTGCGACCCATCCCCGCGACCAGCATCCAATCACCGGCGATCGCGGACAGCCTGCTTACACTGGAATGCCGCACGGTGTATCGCGACGATATCACCCCGGAGAAGTTTCTCGATCAGTCATTACTGGATATGTATCCCGCACGCGACTACCACACCCTCTTTTTCGGTGAAGTGATCGCCGCCATGGGGGTGGAGCAGTTCCGCCAGTGTCCGCCCACTGGCTAACCTGCATACGTCATGAACACCGGAATAATGCTTCGGTTAGCCCAAACTTCCTTCGTAAGCGAATAAAGCGGGCTAAAAGACAGACGCCTTCCAGGACCCCTGCGCGTTGACGCTGTGCGCGGTTCGGGGTATAGTGACTATACTGATGACGGGAGGCGTGGGATGGGAAAATTAGTAGCAGAGCCGCGCTATGGTTTTGTCGCCACCGCGTTCTGGACCCTGCTGGGCGTCATGGTCATGACCGCGGTGGGGTTTTTCGGCGCGCGTGACTATTTTGCCCCCAAGTATTTGCAACCGGCAGCGGTCCATGCGAATCGTTTGCAGCCCATACGCATCCTGTCGCCGGAAGAAGCGAAAGCGATCGCGCGTGATGCCCCTTCGCGCGTCTGGACCGAGGGTGTGAAGGATTCCGATATCCCGAAGATGCCGGGCGACGACAGCGAGAAGACACCGGCAAGCCACACCGGGAAACATACCAGGACCGGAGCCGCCAAGACCCCGACGCCGGCAAAACCAGCAGACGCGACAACGAATCCGGAGCAGCCGACGCCGGGTACGGTGCAGGCGTGGCCGACGAAACCGGTCAAACCAACGACGGCCCCCACAACGGATACGCCCAAGCCCCCTGTTTCTACAGATACCCCCACAGCGCCATCCAAGGAGAAGCCGGATTCGACGGAACCGATCTCACCGGATTAACCACACATGCGTGTTTTTATCCTGGCCGGCGAACCATCCGGCGATTTTTTGGGCGCCTGCCTGGCGTCCGCGCTGCGCACACTTGTTCCTGATGTCGTGATCACCGGCGTGGGGGGGGTCCGCATGCGCGAGGCTGGAGTCGCGCTGGTGAAGGAAAGCGACCATTGGGGTGCGATCGGCATCCCGGAGGCGCTGCGAAAAGCACCGGCACTGTTCGCGCACGGTTCGCAACTTGCCGCCCTGTTGCGCGCGGAGCCGCCGGATGTCCTGGTGCTCATCGATTTCGGCGCCTTCAACGTACGCTTCCTTAATATGCTGCATGCCCATGGTTGGCCCGCGGGTATGCGTGCAGTCTATTTCGTACCGCCGGGCTGTTGGGCGCGCAACCGCGCGGCGGGTCGCCTACCTTTTTTAGTGGATGCCATCGCCACACCCTTCCCCTGGTCGGCGGTGACCTTGCGCACCGCCGACGCGCCGGCGCGCATCGTCTGGGTCGGGCATCCGGTGTTGGATGCCTGCGGTGTGCGTCGCGATCGCGCTGCGATGCGTGGGGAGTTAGGCGTGACGCCGGACGCGCCGGTGCTCTTGCTGGTTCCCGGCAGTCGCCGTGCCGAATTGCGCTATCTGCTCCCCACTTTTCTGCAGACCGTGCGGCGACTCACACCGCGGCCTACCTGCTTGATCACCGTGGCCCCTAGCTTAGGAGAAGCGCGCCTGCGGCGCGTCTTGCCTGACGACCTGACGATTCGCCTGCTGCACGGCATCGACTATGATTACGCCCAGGTCGCCGACGCGGCATTGGTTACCTCGGGAACCGCCACCCTGGAGGTGGCCTGTCTGGGCGTGCCCATGGTGGTGGCCTATAAAGGGTCGTGGGGGGTGAACCTGCAGGTACGTGTGTTGCAAGCGCTCAAACGCGCGCCGAAGTACTTCAGCTTGCCGAATATTATCGCCGATGCGCCGGTGGTGCCGGAATTCTTCCAGAAAGCCGCCACCCCAACGGCACTGGCCGCCGCGCTGGCCCCACTGCTTATCGACACCCCCGCGCGGCGCGCGCAATGTGACGCCTTCACCGCGATCCGCCATTCTCTCGGCGACGGTCAGGCCATCTTGCGCACCGCGGCTCTGGTCTGCGAAGTCGCCGGGGTGTCGCCGGCGCTGCCGATTCCTGCCGCATTACCGGAATAAAGGTAAAGGGTGACTCTCCTCGCACCTATCGCCCGGGGTCTTTTTCGTGTGATTGCTCCACGGGGTTAGGCAGTCCTCCCAACGATGTTTCATCACCCGCCGCGAGGCTCTCCTGGTGCTGTTCGCGTTCCCAGGCATGATGGCTGCCCATCTCTTCCATCAGATCCATTTGCATTTGCTGGATATCAAGCAACCGCTGCCACTGATGCGTGATTAACTCATCGATTTTGGCATGCAAAGTGCGAATTTCCAGTTCCGCCTTCAGGTTTGTTTTAAAATCCTGTTCCGCGCGCTTACGGTCTTTTATCTCCTGGCGATTCTGGCTCATCATGATTACCGGCGCCTGGATCGAAGCCACGCAGGAGAGGATCAGATTGAGCAGGATATACGGGTACGGATCAAAGGTGTTTCGCATGGTCAGCAGCAAAATGGTATTGAAGAGAATCCACGCGAAAAGAATAATCCCGAAAATGATGATGAATTTCCAACTGCCTCCGAAAGATGCTACCTGGTCGGCCAGACGGTCGCCAAAAGAACGTTCATCGTCAAATTCGTCATTGATGTTGCGCGCAATCGCTTCATTTTGCTCGATGCTTGCCAGCACTTCCTGCTGCAAGGTGTTGAGTTCCTGATGCTCGGTCGTGAGGCTTTCCGCCAGATACTCGTGGCGCAGGCGATGAAGATCCGGCAGGCACAAATAACTCGTTTCACGCCACTCGGGCGCTTTCGCGCGAATCTTTTCCAGCAAGGGCCCGTGCAGTACGGCCCCGGGCACCACATCCGCCAGATCGAACACTCCTACACAAATCGCGCAGGTAACCGTTTCATTCCGTGTTGTTTCAGCCATGCTGACTCCTTTTTGAAAATAGGCCCTTCGTAGTAGTATGCAATTCTAGCATACACGCTGCGGGCACACTTCAGTGTACTGGAAAATTTAGTAAAAGTTGTAGCGGTATGCATTGATATATGGTGCGCTTGACACCACTGACTACCATTCCGTATGCTGAACACGGAAGGCAGGTGATGATGGATCCCGCGATTTGCTGGCCGGCAACAGTAGAGGAGGCTACGCCTTCTCCGTCGCGTCGTGTCTTGATGCTTGCATACTTCTTTCCACCGCATAGCGCGGTGGCCGCGCACCGCCCGGAAGCGCTGTTTCGTTATCTGCCGGAATTTGGCTGGACCCCCACAGTGATCACCGCCACCGGGGAAGGCGCCGACCCGGCAATCATACGAACACCGGATATCGCGCGTTTACGGGGGATGCATGGTGGGGTGCCGGCGGGGAAAGCACCTGGGCGCTTCGCGCCGCTGCTGCGCACGGCGAAAAAGCTGTTGCGCTATTTTCCCCCCTGGCGCGATGAATATGCATCCTGGAGTAATTCCCTCTTCGCGCACGGTGTGGCCGCGGCGGGTGTGCAGCACATCGATCTGGTGTGGGCAACCTGCAACCCCTTCTCGCTGGCGCCGGCAGCCATCCGTCTGGCGCAGGCGCTGGGCGTGCCATGCGTGGTGGATCTGCGCGATACGTTCCCCGCCTATCTCACTCACACCACCCCAGCACGACACTGGTTCTATCAGGCCATTCGGGAAGCCGATGTGTTGACCCTGTCCGCACCGGCAAATGCCACATCCGACTTGCTGCAGGCCCGCACCGGTCGACGTCCCACCACGATTGTCAGTGGCATGTGGCTTCCTGAAGTAGTGCCCGCGTCGCCGGTGGACACCTTCCGCATCTTCTACGCCGGAGCGTTATACAGTGGGACGCGCGATATCCGCCCTTTGCTGACCGCTATGCGCGACTTAGCTGGGGAACTGCCCGAATTCCGTACTCAAGCGCGCCTGCAGATCGTCGGGGGAGAAAGCGCGGGGGTGGCGTTATTGCCGGAATACCGTGATGTCGCGGAGATGTGCGAATTGGTCGGCGCGCTACCGCACCGGCAGGTCGAAGGATTGATGGCCGAGGCGTCGGTACTGACCATCATCAAAGGCTCGGGATTCGAACATGAAGATGCATTGCCGGCCAAATTCTTTGATTACCTCCCCTACGCTGCCCCGATCGTCGCCTTCGGTGGTATAAGCGGCCTGCTGGGTGATTTCCTGCGCTGGAGCCGTAGCGGGGTCTGGATGAGTACTGCAGATGAGTTAACCGTTTTCTTGCGCACCCATTACCAGGCGTGGTGTAATGCGGGCATCGTGATCCAACCCCGTTTGCCGGCCGCATTGGAATACTTCACGCAACGCCGTATGGCCGGTGAATTCGCTGCCATCTTTACCGCCCTTGCCGACGGACGCGCCCCTTCGTGCCGCGAACGACCGCTATGGCAGGAAGTAGAGACGAAGTGATTTCCTTCCGGTAATGAAGAATAGTTCCTGGATGGTATATCATCCAGGAGCGTTACCACTCATCGTTCCGGTAACCGTACCCGGCCATCCGCCTGTAATGCCAGCATGCCTTGTTTATGGTTCGTGCAGGAGATGACCGCCGTGGTCGGGTCGGGGTTGGTGCGCGGCGTGTAGCGATATCGCACACCCCCATGGACTTCCAGCGGGCAGTGCAGGCTGGCCTGGTCCAACAGATAACGCGGATACAGGTCGTCGAGTTTCGCCGGTGGGGCGCCATGGTCTTTGGCGTAACTGGCGATGGCGCGGCCCAGACTGCGCAGGTGGATCTGGCACTGTCCATACGCGCGCACGTCCACCGCGGGGGTGCGGCGTGCCGCGGCATAGTTGGCCCCCAGCGTTAGAAAGACGAGAGCAATGCCGATCATGGCCAGCAACCCACACCCGCATCCCAGCAGCGCCCACGGGGAACAACCGGCTCTATGCGATGGTGACATCTGTTCATCATAACGTTTTTGCCCGGACATGACTACCCGGATTATGGTATGATACGCGCTTGTTGCCCGGGTGTGGACCCACGGAAAAATCCCGTCTCACCAGCCCGCTTATTAGCGAAGCCTAGCTGCAGCATCATTTATGTGTTCATGAATAATGCTACAGCTAGCAGGAGATGGCCGTGGAGGCGCAGAAATTTATAATCCCAGGCACCCAATATTTGGGCTCCCCGCCTGCGGTCATGTCGATGCCGGCACCAGTGTCCCCGTAGGCGTTGTACTCTTCACCCGTGGGTTCAAGCAACAAGGAGTATAGGCATGGCGAAATTTATCTTTGTCACCGGTGGCGTCGTTTCTTCATTAGGTAAAGGACTGGTGACCGCATGTCTGGGACGGTTGCTGCGCTCACAACACCTCAATGTCTCCATTATCAAAATTGATCCGTATCTGAACGCCGACGCGGGAACCATGAACCCCCATCAGCATGGAGAAGTTTTTGTAACGGACGATGGCGCCGAGACCGACCTGGACCTGGGCCATTACGAACGCTTCGTCGATATCAGCCTCAGTGCCAATTCCAGCATCACCACGGGAAAAGTCTATGACGCGGTAATCCGCAAAGAACGGAAAGGCGATTACCTCGGGCAGACGGTACAGGTTATCCCGCACATCACCAATGAAATAAAAGAGCGCATCCATCTGGTAGCGGAGGCGGAACACGCCGATGTGGTCATCGTGGAGATCGGCGGCACGGTCGGCGACATTGAAAGCCTGCCCTTCCTGGAAGCCATCCGCCAGATGCGTAAGGACGAAGGATACGAGAGCACGCTCTATATTCACGTGACGCTGGTGCCAAAGGTTGGACCGGCTGGGGAGAGCAAAACGAAACCCACCCAGCATAGTGTGCGCGAACTGCGCAACATCGGCATCCATCCCGACGTACTGGTCTGCCGATGCACCACGCCACTCTCCGCGGATATGCGCGAGAAGATCGCGCTCTTCTGCGATGTGCCCAACAGCGCGGTCATTGAGAGTGTCGATACCCCCACCGTCTACGCGTTGCCGTTGATTTTTGAGGAGCAGGGACTCGCGTCGCTGGTGCAACGCCGTCTGCACCTGCCGGAACGCGAACCAGACATCGCCGAATGGAGCGCGATGGTTGCACGCGTGCTGCATCCCAAACATCAGGCCGTCATCGCCATCGTCGGCAAATATATGGGACTCACCGACGCCTATATCAGCGTGTATGAGGCGTTGCGCCACGGGGCTATCGCCAATCAGGCCGAGGTGACCATTGCATGGGTCGATGCGGAAGAGATCGAGAAACACGGCGCGGAGACGATGCTCACGCACTGCGACGGCATCCTGGTGCCCGGCGGTTTTGGCGACCGCGGCATTGAGGGGAAAATAGCCGCCATTCGCTATGCGCGCGAGCACCATGTACCCTTTCTCGGTTTATGTCTGGGCATGCAGTGCGCGGTCATCGAGTTTGCGCGCCACGTCACCGGGTGGACTGACGCGTCCAGCTTGGAATTCAACCCGGCGTCCACCCATCTGGTCATCGATTTGATGCCGGAACAGCACGGCATCGAGGAAAAAGGCGCCACCATGCGGTTGGGCAGTTACCCATGCCGCGTAGAGCCCGGCACACTGGCGGCGCGCTGCTATGGCGAGACCCTGATCCACGAACGCCATCGCCACCGCTACGAGGTGAACAACGCCTTCCGCACGGCGCTGCAAACTGCGGGGTTGGTCTTCTCCGGCACATCGCCGGATGGCCGCCTGGTGGAAATGGCCGAGTTGTCGGACCATCCGTTCTTCATCGGTTCGCAATTCCACCCGGAGTTCAAATCTCGCCCGGATCGCGCCCATCCCCTCTTCCGCGAATTTCTCCGCGTCGCCATTACCGTTCACGAGCCGCAACAGGTACTGGCGGCGCTGGTGCCGGTGGAAGCATAATTCACTGGTTTGAGGTCGGGTCCTGTCTGCATCAGTAGTGAAGTCAGCGTGTGATCTGAGCCGGGAGATATTCAGGCACCTTGCCGTGTACCAACCAACAACACCGCCGCCCGGATTGCACCAGGCGGCGGTGTTGTTGGTTGGGATACAACGAGTAAGGTTATTTGGTTTTCGCGACCGAGATCACCGCAGCCAGTGGTTTTCTGGATCCGTCCAACTTTTTTCAGCATGGACAGACTCTAACCTGCATTATTCATAACATTTCGAATAATGCCACAGTTAGCCCGGCAGTCAATTCGTTCATGAATAATCCGAGCTAAGTAGCTCATACGGACCAGGGGAAACAGCATGACCGACAATCATACTCCCGAGGTGCGCTACCAGATGTTGCGACCCGCGCAGGTTGTCGCGCGACGCACGGCCTGCCCCATTGCCTATGTCCCGTTGGGTAATCTGGAGTGGCATGGACCGCAAAACCCACTCGGGGCCGACACCTTGCAGGCGGAAGGGGTGGCTATCCGTGCCGCTCAGCGTGGGGGAGGGGTGGTGCTGCCGCCATTGTGGTATTTTTCTCCCCTGCATGAAACGACCGGGTGGATCGACCCGTCGCGGCACGCGATCGCCGCCGAAATGGCGCTGCCGGAGGCGGATTTCGTGCCGGAACTGCACCACGATCAGCCCCGCGCAGCCAATGAGGCGTACCAGCACCTGTTGTGTGACATATTAGGGCGTGTTCACACTACCGCTCAACGCCCATCTGTTGGCGTATTTTCCGCCATACTGCGTTGTCACAATTTGCTGTGGGCGTGCCACAGCGGCATTCTTCCGCCTTGTCTGGCGAAAAAT
>Ga0073936_10007086_pt1 | contig 14564 bp, 7 predicted proteins | sample AliMusrvi5mmetaG_FD_87041 | JGI IMG/M metagenome (GOLD analysis project Ga0073936, IMG submission 87041) | Freshwater lake bacterial and archeal communities from Alinen Mustajarvi, Finland, to study Microbial Dark Matter (Phase II) - Alinen... | ecosystem: Environmental > Aquatic > Freshwater >... | reverse complement strand
GGAACTGTGCTGTCCGATAGGGCGGAATTTGCTCAAAGGGTTGTTGAGGATATCCCGGAGGCTGGTGGCCGGTTGTTGAGGATTGAATATTCCATCTACCTGAAAGCCGGTACGGCCGATCCACCGCTCTTCACCTGCCAGTGGAAGGGAACCCGTTAGCCTTGAAACAAACGCTGTTTTGAATCCGTCGTTATTTCGTTCTTTTCGGTTGTCGAGCGGTCAATGCCGTCTCGTCCAGTCACCCATCTGGATCTAGCGATCGGCGTCTTGCGACGTGACCGCCCACTCCGCGAATCCGTAAGCCGGAGCCAGAAAACCGCCGGTATGCCATAATGCGTCCATAAGAGTTGATCACAGACCTGGGGCTCACCGGGCACGCCCGGCGTCCAACCTCATCACCAGCTCGCATTACAGTCGAAACAGTCAAACTCATTTCAAAAACTTTCGGAAATTAAAGGGAGGCACCGGCTTCCAATCAGACTTCATGGCTATACTCCAACCCCGACACTGGTTCCCCGGCACCGCCCAAATTCAGCCCACTAATCGTTTCACATCAAAATCCTTTCCATCACGTAGCATGAAGTAACACGCCTTCGACAACTTGTTGGCCATCCGCCCGCTTGTCCCCCTTGCGGCGACGCCCCTGGCTGGTAGCTTCATTGCCATCTTTCTTTCAGCTGCTTTGTGATCCAGGGGGCTGCCGCGCCGGTCAGGCTGCCAGGTTGGCGGCGGCCTTCCAAGGTGGTCGCTTACGCGGCATATATTTCTCGGTCGTTCCGACCGGGTTGGCCGGAACATGGACGGCATCAAAGCGTAATCAGCTTCGAGGGTAAGAGGGGAAAGCGGCTAAAAATGAATCTGAAACGTTTCAGATCGTGTTGGCGGTGTCTATCGGGCTGTAGCGTGTTCGCGGACAAACGGCTCCAGGACGGCGGCAATCTGTTGCGCGGGTATGTCTGGAGTAGTTATCCGGGGTATCTGGGGAAAGTAAAGGGTTTGGCAGGGATGGATGAGAAACCGCTGGAAGATTGCCGGTCTCATGGGTGTTGGCACAGGGGCGGCGGTCAGTTTCCAGTTGAAGCGGTTGGAGCAGGCGCTAAAGACGGATAAAACGCTCGCGGGTCGGCTGGATCATATTGAAGGACTCCTCGGTGGACTGCGGCAAAAGGCGAAACTAGCGAAATATTTATCATTTGAGGGCTGACCCCAATCCATCGGACCCCAATCCCTCGCTACGCGTTACCGGGGCCAGACAACCTCCGGTTTGCTGGGGCCGGTGAGTCTGGAAATTGCGCACTAACAGGCAAGGAGTGTCAGTTCAAACGTGGTCATATGCTGGTCACTTCGTGCCAGGACCAGTTCGCCACAGTGAGCGCGTGCTATCTCACGGGCCAGGCTTAACCCCAATCCGGAGCCTTCGATCTTGCGGCCCCGTGATCTATCGGCACGGTAGAATCTTTGAAAAACCTTGGCATGATCCTCTTCCGGGATAGGGATTCCGGTGTTTGAGATCATGAAGGATGCTTGCGCTTCCTTTCTGGTGAGCGTGATTTCAATCGAGCCTGAATTATCGCCAAACTTGACGGCATTTGAGATCAGGTTCTCGATCACCTGGTTCAACAGATGCACGTCTCCCGAAACAAATAGTTCACGGGGCGCATTCACCGCTATTTTTCTTGAGGGGGCAAGGATTTGCAGATCTTCGGACGAAGCCCGGGCCATGTCGGCAAGATTGATACGCTCGAGACTGAGCGGCAATTCTCCGGCATCCGCTTGCGACAACAATAACAACTTGCGCAGAATCGCTTTCAAACGCTGCACTTCATCGAGCTGTTCGGCATATTCTCTCTGTTCAGGGGTACCATCGGGGGCCTTCTGCATGGAGCGCTCGATTTGAGCCTGGAGGATCGCCAGGGGGGTCTTTAGTTCATGGGCGGCGTCCGCACTGAATCGCGTGGCTTGCTGAAAGCCCGCTTCAAGCCGTTCCAACATGCGGTTGATGAGGATAATCAGGTGTTTGAACTCATCGTCGACATGGGTCTCGGAAATTCGCCTGTCGAGCCGCCGGGCTGTGACGGATTCGGCTGTTCTTGCAATCAGGTTGACGGGACGCAGTGCCATGTGTCCGATGAGCCAGCCTCCGGCAACAATCAGCAGTAATCCCATCGGAATGGCGACGAGAAGTGCCTTGTGGAAACGGCGGGTTTCGGAATGCAATGAGGCAAGGTTCATAGCAATGCTGAGCGTTACGTCCTCGTTGGCAAGGGTCATGGCGCGCCATTCGTCAGTTATTCCCCCCAGGGTTGCAAAAACGGGGCCACGCACAGGAATTCGGCGTGGAGGCGGGGAACGGGGAGAGGGGTCATCAAACGGACGCTGGCGTTTGCCGCCCAGTTCCTCGGTAGGTGGCGGTGGATTATCTTGCGGGAGGGGCTCTGGCGTACTTTCAGTGGCACCAAGCAGAGAAAGGGGCAATGAAGTGAGGGGAATTTCCCGGGGCCAGTTCGCAGTGGCATATAACCTGTCACCATCGGAACTGGTCGCCGTCACGATGAACTGTTTTGATGAACTGTCGCCGTAGATGGATCGCAGTGAATCGTCAAATCTTTGCCAATGATCCCTGGGTTGAATTTTGCGGACTTGGGCATCCGCCAATGCCCTCAATTCACGGTCGATGCGTTCGAGCCCCACCCGGTTGAGTACAGAGACAGAAAAGATGCCGAACCCGATGAGTAGAAGGCTTGACAGGAGCATGCTCATCAATCCGATCTTGAGGCGGAATGAATGTAACATCAGTCTGCCTCCGCTTTACGGAACCTGTACCCGACTCCCCGTATTGTTTCGATGAGTGGCTCGTTTCTGCCTGAATCAATTTTGGATCGCAGCCGCTGGATACAAACGTCCACGAGGTTGGTTTGTGGGTCGAAATCGTATCCCCAGACATGTTCGAGGATCTGGGAGCGTGTGAACACCCGGCCGGGAGACCGCATGAGGTATTCCAGCAGGCTGAACTCACGCGGCGGAAGCACGAGTTCCGCCTTGCCCCGGTTGACTTCGCGGGCAATGAGGTTGACCGTCAAATCGCCCGCCCGCAGGATGCTGAGTTGTTCGCCCGAGGTGCGTCGCAGGACGGCCTGAATCCGTGCGAGCAGTTCATCCATGTAGAAAGGTTTTGGGATATAGTCATCCGCACCCAGACTCAAACCCTGCACGCGTTCATTCATTTCCGAGCGTGCAGTCACCAGAATCACCGGCACCGTATTCTTCCGGTCGCGAAGGTTCTTCAGGATGCTGAGGCCGTCCCGTCCCGGCAACATGATGTCGAGGACGATCAGGTCGTATGATCCCGCGCAGGCAAGCGTGTAGGCTTCGTTGCCGTCATGGCTCACGGTGACGGCAAAGCCATTTTCCTCGAGTCCCTTACGGATAAATCCGGCCAGCTTCTTTTCGTCCTCCACGACAAGGATATTCATGAATGCTAAACTACCACGTATAGGCGCTATTGGCCAAGCGTGGTTCGATTACGGTTTTGTAATCTGTTGTGGCCCTTAATGGTAATGATTATTTCATATTGTTTTGTCAACAGGAGGCAATAAGGCGCTTCTGGCAGATCAGGGAAGGAGCACGGCAATGAAACGATTAACGAGTTTGGCGATGGGAATGGCGTTGGTGGCGGCAATGCAAACTCTTGCGCAGGAACCGGAGGGCCAAAAGACGGATGAACGGCGCCCACCGAGCCGTCAAGAACGAGGGAGGGATGAAACTCTCACGACGGAACAGACGGCGCAAGTAAAGGCTATTCTGTCCAAGTATGATGCCAGAACACTCACGGCAGATCAGGCGAAAGCCATACATAAGGCTTTCCGCGAGGCAGGCGTGAGGGGGGGACCGGCCATGGGCGATGCCATCAAGGCGGCAGGGTTTGATCCCGAAAAATTGCGCGATCTGGCGCCACCGCCGGAGCGTCCTGAAGGCAACGCCCGTACGGAGAATTCAGGGCACGGTCAGGGGAAGTATTCCCTTGATCAGGCCATTTCCGACCGGGCGCAGTTGAGCACCATTGCTTTTAGTGGACTGGCATTCCTCACCGGTGACTTCGGCGGTGCCACGTTCATGCCACCGGGTAAGGTGTGTGACTATTTCGGGTTCCAGTATATGCGGGACATTGATGCCGCTGGAAAGGGACACAACCCGATGTTTCTCAGCCGTGTCGCCGCGAATGTTATGCACATCCTGAATGAAGGCCAGCGCAAGCTGTTCGAGGATCTGGCCACTGAACAAGCGGGTCAACTTGAGCAACTGGCGCTCAAGCGCATGCCGCTCATCAAGGCTTTCCATCGGGAACGGGATGGGGAGATCCCTGCGGAAACGACGGGATTGAGCCGTGATGCCGTCGTTCATTATGTTGGGGATTTCTACGCCTACGATGCCGAGTTGAGTTACCGGCGGGCTGAAGTGTTTGGGAAGGTGGTGGCGTCCCTCACCCCCGACCAGAAGGCCTATCTGGCCAAGATGAAGTTCGGCGATTTCAACACCTGGCCGGAAATGGACGAACGCAGCGCACTCAAGCGCCCTTCCGCAGGGGTTTCCAAGTTCTACAACGTGGCCTACATGACCTACGCCAGCGAGTTCTTCAGTTGGACTGCCGGTTCGGTCACGGCGGATGTGTATTTTTGCCCCGAACGGCATGGTACTTATTTTGGCGGGTTCTTCATGAAGGATATGCCGGCGATGGGGAAGCGGAATTATGATATCAGCACAGCGGTCACCGGGGATAGCGGAGAGAATTTTCTCAAGCTCCTGAACGCCGAACAACGCGCGAATATCACCGCCATCACGCAGCTCCAAAAGAAGCCGCTGGCGGAAATGGTTGAGGTCCGGACGGCCATGTCCACTGAGTTGAGGAAATTCCTCGTTGGCGGGCAGGCGGACAAACTTAAGGTTCTGGCACTTGGGCGGCGTTATGGTGAACTGGACGGGGAGATATCCTGGAGGTATGCCACGGCCTTTGCCAAGGTGAACCGGACACTGACGACGGATCAGCGAGCCGCTATGAAAAAGCTCCGCAACCTGGAGGGTTATCAGAGCGCCCCTGCGTACCTTTACTCCTCGCCGATGCAGACGCTGCCAGAGATCCGGAATACCGACTTCCTGTTTGGCGCGTCCGCTATGCCACAACCTGCAGCGCTCGACGGCGCGAGCGCCCTACCGAATCGAACGGGTAGGGCGGCCACGCCGCTGGCCGCCGCGAGCCTCCTGCCTGGCGTCAAAACGGGTTTCGTGTTGCAGAGTTCCGCAGTGACCGATGGCGGTCCACTCCCGCAGGAATTTACAGGGGACGGGGCGAGCGCGACGTTGCCTTTGGAATGGAGCGGGGTACCTGAGGGAACCCGGAGTCTCGCCGTGGTGATGCATCACATTGATCCCCAGGGGAAGACCAAGTGGTATTGGACTCTTTACAACATTCCACCGGAGACTCGTAGCCTGCCGGAAAACGTCAAGGGCGTGGGCGTTCTGGGCAACAATAGTGTCAATGGCCGGATCGGTTATGCCCCGCCTCATTCCAAGGGGCCCGGACCCAAGACGTATATCTATACGGTCTACGCCTTGTCGGCAGTTCCGGAGATTTCCGTGGCTCCAGACCTGGTTAGCCGGGAAGTGTTATTGGCGGCTGCAAAAGATCATATTCTGGCCTCGGCAGAATTGACAGTGGTCTACTCTAGACCCGTGGGAACTACGGCGCAGGCAGGATCACCGGACCAACCGCATGTAAATTAAATCTCCTCGAAAGTGATGGGGCTTGTAATACGTTCCGTCATTCGAAGGAAGTCCTTGGAAATTCTTGCTTCCGCAAAGGGTTTGTTATGAAACATCCAACATTCGATCTCCACTATCGCCTTGTACGTCAGCGCGTCGTCATGAGTATCCTTTTGGGACTGGCGGCATTGGTTGTGTGCACCGCGCAGGCCTATGAATCGTTTCAAGGGGCTTCCGAATTGGTGTACTGGGATAAGACCAAAACCTGTGACGGCTACACGTTTTTCGGTGTGCGTGGCACCTCCTATCTGGTCGACATGGAAGGGCGGGTGGTCCACACCTGGCCGGTGGGGACAAATCCGCACCTGCTCGACAATGGCCACGTTCTGGATGCCTCCAATGACGATCCGAGCGGGTTTGGTGGTTTCAAGGAGGTGGATTGGAATGGCTCCACGGTCTGGGCCTACACCGAATCGCGCACCAATTATCTGCCCCATCATGATTTCACCCGCATTTTCAACTCGAAGCTCGGCACGAATACCACGCTCTATATCGCGAACAAAACATTGACCTATGATCAATGCATTGCGGCGGGGTGTAATCCCGCCAGTGGGCCCTATACCAACGCCCAGATGGACGTGATTGTTGAAGTGGATCTGGCCAGTAATATCGTCTGGGAGTGGTCCTTCTTCGATCATCTTGTCCAGAACTTTGACTCCAATAAGCTCAACTACGTGACGTCCATCTCCAACAGTACCGGGCGGTTGGACATCAATCTCCAGGGGCGCCCCGTCCAGCGTGATTGGCTCCATTGCAACGCCATTGATTACAACACGAACCTTGACCAGATTGTCATCAATTCCGTGGGAGGCGAGTTTTACATTATTGATCATGGCAGGACGTTTATCTCCAATAATCCGGCGGCGAGCATTGCGATGGCGGCCAGCACAAATGGAGACTTTATCTACCGGTTTGGTGACCCTGCCAGATACAAGCAGGGGGACTATCCCTCCATTCTGGCCAACTGGACGGAATCATTCTCCGGCAATAAGCAAATTGGCGGTGCCCACCATGTCAGTTGGATCCCGGTAGGTTTTCCCGGTGCCGGCCATCTTCTGATCTTTAATAACTCCCAAAATCTCTTTGAGCATACCCAGCAGTCCTATGTTCTGGAGATCAACGGCTATCTCAACGCGAGCAGTAATACGATGGCCGCCTACGTGAATCCACCGGATGCGGGGTATTTCCCGTGGCAACCGGGAAACAATAGCGATAAGGCCACCCGCCTGTTTTCCAGTCAAATCATCTGGTTCTACGCTTCAAAGGCCAGTCACGGCATGTTCAGCCATATCGGTAGCAGCGCCCAGCGCCTGGCTAACACCAATACGCTGGTTTGCGCCGATACCGAGGGGCACATCATTGAAGTCACCCCGTCCGGTGAACCGGTGTGGGAATACATCAATCCGGTCAGTTTCGACGGGATCCTTAAGTTCCGGCGGGACACCTGGCCGATGGGGAATTCCATCTTTCGCGCGTTCCGTTACCGGGCGGATGATCCCCCGCTGGCAGGCCGGACATTGACTCCCGGTGCAACGATCACGGGGCGAACCCCTTCCTATTACTCACCTTGAACAGGAGACCATCCATGAAAAAAACCATCATGATCCTGATGCTGGCCGTTCTGGGATTCACTAGTCATGCATATGAACGCCTGCAGGGGCCAACCGAATTGTTGTATTGGGACAAAGCTAATACCTATGACGGCTTCACGTTTTTCGGAGCGAATGGCGTCGCCTATCTTCTCGATATGGAAGGGCGTGTGGTTCATACCTGGCCCGTCGGCATCAATCCGCGCCTGCTGGATAGTGGGAACGTGTTGGATGCTGCAAGTGGCGACATCAACGGATTCCCAGGCTTTAGGGAGGTGGATTGGGATGGCAGCAATGTCTGGCAATACACCGAATCGCGGGCGGGGTACTACCCGCACCATGATTTTCTGCGCATTTACAACAAAAAGCTCGGGACCAATACCACGCTCTACATTGCAAACAAGGCAATTGCCTCCAGCGATTGCGTCGCGGCGGGGTGCAACCCGGCGAGCGGCGCCTACACCAATGTGACGGTGGATGCCATTGTCGAAGTGAATGCCGCCGGGACCATTGTCTGGGAGTGGTGTTTCTTTGACCACGGCATTCAGGATTTCAGTGCGACCAAATCGAACTATGTGGGGTCCGGTAAGAGTGTTACGAACTATGCCGGCCGGCTGAACCTGAACTTGCCGGGGCGCCCCCTGACCAATGATTGGCTTCACTGTGTATCGCTCGACTATAACACGAACCTTGATCAGATCGTCATAACCGCGGAAGAGGGCGAATTCTACGTCATCGATCATGGTAACACGTTTGTTACCAACAATCCCGCGGCGAGCATCGCGCTGGCGGCCAGCACGAATGGTGATTTCCTGTACCGATTCGGCGACCCGGCACGCTACGGGCAGGGCAGTCCTCCTTCAGTCCAGCCAAACTGGACGGTCTCCTCGACCGGCAACAAGCAGATCGGCGGCGCCGGACAGACGACCTGGATTCCGCCGGGCGTGCCGGGGGCAGGCCACTTCCTGGTCTTCAACAATGGACAGGACCTGTTCGAGTCCACTCCTCAATCCTACCTTTTCGAGGTCAATGGGTATCTTAATTCCAGCGCCAACGATACCGGAGCCTATGTGAATCCCCCCAGCGCGGGATACATGATCTGGTCAGCCCCCGGCCATGACACCGACAAACAGAAAAAGAATATATCCAAGCAGATTACGGCAATGACCTATTCGATGGCTAATCAAGCCTTCTTTAGTCCGCATGGAGGGAGTGTTCAGCGTTTGGCGAACTCCAACACTTTCGTCTGTGCCGCCTCGGAAGGCCATCTCTTTGAAATCACGCCCGGCAGCAATGTGGTCTGGGAATATATCAATCCTATCACGACCAATGGCATCGTCGCGTATAAGCGCGATACCTGGCCCCTTTATAATGCGGTATACCGCGCCACCCGCTACAATACCAATCACCCCGCGCTCTATGGGCGGACCCTTGTGGGTTCAACCACGATTGCCGGAGGGGCACCCCGCTATGTTTCCGCTCCTGTCATCAGCGGCATTACCCTCACTCCATCGGCGCCCACCCCAACAAATACGGTTTGGGTTACGGCGTCCGTCACGACGAACAGCACGGTGGCATCGGTGTTGCTTACGACGCGTGTTGGCGGCAGCACCAACACTATGGCGATGTCCAGGATCGGCTCGGTTTATGGGGCGACGATTCCTGCGTATAGCGCGGGGACCGTGGTGAATTACTACCTCTGCGCCCAGGATGAGTTTGACAATGCCACCAGCAATCCTTTCGGTGCGCCAACCAATACCTTATCCTATACGGTAACTTTCGGCGTAATAGGGGGAACCAATTCGCCGATGATCCTGAATCCCGCCATCATTCCGGCATCCCCAACCAGTAACGATACCGCATGGGTCTCCGCAACCGTCACCGATGATGTCAGCGTGGCTTCCGTCTCGCTCACGTATGGTTCCGGTAGCGGGAGCGGTCTGACCAGTACCGTTTTTACAGAGACCATGGCCACCAATGGGGTGAAACCTTGGACCAACGGGCTGGGCTGCGATAACGTCTGGTCTCTCAACTATCTCAATGTGAATACGTTTGAACAGGCGATCAACGCTACGTATAGCGGAAACAGCTGTGGCTTGACGTTCAAGAACGGCACGACCAATCTTTCCGACAGCATGATCACGACGGCAAAGGGGATTGATGCGCGGGGATCCAGCGGGGCGGTGTCGTTCTATATTCTGGCCAGTATCGTGAGCAATAACGTTGGCTGGACGATGCAATTAAACTCGGGCAGTGGATATACAACGCGATTGAGCGAGGCGACGGCGCTAAGTCACGGTTTTCAACTCTACAGTTACAGCCTGCTTCCAGGCGATCTGGTTAGCAACCTGCTCATGAGGTTCCAGTTCAATGAGGGGAATATCAATAACCGGCTCTTTCTCGATACGATTGCTGTGAAGGTGGTTAGTGAGGCCGGAAGTTGGACGAATGTGGCTATGGTTGACGACGGGCTCCATGATGACGGTTCGGCAGGCGACGGGGTCTATGGGGCCTCGATTCCTGCAAAATCCGCCGGCACCACCGTGAACTACTATATTTCGGCCACGGATGGGATGGGGAATGCCACAAGCAATCCGGCTGGTGCGCCGGGGAGTGGAACGTACTCATATACTGTTGAGGCTTCAATATCGAGTACAGCGGTCGTCGGGAGTATGCTGGCCCTTCCCGACACCGGACAGACGACCAATTATACGGGGACCTTTGGCGAGGATTCCGATTATTCCATCCATCCGCCGGCCTACGTCAACAATGGAGACGGCACGATTAGTGACTTGGTTACAGGCCTGATGTGGCAGCAGACCGACGGAGGGGAGATGACATGGGACAGCGCCACCAATTATCCTTCCACGCTCGTCCTTGGGGGACATGGCGACTGGCGTTTGCCCACCGCTCACGAACTTTACAGCATCGTTTGCCACGGTGCATTGAATCCGGCTCTCAATACCCGCTTCTTCACGGTTACCGCGGCAGAGTACTGGTGGTCTAGTGACCAGCAGGTGGGTGTCGTCAGCAACATCTGGGTGGCCAATGCAGGTGGGGGAATCGGTAATCACCCCAAAGGAGAGACCCTGAGCGCAGGCGGGGCCCGGCGGATTCACGTCCGCTGTGTCCGCGGGGCTGGCATTCCTCAGGTCCGCCATCATTTCGTTGATAACGGGAATGGGACGATTACGGACCTCGACACCGGGCTGATGTGGCAGCAGGGCGAAGTCGCATCGCAAACCAATTGGGAAGGGGCACTTGGCTATGCCACCGCTCTGACGCTGGGAGGCCAAAGTGACTGGCGGTTGCCAAACATCAAGGAACTCCAGTCGCTCAACGATGAGACGCTGGTGGCTCCCTCCATCAGTTTGACCTACTTCCCCGGCGCCACGGCGTCCCGCTACTGGTCCAGCACCAGTATGCATGGCACGACGAACGAGGCATGGTTCCTGGACTGCCAGTATGGCGTCACCAGTTATGCCAACAAGACGACGAACCTGCTGGTGCGTTGCGTCCGTGGCGGAATCACGAATATCTCCAGTTCGTTTAGCGCCAAGCTTGTGCGGATTCCGGGTGGCAGCTACATCATGGGTGATCCTTTCGGGTATATTGATCCCGAGCATCCCACTGATGAACTGCCGCTTCACAATGTATACATCTCGCCGCTCTATATGGCCACGACTCTGGCCACCGTTGGCGAATATTGTGAGTATCTCAATGCGGCACTCTACCAGGGGCTCATCGAGGTGCGGTCGAACACGGTTTTTGCCGTGGGCGGGACCAATGACTACTTCTATACCTATGACGCTTCCGCCTACAGCCGGATCCAATACACAAACAAGACCTTTGTCGTCCGGGACAACCGCGGGTTGCACCCGGTCACCAGCGTGAGGTGGTTCGGCGCAATTGCCTACTGCAATTGGCTGAGCCAGCGTGGCAAGTTCAAACCCTGCTATAATCCAGACACGGGGGATGTTGATTTTACCAAAAACGGATTTCGCCTGCCCACTGAGGCAGAATGGGAATACGCCGGTCGTGGTGGCTTGACCAATCCTTACTGCATGTTCCCGTGGGGGACGAACAGCAATACCGACGGGTCCTACGCGAATTGGGAAGGATCCGGCGATCCGTTTGAAACCGGGTCCTATCCCTACACAACGCCGGTCGGGTTCTATAACGGGGCGCTCCGCATCAAATCAGACTACAACTGGCCCGGTAGCCAGACCACCTTCCAGACGAGCGATGGATCCAACCCGTATGGCCTTTATGATATGGCCGGGAATGTCTGGCAATGGGTCAATGATTGGTATGGAAGTGATTACTATGGCTACTGCACCAGCAATAATATCGTGACCAATCCGCCCGGCCCCGTGGCCGGCTCGTTATTCAGCGCCTACGGCAACATGGCGTACCGTAATCTGAGGGGCGGCACCTGGTATAACGGCGGGGGGCAGGCTTTCTACGGTTTCAGCCGGGTCTCGAACCGTGATCCGTCATGGTCGCTAGGTCCTTTACCCGACACCAATACCAATTCCCTCTGGTTTCAAACAGGGTTTCGGGTTATGCGGCCAGAGAAGACCGGGCAGACTGTAGGTCTATTCATCAACACCACCAATGCGTATCCGGGCTACACCCTGATGGCGCCCATGCATCACACCAATACCTATCTGTTGAACAACGCCGGACAATACGTCCATATGTGGACGAGCACCTATGAGCCGGGGCGTGCCGCCTACCTGATGGAAAACGGACACCTGTTCCGTGCCTGCATGGTCACAAGCGGCGGGCCTTCGACGGGCGGCGGGGAAGGGGGACGCATTGAGGAATACGACTGGCTGGGCAACCTGGTATGGGCGATCGACTACTACAGTTCAAATTACATCCATCACCACGACTTCAAAGTCCTGCCCAACGGTAATGTCCTGATGCTGGTGGCCGAGAAAAAGACCTACGCCGAGGTTATTGCCGCAGGCTTTAATCCGGGCCTGCTCGATTCGAGCATCTCAAACCAGGGTTACATGCTGCCCGATTGCCTGGTTGAAGTGGTGCCGACCCGACCGTATGGGGGTACGGTGGTCTGGGAATGGCACCTCTGGGACCACATGATCCAGAATTACAGCGCCGCCCAGAACAACTACGGGGTCGTCTCGAATCATGTTGAATTGATAGATGTCAACGGTGGCAACATCAAGATTCCTCAATTCTGGAACCATGTGAATGGAATAGACTACAATCCCCAACTTGATCAGGTAATGCTGAGTATTCGTGGGAACAATGAACTCTTCGTGATTGATCACAGCACAACCACGGCAGAGGCCGCGAGCCACGCAGGAGGCCGTTACAACAAGGGCGGTGACATTCTTTACCGCTGGGGTGATCCGGAGCAGTACGACTGCGGAACCAGCTCGAACCGGATCCTTTATCAGCAACATCACACCCACTGGATCCCCACAAACTGCCCGGGTGCCGGCAATATCCTCATCTTCAACAATGGTATTGGCCGGAGCCCGGCATTTTCGACCATCAACGAGATTGTGCCACCGGTGAATTCCACTGGAGTCTATAGCCGTGCCACCAACGCGGCCTTCGGGCCCGGTTCATGTACATGGACCTACATGGCAAGTCCGGCGACCAATTTCTACTCTTCCGAAATATCCGGTTGCCAGCGTCAGCCTAATGGCAACACCCTCATTTGCGAGGGGATCAAAGGTAAACTGTTTGAAGTCTCTTCGTCCGGAGAGATTGTCTGGCAATATGTCTGTCCGGTTGCCGCCTCCGTGCTATCGCAGGGAACGATTCCACCGACGGATGAGGCACGCACCGACCAGTTCATGAATGCCGTGTTCCGGGTTTACAGGTATCCCACCAATTATCCCGGCCTCGACGGGAAGGATCTCACGCCCCGTGGAACGATCGAGACTTACACAGGGGCGGCAACCGATTCCATCGGGCTCGGTCTTCCCGATGCCTGGGTTCGTTCCCAGTTTGGCAGTCTGTCCGCTGTCACCAGTAATAGTGATCACGATGGTGATGGAGTGTCGGATATAATGGAATACCAATATGGCATCGGCCCCAACCACTGGTCATCCGCTTCAAACGGTATTCCCGATGGCTGGGCCATTGCTTACGGCTTTGATCCTACGTCGGCCGGAATTGCCAGTCTGACAAATCTCAACGGCTTCACCACGATCGAATCCTACGTCGCCGACCTCAATCCGACAAATGCCGCCTCTCGCCTTGCCATGCTGAGCCTCAATCCCGGTACCAATGGAGTCGTTCTTAAATGGATCGGCGGTTCCAAAGCATATCAATACATTGAATCCTATCCCGATCTCCGTTCAAATCAATGGAACGTCATATACACAAATATTCCCCCGACCAGCATCACGAACGTTTATATCCACAGCAATACTGCTAACAGCATCCTTTTCTACCGCATCAAGGTTGAAGTGAATTAGGGACGCATAAATAGTGAATGATTCAAAGGCCGCTGGGGCATTCTGCAGGCCTGGCAGGCCACCGATGAACGCGCACCATGGTTCTGGCGATGGAGGATCCCAAGCACCGTGATTGTCTCGCATCTACAGTCGGTCAGGCTGTGAATTGCAACTTTTCCGATAATGTTCTCCGGTCTCTTGAATAGTCTTTACACTCACTATGATCTTCCAGACTCTCTACTGACTCCAGACTGACCGCTATCCCTACTATACCTTCCTGCGGTTGTTGCATGCCAATGCCAGGCGCGCCGGGCTTCCCGTCAATGTCACGCCCCACGCATTCCGGCGCAGTTGCACAACCGAGTTGCTGCGAGGTGGGGCCAACATGTACCACGTCAAGGAACTGCTGGGGCACGAGTCGATGGATACCCTCAAGCATTACGCCAAACTCACGATCCTCGACCTCAAGAAGGAACATCTGCGGTGTCATCCGAGGGAGAGGGAGGAACGGGGCGGGGGCTGTGCCGAAGATTTGGTGCTGTGCTGTTCGCCGAGAAAATAGGCCAGTCATGACTAGACACCAATTGTTCCTGTGATCTCAACTGATTCCGGCCCCAGCGGTTGGCGAATGCCATCAGGGAACTGTGCTGTCCGATAGGGCGGAATTTGCTCAAAGGGTTGTTGAGGATATCCCGGAGGCTGGTGGCCGGTTGTTGAG